>Ga0335081_10015825_pt1 | contig 12209 bp, 11 predicted proteins | sample Lox_Sample_35_FD_206713 | JGI IMG/M metagenome (GOLD analysis project Ga0335081, IMG submission 206713) | Soil microbial communities from Loxahatchee National Wildlife Refuge, Florida, United States - Lox_Sample_3.5 | ecosystem: Environmental > Terrestrial > Soil > Wetlands | place: USA... | reverse complement strand
GCGGCGCTGAAGAAGCGCGCGGCCGGGAAAGGTCTCTCGCTTTCGGAGTACCTGCTCCAGGAGGTGACGGAGCTCGCCGGCCGCCCGACGCTCGAGGAGTGGACGGCACGCGTGCGCAGGCGGCCGCGGGTGCGGCTCGATCGCCCGGTCGCCGAGATCCTCCACGAGGAACGCGGTGCTCGCGAGCGGGACCTTGCCGGTCGTTGACGCATCGGCTCTCCTCGAGTACCTGCTCGGGACCGACCTCGGCCTGCGGGTCGGCGACCGGCTCGAGGGCGAGCGATCGCTCGACGCCCCCGACCTGATCGACGTCGAGGTCTGCTCCGCGCTGCGAGGGCTCGAGCGCGGGCGAGCCGTGGCTGCGCCGCGTGTCCTCGACGCTCTCGACGATCTCCTCGAGGCTCCGCTCGTCCACTACCCGGTTCGAGCTCTGCTGCCCAGGATCTGGGAGCTCCGCGCCGAGCTGAGCGCGTACGACGCCGCGTACGTCGCGCTGGCGGAGGATCTTCGCTCCGACCTGATCACCTCCGACGGCCGGCTCGCGCGGTCGCGCGGCCATCGCGCATCGGTCGTCCTGATCGCGTGAGGGTCGTCGTCCTCACGACCTCGTGGCCGCGCGGAGAGGAGTTCGCGGGCTGGTTCGTCGCCGCAGCGGTCGAGCGGCTGCGAGAGCGCGGGGTGGAGGTGGACGTCCTCGCGCCCGGCTCGGGCTACCGGGACTTCGGGCTCGCGTACGGCGGCGGGATGGCGGCGAACGCCCGCCGGCGTCCCTGGGCCGTGCCGCTCATGCTCCTCTCGATGTGGCTCGCCCTGCGGCGGGCCGCGGCCCGTGCCGACCTCGTCCACGCGCACTGGCTGCTCACGGCGGCGGTGGGCCGCTTCGGCGGCCGGCCGTTCGTCGTCACGCTCCACGGCTCCGGCTCCGCGGGCCGCTTCTCGGACGTCGAGCTCGCGCGCCGGCGGCCGGCGCTCGTCCGCGCGCTGCTGGGCCGGGCGCGGGCCGTGATCTGCGTCTCCGAGACGGTCGCCGCGGCCGTACGCGAGACGGGAGTCGAGCCGGTCGTGATCCCGAACGGCGTCGCCGTTCCCGACCAGCCGCCGCCGCCGGCCGAGCCGCCGGAGCTGCTCTACCTCGGGCGGCTCTCGCCGGAGAAGAACGTCGACACGCTCGTCGAGGCGCTCGGCGACCTGAACCTCGTCGTCGTCGGCGACGGGCCCCTGCGCCACCTCGTCCCGCAGGCGCTCGGGCCGATCCCGCACGAGGAGGTCGAGCGCCTGCTCGAGCGGGCGGCGATCCTCGTCGCGCCGTGCGAGCGGGAGGGCTTCGGGCTCGCCGCCGCCGAGGCGATGGCGTTCGGCAGGCCGGTCGTCGCCGCCGCCGGCGGCGCGCTGCTCGAGCTCGTCGTGGACGGCGAGACCGGCCTGCTCGTCCCGCCGCGCGACCCCCAGGCGCTGCGGGCGGCGGTCGAGCGGCTGCTCGCCGATCCGGAGCTCCGCGAGCGGCTCGGGCGCGCCGGGCGCGAGCGAGCCCGCGAGCGCTACGGCTGGGACGGCGTGATCGACCGGACGCTCGACGTCTACCGGGCGGCGACTCTCTAGCCGGATCGCATTCCGGCGGGTGCCTCCGCGCGGTACCAGGCGATCGTCCGCTCGAGCCCTTCGCGGAGCGAGGTGCGCGCGCGGAAGCCGAAGAGCTCTTCGGCGCGGGAGGTGTCGAGGCTGCGACGCGGCTGCCCGTTCGGCCGCGAGGTGTCCCAGACGATGTCGCCGTCGTATCCGGTCAGCTCGCCGACGAGCTCGGCGAGCTCGCTGATGGAGATCTCGCTGCCGGTGCCGAGGTTCACGGGCTCGCCGCCGTCGTAGCTCTGCGCCGCGAGCCAGAGCCCCTCGACGCAGTCCTCGACGTAGAAGAACTCGCGCGTCGGCGTACCGTCTCCCCAGAGCACGACATCGCGCTCGCCTCGCTCGCGGGCCTCGACCATCTTCCGGATCAGTGCCGGGATCACGTGCGAGCTCTCGAGGTCGAAGTTGTCGCGCGGACCGTAGAGGTTGACCGGCAGGAGATGGATCGCATTCGTTCCGTATTGCCTGCGGTACGCCTGGGCGCCGACGAGGATCGACTTCTTCGCAACTCCGTACGGCGCGTTCGTCTCCTCCGGATAGCCGTCCCAGAGGTCGTCCTCGCGGAACGGCACGGGGGCGAACTTCGGGTACTCGCAGATCGTCCCGAGCACCACCACCTTGGCCGTCTCGTGTAGGCGCGCCTGCTCCAGCACGTGGGCGCCCATCAGGAGGTTCGCGTACCAGTACCGGCCGGGATTCGCACGGTTCGCGCCGATGCCGCCGACCTCTGCGGCGAGATGGAAGACGAGCTCGGGCCGCGCGTCCTCGAAGAGCCGGGCCGTATCGGACGCGTCCGTCAGGTCGTAGTCTCGGCGGCGGGCGACGAACGGGTCGACGCCCTCGCGCTCGAGCAGCTCGACGAGGTGCGAGCCGAGAAAGCCGGCTCCTCCCGTGACCAAGACGCGCATACCGCGAAGCGTAGACGGCCGGGCCGCTACGGTAAGGCGCCAATGGCGAAGCGGAAGGCATTCATCACCGGCGTCACCGGCCAGGATGGGTCATACCTCGCGGAGATCCTGCTCGAGAAGGGCTACGAGGTGTACGGGATGATCCGCCGCTCGAGCTCGTTCAACACGGCGCGGATCGACCACATCTTCGGCGACCTGAACCTCGTGTTCGGCGACCTGTCCGACGGCTCGTCACTGAACCAGCTGCTGCGCACGATCCGGCCGGACGAGGTCTACAACCTCGGCGCGCAGAGCCACGTCCGCGTGAGCTTCGACATTCCCGAGTACAGCGCGGACATCGCGGCGCTCGGCACCCTTCGCCTGCTCGATGCGATCCGCGAGGAGGACGTGAAGTGCCGCTTCTACGAGGCGGGCTCGAGCGAGATGTTCGGTCAGGTCGCGGAGACTCCGCAGCGCGAGACGACGCCGTTCCATCCGCGCAGTCCGTACGGCGTCGGCAAGGTCTTCGGGTACTGGATCACGCGCAACTACCGCGAGGCGTACGGCATGTTCGCCGTGAACGGGATCCTGTTCAACCACGAGTCGCCGCGCCGCGGGCCCACGTTCGTCACACGGAAGATCACGCGCGCCATCGGGGCGATCCTCCGCGGCGAGCAGGACGAGCTGCGGCTCGGCAACCTCGATGCGAAGCGAGACTGGGGTTATGCGCGCGATTACATGGACGGCGCGTGGCGGATGCTCCAGGCTGACGAGCCGGACGACTACATTCTCGCGACCGGCGAGACGCACTCGGTGCGGGAGTTCCTCGACGAGGCGTTCGCCTACGCGGAGCTCGACTGGAACGACTACGTGAAGATCGACGAGCGGTACTTCCGTCCGGCCGAGGTCGACTTCCTCCTCGGCGACGCGTCGAAGGCGAAGGAGAGGCTCGGCTGGGAGCCGACGGTGCGCTTCCCCGAGCTCGTGCGGATGATGGTCGACCACGACCGCGAGCTCCGCCGGACGCAAGAGCACTACGTCTGATCGCGGGCTGAGCGTGGGCTGATGCGCGCTGTCGTCCACGACTATGCGGGTCACGCGTTCCCGGCGCAGCTCGCGCGAGCGCTTGCCGGTCGCGGGCACGACGTCCTCCACCTGCAGTGCGCGTCGTTCGTGTCCGGCAAGGGCAGCGTCGAGCGCAAGCCGGGCGATCCGCCCAGCCTGAGCTTCGACGCCGTAGCCCTCGGCGGCGACTTCGCGAAGTACGACCTCCGGCGCAGGATCGCGCACGAGCGTGAGCTCGGCCGCGAGCTCTCGCGTCTGATCGAGAGGTTCCGGCCCGACGCCCTGCTGTCGAACGCGCCGCTGCTCGTGCAGGCCCGGCTGCTCCGGGCGTCGCACGCGCTCGGCGCCGGGTTCGTGTTCTGGCAGCAGGACGTGATGAGCATGGCGGCTCGGCGCGTCGTCGGCGAGCGCTCGAAGGCTGCCGGCGCCGTGGCGGCGCTCGCGGTAGGCGCCCTGGAGCGACGTGTGCTGCGACGCAGCGACGCGGTCGTGACGATCTCCGAGGACTTCCTGCCGCTCCTGGCACGTTGGGGAATCGACGAGCGAAAGGCGGCGGCGATCGAGAACTGGGCGCCGGTGGCCGAGCTGCCCGTATCGCCGCGCGAGAACGCCTGGGCAGCTGAGCACGGGCTGACCGGGCGGAGCGTCTTCCTCTACTCCGGCACGCTGGGCTTCAAGCACGACCCGAGCCTGCTGCTCGAGCTCGCGCGCTGGGCGCACGGCCGCGGGGCAACGGTCGTCGTCGTCTCCGAAGGGCCGGGCGTGGAATGGCTCGCAGAACGCGGCGGGGACGAGCCGGCCCTACGGCTGCTGCCGTACCAGCCCTACGAGCGGCTGCCCGAGGTGCACGCGTCGGCGGACGTCCTCGTCGCGCTCCTCGAGCCCGAGGCCGGCGCGTTCTCGGTGCCGTCGAAGGTCCTCACGTATCTCTGCGCCCGCCGTCCGCTGCTCGTGTCCCTTCCATCCGACAACCTCGCAGCCCGCATCGTCGAGCGAAGCGGGGGCGGTGTCGTCGTGCCGCCGCGCGATCCCGCCGCGCTGATCGCAGCGGCCGAACGGCTGCTCGAGAACGGAGTTCTCCGGGACGAGCTCGGCGAGCGCGGTCGGGCCTACGCCGAGGCGTCGTTCGACCTGGACGCGATTACGGACAGGTTCGAGCAAGTGCTCGAGCGCGCGGCGCTACGGGACTAGCCTGCGCTGCCGGGCCCGCCAGCCCCGCCAGCCTGCAGCGACGAGGAGGACTGCGGCCGTGCCGGCGAGGATCGCGAGCAGCGCCGTTGGGCCAGAGCCGAGGTCCAGAGCGGCGGCGAGGAAGCCGGGGGCGGAGACCGGGCCGATCGGGGCACTCTTGCTGAACGCGCGCGTCGCGCCGTAACCCGGGTTCGTTGCGAGCTCCTGGAGGAGCCGCCGGTCCTTGCCCGCGTGGGAGAGCGCCTTCGTCGCGTGCTCCGAGATGTGCACCGGCTTCGTCGGCGTGGCCGATCCGGCCGACTGCCCGCCGCCGGCGTTCTTGATGCACTCCTTGTAGACGTTCACGGACGAGGGCCCGCCGCCGCACGCCAAAGCGCTGGCCGGAACCCCGAGCCCCCCCGCGATCATCACCGCAACGGTCGCGAGCACTACCGTCAGCTTTCTCGGCACGCCGTTACTCTAGCTGCCGGTGGGGCTGGCTAGCGTCGAACGGGACTGGATAGCGATCGCACGCGACCTCGCCGTCGCTCTCGCAGTCGCAGCCGTTGCGTTCGTGCTGTCGTACGAGAACGGCGGCTTCGACGGCACGACGCGGGCGTACGCGGCGATCTCCGCCTGGTGGCTCCTGGGGGTGGGGGCCGCGCTCGGCATCGGGGTCGGCCGCACACAAATCCACCGGCTCGCGCTCTGGAGCCTCGGGTTGTTCGCGGCGTTCGCGGTCTGGACGCTGATCTCGATCGAGTGGGCTCCCGACGCCGAGCGCACGTTCTCGGAATTCGACCTGGTGTCGCTCTACGTCGTCGTGCTCGCGCTCGCGATCCTTCTCGGACGGATGGCCTCCGGGTTCGTCGTGGTGTCGGGGATGGCGCTCGCTCTCGCCGCCGTCGCCGGCGTGGCGCTCGTCAGCCGGCTGTTCCCGAGCACCTTCGGGGTCAAGCCCTCGACGATCCTCTACTCGCTGAACAACCGGCTCAGCTTCCCACTCGGCTACTGGAACGGACTCGGGATCGAGGTGGCGCTCGCGTACCCGCTCCTCTTCGCGATCATGACCTCGCGACGCTCGCGTGTCGTCAGCGCGCTGGCGGCCCTGCCCCTGCCCATTCTCGCCGCCGACATGTACCTCACGTCGTCGCGCGGTTCGTTCGTGGCCGCCGGGGTGGCGATTCTCGTCTATCTCGTCCTCGCGCCGAACCGCTGGACGGCGCTCGTCGCGGGTGTGGTCGCCGCGGCTGCGGGAGCGGTCTCGGTCGCAACCCTGCATCCGCGCCGCGCCCTCGCCAGTGGGGACATGGCCAATCCGGTTGCCGTCCAGCAGGGCCATCACACCGCGCTCGTGATCGGGATCGCCTGCTTCGTCTGTCCGATCGTCTGGTTCGGCCTGATGCAGCTCCGCGACCGCGTGCCGACACCGCCGCGGCGGGCAGGCCAGGCGCTCGCAGGGCTCTTCGTCGTCCTCGCGGTCCTCGCTTTCGTCCTCGCCCATCCGGTGCGCCGATTCGAGGACTTCAAGAGCAACCCAACCTACGGCGGCACGGACATGACGTTCATCGAGCAGCACCTCCTGAGCTCCGCCGGCAGCGGCCGCTGGCAGTTCTGGAGCGTGGCGATCACGGAGTTCCGAGCGCATCCGCTGAACGGTGGCGGAGCCGGTTCGTGGGAGTACTGGTGGCTCGAGCACGGAAGGCTTCCGATCTTCACGCAGTACGCGCACTCCCTCTACCTCGAGGCGCTCGCCGAGCTCGGGATCGTGGGGCTGCTGCTGATCGCCGGCGCCGTCCTCGTGCTCGCGGTCGGCGTCGTGCGGTCCGCGCTCGTGCTGCGCAGTGCGGAGATTTCCGCCGCCGCCGCCGCGGCGATTGCCTTCTTCGCCGCGGGGGCATACGACTGGGTATGGCAGCTGGCCGGGATCTCCGTGGTCGGCCTCGGACTGGCGGGCTTCGCGCTCGGCGCCCTGCCGTCCGGGAGGTTGCGAGTGCGGAGCCGTGCAGGGGTCCTGCGGCCCGCGGTCGCGCTCATCGCGGTCGCGGCGATCATCCCGCAGGTAGTCGTGATCGGCGCTGATCTGCATCTCGAGAACAGCTACGCGGCAGTCAACGCGGACAGCCCCGCACGAGCCACGTCGGAGGCGCTCGCAGCGAAGGCGCTCGAGCCCTGGGCATCGACGCCGTATCTCCAGCTCGGCCAGATCGCGGAGGGCGAGGGCCGGTACGACGCTGCCCGGCAGTGGTTGACCGAGGCGATCAGCCGCTCGAAGCTCGACTGGCAGCTCTGGGCGACCGCTGCGGCGATCGACACGGACCGCGGTCGTATCGCAGCCGCCCGTCACGAGCTACACGTGGCGCGGCAGCTCTACCGGAATCCGACGAATCCCTTGACGTCGAGCGCGCTTGGGTGACTGGCGGTCGACCGGAAGCGTATGTACATTTGGCAGCGTCACCTACAGGTTGCGCCGTCTTCCGCCAGGAGGCTGACGGAGTGAGCGAGATCGAGATCGCCACCGGGGCGGCCGGCGGCCAAGCAGCGGGCACCGCTCGGACAGGGCCGGTCTCCGCGCGCTACAACCGAGATGCGCTTCTCCACCGGATGCTGGCGGCTGCCGACGTCGGGGCGGTGGCGGCTGCCGCGGTCGCCGTCGGGCTCTGGGGGAGCGGCGCGGGCCCGGCGCTGCTGCTCGTCCTCTCCGCGCCGGTCTGGATCGTGGTCGCGAAGATCGTCGGCCTGTACGACCGGGATCACCGGACGCTGCGGCACCTGACCGTCGACGACGTCCCATGGCTCATCGTCTGGTCGCTCGGCGGCACCGCGATTCTGACCCTCTTGCTCGGACCGTTCCCCGCGCTCAGCCTGTCCTCGCGCGACCGCCTGGTCATCTGGGGTTCGTCGCTCGGGTTCGCCTTCGTCTTCCGCGCGACGGCCAGGGGTCTCTGGCGTCGCCTTGCCCCGGCACAGCGGCTGTTGATCGTCGGCGAAGGGCCGCTGGCCACGGCGCTCGTCAGAAAGCTCCAGCTCTTCCCCGACATCCATGCCGCGATCTGGGGCCAGCTGCCCGACTGCAACCACCTCGGCGACGTGCTCGACGACATCGGCGAGGTCGACCGGGTCGTGCTCGCGTGCAGCGAGCTGAGCGAGGAAGTGCTCGAGAAGCTCCTGCCGGTCTGCCGCGGCTACGGGGTGAAGCTGACCGTCGTGCCTCCGACCCGCGGCATGTTCGGGACGGCCACGCACCTCTCGCACATCGCCGACCTGCCGCTGCTCGACTACAACACGTGGTACCCCTCGCGCTCCACGCTCGCGCTGAAGCGCGTCTTCGACTTTCTCCTGGCCTTGATCGGGCTTGTCGTCTTCTCGCCGCTGTTCGTGCTCGCGGCCGTTGCGATCGTGATCGACAGCGGCTTCCCCGTCTTCTTCCGCCAGACGCGTGCCGGCCAGACCGCGGAGCCCTTCCGGATCGTCAAGTTCCGGACGATGGTGCGGAACGCAGAGGCGATGCTCCCGAAGCTCGTGTCGTTCGACGAGCTCGAGGAGCCGATGTTCAAGGTGAAGCGCGACCCGCGCGTGACACGCGTCGGACGGTTCCTGCGGCGGACGAGCCTCGACGAGCTGCCGCAGCTCATCAACGTCGTCCGGGGGGAGATGTCGCTCGTCGGCCCGCGGCCGGAGCTGGTCGAGCTCGTCGAGCGCTACGAGCCCGAGCACGAGTTCCGGCTCCGCGTCAAGCCCGGCATCACGGGGCCATGGCAGGTGTTCGGCCGCAGCGAGTTGACGTTCGACGAGGTGCTCGCCGTCGAGCGCGAGTACGTCGAGAACCTCTCGATCGCCCGCGACGTCCGCATCCTCCTGATGACCCTGCCGGCCGTCTTTGGCCGGCGCGGCGCTTACTAGCGGCGTCCGCTCCACCGGCGGCTACATACACCTATCGACGGGGGTGTGCCCTGAAGGTCCTCCCCTATCGCTCGGCTTCTCAAAGCGGCGGCATCCCACTCGCGGCCACATCCGCAAGCCCGGCGTCGCGACCACGGCCGGACCGCTTCCGGGTGCACTCGCTGGTGCCGGCATAGTCGTGCGCCGCGTGAGGGGTAATACCGGGGGCTACGTGCGCGCCTGGCCGGGACTCTGCGGATCCCATTCGCCGCTGAACCTGGGCGGGAAGCTCGTGGTAGCCGTCGACGAGTCGGAGCTCGACGGGCTCGGGGAGCTAAGGGGTCCCGGGCTCGCAAGGGAGATCGAGCTGCGCGTGCGCGCACGCTGCACGTCCCGGAGACCGGCGTCGTGGATTTGCGGCTCGTCGCCCGGAAGATGGCCGACGCGCTAACGCAGCCGCGGCTCGGGACCGGGGCGCGCGTCCTGCGGATCGACCGCGACGGCGAGGGACTCGCCCTGGCGACGACGGCGGCAGCATCCTCGCGGGCGCGCCCATCGCCCGTGCCGGGCTGCAGGCCGACCGGGTCGCCGCTCTGCAGTCGGCGACGTCGCGCGCAGCCCGACGGGGGTCAGGGGGCGCAGGTGATGGCACGCAGCCGGGAGCTCGTGGACGACTTCCTCGTCGTCGAGGGACGCCGGTCGCTCCACGTCGCGAACGCCCGTCCCGCCACGACCTCCTCATTCGCGATCGGCCGGCTGGTCGCGCGACGCGCCGCCGAGGCCCTTCGGGCTCTGACTCGGCAGGGGCTAGCATGGCCTCTGGCCCAGTAAACGACACTGGAAAGGTTTCTACATGCCGAATATCGAAGGCTCGACGGTCGCCGTCATCGGCGGAGCCGGATTCGTCGGCTCGCACGTCGTCGACCAGCTCCTCGACGAGCCCGTCGAGCGGGTGATCGTCGTCGACAACTTCGTCCGCGGCACGCCGAAGAACCTCGAGCAGGCCGTCCGCGACCCGCGCGTCGACGTACGCGAAGGCTCGATCCTCGATATGCCCTTCCTCGAGCGGGTGTTGGAGGAGAGCGACTATGCGTTCCATCTCGCTGCGCTCTGGCTTCACGAGTGCGTCCACCACCCTCGCGACGCCGTCGACGTCAATGCGCTCGGCACGTTCAACGTGATCGACGCCGCGCAACGCACGAGCGTCGGCAAGGTCGTCTACTCCTCCTCCGCGTCCGTCTACGGGGACGCGCTCACGCTCCCGATGACCGAGGAGCATCCCTTCAACAACCGCACGCTCTACGGCGCGACGAAGATCGCGGGCGAGCAGTTCTTCCGCGCGTTCAACGAGCAGCACGGGCTCGACTACATCGGCCTCCGCTACATGAACGTCTATGGGCCCCGGATGGACTACAAGGGCACGTACGTGAGCGTGATCATGAAGGTGCTCGACAAGATCGAGGCGGGCGAGGCCCCGCTGATCTTCGGGGACGGCTCGCAGGCGTACGACTTCGTGCATGTCGACGACGTCGCCCGGGCCAACATCCTCTCCCTCAAGTCCGACGCGACGGACGTCTTCCTGAACATCGGGATGGGCATCCAGACGACGATCAACGAGCTCGTCGAGCGCCTGCTCGCGCTCACCGGCAGCCACGTCAAGCCGGAGTACCTGCCGCAGGAGCAGATGTTCGTCACGAACCGGGTCGGCAGCACCGAGCTCGCCGAGGAGCTGGTGGGCTTCCGCGCCAGCGTGCAGCTCGACGAGGGCCTCGCTTCGGTGATCGACTGGCGTCGGGAGGACAAGCTCGCCGGGGCGCAGGTCGCCTAGGCGCGTGTCCGAGATCCCGATCACGAGGCCGCTCTTCGGTCCCGAGGAGCTTTACGCGGTCCAGCGCCCTCTCGAGAGCGAGTGGGTCGTCCAGGGGCCGTTCGTCCGCACGTTCGAGGAGCGCTTCGCCGCCTTCACGGGGAGCACGCATGCCGCCGCGACGAGCTCGTGTACGACCGCGCTGCACGTCGCGGCAGCTGCGCTCGGGCTGAAGCCCGGAGACGAGGTGATCGTGCCGGCGTTCACGTGGGTCTCGACGGCCCACGTCGTCGAGTACTTCTCGGCGACGCCGGTGTTCTGCGACGTCGACCTCGAGACGTTCAACATCGACGTCGCCCGGTGCGAGGCGCTGGTGACGGATCGAACCGTCGGCATCGTCCCGGTGCACCTGTTCGGGCTTCCCGCGGACATCGACGGCGTGCTCGACCTCGCGGCCAGGAAGGGCCTGTGGGTGCTCGAGGACGCGGCGTGCGGCTTCGGCGCTTGGCATGAGGGGCGCCACGTCGGGACGTTTGGCGAGTTCGGCGCGTTCAGCTTCCATCCGCGCAAGTCGATCACGACCGGCGAGGGAGGGATGGTCACGACCTCCGATGCGCGCCTCGACGAGCTCGTCCGCTCGCTACGCGACCACGGCGCGTCCCGCTCCGACCACGAAAGGCACACGTCGGGTGGCGCGTTCCTCCTCGCCGCGTACCCGTATCTCGGCTTCAACGTCCGCATGACGGACATCCAGGGGGCGCTCGGCTGCGCGCAGATGGATCGCGCGGAGTGGATCCTCGCCCGACGGCGCGAGCTCGCCGCACGCTACGACGAGCTTCTCGCCGACGTGGAATGGCTGCGGACGCCCGTGGTGCCGGAGGGCGACGTCCACGGCTACCAGGCCTACGTCTGCCTGTTCGCGCCCGAGGAGCCGACGCTCGCGAACGCCGACGGCCTCCATGCGCGCCGCAACCGGCTGATGCAGAAGCTCGAGGAGCAGGGGATCGCAACCCGGCAGGGAACGCACGCGGCGGCATTGGCCCGCTACTACGCCGAGAAGTACGGGATCGTGCCCGAGCAGTTCCCGGTCGCGTCGGTAGCAGAGCGCCTTTCCCTCACCTTGCCGTTGTTCCCGCAGATGACCGAGGATGAGCAGGCCCGGGTCGTCGCCGCCCTGCAGCGCGTGCCGGAGCCGGTGCGTTGAGGCTGCTCGTCACGGGCGCCGGCGGCTTCGTGGGCTCCCGACTCGTGGCGGAGCTCGCCCCGCGCCATGAGGTCTTCGCGGTGGCGCGACGGCCCGGTCCCGCGATCGACGGCGTCGTATGGATCGCTCTCGACCTCGCGCGCCCGCTCGACCCCGCTCGGCTTCCGGCGGGCGTGGACTCCGTCGTTCACCTCGCGCAGTCACGCCGCTATCGGGATTTTCCGGACGGCGCGGCAGACGTGTTCGCCGTAAACGTCGCTTCGACGGTCGCGCTGCTCGAGTATGCGCGCCATGCCGGCGTCCGGAGCTTCGTCTTCACCTCGAGCGGCGGCGTCTACGGGTTCAGCTACGAGCGCTTCGTCGAGGAGGATCCGGTCAACCCGCTCAACTTCTACTTCGGGTCGAAGTACTCGGCGGAGCTCCTCATCGGGAACTACGGGACGCTCTTCCACACGGTCGTGCTGCGCCCTTTCTTCGTCTACGGCGCCGGGCAGCAAGGGATGCTCGTGCCGAATCTCGTCGAGCGCGTGCTCACGGATACGGAGATCACGATCGAAGGAAACCGGGCCTG
>Ga0335081_10015824_pt1 | contig 12209 bp, 9 predicted proteins | sample Lox_Sample_35_FD_206713 | JGI IMG/M metagenome (GOLD analysis project Ga0335081, IMG submission 206713) | Soil microbial communities from Loxahatchee National Wildlife Refuge, Florida, United States - Lox_Sample_3.5 | ecosystem: Environmental > Terrestrial > Soil > Wetlands | place: USA: Florida... | reverse complement strand
GCCGGCCACGAACCGCGCCCGGGCCCGCCAGTGCCTCTCCGGCGGCAGCGGCTGGTACACGCGCTGGCCGTGCAGCGTCCACTCGAAGATCGCGCTGAAGCCGACGGACATGCCGAGGAACACCGCGGCGTAGAGCACCATGGCCAGCTGCGCGTTCCCGTCGTTGCCCGGGAAATAGTCCGCCTCGGTGGCGGTGGTGAACGGGATCAGCACCACGAACAGGAGCAGCACCAGGTTGAGGAACAGCAGCGTCCGGTCCACCGTCCTGATGGACCTGACCAGCGCGTGGTGGTTGACCCAGATGATGCCGATCATGAAGAAGCTGATCAGGAAGGCCAGGAAGGCCGGCCATTTGCCGTGGAGCTGATCGATCAGGGGACCATGTCCATGTCCAGGCCCGGGCACGGTGAGGTCGAGCGCGAGCAGCGTGATCGCCACGGCGAACACGCCGTCGCTGAACGCCTCGAGCCTGGACCGGTCCATCGGCTCTTACGCTCAGCCGGCCGCGGGCTTGGGATCGACCTTGGCCAGGATCTGATCCACGCAGTCCTGGATGTGGCGCTGCCGGCCCGGCATGTCCTTGCTGGCGAAGTTGTCCAGGATGGCCAGCACCCGGTCCTGGCCGTTCAGGATGTCGAGCTGCTGCTTGGCCATCTCGTGCAGCGCGATCAGGGTCTCGTGGTCGGCGATGGCCCGGCGGTCGCTGGCGGCCTGCGCCCGGTTGGCGCTGACCTGCAGCGAGATCATGATGGACAGCTGCGGCAGGTTGAGGATGGTGAGCAGCAGCGGCCACGGTGTCTTGTCGAACCCGACGATGTTGCCCAGGAAGAGCCAGGCCACGATGCCGACCGTGATGCCGATGAACACGTACATCGAGCCGCAGAACTTGTTGACCCCGTCCGCGATCCGGTCCAGGATGCTGGTCCCGCGCACGTGCCGGGACAGGACCAGCTTGGGCTTGTGCGCCTCCGGGTTCTGCCTGATCGCCAGCGCGCGCTCCCTGACGTGCGCGGCGGCCTCGTCGATGGCCCGCAGCGCGGCGCTGTCGGTCTCCGGCCGCGGGATACGCGGCGACCCGGCCGCCTGGCTGTCAGCAGGGGGTGCGATCGTCTCGGTCATCGTTATCCTCCGTGCAGGCCTCCGCCGCCGGGGCGGTCACGTCCAGTGAAACAGGGATTGCCACAAACTAGCGCTCTTTTGGCGGCGCTCTGGCCGGTACCGGCGAGCACGGTGCCTTCCCCCGTGGCTGGCCCGGCTCCCATCTTTATCCCGAACGAGCCGGCTCGACACCTCGGCGACACCGCGTGTTATCACGGCGTTAGCCGTCACGGGGCATTCTTCCCTGTCATGACCCGTCCGAGTGGTGATGCCCGGGCCAGCCCTTCAGTAAGGGTCAGCCAGCCTGGCCGAGCAGCCGGTCCATCGTGTCGTTCAGCCCGGCGGTGAGCCGCGCGAGGAGCCGCTCGCCCTCGGCGGCCGACGCGCCGGCCGGGTCGCCGAGGACGCCGTTGCCGCTCACCGCGCGCACCCCTCGCTCGCGCAGCGCCGGCATGAGCTGGCCGATCGGCCTGGTGTCGCCGGCCCTGGCGTGATCGAGCCGCACCTCGCCGGGGGCCAGCGCGAGCATGACCGAGGTCTCGGACCGGCCAGCGTGCGCGTCGCCCTCCGGCAGCCCGGCGTGCCAGGCGTGTGCGGCCCGGCCCTCGTAGCGCAGCCGGCCGACGGCCGCCTCGGCTGCCCCGGCGTTCCCGCCGTGCCCGTTGACCAGCAGCAGCGCGGGCCAGTGCAGGCTGGCGTGGCGGCCGAGCTCGATCAGGCAGGTGGTCAGCGCCTCGGTGCCGATGGACAGCGTGCCGGGGAAGTCCGCGTGCTCGCCGCTGGCGCCGACGCAGAACGCGGGCGCCAGCGCGACACCTGGCCGGCCCGCGCAGGCCCGCCGCGCCACCGCCACGGCGATCCTCGTGTCGGTGTCGAGCGGCAGGTGCGGCCCGTGCTGCTCCAGCGACCCCACCGGCACCACCAGCAGCCGCCGCGTCGCCTGCTCGACGTCGGGCCATCGCGCCCCCGCCAGCTCGAACACGCCCCCCTCGCCGCTCCGCGCAGCCATGCGGTCATGCTATGCCGGCCGGCTGGGCCGGACGGTGCCGGATCGGGCTGCACTAGCCGTAATAGTCTTGGCGCGTGCCGAAGGGAACCAGCCGGCGGGGGGCAGACGGCGCGATGACCCTGCCGGGACAGGGGCCTGGTGACGAGCTGGCCCCGGCGGGATTCCGGCTGCGGCCCGATCCGGGCGTGCGCATGGCGGCGGGCGGGACGGTCATCACGGGCGGTTACCCCACCCGGGTGCTGCGGCTGAGCGAGGCAGGGGCCCGGCATGTGGCCGGCTGGTGGTCGGGCGCGCCGGTACCCGGTAACCCGAAGGCCCGCGCGCTGGCGCGCCGGCTCCTGGACACCGGGATCGCCCATCCCGTGCTGGACGGCCTGGATGCGGCCTGCCCGCCGGGGCCGGGTGAGCTGACGGTGGTCATCCCGGTCCGCGACCGGCCCGCCGAGCTGGCCAGGTGCCTGGCCGGGCTGACCGGAGCCGGGACGGCAGGAGCCGAGCCGGGAAGTGGGCCGGCGGGAGCGCTGCGGGTGATCGTGGTGGACGACGGCTCCGGCGACCGCGCCGCGATCGAGAGCGCCGCGGCCGCGGCCGGGGCCGGCGTGCTGCGGCGGCCGGTGAACGGCGGGCCCGCCGCGGCCAGGAACACCGGCCTGGCCGCGGCGCGCACGCCGCTGGTGGCGTTCCTCGACTCGGATTGCGTGCCCGGTCCCGGCTGGCTCGACGCGCTGCTGCCGCATTTCGCCGACCCCGCGGTGGGCGCGGTCGCGCCGCGCATCGTGCCGCACGAGGCCGGGCGCAGCTGGCTGGCGCGGTACGAGGGAGCCAGCTCCACCCTGGACATGGGCCAGCGGCCCAGCGTCGTCCGGCCGGGATCGCGCGTGCCCTATGTTCCCGGCGCCGCCCTGGTGGTGCGCGCGGAGGCCGCCGGGGCGGGTTTCGCCGAGGACATGCAGGTAGGGGAGGACGTCGACTTCGTCTGGCGGCTGGGCGCGTCCGGCTGGCGGGTGCGCTACGAGCCCGCGGCCACCATGGGGCACCAGCACCGGGTGCGGCTGCGCCCATGGTTCGCCCGGCGGAAGGACTACGGTACCTCCGCGGCCGCGCTCGAACTGCGGCATCCCGGCGCGGTCCGCCCGCTCTACGCGTCCCTGTGGACGGCGGCGGCGTGGCTGGCGGCGGCGCTCGGCCACCCCGGAGCGGGGGCCGTGGTCACCGGGACCGGTGCCGCCCTGCTCGCCAGGCGGCTGGCTCAGGTCACCGGCGAGGACTGGCCGCGGCCCGCCGGCTCTGCGGCGTGGCGGCTGGCGTCCCGGCAGGCGGGCGGCGGGACGCTCGCGGCGGCCCGGCCGCTGGGCAGCGCGATCTCCCGGACGTGGTGGCCGGTGGCGCTGCCGGCCGCGATCGCGGTGCGGCGGCTGCGGCTGCCGCTGGCCGCGCTGGTGCTCGCGCCGCCGCTGCTTGACTGGCTGGATCGCCGCCCTCCGCTTGACCCGGCGCGTTACGTGGCCGCCCGGCTGCTGGATGACGCCGGGTACAGCCTGGGGGTCTGGCAGGGATGCGCGGAACGCCGGACCATCCGGCCGCTGCTGCCCCTGCTGCGCGGCCGCGACCTGACCGCACGCCGCTTACTGCGCCGCGCTTATTTGTGCAGGCCCCGGCTGAACTCGGCGGGCACGATGACATCGTCCGGGGACAGTTCGTGGACGGAGGACCGGCCGAGCGCGAGCAGCGTCGAGTCGATGCCGCCGCGCAGCACGTCGAAGACGTTCTTCACGCCCGCGGAGCCGTTGGCGGCCAGCCCCCACAGGTAGGCGCGGCCGATCATGACCGCCCGGGCGCCGAGCGCCAGCGCCTTGACCACGTCGCTGCCCCGCCGGACGCCGCCGTCGAGCAGCACCTCGACCTGCCCGCCCACGGCGTCGGCGATCCCGGGCAGGGCCCGGATCGTGGCCGGCGTGCCGTCCAGGTTGTTGCCCCCGTGGTTGGACACCGAGATCGCGGTGGCCCCGATGTCGATGGCGCGGCGGGCGTCGTCGGGGCGCATGACGCCCTTGACCATGAAGGGCCCGCCCCACTGCTCGCGCAGCCAGGCGATGTCGTCCCAGCTGGGCGGCGGGGTCTGCATCCACTCGCCGTACACCCCGAAGAAGGTGGGGGCCGGCTCGCCCGGGGCGGCCATGTTCGGCACGGTCAGGTCGGGCAGGCCGCCGTGGAATAGCCACTCGCGCACGTAGGGCAGCTTCACGATGCCCTCAGGCGCGAGCCGCATCAGGGTGCGCAGGTCCATCTTCTCCGGTATGGCCGGGCTGCCCCAGTCCCTGCCGTTGGCGAACGACCAGTCCAGGGTGACGATCAGGGCCCTGGCGCCGGCCTGGCGGGCCCGTTCGGTCCGCTGGATGATCTGGTCCCTGGTGCCTGACCAGTAGACCTGGAAGAACAGCTTCGGATTGACCTCTGCCACGGTTTCCACCGGCATGCTGCCGAACGAGCTGAGGCCCATCGCCGTCCCGGCCTCGGCCGTGCCCCGCGCCACCCCCACCTCGCCGTCGGGGTGCACCGCCTGCACGCCGGTCGGGGACGCGATCACCGGCAGCGCGATCTGGAGCCCGAGTACCGACGTGGTCAGTTCCCGGGCGGCGGGCAGGTTCGCGATGCGCGGCGGGGCGAACCGCAGCTCGCTGAACGCCGCCACGTTGTCCTGGAGCGTGACGCCCTTCTCGGTCCCGGCCACCAGCGCCATGTACACCGGCTTCGGCAAGCGCCGCCTGGCCCTCCGGCGCGCCTCCTCGACCGTCTCGAACCACTCGCGTGTGCTAGCCATCGGTCTCCTCACGCGCCGGCTGCCGGATATGCCGACCTGCCTGCCGCCTATTTTGGCACTCGGTGCCGTAACTATCCAGTCAGCATATACCGCCGCTGATCGCACCATGCCCGGCCGCGGCCCGTAATATCCACGTTCATGTCCCCGGACCGCGCGGACGCCGGGCCCGTGCCGGACGGCCACCCCGACCGGATCAGGTGGAACGCAAGGTACGCGGCCGGCTTCAAGCCGTCGTTCATCCCTCATCCGCTGGCGGTGCGGGCGCTGTCGATGGACCTGCCGGACGGGCCGGTGGCCGACCTGGCCTGCGGACCCTCGGGCAGCGCGCTGCTGGCCGCGGCGCACGGGCGCCGGGTCACCGCGGTGGACGTCTCGGAGGTGGCGCTCGGGCTGCTCGGCGACGAGGCCAGGCGGCGGGGCCTCGGCCAGCTGGTCACGCTGGTGCACGCCGACCTGTCCGCCTGGTCGCCCGAACCCCGCTCGCACGCGCTCGTCCTGTGCACTGGCTTCTGGGACGCGGAGGTGTTCGCGGCGGCGATTCCCGCGGTGACGGATGGCGGCCTGCTGGCCTGGGAGGCCTTCACCGCCGACGCCCGCCGCGCCCGCCCCGCCCTGCCCCCGCAGTGGTGCCTGGCCCCCGGCGAGCCCGCCTCCCTCCTCCCGCCGTCCTTCACCCTCGTAGACCAGAGTGACGAGAGTGGCCGCGAGCGCCGCCAGATGCTAGCCCGCCGCACCAGCTGAAACCCGTACTGGGGTATGGATGTAACAACGTGCACACTCTATTGTGCAGGATGTCACATCCATACGTTCCTGCGGTGCCCCGGGAAGCGGACATATGCGAGCAAACCGGGCAGGCCGGCGCGGGTTGGCGGGGCCAGCGCGAGGTACCGGTGGCTGGGTGAGGGCGGAACGGGCCGGGTCACGCGGGAGGGTCTCCCGCGTGACGGTGCGCCCACTGGGTGATGTCGCGGCGCTCGATGGCGGCGGCCATCAGGTCACCGAACGCGTCGGGAGTGCAGGCGAAGGCGGTGACCCCGAGCCCGGCCAGGGCGGCGGCGTTCTGGTGGTCGTACCCGGGCGCCCCGTCGTCGGACAGCGCGAGCAGGGCTATCACCTGCGTGCCGGCGGCGGTCATGTCCGCGATCCGGCGCAGCATCTCGTGCCGGTCGCCGCCCTCGTACAGGTCGCTGATCAGGATGAAGATCGTGCTGGCCGGACGGGTGATGAGCTGCTGGCAGTAGGCGACGGCCCGGTTGATGTCGGTGCCGCCGCCGAGCTGGGTGCCGAACAGCACGTCGACCGGGTCGCTGAGGTGGCCGGTCAGGTCCGCGACCGAGGTGTCGAAGGCCACCACCGAGGTGCGCAGCGACCGGATCGACGCCAGCACCGCGCCGAACACTCCCGCGTACACCACCGAGGAAGCCATCGAGCCGCTCTGGTCCAGGCAGAGGATGACGTCACGGGCCACCTCCTGCTGCTTCCTGGCGTAGCCGACGAGCCGTTCCGGCACGATCGTCCGGTGCTCAGGCAGGTAGTTCCGCAGGTTGGCGCGGATCGTCCGGTCCCAGTCGATGTCGGCGGGGCGCCGGGGCCTGCTCGTCCGGCTGGCCCGGTTCAGTGCCCCGGCCACCGCGGCGCGCGTCCGCTGGGACAGCCGCCGCTCCAGGTCCCTGGTCACGGCGCGCACCACCGCGCGCGCGGATTCCCGCGCCTGCTCGGGCATCACCTGGCTCAGCGACAGCAGCGTGCCGACCAGGTGCACGTCCGGCTCGACCGCCTCCAGCATCTCCGGCTCCAGCAGCAGCCGGGTCAGGCCGAGCCGCTCGATGGCGTCCTTCTGCATGACCTGGACCACGCTGACCGGGAAGAACGTGCGGATGTCACCGAGCCAGCGCGCGACGCGCGGCGCCGACGCGCCGAACCCGGCCTGCCGCCGCGCCGCGCCCGGGGCACCGGTGCTGTCCTCGGCGTCGTAGAGGGCGCCGAGGGCCGCGTCGATGCGCGCGTCCGCGCCGCCCAGCGGCACCTGGAGGCCCGCCTCGCCGAGCACCAGCCGCCAGCGCCGCATCCGCTCATCGTTGCCCGCGTTCATGACGCCACCGCCGCAGGCCACCCGAGGATGGACGCCACGGCCCGGACCGCGAGGGCCGCCCGGTCCGCGTCGAGATCATCACCGGCCGGGGCGGTGGCGGCAGGCCGGCGGCCCGTGCCGTCGAGCCGGGCCGCCTGCTGCCCGATCGCCCGCCGTTCCGGTGGCGTGAACCCGCCGAACGTCCGGCGCAGCGCGGGCAGCACCGCGGTGAAGGCGTCCGCGCTCAGCCCGGCCAGCCAGCCGTCGGCCAGGGCGAGCAGCGCGCCGTCGTGCACGAGCAGCAGCCCGCTGCCAGCCAGGAACCCCTCCGCCCAGCCCGCGGCGGCGTGGGCCGGGGCGGCGGCGGACAGCGCGAGGGACATCCGGATCCCCGCGTCGTCCGCCGTGATCCGGCCCGCGTCGAGCAGCAGCCGGGTCAGCCGCCCGGCGATCAGCGGCGGGCACCGGGGGGCCAGCCGCCCCAGGGTGTCCAGCCAGCGGCCGCGGCTGGCGCCGTGAGCGAGCAGCCCGGTGGCCGAATGCACCGCGTCGATGCGCTCCCGCATGGCCTGCTCGGCCGTCTCGTCCAGGGACGTCAGGGCGACCGGCAGGCCCGCGCAGATCCGGGTGATCATCTCGGCGGCGACCTCACCCAGCCGGGCCGGGTCGGTGCCGCGCACGTCACCGTACCTGGCCGCGCGGACCAGCGCCGGCAACGCCGCCATCAGGTGGGTCACGTCGCCCTCCAGCGCGGCGCGGTCCCTGACCGCCGCGAGCACCTCGGGCAGCGCCTCGCCGAGATCGGCCAGCAGGCAGCGCTCGGTCAGCGCCGTCAGCTGGCCGAGGCCGGCCGCCCCGGAGGCGGCCGAGCGAGCCCGCGCCACGGCCGCGGCCGTGACCGTGCTGCCCCACATGCTCGCCTCGATCAGGGCCAGGTCAAGCTCGGGCCGCCAGGTCAGCTGCCAGGTCTCGCGGAACGTCCCGATGTTCCTGGTCTGGCTGCGCCGCGGCGCGCCCCAGGGCACGCCGAGCATGATGAGCCGGTGCAGCAGATGGCTGCGGGCCAGGTCGTTCGGCTTGCGCAGGTCCAGGTCGTAGTCGCGGGGCTCCGCCTCGGGCCGCAGCTTGAGGCGGCGCTGCTGGTCCTGCAGGTCCCGCTGCAGCGGCACCATGGGGGTCGCGGGCGGCACCGCGCCGAGCCGTTCGCCGACGACGAGCTGCCGCTGGATGAGCGCGGTGAGCAGGTCGCTGCCTTCGCACAGGACCGAACGGGCGGCCTCGGTCACTTCTTCCAGGCCGGCCAGCGGCCGGCCGCGCAGCGCCGCCAGCGCCCCGGCCAGCCGGACGGATTCGATGACGTGAGCCGACGAGGCCGGGATGCCCTCGTCGCGCAGGACCGCGGCGGCCCTGGCCAGCCACCGCTCGACGGGCTGCCCGGCACAGGAGAACAGGTGGTCATACCAGCCGGGGGAGCGGATGCCTGCCCCGTAGCCCGAGGCGCAGGACAGCCGCCCGTAGGTCCAGGGCACCCAGGTCAGGGTGGCCTTCACCTTCGGAAGGCCACGCAGCAGCCGGTCGTCGGCGGCCGCAGGCGGCAGGTCGCGCAAGGCCGGCACGTGCCAGGCGCCGCAGACCACCGCGATCCGCTCGAAGCCATCCCTGACCGTCCGGCGCAGCACCTTGCGCATGTGCGCCTCGCGCACCGCGTCGCGGGAGCCGGCCTCTTCCCCCGCGTCCGCGCCGGCGCCAGGGGCAGCGCGGAGGATCGAGATGGCCTCGGCCAGCGCGTCGAAGACCGCGGTCCCGGGGACGTGCTCCACCACGTCCTCCCACCAGCGCTCCGGGTCGTCGTACCCGGCCGCGGCGGCGAGCTCGCTGACGGGATCAGCGCCTGGCCGCTGTTCCTTGCGGCCGCCCAGCGCGAGCTGGTGCGCGGCCGGCAGGTCACAGAACCGGACCGGGACGTCCGCGTCCAGCGCGTACCTGATCGCCTGCCACTCCGGCGAGAACACCGCGAACGGCCAGAACGCCGCCTTCTCCGGCTCTCCGGGCACGCACCCGAGCAGCGCCACCGGCGGCCGCATCTGCGGGTCCGCCGCCAGCGGGGTCAGCTCGTCCGCCTCCGGCGGCCCCTCGATCAGCACGACATCCGGGCGCTGCGCGGCCAGGGCCGCCCGTACCGACCGCGCCGATCCCGGCCCGTGATGCCGGATCCCGTAGAGGGCGGCGGGAAGATCCTTATGCCGAACGGGCCGGGTTGTCCGCCCCGGCCCCGCTGATCCGCGGTTCATCCGGCGACGTCGCGGCAGGCGCGGTAGAAGTCGCTCCACTCATCGCGCTCCCGGACGACCGTCTCGAGGTATTCCTGCCAGACCACCCGGTCCGAGACCGGGTCCTGCACGACGGCGCCGGTGATGCCGCCGGCCACGTCGGCGGGACGCAGCACGCCGTCGCCGAAGTGCGCGGCCAGCGCCAGGCCGCTGGTGACCACGGAGATGGCCTCGGCGGTGGACAGCGTCCCGCTCGGCGACTTGACCTTGGCCCGGCCGTCCCCGGTGACGCCCTGGCGCAGCTCGCGGAAGACCGTGACCACCCGCATGATCTCCTCGGCTCCGGGCGGCGTGTCCGGCAGCCCGATCGAGCGGCCGAGCTGGGCCACCCGGCGGGTGACGATGTCCACCTCCTGCTCGGCCGAGGCGGCCACCGGGAGCACCACGGTGTTGAACCGCCGGCGCAGCGCGCTGGACAGGTCGTTCACGCCGCGGTCCCGGTCGTTGGCGGTGGCGATGACGTTGAAGCCGCGGACCGCCTGCAGTTCGGTGCCGAGCTCGGGGACCGGCAGTGTCTTCTCGGACAAGATGGTGATCAGCGCGTCCTGCACATCGGAGGGCATCCGGGTGAGCTCCTCGACCCGGGCGATCTGGCCGCCCGCCATCGCCCGCATCACCGGGCTCGGCACCAGCGCGTCCCGGGACGGACCCTCGGCGATCAGCCGCGCGTAGTTCCAGCCGTACCTGACCGCCTCCTCGGCGGTCCCGGCGGTGCCCTGCACCATCAGCGTGGAGTCGCCGGAGACGGCGGCGGCCAGGTGCTCGGACAGCCACGTCTTCGCCGTTCCCGGCACGCCGAGCAGCAGCAGCGCCCGGTCGGTGGCCAGCGTGGCCACCGCCACCTCGACGAGGCGGCGGGAACCCACGTACTTGGGCGTGATCAGGGTGCCGTCAGCGGCGGTGCCGCCCAGCAGGTACGTGGTCACCGCCCACGGGGACAGCCGCCAGCCGGGGGGCCGCGGCCGGTCGTCGGCGGCGGCCAGCGCGGCCAGTTCGCACCTGTGCTCCTGCTCCGCGTGCGGCCGCAGCACTGCCCCGGGATGTTCAGCCGTCACGGTGGTCATCGAGGTTCCTTTCGAGCGGAAACCCCGTCTTTTTGGGCGGGGAGGATGTCAACGGCAAGCTCCTTCATCATGTGGTAACGGAATCGCAGTACCCCGACAGCCTCACGGAGGACGGGCGGGGCGTCCGGCGGCGGATCCGGAAAGGCTCCGGGCGTGCCCAGCGCCGGGTCAGCCCGCCGGGCCAGCTGGCCCAGCGTCCCGGCGTCCGCGGTCATGCCCGGCCGCCGGTCCGCGATCGACCGGCTGATCAGGGGGGCTATCCACGCCCAGGCGCCCTGGTCCTGCCTGCTCTGCGCGATCGCCGCCCGCGACCAGCCCGCGACGAGCACCGGCGCCCAGTCACCCGAGCGCACGCGGACGATCTCGGCCGGCGTCATCCCGAACCCGTCCGTCCAGGTCCGCAGCGGAGCCCTGGCCACCACCTCGAGCAGGAGCCAGGCCCGCTCAGCCATCGGCGGGCCGCCGCCGAGGCCGGGCGTGATCCCGTCCCGCCGCATGGCGGCGTCGCATTCTGCGGGCGGGCTGACGAGCAGCCGGGTGCCGCGGACGCCCCGGTCCAGCTGCAGGCAGGACCGGGCTCGTTCGGCCATCCGCTGTCCGAGAGCCGAACCGGGCAGCGTGGCGAGCACGTCGGCCGCCATCTTGCGGGCCCAGGCGTTGCCGTGGTTGAGCGCGGTTTCGAGAAGCGGCTCGTCGGCCAGGCTGAGCCCGTCCGCCAGCACGTTGACGAACATGACACGCTCGTCCGGGCCGGCCGCGGCCCAGCTGCCCGCGATCAGTTCCCTGGCCGCGGCCGGGTCGCGGGCGCGCAGCGCGGTGAGGTAGCCCCGCCGCTGGTCGGCGGTGCCGAGCCGCCACGCGTCGTCTCCGGTGAAGGTCTCGGCCAGCAGGAACTTCCAGTCCGGGTTGAGCGCGGCCAGCCAGCGTGCTCGCGCCCCGCCCGCCCCGGCCGCCAGGCGGCGCAGTTCCGGGTCGGCCGGCGTAACCCGCCGGACCCGGTCGAGCAGCGCCGGCAGCAGGTGGGCCGGAGCCCTGCGGCCGCGGGTCACGGCCGCCGCCAGCCACTCGGCCAGCAGGTCAGGATGCTCCCCGCCGAGTATCCGGGCCAGCCGGCGGCCAGCCGCCGGGCTCACCGCCGGCACCGGGTCCGGTTCGGCGGCCGGCGGCGGCTCGGCGCGCCGGGGCAGCTGCCCGCCCCGGCGCGCGGCCGTCAGCAGCGCGGCCCGGTCGAGCAGCAGCGCCGCGGGATCGTCCGGCGGGGCGCCGGGCGGGGTCGGCAAGCCGGGGATGGCGGCCAGCGGAACCGCGGCCCGTTCGGTACCGACAAGGCTCGCGGTGACCAGGTCCTGCCATGTGCTCACAGCGGTACTGTCCTCCCGCCCTCGTCCCAGGCGGTCAGCGGCCACAGGCCGCGCGGGGTCCACTCGCCGGCCACCGTTACCGGGCGTCCGCCGGAGAGCGCGAGCAGCGGCCAGCAGTCGCCCGCGCCCGGGTGCAGCGGCACGGCGTCGCCGGCCGCGTCGGACACGGCCGGGACCGGGGCGCGGTCCGGGGTGACCTCCAGGACGGCGGGCCAGCTGTCCAGCCAGGGATCCCCGGCCAGGGCCGCCGCGTGCTCCTCGAGCAGCCCGGCGATCGTGCCGCCTTCCGGCGTGGTTCCGCCGGCGGTGGCGTGCCTGGCCCGCACGAGGGCGCGGAGCGGGACGGCGCCGGGGTAGAAGACCAGGTCCGCGTCGGCGTCGGTGCCGACGGTCAGCGACTCGTCGAGCGCCTGGCCGGCCGCGGCGAAGCTGAGCACGAGCGCGGCCCGGCCGGT
>Ga0335081_10015823_pt1 | contig 12210 bp, 10 predicted proteins | sample Lox_Sample_35_FD_206713 | JGI IMG/M metagenome (GOLD analysis project Ga0335081, IMG submission 206713) | Soil microbial communities from Loxahatchee National Wildlife Refuge, Florida, United States - Lox_Sample_3.5 | ecosystem: Environmental > Terrestrial > Soil > Wetlands | place: USA... | reverse complement strand
CGCGGCTTTGCCCCAGCGTTCATCGAGCTTGAAGCCGAACGCCTTGGGGAACCAATAGGTGTAGCCGGCAAAGGCGCCGAACAGGACGCCGGGGATGATGACGTGATGGAAATGGGCGACCAGGAACACGCTATTGTGCACCTGCCAGTCGACCGGAGGCAAAGCGAGCAGCACGCCGGTCAGCCCGCCGAAGATGAAAGTGACCATGAAGCCGATGGTCCAGAGAATCGGCACCGTGAACTGGACGCGGCCGCCATACATCGTGAACAGCCAGTTGAAGATTTTGACGCCGGTCGGGACCGCGATGATCATGCTGGTCATGCCGAAGAAGGCGTTGACGTTGGCGCTCGCACCCATGGTGAAGAAGTGGTGCAGCCAGACCATGTAGGCGAGGATGCAAATCGCCATGGTCGCGGCGACCATCGAGCGGTAGCCGAACAGCGGCTTGCCCGAGAACGTCGCGCTCACCTCGGAATAGATGCCGAAAGCCGGCAGCACCAGGATGTAGACTTCGGGGTGGCCCCAGATCCAGAACAGGTTCACGTACATCATCGCATTGCCGCCGCTCTCGACCGAGAAGAAATGAAAGCCGAGATAACGGTCGAGCAGCAGCATGGCGAAGGTTGCGGTCAGCACCGGAAAAGCCGCGACGATGAGCAGGTTCGTGGCGAGCGCGGTCCAGCAGAAGACCGGCATGCGCATGTAGCCCATGCCGGGCGCGCGCGTTTTCAGAATCGTGGTGACGAAATTCACGCCGGTGAGCAACGTACCGATGCCGGAGATTTGCAGAGCCCAGAGGTAATAGTCGACGCCGACGCCGGGCGAGAATTGCAACTCGCTGAGCGGCGGATAGGCGACCCAGCCGGTCTTGGCGAACTCGCCGATCGCCAGCGAAAGGTTGGTGAGCAGGATGCCTGAGGCGGTGAGCCACAGGCTGACCGAGTTCAGCGTCGGGAAGGCGACGTCGCGAATACCGAGTTGCAGCGGCACCGCGAAGTTCATCAATCCGATGACGAACGGCATCGCCACGAAGAAAATCATGATGGTGCCGTGCGCGGAGAAAATCTGGTCGAAATGCTCCGGCGGCAGATAGCCCTGCGCTCCGCCCGCGGCAAAAGCCTGCTGCGTGCGCATCATGATCGCGTCGGTGAAGCCGCGCACCAGCATCAGCAGCGCCAGCACGACATACATGACGCCGATGCGCTTATGATCGACCGAGGTCAGCCACTCGCGTCACAGATAGGGCCAATACCCCTTGAGCGTGACCCAAGCCAGGACCAGGACCACGCCGAGGGCCACCATGCCCGACGCGCCCATGATGATGGGCTGGTCGTAGGGAATCGCGCTCAGGCTGAGCTTGCCGAGGAGGTTCATTGCTCCGCCCTCTGTGAGCGCGGATAGGTGAGGCCATCGCCGGGCTCCATTGCGGAGCGCAAAATGCCGTCGAAGAGATCAGGCGCGACGGCGCGGTAAGTGAAAGGCATCACCGCTTTGCTCGGCTTGACCAGATCGGCGTAAGCCTGCGCATCGAGCGCTGGACCGGCCTTGCGCGTTGCATCCACCCACTGCGCAAACTGTGCAGTCGGCACCGCATCGGCGATGAAGTGCATGTCGGCAAAGCCGTCGCCGCTGAACTGCGCCGACAGCCCGTGGTACTTTCCGGGATGGTCGGCCTGCAGGTTCAGCCGCGTCACCATTTTTGCCATGGTGTAGATCTGGCCACCGAGCTGCGGCACGAAGAAGCTGTTCATGACGCCCGCGGAGGTCAGTTCGAAGCTCACCGGCGTGCCGACGGGAATGGTCAGTTGATTGACGCTGGCGATGCGCTCCTCGGGATAGATGAACAGCCATTTCCAGTCGAGCGCGACGACTTGAACCCGCAGGGCTTTGACGGTCGAGGCGATCGGCTTCGGCGGATCGAGATCGTATGAACCGACCCAGGCGACGCCGCCGACCAGGAGGACCGTCATGATCGGAATCGACCACACCAGCATCTCGAGGCGGCCGGAATAGCTGAACTCCGGCAGATAGGTGGCGCGCGAATTCGACGAGCGGAACCAGAAGGCGACGGCAAGCGTGGCAAGCATCGTCGGGATCACGATTGCCAGCATGATGCCGGTCGCATTGAACAGGATGAGCCGCTCGGCGGAGGCTATGGGGCCTTTTGGATCGAGGACGCCGTCGCTGCAGCCGCCGAGCATCGCGGCGCCGATCAAGACGGTGCCGATCAAGACCCGGACGAGCACAGCCGACCGCATGTCAGGTCTCCTACGCCCGGGGCCTGGTGGACCGGGGTGCGGCTGGGCGTGGTGTTATTTTCGGCTTGTAACACGGCGGGAGCTGCAGCGCGCGTCCCAGCAGCGTCGATGCCGACTCGCTTGGACGCCGGGTCTCCTTTTTCGAAAATGACGGTCCCTAGACAACTTGGACGGATCGCGCCGGTTCCTTGCGTTTTTGACCAAAAAGACGTTACGGCGATTCGTGCTGCGATACGTATCGTCAGCGCCGGTGATTGGTTCGGCGAGGATTTTTTGTTTTCGCAGCTTACTACGTCGAAGCCGCCGGCTGTCGCCGCACCTTCTCACGTGGATCGTTGCCCGGATCCACGTAATCAAGCCCCAGCGGCCCGATCGCCGTCACCTGGGTGACGTACTCGCCGGCCTTCGCCCAATGAAAGTGCGAGGTATCGCCGGGGAGGACGACGACGCTGCCGGGCGGATACGCCTTGACTTTGTCGCCGTCGAACTCATCGCCGAGGCCGATATAGAAGACGCCGGACATCACCGTATAGACGCGGTCCTCGGGATGGCGGTGCGGCATCAGCTTTACGCCGGCCGGCACCTTGACCCTTATGGTGTAAGGCCCCGGCTGCGAAGGCTCGCCGACGACCACGGCGAGACGCACCGAAGGCGGGAACGCCGGGAACGGCTTCCAGTCGATGTCCTCGGGCAGGATCGATCTGAAAACAGCTTGGCCTGGCTGGTGGGTTCGAGCCATTGCGGTCTCCTTGGTGCGGTCTTTTTAGTGCGCTCTCTTTGGCCTTATGCCGATTGCTTCAACGCCGCGCTGTCGATCGGCACCTTGCGCAGGCGCTTGCCAGTCGCCGCGAAGACGGCGTTGGCGATGGCGGGAACGATCGCCGATGTCCCGGTCTCGCCCATTCCGCCCGGCGGCTCCGAGCTCTTGACGACGTGGACCTCGATCCCCGGCGTCTCATTGATGCGCAGCATTTGGTAGGTGTCAAAGTTCGATTGCTCGACCCGGCCGTTCTTGAGCGTGATCAGGCCATAGAGCGCTGCCGTCGCGCCGAAGATGATCCCGCTCTGGATCTGCGCCTCTACCGTGTCGGGGTTGACCACGCTGCCGCAGTCGACGGCGCAGACAACGCGGCGGATGCGGACCGCGCCCTCCTTCGAGACCTCGACCTCGGCAACATGCGCCTCATAGCTGCCGAAGACGAACTGCAGCGACACACCGCGGCCGCTGCCTTCCGGCAGCTGTTGTCCCCAGCCGGCCTTGTCCGCGGCCAGCTCGAGAACGGCCTTGGCGCGCGGGTTGTGATCAAGCAGCGCCCGCCGGTAGGCGACCGCATCCTGCTTCGCCGCCGCCGCCAATTCGTCGATGAAGCTTTCGGTGACGAAGACGTTGTGCGACGGCCCGACGCTGCGCCAGAACGCGGTCGGAATGCCCGGCGGTTCGACCCGCACAAATTCGACGTGCAGGTTCGGTAGCGCGTAGACCAGATCGATCGCGCCCTCGGTGCTGTCCGGGTCGAGGCCGTCCTTGAACCCGGGCGGCAGCCATCGCGCGATGACCGAGGAGCCGGCGTAGCGATTTTTCCAGGCGACCGGCCTGCCGTCCTTGTCGAGACCCGCGGAGAGGCGGTCGAACCAATAGGGCCGGTACATGTCGTGCTGGATGTCTTCCTCGCGGGTCCACACCACTTTCACCGGACCGTCGACCGCCTTGGCGATCTCGACCGCGCGGATCACAAAGTCGGCCTCCAGCCGTCGGCCGAAGCCGCCGCCGAGCAGATGATTGTGCACGACCACCTTGTCGAGCGGCAGGCCTGTGGTCTTGGCCGCCGCGGCCTGGACGCGCGCCATGGCCTGGCTGCCGACCCAGATCTCGCAGGCATCCTTGCGGACATGGACCGTGCAGTTCATCGGCTCCATGGTGGCGTGGGCGAGGAACGGAACCTGGTATGTCGCCTCGACCTTGGTCGCGGCGCTTGCGATCGCTTGGTCGGCGTCGCCGATGTTCTGCGCCACCGCGCCGGGATGAAGCGTCGCCTGTTCGAGCTCGCGGGCGATCTCCCGCGTGTCGAGCTTGCCGTGAGGGCCGTCGTCCCACTCGATCTTGAGCGCCGCCAGCCCCTTTCTCGCCGCTCCCATATGATCGGCGACGACGGCGACGGCGTCGTCAAGCCGCACGATCTGCCGCACCCCCTTGACCGCCTTGGCGGCCGTGTCGTCGAGGCTCTTCAAGCGTCCGCCGAAGGCGGGCGATTGCGTCAAGGTTGCGATGCGCACGCCGGCAGGCCGAGCGTCGATACCGTAGATCGCGGTGCCGTTGACTTTTGGCGGCACATCGAGCCGCTTCACCGGCGTGCCGATCAGCGTGAAAGCCTCGGGCGGTTTGAGGGCGACGTTTTGCGGGACCGGTATGGTCGCAGCCTCCGCGGCAAGCTCGCCATATTTCAGGCGCCGTCCGGTCGGCGCATGAATCACCTCGCCGGCTTGCGCGCGGCAAGACTGCGGATCGACGTCCCAACGCTTGGCCGCCGCCGCGATCAGCATGGTCCGCGCGGTTGCGCCGGCCTCGCGCATCGGCTTCCAGGCGCCGCGCATCGCGTTCGAGTTGCCGGTCGCCTGCACGCCGAGCATCGGGTTGGCATAAAGCTTTTCGTTCGGCGGCGCGTGTTCGAGGCGCACCTGTTTGAGATCGACCTCCAATTCTTCGGCGATCAACATCGGAATCGAGGTGTAGGTCCCTTGACCCATCTCGACATAGGGCATGGTCAGCACGACCTGCCCGTCGGCGTCGATGCGGATGAAGGCGTCGGGCGCGAAGCCTTCGGCGCCGGCGGCTTCGCCCTCGGCAAACGGCAGGCGCAAGCTCAGCAGCAGACCGCCGCCGGCGGCCACTCCCGCTTGGAGGAGCGAGCGCCGCGACAGGCCGGTCGCCGATCCGGGCTGGTCCAGCTCAAGGCGGCGGGACGCGATGCGATCGAGGATCATTGTCAGCCTCCCTTTGCTAGCCTGATTGCGCGGCGTCTTTGATCGCCTGGCGAATGCGGAGATAAGTCCCGCAGCGGCAGACGTTGCCGAACATCGCGTCATCGATATCCGCATCCGTGGGGTACGGGTTATCCGCGAGCAGCGCCGCAGCCGACATGATCTGGCCCGACTGGCAGTAGCCGCACTGCGGCACCTGGCGATCGATCCAGGCCTTCTGGATCTTGGCGCCGGCCGGCGTCGCGCCGATCGCCTCGATCGTGGTGATGCGTGAGGCGCCGATGCTGTCGACCGAGGTGACGCAGGAGCGGGTGGCGACGCCGTCGATATGCACGGTGCAGGCGCCGCACAGCGCCATTCCGCAGCCGAACTTGGTGCCGGTCATGCCCAGCACGTCGCGCAATACCCACAGCAGCGGGATGTCGCCGTCGACATCGACGCTGTGGGTGTTGCCGTTGACGTTGATGGCGAAGGTCATGGATCCTCTCTCTTTTTTGATCGGTGGCGCCGCCCGGCGGCTGCCGCGCACAACGCGGTGCTTCCGTCAGGTCATGTGTCGCCTCGACGCATCCACGCGGTCGCACAGCCGCGGTTCCGGAACGATTGCGAACTTCAGGAGCTTAATGGAACTTGCCCTCGGTTGCCGCGCTTTAGATGCAATGCACATATCCGCCAAGCGCTGGCCTGATCTATTGTACGATGGTGTGGCCGATACTTTGGATCAATGGTTGAGTTCCGGGACTGCGCAGCCCGGCTTGTGTGCGATGCCGAGCTCAAAGAAGTAGCGTTGCGATGGGGAACACCATGAAGCTCATATTCTGTACGGTCGTTGCACTGCTGATGGCGTCGCCAATCTATGCGGCCAACTTGACGCCGATCACGGCCGGGCAACTGCCGGGCACGAGGCCCGAATCCGGCTACCGCCTCGCGGCGTCCAAGAACGACTATCCCGACTCCACGGCGCGAACTGCGGCGTCGCACCACAAGCACAAGCCGCCCAAGCGGGCCGAACCCCGGCCTGATCCGGAGTTAGGCATCCACGGCTTCTTCGGCGGCGGTGCGGTCGGCGGCTTTGTCGGCAGCCAGGGGCAGGCGGGCTATAATTGGTGAAACGCTGATACGGTGAGACCCGACCACCGGATCGATCGTCACACACGCGTGCCATACGAAACGCCATGACGAAACAGTTTGACAATATCGGACTGCGTCGCAGGGAGCTGCTGGCCGGTACGGCCGTGTTTTTCCTGGGCTTGCGGCGGAGCCAGGCTGCGGCGATCTACGGCGCGTTGCCGTGGGCCCCGAATGCCGGAGATCCGCCGGTACCGGTGAAGCCCGGGCCCTGGCTGTTCTTCACCGGCGCCGAAGGTCGCGCGATCGAAGCGATCGCCGATCGCATCATCCCGCCCGATCCGCAGACACCCGGTGGCAAGGACGCCGGTTGCGCCGTCTTTATCGACCGGCAGCTCGCCGGACCGTACGGACAGCAGGACGGTCTTTACCTGCGCCCTCCGTTTCAGGCGGGCATGAAAAATCAAGGCGAGCAGTCCGAAGGCGGGCCGAGGCAGAGCTACCGCTCGGGCCTCGCGGCGCTCGATAAGGCATGCAAGGCCAAGTTCGCGGGCAAGGAGTTCGCCGAATTGTCCGACGGCGACAAGGACAAAGTGCTTGGCGATCTTGAGAGCGGCGAACTCAAGCTCGACGGGGTCGACGGCAAGGCGTTCTTCGCCGAGGTCGTCAAAGACGTGCAGATGGGCTTTTTCGCCGATCCGATCTACGGCGGCAACCGCGACATGGTTGCGTGGAAGATGATCGGCTATCCCGGCGCCCGCTACAATTATTTGGATTGGGTCAATCGCCACAACGAGCGGTTTCCGCTGCCGCCTGTCGCCATGACCGGGCGCGCGGAGTGGACGCCCAAGGCACGGTGAGGGCGCAGATGTCGCGCAGGCTGCCAAAGCGAGACGTCGTCATTATCGGGCTCGGCTGGACCGGTTCGATCATGGCGCACGAGCTCACCGATGCCGGGCTCGACGTCATTGCCATCGAACGCGGGCCGTGGCGCGATTCGCCCACGGATTTTCCGCCGAGCTATATGCAGGACGAGCTGCGCTATCGGGTGCGCCACGAGCTGTTCCTGCGGCCCGACCAGCTCACCTTCACCTTCCGCAACAAGATCGATCAAACCGCACTGCCGATCCGCAGTTGGGGCGCGTTCATGCCGCCAAACGGCGTCGGCGGCGGGGGCGTGCATTGGAACGCCGAGATGTGGCGTTTCTTGCCGACCGATTTCGTGCTCAGGACCCACCTCACGCAACGCTATGGCGCCGCCTTTCTGCCGGAAGACATGACGATTCAGGATTGGGGCGTGACCTATGAGGACCTCGAACCGCATTACGATCAATTCGAATATCTCTGCGGCACCTCCGGCACTGCCGGCAATTTGAAAGGCGAGATACAGGACGGCGGCAACCCGTTCGAAGGTCCTCGTTCGCGGCCATATCCGACGCCGGCCCAGGCGCAGCCCTTTGGCGCCACATTGTTTGCCAAGGCGGCGCGCGAGCTTGGCTACAAGCCGTTCCCGCAGCCGTCCGGCAACCTGTCGCAGCCCTACACCAATCCGCTTGGAATACGGCTCGGGCAGTGCACCTATTGCGGCTTTTGCGAATGGTTCGGTTGCGGCAACTATTCAAAGGCCAGCCCGCAGACGACGATCCTGCCGGTCCTGATCCGGAAATCGAATTTCTCGCTGCGCGACAACTCCGAGGTCGTCAAGATAAACACCGACGGCTCCGGAAAGGTCGCCACATCCGTCACCTTCGTCGACACCAGCGGGCAGGAATGGGAGCAGCCAGCCGACCTGGTGATCCTGTCGGCCTATTCGATGTTCAACGTGCAGCTATTGCTGCATTCCAAGATCGGTCAACCTTACGATCCCGTCGCCAACGCCGGCGTGGTCGGACGCAACTTCACGCACCAGACCATTTCAAGCGTGAACGGGTTCTTCGACAACAAGAAGTTCAATTTCAATCCGTTCATCGCCTCGGGCTCGATTGGCATGTGCATCGATGAGTTCAACGGCGACAACTTCGATCATGGTCCGCATGGCTTTGTCGGCGGCGCCTATATGGGGCAGGTGCAGACCGGCGCCCGGCCGATTGAAAGCACGCTGGTGCCGCCGGGCACGCCAAAATGGGGTGCGGCATGGAAACAGGCGGTGCGCGACAATTACCTGTCCACGATCAAGCCCGGCACCGGCGTGCACGGCAGCTTCTACGCCTACCGCGACGTCTATCTCGATCTCGATCCGACCTACAAAGATCGGTTCGGCCGCCCGTTGATGCGGATGACCATCGACTTCCACGACAATGAAATCAAACAGAACGCCTTCATGACCGACAGGTTCGCGGAGGTCATCAAGGCGATGGGCGCGAATGTGTTGGAAAAGCAGTATCGCACGGCGCCCTACGACGTCACCAAGTATCAAACCACGCATCTCAATGGCGGCGCCATCATGGGCGTCGACCCCAAGACCAGTGTGGTCAACCGTTATTTGCAGAGCTGGGACGTCAGCAATCTCTTCGTGCTCGGCGCCAGCGCCTATCCGCAGAACGCCGGATACAACCCGACCGACACGGTCGGCGCGCTCGCGTTCTGGGCGGCCGCCGCCATCCGCGACCAATACCTCAAGAGCCCGGGACCCCTCGTTCATGCCTAGGACCGGAGCCGGCGCGCATTCGCTCGCGGCAATGGGGCCGGTGACGGCGATCCTTCTCACGATCGCTTCGGCGATTGCCGGAGAATCGGATCCGCAGGATTTCATTCAGATCGAGAAAGGCCGTTACCTCGCCGTCGTCGGCGATTGCGCGAGCTGCCACACCGTCCCAGGTCGTCGGCCTTTTGCCGGCGGGCGGGCGATCGAGACGCCGTTTGGCAACATTCTCGCACCCAACATCACGCCGGATCGCGACACCGGGATTGGCGCCTGGTCCGACGACGAGTTCGATCGAGCCGTCCGCAAGGGCGTTCGCGAGGACGGTTCGCTGCTTTATCCGGCGATGCCGTATAACGCCTACACCAAAATGTCGCGGCAGGAGGTCCTGGCGATCCGCGCCTACCTCAACACTGTCGAAGCGGTGCGCAATGCCGTGGTCGCGAACACCTTGCCGTTTCCCTTCAACATCCGCGCCGCCATGCATGTCTGGAACGCGCTCTATTTCACCGAGGGCGCCTATAAGCCCGATCCGGCAAAATCCGCCGATTGGAACCGGGGCGCGTATCTCGTCGACGGACCGGCGCATTGCGGCGCCTGCCATACGCCGAAAACGCTTCTCGGCGGCGATAAGACGAGCCGCTACCTCCAAGGCTCCGACCTGCAAGGCTGGTCGGCTCCGGACATAACCAACGATAAAGTCCACGGCATCGGCAATTGGTCGGCGGCAGAGGCCGTCTCCTACCTCAAGACCGGACACAATCGGGTCAGCGCGGCGACCGGCCCGATGGCCGAGGCGATCTCGCTGTCGACTTCGCAGATGACGGATGCGGACCTCGCCGCGATCGTAACCTATTTGAAATCGCTCCCGGACCGAGGCGGGGCAGCAACGCCGCTCGCGGCGCAGGATCCGGTCATGGTCGCCGGCGCCGCGATCTATCGCGACGCGTGCTCGGCGTGCCACGGGCTCGATGGCCGCGGCACGGCACAGCTCTTTCCCTCGATCGCCGATTCCTCGATGGTGCGTTCCGACGATCCGGCGACTTTGATCCGCATCGTGCTTCGCGGCGCGCGCAGCGTCGCGACGGCGGGCGAGCCTACGGGGCCGGGCATGCCGTCCTACGCCTGGCAGCTCGACGACGCCCAAGTGGCGTCAGTCTTGACCTATATCCGCAACGCGTGGGGCTCCGGGGCTTCAACGGTCTCGGCGCAGGACGTCGCGCGGGCGAAGTCGCAATTGGCATCGCGGCCGGATTAGCGTCGGCAATGCAACCCGGCACTGCGGACAATTCCGACCAGCCGCGGAAGTTCGCGCTCTCTTCCTGAAAAAGGCCGAGAGCTCGCTACGATCGAAGCATCGTCACGGCCTTGTCACGGCATTGTCAAAGAATATCGGGCAGGTTCCAGTGCCTCGCCGCGACCGCTAAGGGAACGCGCCCGCAGCGACAAGTGATTGGCAAAGACCGGAACAAAACGGGAAATATCGGGAAGGCCTGACGCCGCAATATCGGGTATGTGACGCGGGAACACATTGTCTTAGTTCGCGGTTGGGTTTTCAATGGACGTTGTCCCAGCTCCAAAGGCGCGGCCGCGCCGGAGCTCTCGCTGACTTAGGGAGGCGACGGGCTTGATCCGAAGAGTGGCCTGCTGGCGCAGGGACATTCCAGCGGAGGGCGTTTTCCATGAACATCGAATTATCGCGCCGCCACTTCATAGTCGGCGCCAGCGCGGGCGTCGCCGGTACGGCGCTCGGCGCCCTCGGCTTCGGTGACGTCGAGACCGCCTACGCCACGTCGATCCGCGCCTGGAAGCTTCTCGGTACGACGCAGACCCGCAACACCTGCACCTACTGCGCGGTCGGTTGCGGCATCATCATGTACTCGAACGGCAACCTGGCGAAAGGCGAGAAGGCGGAGATCACCCACATCGAGGGCGATCCGGACCACCCGACCAACCGCGGCACGCTGTGCCCCAAGGGCGCGGCCCTCCTCGAGTTCGTGCATTCGAAAACCCGCACCCTCTATCCGCAAATCCGCAAACCCGGCTCCGACAAGTTCGAACGCGTGTCGTGGGACTACGCGCTCGATCGCGTCGCGCGACTGATGAAGGACGACCGGGACAAGAATTTCATCGCCAAGAACCAAGACGGCGTGACGGTCAATCGGTGGCTCAGCACCGGCTTTCTTGCCGCCTCGGCGTCGAGCAATGAAGCCGCCTGGACGACCTACAAAGTGGCGCGCGGCGCCGGGATGTTGGCGTTCGATAATCAAGCACGCGTTTGACACGGACCGACGGTGGCCAGTCTGGCCCCGACATTCGGCCGTGGTGCGATGACCAACTCCTGGACCGACATCAACAATACCGATGTCGCCATCATCATGGGCGGTAACGCCGCCGAAGCGCACCCCTGCGGCTTCAAGTGGGTTACCGAGGCCAAGGCTAATCGCGGCGCCAAGCTGATCGTCGTCGACCCGCGCTTCACGCGTTCGGCGGCGGTTGCGGATTTCTACGCCCCGATCCGCCAGGGCACCGACATCGCGTTCCTGCTCGGTGTCATCAACTACTGCATCGCCAACAACAAGGTGCAGTGGGACTACGTCAAGGCGTTCACCAATGCGCCGTATCTGATCAAGGAGGGATTTGGCTACAGCGAAGGCCTGTTCACGGGCTATGACGAGACCAGGCGCGATTACGACCGCTCGACCTGGAACTACGAGATCGGCGCCGACGGTTATGTCATCGCCGACGACACGCTGCAGCATCCGCGCTGCGTCTGGCAACTGCTGATAAAGCACGCCTCGGTCTATACGCCGGAGTTGGTCGAGCGCATCTGCGGCACGCCGAAAGAAAAATTTCTCAAAGTCTGCGAGATGATCGGAGAGTGTTCGTCGAAGACCAAGACGATGACGTCGATGTACGCGCTCGGCTGGACCCAGCACTCCAAGGGTTCGCAAAACATCCGCACCATGGCGATGTTGCAGCTCATTCTCGGCAATATCGGCGTGCGCGGCGGCGGCATGAATGCCTTGCGCGGCCATTCCAACATCCAGGGCCTGACCGACCTCGGACTGATGTCGAATCTTATTCCCGGTTATCTGACGATACCGACCGACAAGGAGCCGACGCTCGACGCGTACATGTCGACGCGGGCGTTCAAGCCGCTGCGGCCCGGGCAGACCAGCTACTGGCAGAACTACCGAAAGTTCTTCGTCAGTTTTCAGAAGGCGATGTGGGGCGACGCTGCAACCGCCGAGAACAACTTTG
>Ga0335081_10015822_pt1 | contig 12210 bp, 10 predicted proteins | sample Lox_Sample_35_FD_206713 | JGI IMG/M metagenome (GOLD analysis project Ga0335081, IMG submission 206713) | Soil microbial communities from Loxahatchee National Wildlife Refuge, Florida, United States - Lox_Sample_3.5 | ecosystem: Environmental > Terrestrial > Soil > Wetlands | place: USA... | reverse complement strand
CGGCAAGGCGAAGTTTGAGACCTGGCTGTTTGCTATCGCCCGTCACCTGGCGATTGACCTGCTGCGGCGCCGCAAGTCGCCCGCCGACAGTCCAGCCAGCATCGATGATCTCAGTGACCCGGCAGACGGCAGAACGGGCATTGAGCCGGCTAGCCCGCAGACGGCAACGCCGATCGACCTGCTCGCCGCTGAGGAAGAGGGCGAGCGCGTGCGCGCCGCGCTGGGCTGCCTGCCGGCCGCTTATCGAGAGGTGTTGATGCTGCGCTTTCAGGAGGACCTGCAGCTCGAGGAAATCGCGGCGGTCACCGGCGCGCCGCTGTCGAGCGTGAAATCGCGGCTTTACCGCGGCTTGGCGGAGTTGCGCCGGCAATTGGAGAAGGACCATGGACAGTAACTCACACCAGCGAGCCGAGCGACTGATCGCGCAGGCGCGAATCGAGACCATCAGCGCGGAAGAGCGAGCCTGGCTCGACCAACACATCGAGGAATGCGATCGTTGTGCCGGCCTGAGCGATACCACTGAGCGAGCCTTGAGGTCCCTGCGATCTGTAACCGTGCAGGTGGATCCCGAACTCGTGAGGCGAACCCAGCTTATGGTGCGCTTCCGCGCTAACCAACTCGCGGGTGAGCGCGCCGGGATGTTGCCCGTCTGGATCTTCTGCGGTCTTTCCTGGATCCTCGGCGTGGCGACGGCACCGCTGGTGTGGCGGGGGTTCGAATGGCTCGGGCGACATGCCGGAGTCCCGAACATTGTGTGGCAGGCCGGTTTTGTAGGGTGGTGGCTGCTGCCTGGGTTTATTGCGGTAGCGCTGCTGGCGGGAAGAAAAGCGGTGGTTAGTGATTAGCGGTAGCCAGTCATCAGTCACTGCTTGATTGGAGGTATAGACCATGCCTGAAGACAGCGGACGTATCAACGAAACCATGCGGATGATTCGCTGGCGAAAGACCAACGAGAAGACCTCTTTTAGGGAAGCCGTGCGGCTGATTCCGCGCTGGCTGGTTCGCGTAGTTATAGGCTTGTTTCTGGCGGCTCACGCGATCACCCAATTGGTCATCGCCTACGTGCCCGAGGCGCAATCAGCCTTTGATCTGGAAGCGAGTCCCTGGCTGCGCGCCTTGGCAATGGCCGGCATTGTGACGGCCGTGAGCCTGTTCTTGGCGGCGTTCATCTTCCTGCTTGCCTATATCAACCGCGACGCCAAGCGCCGAGGCATGAGCTATGGAACTTGGACGTTGATCGCTGCTTTGGTGCCGTACTTTATCGGCGTCCTCGCCTACTTCCTGGTCCGCGAGCCGATGCTCTATGCTTGCCCGCAGTGCCGGGCAACGGTGAGCGCGCGATTCAACTACTGCCCGAGCTGCAAGTTCAACCTGCGTCCGACGTGCCCGCAGTGCAAGCGGGAAGTGCGAATCGAAGATCATTTCTGCCCGAATTGCGCGTACGATCTGACCACCAAGGAAACGGCGGTTGATGGATAGGGGTGACCGCGCGCCGTGTGAGGAGGTCAGTTCGCTTTGTTACTGTACTAGTGAAATCGAGCGCTCAGGAGGGATTATGTTTGGAGGCCTGCTTTTCGCCGTGTGTGTCGTTTTGCAGTTTCACTATCACGACCCGGTTCCTTGGTACATCTGGGTGCTCGCACTGATCGCCCAGCTTGCTTCGCTCGGCGAACCAGCTATGAGGTCCACCATAATCTCGAAGAAGGGCTGACCATACGACAAGCCGAATCAGGCCGACGGCCGTCTGTACGCCGCAGGATCGGCAAGGGAATGGCCCTATACGGAGGCTGCCGGGACTGCTTCATCGATCCGCAAGCACGGCATAGACCAGCGCGCTCACCAGAAGAGCGGCGCCCAGGACCATGATGAATGCCAGGCTCCAGGGTCCGGTGCGGGTCGACTGGGCCCAGAGGTTGGTCCACGCGAAATGCCCGGACTGGGTGGTCTGCGCCAACCAGCCCACCCATTCCTCGATCCAGCGCCGCTGCCAGATGGCCGTGCCCAGCAGGCACACTACCCCGCAGACCCAAGCCAGGCCCTCGACGATAGCAATCGGTTGGGCGGCGCGCTCGGCCGCCTCGCGCCGGGCACGCATCTGCGCCTTCCACCAGACCAAGCCGGCCGCCGGCAATGACATTTCAACTCTGGCTTGCGCGCTCTCCTGTTCCAAGGCTTGCGCTACCAGGACGACGTCCGCGCATACAGCGCAGATCGCAACGTGGCCGCGCAGGTCGTGACCGCAGGCGCCAGGCCAGCGGCCGGAAGTCAGCGCTTCCACCAGCTCGGTTTCGTGCTTGCACTGCGCCAAGGAATCAGGAGTCGGGAGCCAGGAGCCGGGACGACTCCTGTCGCTGGGTCGCCCTTCCGCAGCCCGAGCATCATTTTCCGAGTCTTTGCTTTGCATTGCTTCACCTTCGACTGCGCCAGCAGCCTGGCCCAAGGGTCGTTTTATTCTGACTCCCGACTTCTGACTCTCGAGTCTCGAATTCTGACTTCTGACCCTTCTCTACTCAGCAATCCCGCCAGCTTGTGCCGCGCCCGGAACAGCAGCAGACGAATACTGGTGACCTTCACTCCCACGGCGTCGGCAATCTCCTTGTGGCTGAAGCCCTCCACGTAGGCCATCCATAGCAACTCACGCTCGCGCGGCTTGAGGACGCCGAGCGCGCGCCCCAGGTCCGACCGCTGCTGGAAGTGATCGGCGGGGTGAGGGACCGTCCCGAAGTGGCTCTCTCGGCCTGCTTGCGAGCCGGATTCCGATCCCGATTCGGGCAGCGGCTCGGTAGGCTTGTGGCGCCGCCAGTGGTCGCGAAGCAAATTGGTGGCAATACGGTAAAGATAGTTCTTCCGATGGGCTTCGGTGGTTGCCGGCATGGCAGCGCGCAGGAAGCGATAGTAGCTTTCCTGCAAGAGATCATCCGCCAGGGCCGGATCGCCGGAAGCGCGAGAGAGGTAGGCCCACAGAGAACGCGCCGTACGCTCGTAGAACCCGCGGAAGCTCTCCTCGTCCATGTGGAAGGTCTCTTCGCACTCCGCCGCGCCTGCCTGCGCTTGCTCGATTTCGGAGATGGCGATTTCCCGCATGATTTCCTTGATTGGAGCGATCTTCGTCAAGGATTGAGCCATTGATCCATTGCTTCGTTGCGCCAGTGAAAGCGGAAGTTTGTTGGTTCTTCAATGGTGCAATGGCGCAATGACTCAATGGCCCAATTCTTCTACCGGCTCAACGCATTCGTCGTGGTTCCCGAGACCCCCGCCGCGTTGGACAACAATCCCAGGTGCTTGGAGAGCCCGTAGGAAAAGACCGCCGACAGGACAAAGCCGAGTCCCAGCATCAGGGCCAAGGTGCCGAACACCAGCAGTTCCTCGGCGACATCAGGCGCATATCCGCGCACGTAGATCAATCCCGCCCCTGCCATAGCCAGTGTAAAACCAAATTGTACCGACCACAGGATACGCCCAAACGGCGCGCTCATGCGCGGCCTCTGTTCCAGATCGATGGGGATAGGCGCAGACTCCAGGAAGCGCTTCCCCGCTTCGGTCTGCATATACGCCAGCAACTCCTGATTGGTGGCGAATCTTTCCAGTAGCTTGGAGTGGGCTTCCGACTGGACTTTGGCTAGTTTGCTCCAGCGGCGGTTTTCCAGAATTACTTTGAGGATCCAGAGCAGAGCGCCGGTTACGACGAGGAACACCATAAACGGCCATGCGTCGTTCATAAATTGCATCATTGCGGAGTTACCTCCTTGATCGCCCCGATCGGGCCCGTAATAGGCCTCGATGAAGGAATTGGGGTTCGCCACCACCTCAGGATGCACTTTCAAGAAGTCTCGCAGATCAGGGTAATGATCCAGATATTCCTGGTTGGCAAACAACGAGTGATCGAGGCGTAGGGTCGCTTTGGCTTGAGGATAGCGGCGCAGAATGTCATTCAGGTCGCGCTTGGTGATCTCCATGGTTTCGGGATCTACCGAGTCGCGAGCGACCGGTGGCCGCGCCGCTTCTTGCGCCTGCACGGTCCTGAGCGGCCGGGTTTGTTTGGTGGAAGCCGGCGGCGCCGATTGCGCCGGCGAAGCCTGATAGGAGCCGAGCGCGGCGGCTGTTCCCAATATCACCGCCGCCAGAACCGGCGTTTTGAACCACGGCGTGGAGGTTTTCGTTTTCATGATGTCTCCCTCTCCTAGAGTTGCTGTGTTGCCTTGAACATCAGGCAGTATGCTTTACACCACTATTACGCGACGAGCGCCGGTTGGTTAACAAGGTGCACAGGGCGAAATGAGATTCTGAGTTCGGGCTCCCTGGAAAAAGCCCGGGGGACGATGCTACCGACGAAGCCTCCCGAGTGGTGAAGGTCGGCAGATCATACCTGGTCACGGTTGATCGCTCGCCACGTATCGCAGAATTTGTTATCGTTAAAGTAGATGGTCGCAGCAGACCTGCGGTTTGGAATTCGCTCTTTTCGCAAGGATGCGCACCTGGCGCTCCTGGTGGTCTTTACACTGGCCATCGGCATCGGCGCCACCACGGCTATCTTCAGCGTGGTGAACGCGGTACTGCTGCGCCCTCTACCGTTTGCGGGTGCGGACCGTTTGGTGGTGCTTTGGAAAACCAACGCCTCCCAGGGATATCCTGCCTATTACGTTTCGGCGCCCGACTACGACGATCTTCGCGACCAGAACACTGCCTTGGAAGGTATGGCGGCATACTTTGCTCAGCCGCTGAATCTCACGGGCCACGGTGAGCCGGAACAAATCTACGGCATGTTCGTCACCCCAAGCTTGTTTTCGCTGTTTGCAGGCCACGCTGACCTGGGACGCGTTTTCCTGGCCGAGGAAGAGAGCCCGGGGCACGATCACGTGGCGCTGGTGAGCCACGCGCTGTGGCAACGCCGCTTCAACTCTGATCCGGCGCTGGTGGGGGAATCGATCACGCTGGAAGGATCTCCCTACGTCGTGGTAGGGATCATGCCCCCACGGTTCGCTTATCCACCCTTCTTCGATCTTCAGGGCGGAGTTCACTCGCGGCCGCCCGATGTCTGGCTCCCCCTGGACCTCCAGTCCGGCAAGATATTGGGCATGGACATCAGCTCGCGGGGCGCGCTTTGCCTCGAGGTTCTAGGCCGTCTACGGCCCGGAGTGTCGCTCGCGGAAGCTCGCGCCAAGCTCGACACCGTTAACGCCCGGCTGGAACAGGAGTACCCGGAGACCAACAAAGACTGGGGCGTCGCCACGGTTCCGCTGGAGACCCAGCTCACCGGCAACATTCGTGAGGCCCTACTGATCCTGCTTGTGGCGGTCGCCTTTGTACTGGCCATCGGCTGCGCCAACGCAGCCAATCTGCTGCTGGCGCGGGCGGTGGCGCGCCACAGGGAGATCGCCATTCGCTCGGCGCTGGGCGCAACGCGTTCCCGCTTGCTGCGGCAGCTTATTACCGAAAGCGTGTTCTTGGCGCTGCTGGGAGGCATCGTGGGACTGGCGCTGGCGTACGGCGGGACCAGGCTGGTGATCCAACTGAGTCCGACCACGATTCCACGCCTGGCGCAGTCCATGGTGGACGGTCGCGTCCTGGCTTTCACGCTGCTGGTGGCGGCTCTCACTGGAGTCGTCTTCGGCTTGGCCCCGGCGCTCCAGGCCTCCAAACCCGATTTGGTTGAGGCGCTGAAAGAAGGCAGTCAGGCGGCAGCGGGCGGCTTCGGGCGGCTTCGCCTCCGCAACCTGCTGGTAGTGAGTGAGGTGGCACTCTCCTTCGTGTTGCTGGTAGGCGCCGGACTGATGGTGAGGAGCTTTATCCGGCTGCGGGCCGTTAATCCGGGTTTTGACCCGCACCACCTGCTTACGGTGATGGTCAGATTGAGCCCCGAGAGATACCCCGATCCAACTCTGCGGACCAATTTCTTCAAGGAGGTCTTGCATCGCATGGAGGCGCTTCCCGGCGTCGAGTCGGCGGGCGGGATCGACGGTCTTCCTTTCGCCGGCGCGGTGGGCAGCTATACCTTCAATGTCGAGGGGCAGCCGGAACTGCCTCCATCCGAGCGCCCGCTTGCCTCCTACCACGTGGTGACTCCCAGCTTCTTCGGGACGATGACGATTCCGTTGCTGAAGGGCCGCGGTTTCAGCGAGACGGATGATCGGCTGCACCCCGGCGTGGCCGTGATCAATGAGATGATGGCGCGCCGCTTCTTTCCCGGCCAGGATCCCATCGGCGGCCGCATCAACTTCTTGGACCCTCCTGCCTCACCCGTCTGGCTTCAGGTGATCGGAGTGGCGGGGGACGTTCGCTACGGCGCCGTTGACCAGACGGCTGGCCCAGATGTTTACACCTCGTACCTGCAGCCTTACCCGTTGTTCCAGGGTTATTATATGTACTTTGTCCTGCGGACGGCGACGGCTCCCGGGAGCCTTGCTTCCGCCGTGCGCCACGCAGTCCTGGCGGTGGATAAGGACCAGCCGGTAGACGCGCTCCGAACCATGGATGAGTATTTGAGCGACTCCGTCTCCAAGCAGCGTTTTGCCCTGATGTGGCTCAGCGTTTTCGCCGGCATGGCCCTCGCCTTGGCGCTGCTCGGCATCTACGGCGTCATCTCGCACGGCGTCGGCCAGCGCACGCGGGAGATCGGCGTGAGGATGGCGCTGGGAGCACAGCCGAGCGACGTGCTGAAGCTGATCCTTCGGCAAAGCGCCTGGCTGGCGCTGCTGGGAGCAGGTATCGGGCTGCTCGTATCGCTCGGCCTGGTTCGCGCCATCTCCGGCCTGCTCTATGAGGCGCGCTTCAGCGACGCCGCAGTGTTCGTCGCGGTTCCCGCGGCGCTCATGGCGGCGGCACTCGCCGCGGCTTACTTCCCTGCCCGCCGGGCCACCGGGGTGGCACCCACCGCAGCGTTGCGCCACGAATGAGATCAGGTTCTCGTTTTCAGTTTCCGGCTCTCGGCACTCGGGTTTTCTCTGACTAGCAGGATGCGGAAAAAGGGGGCTCTGTCATGCTGAGTGTTACATGGGCCTTCGGCCCACCAATCCCGATGAAAGACGACCTTTTCATGTCATCCCGAGCGGCAGCGAGGGATCTCGCTTCGAGCTTCTCGCTTGCAAGCGCAAAGCAAGATCCCTCGCTGCCGCTCGGGATGACATGAACGGCCCGACATTCCGGTTGCCCGACCGTCTTTCGACGGAGCGCAGCGAAGCATCTCTCTTAACTCGTTGAAAATAGAGAAGAGTGATCCTTCGCGGAGTTTACCCTGAGCCCCTTCGCTGGCCGGTCAGGGCCGTTCGCTGCGGAAGGGCGAACGGGCTCAGGATGACATGCGCGGAAGGCCTTTTTCCGCAGCCTGCTAGACTAGGACCGCCAAGACGGAAAATTGAAAACTACAGCGCAAAGTGATAGACCAGCCCGACCGAGACCTCGACATTGTTGACGGAACCTTGCACGGGGAAATAGGCTCCGGTGACGGCATAAGAGGGCAGGCCATAACGCGGCGCCGAGAAGAGGTGGTCGCGGAGGTCGAGTCGCAAGCTCCAGTTGGAGTGAAGCTTCCTCTCGAGCCCAGCGCCAAAGTTGAATCCGAGCCTGGTTGACGCGTGCAGATACACGTAAGGATCGTTCAGAAATCCTGTGCCACTGGTAGCCGATGCGGCGGGGCCGTACGGGGCGAGCCGGTTGAACTCGGGGCCGAGCACCAGGTAAGGTTTTCCGTGCAGAAACGTGCCCGGCACGTGGAGCACCAAGTCCCCGCTGACCCTTTCCTTGTTGATGCCATAGGACGACCGGGTGGCAGTGTTGGAGTTGGTCACCTTGAGAGTGTTGCGCCCCAGCTCAGCGGACAGCTCGATGCCCAGCAGGGAGGTGAGGCGCCCCTCGCCTCCGATGGTCACCTCGGGGCCAAGCGAGTAGCTCGAGTGGTAAGCATTGTTGTATTCGACGAATGAATACTTATTGAACAGCGATGTGCTGCCGACGCTGAGGAACCCGCTGTATTCCTGGGCGCGCAGCGCGGCGGTGCTCATCGCTACCAGCACGGCCAACAAAAAGCCCCTTAGAATCTGATGACCCTTCTTGCCGTCTTTTCCCGGGCGGCCGAGACTGAGATAGGAGCAGCAACGGATGATGGACGATGAGCCACGAATGAAGAGCGACGAAAAAGACTCCGCTTGCTTGACCATGTGTTGAGATCTTCCTCTTGGTTGCCGCCACGGGTTCCACTCAGTTTCCCTTGACGGCTTTCGCGAATACCGAGTGTAGCAGAATACCCTGCCGCCTCCCTCCTCAAACCTCGTCCCCATTAAGACCTTTTATGATGTCCGGCGGGCGAGCGGAGATGCTCGAAGAAGGATGAACGCGCGAGATGCGGACTAACGCCTTTTGAGGTTCCGGCCCTCTCCTGCTAGTGTGCTGTCACGCCTAATTCTCGACAGTGGTTCAGCGGCTCCGCCGCCCCGATGTGCGGAAAGGCTCAGCCTTTCCGTGCACCAGGACAAAAGAGAATTCTTCTCTTAGCCTTTCCGCAAAGGCTGAGCCTTTCCGCACATCGGGGCGGCAGAGCCGCTGGCCGTTGTCGAGTCTTAGGTGTGACAGGATACTAGTACCTCCACTGCGAAGCTCTCTCTCCGCCCGGCGCGTTTTTGGCGATGTGCGCCGCCATGGCGCGGATCATATCCTCCTGGGTCATCGATTCCCAACCGTGACCCTTTTCCGGCCGCCCGTACACGAACTCTCCCTCGTAGTGGGGATTTTCGGTGGTCTTGAGGAATTCCTGCAAATCGTAGACCGCCAGGTTGAGGTAGTAGTTGTCCATGTCGCCGACGTCGACGTGGATCTTGCCCACCAACTGCGGCCCCACTTTCGGCCAGTTCTGCTTCAGGTAAGCGGTGAGATCGAAGCCGTGGTCGCGCATGTAATCGGCGACGCTGTGATCGATTTTGCCCGTCAGCTTGTCCCACAGCGGCTTGGGATAACCGTCGTCGCCGATGGGTCCGTAAGCCGCCTCCCAAATCTCCAGTTGCTGGGCGGAGCGCCCGTGGCTGCCCAGCACCTCCTCGAGTTGGCTCATCTGCGGCACCGTTACCTCTACCTGTCCTTCGTTCGATCGCTCTAGCGACCGCACCGCCTGGAGCCAGGTGTGGCCGGACTCAAAGAAGGCGTTGTCGTCCTTGTAGATGTTGATGAGCTGATAGTGCTCGAAGCTGATAGGGTCCGGGTAGAGAGTCCAAGTGCCGCCGAAAAACTCAGGGTGAAAAACCTGCAGCGCGATCGACTCCCAGCCGCCGGTGGAACCGCCCGAGAGCACCCGCGCGTAGGGCTGGCGAATGACGCGGTAGTGCGTCTCCACGTAGGGAATCAGCTCCTTCATAATGGCGTCGCCGTAAGGGCCGTTGTTGACGGAGTTCACCGCGTACGAATCGTCGAAGTAAGGCGTCGGGTGCTGGAACTTCACGATGATCATGCGGGGAAAATGGTCGGAGTTCCACGCCTGGTAAAACTGATAGCCGGTCTCGCGATTATACTCGCTGAGCCGCTTCTTCATGCCTTCCGGCACCGGCCGCTCCTCGGCGGAAAAACCCATCGCCGGGCCGAGGCTGAAGTGGTCCTGCTCGTACAGCACCGGGTAATGCACCTCCGGGTGCGAGTCGTACCCCTTGGGCAGCAGGACGGTGGCGCCCAGGTAAATCGGGCGGCCCCAGAACCGGCTCAGCATCCCGCTCTGGATCTTAGCGTGCTTCACCCACTCCGTGTCCGCGGGCAGCTCCACCGGCGGGATCACCTTGGTCAGGCTCAGCTTCACGTCGTAGCCGGCCGCGGGGTCCAGGTGCTCCTGCCGCACCTCGCTATAGAGGTTGCCGGGCGATCGGTTGAACTGCTGGCCCTCCCATTGATCGAGGTGCACCCAGATGGTGTGGCCGTCGGAGCGCTGGCACTCGGTGTAGACGTTGAGCAAGGCCTGGACGTAGTAGTCGCCGGCGGGGATATCGGCCAGGCGGCGCGGAGGGTAGCCTAGCGTGGAGCCGTCGATGACCGCCGCGTCGCCGGGCTTGAGCTTCTCCACGTCCGCGCCGAACAGCGGGGAGGTGTCGCCCCAGAACCCGGCCTGCAACCTGGGTTCCCGCTGATTGGACTTCGAGATCATCACGAACACGCGCCCGGTGATGGGCTCGGCGTGCGCCGACGAGGGAAACGACACTTCGAATCTCAGGTTCGATTCCGGGGTCCCCGGCCACGCCCTCGTCGGCATGGCAGGCAGCCACGAGACCGCCAGCACCAGCATCATGACGTGAAAGCTACCGCCAATCGTACTCCGCCTTTCGATCAAATCGCCCTCCTGCTTCTATCCGTTTTGTTCCAGGCGGGCAAGTGTAGCACGAATCACTCGAAGCGCGTCCGCCGAGGCATGACTGCGGTCGGCCCCAATTCGGGGAGGGCCGTAGGGCCGAACGGCGTTCGCCCGAAAGAAGAAGATCAAAAGGCAAATGGCAAAAGGCAAATGGCAAAGGTGAACGGGCGAGGAGAAAAGGGAAAAGGGTAAAGGGTTTTCTGTAGTTGATCGGTCTCCTGGTCTCGGGCTGGCGCAGAGCGCAGCTCTGCGAGCGGAGTTTCTAACCCGAAGGGAGGAGGCCAAAAAGATGGAAACTCTTATTCGTACAGCTTGCGTTCTGCAAATGCGGGGCGCGGAGCTGGAGAACCAAGATGGATGTGTTTGAACACTAGATAGCCGGCGCATGGCCTGTCCGCGGGCACAATGCACGAGACTTCGGTGTCTATATAGTTGGGGAATTCCTTGCTATGGGAAGCACAGTGGCGGGATCCTTCGTCCGGCTTTCATTTCTGGGGGTCGCGTTGCTTCTGCCCAACGTTGCAACGGCAGCCGATGCGTTGGTCCTTTCCGAAATCCGTCTCGTAGGCACAGACCAGTTAACCTCTGAGGATGTTGCGCGTGGGCTGCATTTGCAGATTGGCGGCCAGACAAGCCGCGGGGAGCTTATCCGCGCTTGCGATCAGTTCCGCCAAATGAAGCTATTTGGATCATCGCAGTGCGGGTATGCCAACCACGGCAAGCGCATTTCGCTGACGATTTACGTCAAGCCGGTAGGCATGCCGATCGTCTTTGACAACTTTGTTTGGACGACGAGGCCAGAGTTGATCACTCGGCTGAAGCACGACATTCCTCTGTTTATGCCGCAGTTTCCCTGGTCTAGTGGCATCACAAACGACATCATTCGCGTCCTCCAAAAGGTCGTGAACGAGCGCGGCATGAAAGCGGCTGTTCGATACGATGACCACTTTTGGACGGAACGAGGCATGAATGTCTTTTATGTGGAGGGGATTTCGACACCGGTCACCTCCCTTCATATTGAGGGCGAGAATGCGCCATCGCCGGAGGCTGTTGTGGCATTTTCGAACTTCTACACGAAGGAGAACTTTTCCGCTGCGAGGTTGACTTGGGTCACTCGTTGGGTTATCCGCGATTTGTATAAGCCACGCGGGTATCTGCGCGCAGTTGCGGGGGAACCTGTTATTCAATGCCTGGGGGAGAAGGACGGAGCTTTCCCCGTTCGAGTCATTCTGCCCATAGTGTCTGGTGACCTCTACACGTTCGACTCCGTCAATTTCGAGGGAGTGGCGAAGCCGCACGCAGCGTCACTTCTCTCGAACTGGAAATTGAAACGTGGTGAGCCGTATAACGAATCGTATGTCAACGATTTCATATCCAAAGTAATTCTGGACGCGCCCTGGGCCGTGCACTCGAGAACCAGCACTGATGTTGCCCGCCCGTGTGCCAGGCTTGATGGGACCACCAAGAAGGTATCGCTCACCATCACAGTGGAGGCTCCACGGAAGACTTACACATATACAGGCCCTATAGATGAGGAGTGCAGCGCCAACATGGGAAAGCTCGTATTCACTCCAACGCAGTAGGTGCAGGTCTGTGGCAGCAACAGCTATGGTGTATGCATGTGCGGCAGTCGGGGAGCCCACGGTGGCTAGTCTAACCCAGAATCCTCCGATGACAGGTTCGCAGGGCTGCGCCCTGCGCCAGCCCGGCCGGCATACGACTCTTGGGAAAAAACAGAGCTTGACATCCCTTGGCTTTATGTTACACTAACCTTGTCCCCTATCCCCAGGGGTCTCTCGGTGGCGTCACCCATCAACTCGAAACTGATCGTGTCCCTATGCCCTTCGAAGCTGAAGCTGTCCCCAATCCGGAGGCCCCGCCCGCGGCCCAAG
>Ga0335081_10015821_pt1 | contig 12210 bp, 13 predicted proteins | sample Lox_Sample_35_FD_206713 | JGI IMG/M metagenome (GOLD analysis project Ga0335081, IMG submission 206713) | Soil microbial communities from Loxahatchee National Wildlife Refuge, Florida, United States - Lox_Sample_3.5 | ecosystem: Environmental > Terrestrial > Soil > Wetlands | place: USA... | reverse complement strand
AGATCGTCCAGCAGCGCCGGACGCAATAAGCCTGAGATGTTGCGCACCGTTTGCACGGTTCGTTCCGCAAGTTCCCTGGCGCGCGTCAGCCGCTCCCTCAGAGCAGCGGCCGGACCCGCGACAAGGCTGGCTTGCGCGTGGGAGATCTCGATCTGCAACAGCGCCAGGGTCTGGCCGATTTCGTCGTGAAGCTCGCGGGAAAGCCTGCGCCGCCCTTCTTCTTCCACCTCCAGCAGCCGCGCGGATAATTGCTGCAGCTCCTGCTTGGCGCATTCGACCTCGGCGAAGTGGCGCTCGGCCTGGCGCTCCATGTTTTCGGCATGGCCTATGCTGGTGCGCGCCACCAGGAAACTCAGTAGCACGCCGATTGCGAGCATCAACAGCAGGCGCTGCGCGGCGTGCCGGCGGGCTGCGGAGAACTCCTTTTCGTTCTCCCGGAGCTGCTGCTGGCCCGTGGCGGCAAGATCGACCATGGCGTTGTACAACTGGCCGCGACGCGGCACGATCTCCCGCTCGATGAAGTCGAACTTCTCCCGGTCGGAGGCGTGCAGCATGGTTCGCGGCAAGGGATCCACCACGCTCCAGAACTCGCCCAGGCTTCTCCGCATCTTGGGTAGATCGGAGCTGTGGCTCAGCGTTCGCTCGAGGAACCGAAGCGGCGCCTGGTCCTGAGCCTTTAGCTCCGCCAATTGAGCCTGTAGAATGTCAGCCTGAGCTTGGGTAGTGTTAATGAAGAAATCGCGGACATCGTTCCCGGCCAGCCAGAGGTTGAGACGCAGAGTTTGGAAAGCTTTATCTTGATCCACATTGCGCCGGTAGGTCTCCAGGTGCTGCTCGGAGACGCTGACCTGGATGCGATAGGCTTCTGCCGCCGACAGAACCAGCACGGCAATGACCGCACCGTAGCCGGCCCGAATTACGGCTCGCTTGCTTAACCCTCCAGGCACTCTGAGCACTATGATAGCGCCGCCAACTTCATTCTGAGCGGTTGGTAGAGCGCTGGAAAATACAATCTTCGCTGTATCGACCTTGCAGGGAGTGAGCCGTAAGATAAAAACATCCACGGTTACGGCAGCCTCTAATGGCGCAGAGGCGGTCGCAACGCGAGTACATAGCTGTTGCCTCCCGGGCAACGTCTACGAAGGGCAGGCGGGTTCCTGCCCTTTTTTGTTATCCATCAATAACTCTCGGCGGCTTACACTGGAGCAGCAGGTCCCTTTATGCACGTGCTGGAATTCTCCGGAGTGGTGTTCGCCGTTTCCGCTGCGGCGGGTTGCCTGGGATCGCTGACCGGGCTCGGCGGCGGCGTGGTGATCACGCCGGTACTGACTCTCCTGCTGGGAGTGGACCTCCATTTCGCGATGGGCGCCACGCTGGTATCGGTGATCGCCACGTCTTCGGGTGCGGCTGCCGCCTACGTGCGGGAGGGTTTCTCGAACGTCCGCGTGGGAATGTTCCTCGAGATCGCCACCACTGCGGGCGCCGTCATAGGCGCACATCTAGTGGCTGCGGTGCCGGTTCCAGCCCTGGCGATCATCTTCGGAACGATGCTTCTCTACTCCGCGTGGCAATCGCTGAAAGGGCCACCTCCCGACAAGGAGCCGCAGCCCGACCCACTGGCGGTGCGACTGAAACTGAACAGCACTTACCCCGGGCGGGCAGGTATCGTTGCGTATGGCGTGTCACGCGTGAAATCCGGGTTCGGCCTGATGTTCGGCGCCGGGTTACTCTCGGGGCTGCTGGGCATCGGCTCCGGCGCCATGAAAGTCATCGCCATGGACCAGGTGATGCGCATCCCGTTCAAGGTGTCCACCACCACCAGCAACTTCATGATCGGAGTGACCGCTGCTGCCAGCGCGGGAATCTACCTGCGGCGGGGGTACATCCACCCCAATCTGGCCATGCCGGTGATGCTGGGAGTGCTGGCCGGCTCGCTGGCCGGAGCACGGCTGCTGGCAGGGGCCAGGGTGCGCGTGTTGCGCCGCCTGTTTGCGCTGGTGATCGGCGCGCTGGCGGTCGAAATGATCTACAGCAGCCTTACCGGAGGACTGAAGTGACCGACCAGAAGCTGGAACAAATCGTCGGTAGTTTGTTGCGGACGGGGGTCGCCGCGGCCGCAGCTGTAGTGTTTGCAGGAGGCGTGTGGTACGTGGCCACGGGGGCCGCCGGAATCGCAGACTACCACCGGTTTCGTCCGGAGACGCGCGGGCTCCACTCAATGTTTACCCTGCCGGGCCCGCAAGTGGTGATCCTTCTCGGGTTGCTGCTGCTGATCATTACCCCAATCGCGCGCGTCGGCTTTGCGCTAGTGGCATTTGCGTTGGAACGCGACTGGGCTTATGTCGCCATTACCCTGGCCGTGCTCGGGGTTCTGCTCTATAGCATCGGCGTGGGATGAGGTTTTGTCTTCCGGGATCAGGGATTATGCCACCGGGTTGCGCAGCACGCCGATTCCCTCGATCGCCACTTCCACCACGTCGCCGGGCGACATCTTGCGGGTGTCGCCGGGCGTCCCCGTGTAGATAACATCTCCAGGCATCAGGGTCACCCAGCCGCTAATCCAGCTCACAATGGTCGGGCAATCGAAGATCAGGTCAGAGGTGGACTGCTTCTGCACCACCTCGCCGTTGAGCCGCGTCTGGAGCAGCAGGTTGCCGTAATCCAGGCCCGTGACGATCACCGGTCCCAGAGGTGCAAACGTGTCGGAACCTTTGGCCCGCCACCACTGCACGTCCTTCTTCGCACCGTGTTGCCAATTGCGCTCGCTGACGTCGTTGCCGCAGGTCACGCCGAAGATGGCGGCTCGAGCTTCCTCGGCGGAAGCATTTTTGGTCTGTTTTCCGATCACCACCACCAACTCGCCTTCGTAATGCAGGTCGGTGGCGTCGCGCGGAGTGACGATGGGGCCTTCGGGATCTTGAAGGGAGGTGACCGGTTTATAGAAAATCTCTGGATGAGCCGGCTGCGGGCGGTTGCCGAGGTGGCTCTTATAATTCAGGCCAACAGCCAGTATCTTGCCGGGCTGGCATGGGCACAGCAAGGAGACATCCGAGAGCTTGAAGGTCGCGCCGGTTTCGGCGTAGCCTCCGAACAGGTTGCCGCGGATTTCGCGAACCGTGTCGCCGTCCAGAATGCCATAACCGGCCAAAGAATTGGAACGATAGCGAATGTATTTGGTCACGCTCCGCTATTGTAGCGCCAGCGAAGCCACAATCAGGGGTGTAGTGGTCGGCTGGTCTACCCCGGCCTCATTCTCCAGCGTGACGGCGACGACCCCGGTGGTCTTCATGTCCAGCGTGCGGCGCTCGATGTGCAGGGCAGTGCCGTCGGCTTCCGCTTGGAACATACCGGCGCGAACCGCTTGGCCGCTTCTCGAAATGACCCACATCTCGTACGCCTTGCCCGCAGGCGCCTGTGGCAGGTTGGAAGCGATAAGCAAGACGCCGAGGGCCGGATTGCAGAAGACCTTTCCTTTCGGTTTGGGCTGGCTTTCCCCGAAAGAAGTCACAGTGGTCTCCGCTCCGTTGAGGATGGCGAACGCCTCGCTGAGCCGGGTCAGCTCAATGGTCTGACGGCGGGACTGATCGCGAAGGATGCTAGCCTCTTGGGCAAAATCCCGTTCACGCCCGATGAAATAAACCGCTGCGCATAGTGAAAGCACCGTGGCGGCGGCCAGGAACGGAGCCCACCCGAAGCGGCGTTCCTCCGCACCGACCGATGCCAATATCCGCCGCCGCAGTTTGGGCGACGGTTCGGCCGGCATGGCCGTGCCGCCCAACAACGCCGCGAATTCTCGAGCCCGCTTCATCTCCGCCGTACAAACCTCGCATCCGCGATCCAGATGCGTCCGGATTTCGCTTCGCTCCGGCTCGTCGGCCACGCCAAGCACGTACAGTTCGTAGTGATCCCGCAATTCGCTGCAATTCATGCGGACACCACCGCTGCGCCCAGTTCATCGCGCAGATTCTTCAACGCCGTGCGCACCCAGGTCTTTACCGTTCCCAGCGGCTGGCCCATCCGCTCGGCCATTTCGGTTTGCGAAAGCCCCTCGAAGTATGCCAACTCGATCACCTGGCGCTGGTGGGCCGCGAGCTTCTCCAGCGCTGCCTTTATCTTCCGCGCTTTGTCCGACGCCAGAATGCCCGGCTCGATATCGATGTGGAGCGCGGGGTGATCTGTCGTCTCAAACTCCACAGTGTTGCGCTCCCGCCCGCCCGTCGACCGCAGGTAGTCGATCGCGCGGTTGCGCGCCACCGCCAGCAGCCACGGTCCGATGGCGCCCTTCTGCGCGTCGAACGCCTGCACGCGATTCCAGACGCGCAGAAACGTCTCCTGCACCAGGTCCTCGGCGATTCCCGAGTCTCGCACCACGCGGAGAATCAACGAATACGTCAGGCGTCCGTAGCGATCGTACAGCTCGGCCAGGGCGTGCGGGTCGCGACGCCGCAGGCGCGCGATAAGCTCGGCGTCCGCTCCGGCAGCGCGAATGGCCAACAAGATGGGCAGCAGCGTCATTCAAGGATTCCCGGGCGCGTCTACTTGACTATACGATAACGGATCGTCATCGAGATTTGCCGCGCCGCGGTTTTTTCGGTGCGCGCGTCGCCGCGCGCAACCCGATACACGCCGAAACGGATCACCGATTGCATTTTTCTCTTGACTTTCGTCGCGAAGAACCTTATATATGAATCACATTGCGATTTTCAAATCGCAAAATTTGATGTTAGGGAGAATCAATCGATGAAGAGCGCAACCAAGAAAGCCGCCCCGAAGAAAAAGGCTGCTCCGAAGAAGAAGAAGTAGCTAGGGCGCGCCCTGAAGAAGGGCTCACAAAAAACAAATTCCACTCCGAGGCCCCGGTTTTCGGGGCCTTTTTCATTGTTTCAGGCTTTTCCCTCCGGTTCTCTTCGGATGCGCTTCCGCTACACCTTCTTCTGCAGCAGCACCCGAAAGGTCTCTCCCATTCCGAACAACAGCGTCTTGAGCTGCATGCGGCGGCGCAGGTCGCCCTCGTGCCCAAGCGCGGCGGCGAACTGATCGGTCTCGCCCACAGCGAGCAACATTTGGGCCAGAGTTTCGAAGCGCTCGGTGCGCAACCCGCAACTGGAACCGTGCTCTTCGAGCGCGGTGAAGTTGACGTGGGCGGTGATGTCGCGTTCGCCGGGGTCCGCAAGCACATCCTCCCGCGCGGAGTGCCGCCGATATCCCATGAGTGTACCCGCGGGGAAGCGGACCACCTCCGAACGGGTGTAGCCGTAGTCGATAGTTAGCACGTAGCCGCTATCGAGCGAGCGGCAAATGCGATCCATCCAAGCCGTGGCGGCGAGGTTCGTCTCGTACCAGTGGCCCTCTGCGGGCGGAGGAAAGAAGCGGCGGAGGTACTCCAACGTTGCCGCGTCGACCTCGCCGCAAGTGCGCCAGGTAAAGCGGCCGTCCTTGAACGCGACGCACTGCCGGTGGAATGCGCCATCCTGGTAGATGGCAACGTCGACAGGAAGCGCATCGAAGAACTCATTGGCGAAGACGACGCCGCGGAAGTGATCGGGCAGCCTGCCGGAATCGATGTCCACCGGGATGTAGCGCCACTCGGAAAGGGTTGCCGCCATCTCCCGTCGCCCGGCGCCGAGCTCCACGACCGTGAAGTCCTGCGGCTCGCCTAGCGGGCTCCGGAGCTGGCGAATACGCGCGGCCACCAGGATGCCGAAGACTGGCTGGACCTGTTCGGCGGTGAAGAAGTCACCCTCCATACCGAAGGGATCGCGCGGGCGACGGTAGTAGCCGTGTTCAGGGTGATAGAGCGCCACTTCCATGAAGCGGCGGAACGGAATTGGGCCGGTGCGGCGGATCTCGGCGGCCAGCGATTCACCGGCGGGCGTCATGGCCGCGCTTCCCGGCTCTGCGGCGTGCGCGTGAACATCTCCACCAGGTAGTCGTGCATACAGTCGTAGAGGTACCGCTGGAAGGTCCATGGAAACTGCGGGTGTTCGATGTCGCGCGCGTGAATCGGCGCGTAATAGGTGTGGAGGCCTAGACCCCGTTCCTTGAGCGAGATGACCAGTTCGATCCCGCCGTTGTGCTCTCGCGCCGAGAAGTCGAGCAGGGCGTGCTCGTAACGGCTGGTCTCCGCCAGCACCTTTTCGAGAGGCGTCACGGACCTATGCTAGCGTGAAAACAAACGGTGGCGTTACCGCAGACAGTCCTGGTGAAACTCAGCTCGGAAGCGGCCGAAGCCATCTCTCTCACGCCGGTTGTGGTTCAGCAGATTCCAGTGCGCGAGCTGATCGAGCACATCCTAGGCCTTGCCGGCAAGGATGGAGAGCGCATTCGCGAGTTGCTCCGCCGCGGCACCTTGGTAAGCGGCGCTTCGCGATTCCGGTGGGCCGGTTGGGAAGCCGATGCCGCGGACATACGTGAGGTTTTGACGACCTTTCCCGATCCCGATCCTTCGCTGCCATTCGCTTCGCAACGATGCGTGCGCATGATCCTGCGCGGAGGCCGGCAGTCGATCGATATCCCGCGCGAAGCCGCGGCGCGGAAAGGCCTGTTCCAGCGCGCGAGCTTCTGGGATTTGCTGATGGAGGTGACAGACGCCGCGTCCGTGGCGTACCACGGGTATTCGTACAGGTACCGCGCGGATCGCTATCTGCGCGAGTTCACGCCGCTCGAAACCGAACGGGTTTGCGCGGCCAGCGAGGCGATCCGCTTCAGCACCCTTCGCGACCAGATCCGCACAGTGGGGTTTACGCAAGCGGAACTGTACGTGACGCGCTGAATCACGGAAGCGCTCCCGTTATTCTTCAGGCAGTTCCCCGGTGTCCTCCGCCCGATTCTCGAACTTCGTCTGGGCGTGGAGGAACACCAGGTTGACGGTGCCCACCGGGCCGTTGCGCTGCTTGGCCACGATCAGCTCGGCTAGGCCACGCAAGTCTTCACGGTCGCGGCGATACACTTCCTCACGGAAGATGAAACCGACCACGTCGGCGTCCTGTTCGATCGAACCCGATTCCCGCAGATCGCTGAGCTGCGGCCGGTGATCTCCCTGCCGGTTTTCCACCGCGCGGCTGAGCTGGGAGAGCACCATGATGGGAACATTGAGCTCCTTGGCGAGAAGCTTGAGGCCGCGCGACAGTGCGCTGACTTCCTGGTTGCGGTTCTCGAAGCGGCCGCGCGCGGTCATCAACTGCAGGTAGTCGATAATGACCAGCTTCACCTCGCGCTCGGCCTTCAAACGGCGCAGCTTGGCGTGGATATCCATCAGGTGGACGCCGGCGGTGTCGTCGATGAACAGCGGCGCCTCCACCAGCTCGTGGAGCGCGTGGTTCAGCTTGCGGCGCTCCTCCTGGGTGAGGTAGCCGGCGCGGAATCGCTGGCTGTCCACGCGCGCCGCCGCGCAGAGCATGCGCGTGAGCAGCGACTCCTTGGACATTTCCAACGAGAAAGCCGCCACAGTCTGCTTCAGCTTCATCGCTACGTGCTGCGCGATGTTCAGGGCCAGCGCCGTCTTTCCCATGGATGGGCGGCCGGCGATGATGATCAGGTCGCCGGCGTGCATGCCGCCGGTGTATTCATCGAGCTTGGTGAAGCCCGTGCTGATACCCTTGATGCGCTTGCTGGGGTCGAGGAAGGCGCTGATGCCGCCTTCGTAGTCCTGGAGGATCTGGTCCGGGTTGAGAAGGCCGGCCCTGACCCGCGCCTCGCCCAGCTTGAGCAAGGTCTCCTCGGCGCCGGCCAGAATCTCGCCGGGCTCCTCCTCCCCCAGCAGGCAGCGGTTCATCATGTGCTGCGACGCGAAGATAATGCGGCGCAGGACAGCCTTGTCCTTCACGATGCGGATGTAGCTGTCGAGGTTGGGAATCTGAGGCAGGCCGTCGTCCAGCGAGACCAGGTAGGAGAGCCCGTCACAGGCCTCAAGCTCGTTGAACTTCATCAGCTCGTTGGCTACAGTGATACGGTCGATCTTCTCGCCGCGTTCCTGCAACTGCCCCATACGGGCGAAAATGCGGCGATGCTTCTCCAGGCTGAAGTCGTCGGCCTCCAGCGTGCCGGCGGCCTGAACGTAGAGGGAATCGTCGAGCAGGATCGAGCCGAGCACGAACCGCTCGGCGTCTACATTGGTGGGAAGACCCTTCTCGGTGGCGCTGGTCGCGGACATGGCGATTGATTCAGGCTAAGCTCCGGCGGCGGCGCCCGGCAAGCCTAAAAACGTTCTCTGCAAAGATGTCTGTGCACTGAGGAACTGCTTTGCAATCAGCCGGCGCCAAAGCCAAATCCACACCCGACACCTGGTTGTCCACAGATTTTTCCACTCCCTATTCGAAACATACGCTGATTCTTTTGTTTTGGCAAGGCCGGACGAATCCTTGCATAATCGGCATGAGGAGGAAGCGGCAATGCCCGATTGGATGGCATCGAACAGCATGTGGAGTCAGATCTTCGCGGTAGGCGCCCCGGTGGCGGAGAAGATTCTGCGGCCGGTAATCGTCTATGTGTTCCTGGTGGCGCTGCTAAGGGTGTTCGGCAAGCGGGAACTGGCGCAGCTCAATCCGTTCGATCTGGTGGTGCTGCTCTCGCTTTCCAACACCGTGCAGAACGCCATCATTGGGAACGACAACTCGCTCACCGGGGGTTTGATCGGCGCTTTCACGCTGCTCGCGGTGAACTACCTGGTGGTGCGCTTCCTCTTTCGCCACCGCCGGCTGGACCAGATCTGCGAGGGGAAACCGACCACCCTGATCGAGCATGGCAAGATCGTCCGGCACGCCCTGGCCAAGGAACTGCTGACGCGAGCGGAGTTGACGACGGTGCTGCACCGCCAGGGATTCGGTTCGCTGCAGGACGTGGAGCGGTGTGTCCTGGAACCCGGTGGCACGTTCTTCGTTCAGGGAAAGGAGCCTCCGAGGCGCGACGTCGAACACGGCGAGGTGATGCAGGGGCTGGCCGACTTGAAGGTCAAGCTGGATCAACTGCTGCAGCAGAAAGGCGGCGCGTGAACGGTTGGGTCGGAAGGATCGGCCAGGCCCGATTATAATGGGAACGGAGGAATGGCCGAGCGGTCGAAGGCGGCGGTCTTGAAAACCGTTAGTGGGGTGACTCACTCGGGGGTTCGAATCCCTCTTCCTCCGCCAGCCCAGTCGCTGATCTTCAGCCACGGGGATCAGGGGAGGCTCTACGGCTCAGGCTTGCTAAGCATATTCTCATCGAAGAATGAGCCTGAACGGAGGCGGGAGTAGAACGGGAGCCGAATCTCCTTTCTGAGGGTTTCAGGGGCCCCGGGCAGACCAACGGGAGGCAGGAGGCGGCTGCAAGGAGGCTTTGCATTGGCCCGCTTTCCCTTATCTCAGTGAATCTTTGGAACGGCCCACAGCGGTCAAGGGCGCGCGGTTGGGGCGCGGCATAAAGAATCCTGCCCGCCCCACTGCAACGCCTCTGCCCATACGAGGTTCGGGAAATCTTCGACTCCCCAATGGTTCGGCAGCGTTGGAAAGATGATCCCGAGTAGTTGGCGCGCCCTGGCAATGATCGCCTCGCGCCAGCCAGCGGCGTTTCATGCGGTCTGTCTTCTTTGCAGGCTGGCGAAGAGCTTGCGCTTGGCGCGCTGCATGGCCAGCGCGGCTTCGGTGTCGGACTGCAGTTGGGCGAAACGTCCAGTTCGGCTAAACTGACACCGGGCCGCAGGAAGCGCTCGCAGCGCGACAGTTCGCGGAACCGCTCGAAGGGCGTGGCCCAACGCTGGTAGACAGTGCGGCGCCTGCCGTTGGCTTGAGTGAGGACCGTGGGCACAGCACAAGGTCGATGGAAGTTGACGTAAGGGTTGAGATGCTCCCGGTGGAACTGGTTCATGGTCTCGGCGTGCTGCGCAGCGATGTAGCCTTAGCCGATGTGCTTGCGGATGATGGCTCCGTTCTTGCTCTCCACCAGGCCGTTGTCGCCGGAATAGTGGGGCCGGGATCGCGTTTGTTGGATGAGCAACTTCTCCAGCAACCGCGCCACGGTGTAGTTGATGAACTCGCTGCCGTTGTCGGAGTGGAAGCTGCGGATCACGAAAGGGAACTGCGCAAGAAGAGCCTCCAGCACCGGCAGCAGCCAGAGTTCGGAGATCTGCGGTGTGGCCGCCACGATTTCCCATTGGGTGACTTCGTCGACGGCATTGATGTGATACAACCCCTTGTTGCCATCCTGGTCTCCCTGGTGCACGGTGTCGATGCGCAGGTATCCGGGTGAGCCCTGGGGCCGCGGTTTGCGCCGCTCGCCGATGGGGACCGGCGTCGCCCGTGTGGGCTGGTAGCTGGTGTTGCGCTGGCGATAGGCTTCGGTATTGCGCAGCCGGTAGAGGTGCGCCACCGAGATGCCGGAGAGCCGTTGGTAGGCAGCCTGCCCATACTCGCTGTACTCCCGCTCCAGGATGCGCCGGGTGGCTGGTCCGCTCAGGTTGCCGTGCGCGCGGTCGACGTAGGCCAGCAGCGTGACATCGGCGGCGGTGTAGATTCTGGAGAATCGGGTCCGTCACGCTTACCCGGCCCGTCTGCTGATACGCAGTGATCAGGCGCGTCACCTGCGCCCGGCTCAAACCGGTCATCTGAGCGAGATAGAGCCGCAGCACACCCTTGTCGACCCACCGCAGGCCGACATACTCGTGGCGCACCAATGTCCGCTCCATCCAGTCGTAGATTTCCTGGCGATGCAGTCCGGCAAACCGCACCACCTCGTTGGCGGCCACAAGAGCCCGGACCTGCTCCAGACCCGTTGCTTGAGAATCGTCCATTCTGATGATCAATCTCCAGCATCCCGTGCCTCCCCTCCAGGCTCATCTTGTGTGAGAATCCGGTCCCCAGTTCAGGCTCATCTTGCATGAGAAAAGAGTGCTACGCAAGCGCGGAGTGGGATTCTGGTAGAATGAAACAACCCGGCGCTATCGTCTAACGGTTAGGACGGAGCCCTCTCAAGGCTCAAATACGGGTTCGATTCCCGTTAGCGCTACCATGTTTTCATAGAGTTACGGGCCTTCGTCAACCACCGTCAACCACGCGCAACGCGCCAGCAGAAAACTCCCGACAAAGCACACCGCCAGAGAGCTCCAATCCTGGCCCCGTTCGCGCCCAGGCGCGGCGTGCGATTCGCGGAATTAGCGCAACGCCCCCTCCACCCACCAATCAATGAACCTCACTCTTGGTCATCACATCCGTTAGCAGGTGCGGCGAGCAGAGCATATATCAATGGGCTGATGTCGGAGGCCGCGACTCGGCTTACAACGGAATTGCGATAATCGAGGATGGAGGATGCGCATTGCTAGCGCAACGACTTCCCGCACATTTTCTTGAACTGCTGACCGATGCGCTACTGAAAGTCTATTGGTATAAAGGCTCATTCAGAGCGGCTCTGCGGCGCGCCGAGGTGCCCGAGGGCCTACTCGCGACCTGGGCTGCGGAGGAGACGAAGCGGGATTTCTGGGAACGGCTCCTGCCCAGACTGGAAACCACCGATGCGGGTATCCGAGCGCTCGTCCGATTGGCCGATGCAGTCGGCGATCAGAAGACATTTCCGGATCTGCAGCGTATGGAAGACTCAGGGTTCCGCATTTCCAGCGCCAGAGAATCCATCGCCGCTCTGAACGCCTACCGTCAGCGACAGCGGGAGAAAGCCCAGGAGCAGAGAGACGAAAGGGCATCGCGCGAAAGGGGACGAAAGGTCCGCGAGGAAGCGGTGGCTCGGCAACATAGTCTGCAGAGTTTGAACGCTCGCCTCGATTCGCTGGCGACCCAGGTAGGCTCGCAAAGTGCAGGATATGAATTTGAGGGCTGGTTTTACGACCTAATGGACTATTTCGAGGTTGACAACAGGCGCCCTTACAAAACTGATGGACGGCAGATTGATGGTTCGGTCACGATTGAAGGCACGACCTACCTCGTCGAGCTTAAATTTACTTCCAATCAGAGCGACGGGCCGGACATCGATTCCTTCAAGAATAAAGTCATAACGAAAGCCGACAATACGATGGGCATCATGGTTTCCATCTCGGGCTATAGCGGCGTTGCAATCAAGGAGGCATCCCGGGACAAGACACCGTTGCTGCTGCTCGATTTCAAACATTTGTATATGCTCTTCACGGGCTCGCTGCGATTCTCGGAAATGGTGGCACGCGTGAGGCGCCACAGTTCGCAGACCGGCCAAGCTTATCTCGCGGTCGAGAACTTCGGCCGGCAATCCTGAAGG
>Ga0335081_10015820_pt1 | contig 12211 bp, 12 predicted proteins | sample Lox_Sample_35_FD_206713 | JGI IMG/M metagenome (GOLD analysis project Ga0335081, IMG submission 206713) | Soil microbial communities from Loxahatchee National Wildlife Refuge, Florida, United States - Lox_Sample_3.5 | ecosystem: Environmental > Terrestrial > Soil > Wetlands | place: USA... | reverse complement strand
GCGCGCGTCCGCTCGACCATTTTCTGCGATTCGCGGTCGTCGACGAAATCGCGGTTGCCGGAGATGACCGGGCCGACGCCGGGCGTCAGCGTTCCGCCGGCGTCGGAGTCGACCTCGGCGCGCAGGTAGCCGCCGAACTTGAAGCAGGTGTTGGTGCCCGGGACGTAGTAGAATCCTGCGCCGTAGAACGAGCAGATTTTCACGTATTCGACCGGCTTCGCCTTGGTCGGAAGGTCGGCGGCCTGCGCGGCCGAGATCGCGACCGTGCCCGCCGCGCTCGCGAGAAGAAAGCTTTTCAAACGCATCATCTTGTTCCTCCAGGTTGTCCCTCGAAAGAGCCGGCTCCGTCGGGCACACCCGTGCCCCCCTGTTGCGAAGTTCGCCTCTGTCCGCCTGTGCGCCCGAACGCATGTCCTGACGCACGCGGGACCCTGAACGCGCGACGACGCGCGCGCGAATCACGAAGATTCGTCCGCCGCGAACACGGGCGTCACCGGGTTTTGTCGGAGAAATGATCGATTGTTCGGAATAAGACGAGAATGATTTCGTATACGCTGTTGGAGAAAAGCGCCGAGAATTATTCCCTTTATCGTCATCACGAAATACGTGATTGAAAGCGCGGCAGAAATAAATTCCATCTATTTGCGCAATTCGAATTGTCGCGGCCCGCGGTAATTGCAATCGAAAAGCGCGAGGTCGCTCACGGGAGCGGTATCACTGCGGCGCGTCGGGATTTATTCCCGTGCCGCGGTCGGGGCGGCGAGCGCGCTCAATCGCGCCGTCCTGCGGCGCAGGATGGAATCGGATCGACGGGGTGTGCGCGCCGGGTTGGCGGGACGTCGCGCGCCTGCAGCCGCAATCGGCCGGCGCGTGGCGATGCGCGCACCGGACCGGCGATCGGCGACGTGTGTCTATCAGGGGCTCTTGGTCAGCCGGTCGATCTCGCCGGCCGGGTTCCGCTCGGTCGGAAACGCCGTCTTCAGCCGCAATCCGCCGGCGATCAGGCTCTGCGCCGCGTCGAACACGAATCCGTCGGGATTCTTCCGGCAGAACGCGGCGATGCGCGACCATTGCTCGTCGAACGTAAGGCTCGTGAGGTCGGCGAAACGGTTGTCCCTGACGATCTCGACCACGTTCCACGCCGAGACGAAACCCTGGACCCACGAGAAGGCCGCCTCCGCAAACGGGTTCTGTCCGTAGCCGAGCTCGACCTTGGTCCGCGCGTTGAGGTTCGCGCAGGACTGCGTGCCCATTCCGGCGACGACGACCGGCTCGGCGTGCGCGAGGGTTGTCGCCAACGCGGCGGCCGACACGAGCAACACGCGCATCGCATCCTCCATGGGCGGCCGTCACCCGAGGCCGCTCGCAGCAGCGACCGCGCGGCGTCGCCGTTTATTCCGGAGCCGGTCGCATAAAAAGGTTGCGGCTCCGCCGGCGCATCGGGGCGGTCGATGCCGGCCGCGCGGAGACGCGCCGGGGAATAATCCCGAATCCATCCGTGTCTTTCGCCGCGAACGCGCTGGGGTTGCAGGAGGACAACAGTGGGGAGTCGCCTCGACGACATCGCCGAGCCGCAGAAGCGCGCGGACTCCGACGGCGGCGCGCGTTATGCCGCGGACGAAGCGCGCGAGCCGGCGCGCGCCGAGCTGCAGGAAGCCGAAAGCGACGGTAGCGGATGCAACGCGATGACCGGCGAAGATCGCACGCGCTTCGCCCGCATGGTGCTCCCCCACCTCGATGAAGCCTACACGCTGGCGGGATGGATTACCGGCGATCGGATCGACGCGGAGGATGTCGTGCAGGAGGCCTGCCTGCGTGCGTTTCGCGCGACCGCGACGGTTCCCGACGACAAGGCGCGCACCTTGCTGCTGACGGCCGTGCGCAACGCGGCCTTGGCGTGGCTGCGGAAATATCGTCCGGCGGCGTTCGTTGCGGCCGACGAATTCGGCCCGTCGGACCACGCGCAGATGCGCTGCTGGGATTCGGACGAAGAGTCGCCCGAGGCGGCGCTCATCGCCAAGGCTGATGCCGCGACGCTGGAAGCGGCGATCGAGCGGCTGCCGCTGCCGTTCCGCGAGGCGCTCGTCATGCGCGACCTCTGGGGCCTCTCCTATCGCGAGATCGCGGAGCGCGCCGGCGTTCCGATCGGCACGGTGATGTCGCGCCTCGCGCGCGGACGCAATCGCGTCATCAAGGCGATCGGCAAGGCGATGGCACGCGGACGGCGCTAGGCATGATCCCGAAAAGTGGATGGCGGTTTTCGGAAGAGATCATTCGCCGACAATAGGACACGGCGCCGATGATCGGCCGCCGGCTCACGCAGGCGTGAAGCCGCCGCGGAATTTCGCGCGCCGCTCGCCGGTCCTCACGGCATCACGCTTGAAAGGAGCAAAGGATGTCGATGAAGATCGTGTTGTCCGCGGCGGCCGGCCCGGCCGTGCTGACGATGCTCGCCGCCCCGTCGTTCGCGACCACCTACGGTCACCGCCATGCCAAGGCGCATGTCCACCGCCACATGGAAAGAATGGTCGTGCGGTCGAGCGCCTATGGGTCGGGCTTCGACAACAGCGCACGCGCCGCCTTCGGACGCAGCTACGACTTCGAAGGATGGCCCACCGACTATCTTATCAATCGATTCGGCGACCATCAGGCGCAGGGACGGTGAGCGGCGGTGCGGGCGCGGCTCGCGCCGACAGCCGGAGTGGCCGGATCGCTCGGCCGCCCTTCACCTTTGATCGGCTCTCACGGCCCTCTCACGCATTGGTGACGCGACATTCAGGACTATCGCGTCACGGATGCGGGTCACCTCACCGACGACATTCGAAGGAGACAGACCATGTCGATGAAGCTGACCATCGCGGCCGCGACCCTGGTTGCGGTTCTCGCCGGCCCCGCCTTCGCGGGCGACCAGGATCTTGCGACCTTGCTGCGCGACAGCGGCCGCTACGTTCCGGATGCGAACTTGCCGGAATGGAACGCGCACAATGGGCCGGGCAAGGCCTATGCGTCGGCCCGCTCGGTGCGCGTGACGCGCGGAGCATTCGCGTCGGGGGCGAAGCCCGCCTTGGTCGCGCCGGCCGCGTCCGCCAGCGATTTCCAGCTGCAGGGCCGTTGAGCCTCCCTGGCTGCGTCGGCGGTCCTGCAGGGCGGCCGGGATCGCCCCCCGGCCGCCCGCTCTTCATCCGCGCGCCGCTACATCGTGGCGAGCTTCGGCATCACCTCGGTCTTGAACAGGTCGAGCGAGCGCAGCGCCTCGGCGAGCGACATCGTGCCGAGAAAGAGATACGTCAGCAGATAGTTGATGCCGCCGAGCGCGGCGCTCTGCCGCGCGATCTCGGCGACCACCGTCTCGGGGCTGCCGGCGATCACCGAGCCTTCGGCGATGCCCTCCTCGAAGGTCGCGCCGCGCGGCGTGTTGAAGCGGACGTCGCCGGCGGTGACGCCGTGCTTGACGCGCAGCCAGTTGATGTGGGCGAGGTGGCGCTCCATCGCGGGCTTGCCCCAGCGCTTCGCCTCGGCGTCCGTATCGGCGACGAAGATATGGCGCAGCACGCCGATCGCGGCGCCGCCGGCAAAACCGGCCTTCGGGCTCGCGGCGCCGCCGCGCTTGGCGAGCGCGGCGCGGAACGCGTCGATGTTGGTCTTGGCAAAACCGGTCGGCCCGAGGCTCACGAAATGCATGCCGCGCTCGCCTGCCCAGGTCGATCCGGTCGTGTTGGACGAGCCGTACCAGAACGGCGGATGCGGCTGCTGCAACGGCCGCAGCGCGATCGGCACGTCCGTGTACTGAAAGTGCGGGCCCGCATGGGTCAGCCGGTCGGTCTGCAGGCCGGCGCTGACGCAGTCGAAGGCGTCGATGAAGATGTCGCGCGACTGATCGTGCTCGACCTTGTGGTACTTGAGCTCGAACGGCGAGACGCCGCGGCCGACGCCGACCTCGAGCCGGCCGTGGCTCAGGTGATCGAGCATGCAGATTTCCTCGATCAGCCGCAGCGGCGAATAGAGCGGCAGCAGATAGACGAGCGTGCCGATCCGGATGCGCCTGGTCGCGCGCGCAAGCGCGCCGAGGAAGACGCCCGGCACCGGCACCATGTTGAGCGGCGTGGCGTGATGCTCGGCGACGTGCAGGCCCCAGATGCCGGCCTCGTCGGCGGCGGCGGCGAATTCCAGGCGCTCGTCGAAGAGCGTCGCGAGCGGGCGGTCGGCCCACTCCACGTGATCGAACAGTCCGATTTTCATTGGGGATTCCGGCGGCTGTGGTGACGCGTAGGGTGGGCAAAGGCGGCCCCTTCCGTCGATCGATGCACGATGCGAGCTCCGCCGTGCCCACGCGCTCGGCGATCCATACGTGGGCGCGGCGGAGCGCACGCCGTGCACGTCCGCGACATCTCGGCCGCCTTTTGCCCACCCTACGACACATCCTCGGGCGCAGACAAACCGCCGAATCGTCCCTACATTGCGCCCATGACAGAGCAGGCCCGCGTCAACATCCCGGAATGGTCGGTGTCCGAGCTCTCGGCCGCGCTCAAGCGAACGGTCGAGGAAGCCTACGGCTACGTGCGCGTGCGCGGCGAAATCTCCGGCTACCGCGGGCCGCATTCCTCCGGCCATGTCTACTTCTCGCTCAAGGACGAGAGCGCGCGCATCGACGCGGTGATCTGGCGCGGCACGTTCAACCGCATCCGCTTCAAGCCCGAGGAGGGACTCGAGGTGATCGCGACCGGGCGGCTCACCACCTATCCGGGCAAGTCGTCCTACCAGATCGTCATCGACCGGCTCGAGCCCGCCGGCGTCGGCGCGCTGATGGCGCTTCTCGAGGAGCGCAAGAAGAAGCTCGCCGCCGAGGGCCTGTTCGACGAGGCGCGCAAGCAGCTGCTGCCCTATCTGCCGGAGGTGATCGGCGTCGTCACGTCGCCGACCGGCGCGGTGATCCGAGACATTCTCCATCGCCTGTCGGACCGCTTCCCGCGCCGCGTCCTGGTCTGGCCGGTGCGGGTGCAGGGCGACGGCTCGGCCGAGGAGGTCGCGGCGGCGATCCGCGGCTTCAACGACCTGCCGGCGAGCGGCGCGATCCCGCGGCCCGATCTCCTGATCGTCGCGCGCGGCGGCGGCTCGATCGAGGATCTGTGGTCGTTCAACGAGGAGATCGTGGTGCGTGCCGCCGCCCACAGCATGATCCCGCTGATCTCCGCGGTCGGCCACGAGACCGACGTCACGTTGATCGATTTCGCCGCCGACAAGCGCGCGCCGACGCCGACCGCCGCGGCCGAGATGGCGGTGCCGGTCAAGACCGAGCTGATCGCGCGGGTCGAGACCTGCGCGCGGCGCGCGCTCGCCTGCTGGATGCGCGGGCAGGATCACCGCCGCACCGAGCTGCGTGCCGCGGCGCGCGCGCTGCCGAGCGCAGATGCGCTGCTCGCCGTGCCGCGCCAGCGCCTCGACGCCTGCGCCGACCGCCTGCCGCGGGCGCTGCGCGCCAACGCGCAGGTCCACCATACCGACTTCTCGCGCATCGCCGGCCGCCTCGTGCCGCAGCTCCTGCGCGGCGCGGTCGAGCGCCGGCGCGCGCGCTTTTCCGCCGCCGCCGGGCTCTTGGCCGCGAGCCTGCGCCACAATGCCGAGGCGCAGCGCACCCGCATCGCCCGCGCGCGCGAGCGTATCGATGCGCTGCTCGAGCGCGCCGAGCGCGCCGTGCTCGCCCTGCTCGATCGCCGCACCGATCGGGTCGAGCGGGCCGGCCAGCTGCTCGCCGCGCTGTCCTATCACGGCGTGCTCGCGCGCGGTTTTGCGCTGGTGCGCGGCCCCGAGGGCCAGCCGTTGCGCACCGCCGCGGCGGTCGCGCCCGGCATGCGGCTCGATGTCGAGTTTCAGGACGGGCACGTCGGCGCGACGGCGGAAACCGGCGCGACCGGGCAACGCGAGCCGGTCGCGATGCAGCGGCCGCGGCCGCGACGTCGGCGCGGCTTCGGCGGCGACGAAGGGCAGGGGAGCCTGTTCTGAGCGGAAGCCGCTCTTTCCTGTTGTCTTTCGGTTGTCGCTCTTTTCTGTTGATGTCGTCAGCGCCACATAAGGGCTGGCACGGCCACAGGAGCTTCCGATGAAACGCACCGCCTCGGCCGCCTGGAGCGGCGATCTCAAGCAGGGCAAGGGCACGGTTTCGAGCCAGAGCGGCGTGCTCAAGGACACCGCCTATTCGTTCGCGACCCGGTTCGAGAACGGCATCGGCACCAATCCGGAGGAGCTCATCGCGGCGGCGCATGCGGGCTGCTTCACCATGGCGACGGCGGCGGCGCTCGGCCGCGCCGGTTTTACGCCGGACAAGCTCGCGACCAGCGCGAGCCTCACGCTCGAGCAGGTGTCGGGCAACTGGACCATCACGACGATCGACCTGCAGATGACCGCGCGCGTGCCCGGCATCGACGCGAAGAAATTCCAGGAGATCGCCGCCGACGCCAAGGCGAACTGCCCGGTGTCGCGCGTGCTCAACGCGAAGATCAGCCTCGACGCGAAATTGGAAGCGTAGGATGGGTTGAGCACGCAGGTCGGGTTCTCGGGCGAGCCCGAGATCGGTGGCGAAACCCGTCATCGGAATCGTGGGTTGCGACACGGCTGATGGGTTTCGCTGGCGCTCAACCCATCCTACGGCTCCCCAATAGGCGCGCGAAGCAAATCCGCATCACGGCTGGATTTGCAAGTGAAACGCGTCGACCACCTTTGCGTAGCGGTCGAGGTCTTCCGCCATGAACTTGGCGTAGGCCGCGGTGCCGTTCTCGGCCATGTGGATGCCGAGCGTCTTCATCCGCTCGGCCATGGCGGGCTCGCGCAGGACCTTTGCGATCGTCGCCTGCAGCTTGGCGACGATGGCGGGCGGCATGGCGGCCGGCCCCTGCAGGCCGAGCATGGTGGCGACGTTGAAATCCTTGTAACCCTGCGCCGCGCAGGTCGGCACGTCGGGCAGCGAGGCGTCGCGCTCGAGGACACTGATGCAGAGCGCGCGCAGCTTGCCGGTGCGGATCAGGGCGAGCACGTTCGAGATTCCGGACCAGCCGGCGTCGACCTCGCCGGTGAGCAGCGCGTTCACGAGCCCGGTGCCGCCGCGATAGGGCACGTGCAGCAGCTGGATGCCGGCCTGCTGGGCGAAGATCACCATGGTGAGCTGATGGATCGAGCCGACGCCGGCGGAGCCGAAGCTCATGCCGTTGGGCTTTGCCGTGGCGAGCGCAACGAACTCGGCGAGCGTCTTCGCCGGAACCGCCGGCTTGATCACCAGCACGGTCGGCAGCGTCGCCAGTGCGGTGATCGGGGTGAAATCCTTGAGCCGGTATTTCACCGCCGGATTCATCGCGATGTTGATGGCGAGCGCGCCGGAGTCGTTGAGCGAGAGCGTGTAGCCGTCCGGCGGGGCCGCCACGGTCTGGTTGGCGGCGAGCACGCCGCCGACGCCGGGTACGTCCTCGACCACGAACGGACTGTTGAACATCTCGCCGAGCCGCGCCGACAGCAGCCGCGCCATCACGTCCGGATTGCCGCCCGCCGCCGAGGCCGCGAGCAGGCGGACCGGGTGATCGGGATAGTCGTCGGCCACGGCTGGCGAGGCCGCCAGCAGCATTGCGATCGCGGCCAATCGCACAATGATTCTGCTTCGCATTTCGCTCTCCGACTTTTCTATGCGCTTCACGCGTCTACGTATCTCCCCACACTTCGCGCGCGAGATCGCATACGAGCTCGAGCTTCTGCGCCTGCACCTCCGGCGTGATCGGATTGCCGGTATCGACGCTGGCGAAGCCGCATTGCGGGCTCACCGCGAGGCGATCGAGCGCCACGAATTTTGCCGCCTCGTCGATCCGGCCGCGCAGCGCCGCCTTGTCCTCGATCTCCGCGACCTTGGTCGAGACCAGGCCGAGCACGACGGACTTGTCCTTGGGCACGAAGCGCAGCGGTGTGAACGAGCCGGCGCGCGGGGTGTCGTATTCGAGGAAATAGAAACGGATGTCGAGCGCGTTGAACAGCCGGTCGGCGACTTCCTCGTAGCTCCCTTCCGCGTGCCAGTGGCCGCCGCGGTTGCCGCGGCACAGATGCATGCCGATCGAAAGCTCGGCGGGCGCCGCGCGCAGCACCCGGTTGGTGACCGCGATATAGGTGTCGATCAGCCGGCTCCAGTGGTCGCCGCGCGCCGCGAGCGCGGCCTGCACGTCGGGATCGCCGAACTTGGCGAAGGCGGTCTCGTCGATCTGAACGTAGCGGCAGCCGGCCTCGACCAGCGCGCGCAGCTCGCGCCCGAATGCCTCGATCGTATCCGACCAGAAGCGCTCGACATCCGTGTAGGCGCCTGCGAGCACCGCCTTGTCGCCGCCGCGGAAATGCAGCGCGCAAGGGCCGGGAATCGTGATTTTCGGTGCGCAGTCGGCGTTCGCCTTGAGGAAGGCGACGTCAGGGGCATTGATCGGATGCGTCCACTGCACGCGGCTGCCGATCATGGCGACCGGCTGCGCGCCGCGCTGGCCTTCACCCTCGCCGCCCGTCGCGGCCGTCCCGTCGATGGTGTCGATCGCGAGCCGGCCGAGCTCGCCGTAGAAGAAGCTGTGATAGGAGCGGCGGCGGAATTCACCGTCGGTGGCGAACTTGAAGCCCAGCCGCCGCTGCAGCGTGATCGCACCGCGAATGGCGGCGTCCTCGGCCGCGGTGAGCGTCGCCTGGTCGATCTCGCGGCGCGCGAAGCGGGCGCGCTCACGCAGCAGCGCGGCCGGGCGCAGCAGGCTGCCGATGTGCTCGGCGCGGAACGGAGGGATGGCGGACATGGTCATTTCCCCTACCGCGCCAGCCACTGTGGCACGCGCTTGAGCGCATCCGCGCGGGCGCTCGGATTCGTCCCGGTGTGAATCTTGCCCGAGCGGTCGACCGCGAACGCATAGCCGCCGCGCACCTGCAGCGGCCGGTTCGGGTGGTCGAAGTCGTGATAGGTCGCCGGATAGACGACGATCGAGATCCCGGCGCTGCGGCCGCGCGCGCCGGCGACCATGTGCTGGCAGACCGGCGCCGCGGTCTGGTCGTCGGCTGCGCCGATCAGGATCAAGGTCGGGATACGCGCGCTCCACGCCACATTGTCGAGGCGCCGGCAGCCCGGATAGAGCGCCGCCGCCGCGCGGAAATCGGTCTTGTCCTCCTTCGGGATGACATTGGCGCGACGCACCGTCCACAGCGCCGCGGTGGCGCCGGTCGACCAGCCGAGCAGGGTGACGTGGTCGGGCCGCACAAACGGCTGGCCTTGCAGCCAGCGGCGGGCCGCATTGGCGTCCTCCACCCGCTCGCGGTCGGTGCGCACCGTGCGGTGGCGGACCGCGCATTGCGAGCCGGCCCCGCGCGAGCCGTAGGAATCGGGATAGAGCACCACGAAGCCCGCCTGCATGAGGTGTTGGGCCCAGTCGCGATAGCGGCTCCTGACCACGCCGCCGCGATCCATGAGGCCGGCGCAGCTGTGCAGGCCGACCACCGCCGGAAACGGTCCGGCACCCTCGGGCCGAAACAGCTCCGCCTTGAGCGTGCCGTGATCCTGCGCAATCTCGACCGTGATCGGCGCAGCCGGTGCCGCGGCCGCCCGATCGGCGAGCATGGTGGCGGCGAGCGCGACGATGAAGGTGAGGGGGCTTCGCATGTCCTCCACCGGACCGGAACCGGGACGGCCTTATACCACCCGGGCAAAGCGGGCGGACGTGCGCTATATAGGGCTTTCGCGGGTTTCGCGTGCGCGTCCGCGGCATTAGAACATGTCCCGTTCCGTCGGAATCGGGACATGCTCTGGATTCACAGTTTGGCGCATGTTCTTCTCGGCGAACCGGCATCCACTTCGCCGGAACATGCGCTGGTTCCTCCACGGCCCGGGACACGAGAGGGTTGGCAGGTGCTCAATCGCTTCGATCATCGTTCGGCGCCTGGCGAGGCGGAGGTCCGGTATCTCGACGGGGATTTTCGCGTGATCCGGCCGGGCGCCTTCGTGCGCTGCGCCATCACCGGAGTCGCGATTCCGCTCGAGGAGCTGAAATATTGGAGCGTCGAGCGCCAGGAACCCTATGCGGGCCCGGAGGCGGTGCTGCGGCGAATCAAGGGCGAGTAGCGCGTGGGCGAACCAGTCCTTGCTCCCGCAACGCGCGTAGCAAGTCCGCCAGACCGCGGCGCCAGCCCTCGGCATCGTCGATCGCCAGGACCACCGGCAGCGTCATGGCCCGCGCCGCAAGCGTCGCCAGCGTGGCGTTTCCGCTCATCCGTGCGTGGTCCTTCTCGGTCGTGACCAGCGTGAGCCGTGCTGCATCGGCACGGGCGACGAGCTCGCCTGCCTCGGCGGCGGTGAATGCGTGATGATCCGCGAAGCTGCGCGTCTCCTCGATCGCAACGCCGGCGGCGCGCAGCGTGGCGAAGAACTTCTCCGGATCGCCGATGCCCGCGAAGGCAAGCACGCGCCGGCCGGCAAGCGCCGCGACGGCGGCCGGATCGGGTACGAGGCTGCCGGTGGCCGACGGCAATCGCCGCCAGGCGTGGAGCACCGCCCGAGCTGAGGCGCCGGGCTCGCCGACGATCAGGAGTATCGGGAAACGCACATTCCGTCCCGCTGCGGCGATCTGCGCCGCGAGCGGCGCGCGCAGCGGGCCGGCCGGAAAGACCTTGCCGTTGCCGATGCCGCGGGTGCCGTCGATCACGAGGACCGCGGTATCCTTGGTGAGCGACGGGTTCTGGAAACCGTCGTCCATCACGATGATGTCGGCGCCCGCCTTCTCGGCCGCCGCCGCGCCGGCGACGCGGTCGCGCGCCACGATCGTCGGGGCGATCCGGGCGAGCAGCAACGGCTCGTCGCCGACCTCGGCGGCCGTGTGCGTCGGCGCGACCAGCACCGGCCCGGCGAGCCGGCCGCCATAGCCGCGGGTGAGAAAGGCCGGGCTGTGGCCGGCCGCCTGCAGCATGCGGGCGAGCGCGATCGCGGCCGGGGTCTTGCCGGAGCCGCCGAGCGTGAGATTGCCGATGCAGACGACCGGCACTCGCGCGCGCCGACCTTTGCGCCACATCCGGATTGCCGCCACCGCGCCGTACATCGCGCCGAGCGGGGCGAGCAGGCGCGCCAAGAGCCCGGCCTCGCGCCACCAGAAGGCCGGCTCACGCATCGCGATGTTCGAGGCGCAACTGCATCAGATAGGGCTCGAGCGCGGTCAGTGTGCGCTCGAGCGCGCCACCCAGAAGGTCGACGGTCGACTTGGCGGCCGCCGAGACCCGCGCGCGCTCCTGCGCGTCGGTGAGCCAGGCGCCGACCCGCATCGGCAGCCGGCCGGCATCGGGCACCAGCTCGGCCCCTTTGGCACGGTCGAGCGCGGCGTAGATGTCGGCGAAGTTCGCCACGTGCGGCCCGTGCAGGATGGCGGCGCCGAATTTCGCCGGCTCGATCGGGTTCTGCCCGCCGTGCGGGATGAGCGAGCCGCCCATGAACACGATCGGCGCCACCCGGTAGATGAGCCCGAGCTCGCCGAGCGTATCGGCGACGTAAATGTCGGTGCCGCCGTTCGGCAGCAGGCCGCGCGAGCGCAGCACGCAGCTCAAGCCGGCGCCGACGATCGTGCTCGCGATGCCCGGCCCGCGCTCCGGATGGCGCGGGACCAGGATGGTGAGCAGCCCGCGAAACGTCGCCTTGAGCCGCCGCTGCGTGTCGATGATGGCCGTCTCCTCGCCCGAATGGGTCGAGGCGGCGGCGAACACCGGCCGGCCTGCCAGCGCGGCGGAGAGCTTGGCGAGCTTGTCCCCGTCGACCGGCAGCGGCGGAACGTCGAGCTTCAGGTTCCCGGTGGTGGTGATGCGCGGCGCGCCCAGCGCATCGAACCGTTCCGCGTCGTCGGTGGTGCGTACGAGGCAGAGGTCGAGCTGCTTGAGCAGCGTCTCGATGGTGCCGGGCAGATAGCGCCAGCGTTCGAACGAGCGGGCGGAGAGCCGGCCGTTGATGAGGATCAGCGGGATGCTGCGCTGCGCCGCCGCCATGATCGTATTCGGCCACAGGTCGGATTCGACGAACAGGGCAAGGTCCGGCCGCCAGTGGTCGAGGAAGCGGGCGATGAAGGCCGGCGCGTCGAGCGGCGCGAACTGGTGAATCGCGCCGGGCGGCAGGCGCTTCTCGGCGAGCGCCGCCGACGTCACGGTTCCGGTGGTGACTAGGATGTTGAGGCCGCGGCCGCGCAGG
>Ga0335081_10015819_pt1 | contig 12211 bp, 10 predicted proteins | sample Lox_Sample_35_FD_206713 | JGI IMG/M metagenome (GOLD analysis project Ga0335081, IMG submission 206713) | Soil microbial communities from Loxahatchee National Wildlife Refuge, Florida, United States - Lox_Sample_3.5 | ecosystem: Environmental > Terrestrial > Soil > Wetlands | place: USA... | reverse complement strand
CCTCGCCTTGAATAATCTGATCGATTGCGTATAGTTTCCGCGCTCCCTGAAGCGCTTCCGGGGGGTAGGGTTTGCTCGCGGCAAAGTGGAGTGCATAGAGTCGAGCTAGCGAGACGAACCTTTGCATCCCCAGTCTGTTGCCGATTGCAAGCAACTCCATAGTCGCAATCGAGTGCCCGAGGCGATTCAGGGCGTCCTTCGAGGAGAACTCTGCAGCTGATGCGTCGCCTGAGGAAAGCTGTGAAAGAACATCCTCAATGACCCCCTCCTCTTGCCTGGCCAAGTCCTGCCCTTCGGTAATCCCGTCCAGGAGCGACTTCATGTCCTCAAGCAGGGTCACGTGAGCTTTCTTCTTGGCCATCGCTTCCAACATGTCGATGGCTTGGATGTTGCTGGGCCCCTCCCAGATGGGCGTGATCAGAGCCTCTCTGTGAAGCCTCTCGACTGGGTACTCGTTCAGGAATCCGAGCCCTCCCAGCAGCTCCATGGCTGCCTTGGTGACGTGAGCAGACATGTCGGCGGTTATGTTCTTGGCTATGTGTGTGAGCAGCCTGGCGTAGTGATAGGCAGGGGTGTAGGGAGGCGTGTCCTTCCACGACCTCTCGAATTGGTCTACCGCCTTGAATGCCAAAGCCAACGCCCCCTCGATGTATACCTCCATGTCGAGGAGATCCCTCTGGACGAGCGGGTGCTCGACGAGGAGCTTGCCGAACGCATTCCTCTTTTGCGAGTAGAAGTATGCCTCGAGGAAGGCTTTCCTGGCGATACCAAGCGCGCCGAAGGAGTTGGCGAGGCGCGACACCATCAGGTTCTCCATTGTGTAGTAGATACCGTTGCTGAGGTCCCCCACTGGCTGGGCCTCCGATGCGTGGAACTCGACCTCGCCCGTCGGGACGCTGGCCGTCGCGCTCTTGTCTTTCAGCCTCCTCAGGTCGAAGTTCCTCCTTCCAGCTGAATTGCGCCTGGGGACGAGGAACAACCCAAGCCCCTTGGCCCCTTCTGGCGCTCCCCTGGGTCTGGCTGTCACGAGGGCGTAGTCGGCCAGCCCTGCGTCGCTCGCGAAGTATTTCGTGTCCCCGCTGATGCGCCAGTGTCCGTCCTGCTGGTAGGACTCCACGAGGTTTGCCCCCAGGTCGCTTCCCCCCTGGAGCTCGGTGAACCAGGTGGCTCCGTACACCAGGGCGTCTGACTCGCCAATCATCCCCCCGACGAGCTCCTTCTGCTCATTGTTGCCGTACTTGTAGAGGGCGTAGGCGGTCTGGTTCGTGACCGTGAGGATACATGCGATCCCCGGGTCAGAAATCAGATACAATGAAGCATAGTGGTCGAACCACGTCCCCCCTCTGTAGGGATGCCTGTTGACGCCGAACTCCCTGAAGAGTTTGTTGAGGGCCTGGCGCTCGGCAGGGTCGAGCCAGACGCGGTCCACCCTTTCGCCGTTGATGCTCCAGGTGACTAGCCTGGGTCTCGCCACCTTGTCAACATAGTCTGCCACCTCGTAGAGTTCCTTTCCCGCGTAGGCCCCCAGGGCGTCAAGCTTCGGCGAGCTGCCGAAATACTTCAGGATGAGCTGGAGCGGCACGTCGATATCGAAGTGGTTCTTGCCATAGGAGTTGGAAAGATGGCCATAGACGTCGTCGGCGCCCAATCTCCTCTCCATCCTGGGAATCAGGCTCCGTCACTATATACGCACTGACAAGGAATTAGAGGTCCGGACCGTTGGGTCCCCGCGTTGCTACCACGATGTAGAGAGAGAGCATCAACGCCAGAAGGAGGCCCCCGACCACGGTTATCGAGAAGAACGCGTCGGCCATGGTCCCGGTAGTAGTTACAGCGTCTATGGACAGCACCTGGCCGACTGCCTTCGGGTAGACGAGGGGCTGCAGTGAAAATATGATGACGCTGAGCACCGCTAGGAAGGCGGCCTTGTTCGTGACTATCCTTGACGTCCTCCTCCATGTGTAGAGGGCCCCAACGGCCAGAGTCAGCAAGACAGGGGCAGCCATCCAGGGCGTGAGCAACCCAGGGGACATCAACAGGTAGGAGAGCACAGAGAGGACGACCCCAAGTCCCGTCAATGGGATGGCGAGATTTCGTAGCGCCGACAGGTCGAAGAAGACTGGCGCGAGTCCCACTGTAACAAGAAGAGCACCGATGATGAAGACAACACTGCCCGCGGTTGCCCACGATATGATGGAGAAGGAGCCTGTGGTCAGGTCCACTCCCTGGCCTCCTACAAGAGCAGACAGGAGGACGAGCACGACCAGGCCAAGCACGATGGTCGAGGCTGCGTACGACTTGAAAAGCCCCTCTTCATCAAGCCACCTCCGCTTCGTTATGAACTCGGCGAAGGAGATTGAGGCCCCCCTGGCCACCCAGAGGATCAGGAAGACGATGAGCAGTGGAGTGAAGATCGAGGACACTGGCACGAGTAACGCCGGATAGGCGAAGTCCCCCGTCACCACCCACAGTGCGCCGAATGTCCCCGTGACCTCCCAGACGGGAACGATGTAGTCGAGAACCTTGCTCCTTGATGGCCAAGCTATCAGGAGACCCACGGCACCCATGATTTCCGTTATGAGAAGGGCGGCAAACACGGAGAAGGCAGCGTAGTTCACTTCGAATATTCCGTTCACCCTGGTGCCTCCTTCTTCGAGCCTTGGAAAATCCTCGAGTAGAAGTAGAAGGTGGTTGGGATGACTGCCATGTAGAACAGGACGATGACGATTCCAGGTATCAGCAGGGCGCCGGACGTGTTCGCGGCCTGGGCCACCGTCATGACGTTGTAGACAATCCAGGGCTGCCTGCCCATTTCGTCAGTGGCCCACCCCAGCTGGTAGACGAGCATTGCCAAGATTGCCGCAGGGACCCAGATGTATAGCAGGCGCCTAGACTCGTAGGGCCTTCTCTTCCTGACAAAGGAGATGAAGAACACAAGCAGGAACAGTCCGAGCGCCAGTCCGCCGACGGTCATGATGTTGAATGTGGTGTTGATGAAGAGAGGGGGCCAGGTGTTCGCAGGGAACTGGCTGAGGCCGGGCAGAATTGTGACCCCTGTCTCGAACTTGGCCAAGAGGGTTTGCATGCCAGGGACGGAGAATCCTCCCACGTAGGTCCCGTTTACCACGCTCCCAAAGAAGCGATCAGGGAGGTTGGTGCCAGGGACGGCGTTGCCGTCGAGGGCGGCGTATTTCAGAGGCTGGTTGACCAGCAGATTCCCCATCTCCTCAGAGCCCGAAATTCCTGAGAGGACTATTGTGACAATTGCCATGGCCCCGAGAATCTTCAGAGCCCTGCTGTACATCGCTTTCTCGCCGGCGTCCCCTGACCTGACGAACCAGTAGGCGAAATAGGCCCCGATGACCATGGTCCCAGCGAAGAGGGTCGTGACAAGCACGTGGAAGACCTGAGCAGCCGTCGATGCCGTCAGGAAGGCGGCGAAGGGCTCGACACCCGTGACAGTCTTGAAGCCGCTGCTGATGAAGGCAGAAGCGTCGAAGCCGGTGGGGGTGTTCATCCAGGCGTTCACCATGGTGATGAAAACCGCCGAGGCCAAGGTGCCAATCAGGATGAACAGAGAGACAGCCCAGTGGGAGTACCTCCCCCTGAACGAGTTCCAGTAATACACGTAGAGAACCAGAGCCAGGACCTCCACGAAGAAGGCAGACACCTCGGCGTATAGTAGCGCCATCGCCCCCGTGGATGCGACCAGAGTCATGAAGGAGGGAAAGAGCCCCACCAGCTCAACCGCCATCACAATCCCGCTGGCGGTCCCGACCCCGAAGGAGATCACGAACACCTTGGAGAGCTTACGGCCCAGAGCATCGTAGACAGGATCGTGTTTGCGGATGGCCAGGAATTCGGTTATCGAAATCAGCAGGATGAGCGCGATGCTCGTCGAAACGAGGAGGATGTGCGACCCGATGGTGAATGCGAAAAGGAAGCGGACGAAAGACAGCATGCTCACTGGGTCCACCGACATCCGAACCCCTCGGCCCTCTGGCCTGCGGAATAAAAGACGGAAAGACGATTTCCTTGTGTGAGAATGTGTTCCGCCTCGGAATGTCATCCCGTTGTGCGGTCGGCCAGTTACCCGGCATTGCTTGGCTTGGCCCCGGCGCCCGAACCCTTACGGGTGCAGTTGCTACTGACTGCTGTAGTTGCAGGTGAACGTGTAGCCCGCAGAGGGCTGGTAGTTCCCCGCCATGTGAGATCCCAGGTGGGCCGACACCTCCATGTCGACATACGACCCGCAGTGAAACACGTAGTACGAAGGAGAGACGACTGCAGTCTGCTGATATTGCACTCCAACGAAGTGCCCCGAGGCTTGAGTCTGGGGGATAAACGGGATGAAAAGCGCCACCCCCAACAGGAACAGGAGTAGTATTATCCACCTTGTCGCGCTCATGTTGTCAAGATTCTGGCCGGAGAATCGTATGAACCTACGGTTTTGAATGTAACTTCGGCCTAGTATAATGTCAGTAAAGATTTGTCGAAGGTCATTTGCCTTTGTAACAGAAGTAGGGGTATCCCCCGTTTACCATCCCAACAGCCATGTCCACAATCCGCTCCGAGACTTCTTTCCAGCGGGTGTCCCAGTCTATTCCCTCGACCACGATTTCCTTCTCGTCGCTCCCCGTCCTAGAAGGGACCTCCTTCAGAATCGCCCTCCCATAGAACGGTTTGACGATGCGGACCTGCCACTTCTTGCATGTCGTTTTCCTCCCTTCCTGTCTGAAGTAGTGGCAGGAGGTACAGAAGTTGGAAAGCCAGATTATCTCTTTTGTCCGCTTGACAGACTTACCTATCTCTTCGAGGAGACGCTCCGACTCCTTGCGGATCATGTCGGAAAGCTCCTTCTGCCCCTGCTCGGTGTTGGTGTAGTAGTCTGGGTCCCGGGCTAATGCCTGCCACCAGCTGGCGTACTCCTCTACCTCTCCGCTCAGGCCCCGGTCTTCGCTCAACGAAACCGACGAGCTGTTCGCCGTTATTAAAATCGGAGTATGAAACTATGCGCCGAGAACAGATAAATAGAGAAATTCATCCAATTCCACGGTCTGGCGCGCGACGTGCTACGACGGGCGATCTGGACTGGCCCGAAAGGCTGGGATGATGACTCTATGGTCGCGTGCCGGCCAACTGTTTGATGACTTCGAAGGATGTCGCTTGTTTTGAGCCTGCCCTGCGCATGTCAGCGAGTGCTCTGTCGCCATCGCCAGGTTTCGCGTCGACTGCCCTGATGCAGTCTCCCATGACCGTGACTGAGAATCCTGCCTTGCGGGCGTCTAGGGCGCTCTCCCTGACGCAGTAGTCTGTGGTGAGGCCGCCAAGGAAGATCTCGTCGACGCCAAGCCCCCTTAACCGCTCCTCAAGGTCGGTTCCTTGGAACCCTGAATAGGCTTCAGCCTCCTTGGAGGTTCCTTTGCTGATGATGACTGCGGTCGCAGGAATCGTCAAGCTAGAGTGGAACTCGGCACCCGTCGTCCCCTGCACGCAGTGGGGAGGCCAGATGCCGCCTTGGCTTCTGAACGAGATGTGGTCGACTGGGTGCCAGTCCCGGGTGAAGAAAATCGGAAGTCTTCGGCGTTCGAATGCCTTGATGACTCTGTTGAGCCCTGGGACTACCTGGTCCCCATTCTTGACCGCGAGCGTTCCGCCGGGACAGAAATCGCGCTGGGCGTCGACGACCAGAAGCGCTGGGGGCGCTGACGGTCACCTCCACTGCAGGGACGGAGTCGAAACCCTGAGCTCTCCAAGGTCCTTCCTGACCGTCTCCCTCAGGCTCTCGATGGAATTGAAGTCCGCCACCATCTTCCCGTTCCTCAATAGCGGCTTGAGGAGAGATCCTCCTCGGCTCGATTTGCCGCTGTCGAGGGTTACCATGTCTTTGAACCCTGGAGACCGGAAGACCGTCTTGCGTCCTCCTAGGCCCCCACGCTTCGCCCTGAACTCAGTCTTCGCGCCCTCCTCCACCTCGACTATCTTCGCGCTCAGGTCGATTACGGGGGGGTAGGCCACCGCGGTGCCGATTCCATAGCCGTCGACTATGGGGTTGAGCTTTGCGATGGTCTCTTCGTCGAGCCTCCCCGAGGCTATGATCTTGACCTTCTTTCCTCCCCTGATGTCAAGCTCCCACCTGACCTCTTCAGCTATCTTTGCGAAGTCGCCCCGCCTGGATGCCGGGGTGTCGAGCCTGACCCCCCAGAGCCTGGGACCAAGCACTTCCAGTGCTTTGACCGACTCGGTCTTCTCGTCCCAGAACGTGTCGACGAGCGCAACGCGTGGGATGCTCTTGGGGATTGTTTCGTCGAAGAGGCGCCATGCCTTCTCCTGGCTCCCCAGAATCTGGACGAGCGCGTGAGGCATTGTCCCCGAGGGCTCGAGCTTCAGGAGCTTCGCCCCGAGCACGTTGGAGGCGCCGTCGAAGCCCGCGACATAGCACGCCCGCTCCACCATGGGCGCGAGGGCGGGGTGGACTCTCCTGGTGCCGAAGCTGAGGAGCAGTTTGGAGCCTGCCGCGATCCTGAACTTTGCTGCCCGGGTCGACACGCTGGTCGATGAAGAGAGCAGGCCCAGCAGCGGGTTCTCGTATTCGGCGAAGTCGACATATCTCCCTTCGATTGTCATCAGCGGCTCATACATGACGGAGTTTCTGTCTGCCACGAACACGGATCCCTCGTCGAAGGACCAGACGTCGATTGGGAGCCCCTCCAGGAGCTTCGCCGCTTCGTAAACCCCAGTGAGGAGCCCCCAGTTGTCGGGGTAGGGGACGTCCCGGGCGAAGACCTCCATGACGACCCTGGAGTTGATATTGCCCTTCTGGAGGGCCCTCTTCGTGTGGAGGAAGTAGGCGTCTGTGGTCTGTGCGCTCCTGATTTCCTTCTCGTTCGCCAGCCAGAACAGCCTGTCGTCGAGGTCCGTGCGGGGCATTTCGGATTCGCCGCCCTGCGAGTCCCGCAAAAGGGTTTCTCCCCTCTAAAGAGGGCACTGGCGACAAGTTCCAGTTCCTAACCCTTAAACAAGGAAGGGCGCGAGGGCGAAATCCAGTGGGCCGGTAGTTCAGCGGTACGAACGCCCGCCTCGCACGCGGGAGAACCCGTCAGGGTCCCAAGGTCGGGGGTTCAATTCCCCCCCGGTCCACGTTTCTCTTGTCTCTGCGGACCCTATGGAATACAAATCCCAGGTTCAATCAGACCTTTGTCGACGTGTCCGGTCGTGAAACTGTCGGAGAGCGTGACGAGAACACCCAAGACAACGTACTCTAGGCGGCTCCAGTTTCACTTTGGCCGATCTAGCCTTCTCGGGAGGCTTCGTCGCAGTATTCGAAACGCGTGCTTGTCCCCAGCTCCACTCATTCCGGGAACTCCCCCTTCGCCACGAACTGGACACGGCCACCGACGTTGACTTCTATTCCGTCTGGGTTATTCTTCGCCCTAAGGAGGAGAAGCGACCTGCGGTTGACTTCGTAGCCTTGCTCGACCCTTATGTCAATCTCGTCTGTTTCGAAGTAGCGGTGCTTGACGAGATAGGCGGCAAGGCAGCCGTTCCCCGAGCCTGTTGCCGGATCCTCCGGAATGTTCTCTGGGACACCCAAGACGCGTACGTTTAGCTGGTTATCCTTCGAGTAGGTCTCCGGGCTGAATACAAGTATCACCGTAGAGTTCGTCTCCTTGAAGAGCTTCCTGAGGGCCGCGTTGTCGACGTTGATCTTCCTGATCTCCCGCAGCCCCTTCAGTGGGACTATCACAAAGGGGACGCCTGTTGAAACGAGCCCTACCGGGAACCTTTGGTCCAGGTCTGGGGCCCCTAGTCCGAGTATCCTCGCGATGCGACCCCTGTCGAAAGTCTTACCGAAGGTGGGGCGTTTCTGCCTCATCCAGAGGACGTCGGGTGAGCCGCCTCTGTAGGAGAATGTTACGGGAATCTGACCAACTCGCATGTTGAGCACCACTTTTTTTGCCGGCTTCCTAATGATCTGGGACCGGACGATGTAGGCGGTGCCCAATGTAGGGTGGCCTGCGAAAGGGAGCTCGTTTCCTGGCGTGAAGACTCGGACATCGTAGCCCCCGTCATGTGGCTCCTCCGACGTGATGAAGGTGGTCTCCGAATAGTGCATCTCCTGTGCGATCTTCTGCATCGATGCCGTGGACAGATTCGTGCAGTCCCTGAAGACCGTAAGCTGGTTCCCAGATAGTCTCGACTCGGCGAAGACGTCGACTATGTAGAACCGCAACCCCGTGGTCCCTACTGGGCCAATATTTGGGGTTCAGTGGCCAGGCCGAGCTGCTGGCCGAGGTCGGCGCGCAGCCCCTTGTACCTGTTGCGGACGGTGACCTCCGTCACTCCCGCAGCTTCCGCTATCTCCTTTTGAGTCTTGACCTCGCCCTCGATGACTCCCGCGAGGTAGAGGGAGGCGGCGGCCAGGCCCATGGGCGACTTGCCGGCAGAGATCTCCTTCTCTTCCGTGATCCTGACTATTTCGATGGCCTTGCGGGCGACCTTCTCGGAGAGGCCCACCCGAGACGCAATCCTGTTGACGTTCCTCGCCGCGTCTGCGACTGGCATGGTGAGGTCCATCTCCCTCAGCAGGATCCTGTAGTCCCTCGCGACCGACTTCTTTTCGAGGTTGTTGACCGAAGCGATGTCTTTCAGTGTGCGTGGAGTCTCGGTGTCGCGCATGGCGGCGTAAAGCGAAGCGGCCGAAATGCCGATGATGGAGCGCCCCCTCAGAAGGCCTCTCTCCAGGGCCTTGCGGTAGATGTACGCAGCCCTCTCCCTCACTGCCTGCGAAACGCCAAGCTTGTCAGCCATCTTCTCGAGCTCACGGAGCGCGATGCTGAGGTTCTTCTCCTGCGTGCCGAAGGCGGGGGACCTGTTGTCCCACTTTCTGAGCCTGTCGATTGCGTTTCGCATCGGAGAGTCGAAGGACCGGCCGGAGGCGTCCCTATTCGAGCTGCCAATCATCGTCGAGAGCCCCATGTCCCTATAGGTGATGGACGTAGGAGCGCCGCCCCTTGCCCTGTCCTCGCCTTTCTCGTCGCTGAACGAGCGCCACTCGGGGCCCTGGTCGACCGAATTCTCCGTGACCACGAAGCCGCAGTTGCTGCAGGAAAGCTCGCCAGTGTTAGCGTCCTCAACAAGCGTTCGCTTGCCACATTGGGGGCACCTGTCCGAAACCTGAAGAGCAGAAGTTCTAGAGTATCTCATGGTATCTCACTATACAACCTTTGGTGGATGATTAGATATATAAACCTAGTAGTGGAATCTGACTGCCTAGGTTAATTCTAGTTAACTGGTTGTCTCATGCGACCAGGAGCCGCTATCTGCTGATCTTGAGGGGCACAGTCAGCCGTTCGACGCCTTGCGCACGAGTCGAGTCCCGCACACTGGGCAGACTGTAAGCTTGGGGTTGGTGTAGGTCTTGCCGCACCCCCTGCAGTAAATCTTCCAAGTTATGTTCCTCCACTCCCCACCTTTCATCGAGGTCGGGGCCAGGGGGATGTTGAGGACGTCGGCCACATTGCGGACGGCGAAGTCGTCGGACACCAGGTTCACCCCACCATCTGCCCTCATCAAGTCGAGGCCGAGCGCGAGGAGGGACATATCGGTCTGAGAGAGAGCGCCGATGTCTCCTGTCTTGGCCGCGGTGGTCTTCACCCTGTCCAGTGATTCGAGGGAGGGCTCGGTGACCTGGACCCGACTGTGGATGAGAGAGGATCCGACATTGTGGTGCTTCACCTCCTCCAAGACAAGGTAGGTGGTGTAGTAGCGCCCGCTCCCCTGATACGGTATCCCCGCGTAGAACGCGGTGGAATCGAGGACATAAGCCGGTTCAGACAAGTGTGGGTTCCTTCAAGGATCCATTCTTACCTGAGGAGCGCATAGCGCCTGGCCGGCCTTTGCGTAATCATTAATGCGTGCGAGTTGGTCTTCCAGTGAGACGTTTATTTAGTTTAGGTGACGAGGCCCGCCTGCTAATCTTGAGCAGCCGACCTGCTGAACTTGGAAGCGTGAAAGAGGGAAGCTACATCATCATCGATGGGGAGCCGTGCAGGGTCGTAAGCCGGGAGCACTTCAAGCCCGGCAAGCACGGGAGCGCCAAGGTCAGGCTTGTCGCGATTTCTCTGTTCACTGGGTCGAAGAAGAGCTATGTCTCGCCTGCGGAATCGAGGGTGGACATTCCCATGATTGACAAGAGGTCCGGACAGGTGACGTCAATCATGGACAACACGGTCCAGATAATGGACTTGGCCACGTTTGAGGTCCTTGAGACACCAAAGCCCACCCCTGAAGAGGCGGCTGAGCTGAATGGAACCCTAGCTCCAGGCGCCGAAGTCGAATACTGGTCAATGATGGGCAGAAACAGGATAATGCGAGTCAAGGGCGGAAGTTAGTAATCACCGACCGGGCAGTTCGGGCTTAATCTCACAGAAATTCTGTATTCCAGACCGTTCAAAAATGCTGGTTTAACCCCGGACCTTCCGGCTCGTACTACGACAATGTATACTGATGCAAAGAAAATCATACCACTAGCAACGATAGCAATCCTTCTATTCGCGGTCAGTCCACTGGCCGACGCTTCAACACTCACAGTGAACCTCAACCCGAAGACGGGAGTCGCCACGCTTGACAGCGCGAGCACCACCAGTCTCGTGTTCACCTATCCGGCCAACTCGTCAATCTCCAGCTATCTCAGGAACGTCAGCTCCACATTCAGCCTGAGCGGCAAGTTCGACGGCTCCTCCTCGGGCGCCCACCAGCTTCAGAGCAGCTTCAATGAAAAGGGTCACGACATATCGGTGTCAAACATATCGGTGGCAGTTAGTTTCTCAGCCAAGGGCAATGCGACCGCTCTGGTCGTGAACAAAGTCACGCAAGTCAACGCAACACTCTCCGGGGCGTTCAGCGTCGTCAACGGCACTGTGACAGCTAACCTTGGATGGCGCGCGTTCGTCGTCAGGGGCGCCATGGATCTGCCCCTCGAAGGCCATAACATCGACATCAACCTCGCAGGTCCCGCCATGGAGGAATCGATAATGGGTTCCCACGCGTCCGCCGCTGGGTGGCTCGTTAGCTCCTTCGGAGCCGGAAGCTTCTGGAACAGGTCCACATTGAACTTTTCTCAGCTTGACACGCCCCTCACCACGTGGGCCAAGAACTATGACTCTGCGACCAACACCACCACCTTCTCGAAGACAATTTCTGGACAGAACACCTTCTCCGTCCAGGCTGACTTGAACGGCCAGAAGTATTCGCTATCTGAAACCTCTGACCCATCAGGTGTCGTGAGCGTTCAGGGCTACGCCAATGCTTCTAGCGACTCCCTCGTGATGGCTCCGGCTCCTGCCTCGGCCTCACTCTCGACTTCAAGTGGAGCGCTGGCTGTCGTGGTTGTGGTCGGGCTGGTTCTGTTGGCCGTCGGCTACCTTGCCATCCGGGCAAGATCCAGAACGAAGACCACCGCCACATCACCAACGACACTTCCGGTCTGAAAGAGAGCCTGCGGGGGCTCTCTCCTCTGCTTTTATTCGGACAGAATTATCCGTCGAGTATAGAATCCCATTCGGAGCGGTTCATAATAGCGGGGACCGCGGCAAGATCATGGCTTTGTGCGGGATGTGTCGTTCCGGCGCCCACGAATTCTGCAAGAATGCGCGCCCAGGCAGGGCGTGCTGTTGCAGAGGGTCTATGAGTGGGTGTATCTCCATGGTCCAAGTTCCGATGATGACGCGCTGACGCCTAACATCATCGCACCAAGGAAGGTGGGCAGCTCTTTTGGAGACCGGAACTACTCAATCCAGCGGGCGACTTTGGAATCAGTGTCAGCTACATCTGGCGTCGCCGCAATCTTGTCTATAACAGCATCCATGGATAGAATATCTCTCCCTTCTACGATAGCGATAACGTCAGGAGAACCGAACAGGCCATCAGCCTTCGTCACGCCTTCGATTCTCCTCAGAGCTCGTACAACCTTAGCGGGCTGTTTCGTCTTGATGAATACGTATGCCCAGACCTTCTCGGCGGCTTTGTGGTCCCTGTGGCTCGTGCTAATCGGGAAGGCAATATCGGTCGGACTAGATAATCGTGTCTGGTTCCCTAAGGTGTGACCCGACCAATCCATCGACCGACGATTCCTTATCGTGTTGACATCTTTAGTCCATGGTACCTAGGATCGCTCTATCGATGGTTTGGCTCCAGTTATTTGGGGCCA
>Ga0335081_10015818_pt1 | contig 12212 bp, 9 predicted proteins | sample Lox_Sample_35_FD_206713 | JGI IMG/M metagenome (GOLD analysis project Ga0335081, IMG submission 206713) | Soil microbial communities from Loxahatchee National Wildlife Refuge, Florida, United States - Lox_Sample_3.5 | ecosystem: Environmental > Terrestrial > Soil > Wetlands | place: USA: Florida... | reverse complement strand
CGTGTACGCGGTGATTCCCTACAACGCGGTCCCGGGTCACTGTCAGTCAGACAACCCCCGACCGAACTCGAGCACCGCGGACCCGGCGATCTCAACGATCAGCCACGAGCAGGTCGAAATGGTCACCGATCCGCTCGGCGACGCCTGGATCGACGCGGCCGGAAACGAGGTCGCCGACCTGTGCATCGCCAGCTACGGCCCGCCGCTCGGCGGCTCCGAACAAGCCGCCTTCAACGAAGCGATCGACGGCGGCCACTATTACCTGCAGGAGATCTGGAGCAACGCCGACCGATCCTGTCAACCCCGTGCGAGGCCGGACGTGATCCTCGTCTCGGCCCCGGGCGAGGTCGCCCGCGGCCGGCCGGTGGCCCTCAGCGCTCGGGCGAGCGACCCCGAGGGCAGGATCGTCTCCTTCAAGTGGTTCTTCGGCGACGGTCGAACCGGTCAGAGCAACCGGGCCTCGCATTCGTTCAAGCGCGACGGGCTCTACCGGATCGTGGTGCGGACGACCGACAGCTGGGGCAACTGGGGCTTTAACGCGAGGCAGCTGCGGATTGCCCGCTAACTAACTAACGGGCCCTACAGTAAGGGCCCGCAGGCCCTAACGGGCCCTAGGGACCGGGCGCGTCGACCGATCCGGTTCGGCGAAGCGGGGGTGGGCGATCGCCAGGTAGTGTGCGAAGGACCAGTCGATGAGCCGCTTGCTCTGCATCGTGCCCAGCCCGCGCGCGAGCAAGCGCGGTGCGACCCGGGGGATCAGACGCTGGACGCGCAGGAGCCACTTGAACGTAGTCGCGTGCGCTGCCGAGAAGGCGTGGTAACGGGTCAGCGCCTGCGTGCGCGTTTGCGTGCCTTCGATCACGGCCCTCAGCTCGCGCCCGCAGGCGATGCCGAAGTAGAGCGCGGTCCGGATCCCCTCGGCGGTCAGCGGTAGGCAGTGCCCGGCGGAGTCGCCGGCGAAGAACACCCCGTCATCCGTCGCGTCACGCAGGGCGTGGGGGATCCAATTGCCCTGATAGCCGATCGCTTCGGCGCTCAGCGTGCGCGTCAGGCGCTCGGTCGGCTCGCGGACATGGAAGCGGGGATCGAACGAGCCGACGCCGATCCGGAGCTCGCGCTCGGCGGGAAACCGCCAGCCGTAGCCGGCAGGCACATAGGAGCGATCGATCCAGATCTCCATCTCGTCCCCGGCTCCAGGTGGGTGCACCTCCAAGCCGCGGGATAGTAGGGCGTCGGGCGGCTGGATCTTCTCTCCGGCGCTCAGCACCCGGCGCCAGCCGAGCGCGTCGACGATCAGCGCCGCTCGGATCTCGCCCCGATCGGTGTACACCGTCTGCCCCCGACGGCCGTCGACCTTCGCGGTCTCGAACTGAAATGCGCACTGCTGCGCGAGCAGCCCGCACAGGATCCGGTAGTCGAATGTCGAGAACGTCCACGGGAGGTCGTAGCGGACGGTTCCGTGGGGCGTGTGAATCACAAGCTGCGCGAATGTCTGCTGCAAGGACTCCTGCAGCGACAGCGCCGTTAGCCAGGCGGTGGGAATGCCGCAGGCCGACGTCTGCCGCTCGCCGATCTCGTAGCGATCGACGATCAGCACGTCGGCGGCGGCGGTCGCGAGCTCGCGAGCGACCGCGAGCCCGGCGAAGCTCGCGCCGCAAATCAGCACGTCGCAGTCGCGACGCAGCGGCGTTCGCTGCTCGCCGCGCTTTGTCGCTCGCACCGGCATCGGTTGCCGATGATACGAAGCGGCCGAGGCGGCTATCCTCCGAGCAACGAATGTCTAGTGCAACCACCTTGACGCCGGCCGACTACCCGAACGCAAAGATCGTTGAAGGATCCAACGGCCTGTTGCTCGAGATCGACGGCCAGATCGTCCCCAACTACGACGCCACCCTGCATCCCTTCCAGGAGGGCGACGTCGTCAGCGGTCATGTCGTGCGGATCGACACCGACGAGGTGCTCGTCGACATCGGCTACAAGTCCGAGGGCGTGATCCCCGCCAGCGAGCTGTCGATCCGCAAGTCGGTCGACCCCAGTGAGGAGGTCCATCTCGGCGAGGAGGTCGACGCGCTCGTGCTTACCAAGGAGGACCAGGACGGTCGCCTGATCCTCTCCAAGAAGCGAGCACGGTTCGAGAAGGCCTGGCGCCGGATCGAGGCGGCAGCCGAGTCCGGCGAGCCCGTCGAGGGGCAGGTGATCGAGGTCGTCAAGGGCGGGCTGATCATCGACCTCGGCGTCCGCGGCTTCCTGCCCGCCTCGCTGGTCGACATCCGGCGCGTGCCGAACCTCGACGAGTACATGGGCCAGACGATCGAGTGCAAGGTGATCGAGCTCAACCGCTCGCGCAACAACGTCGTCCTCTCGCGTCGCGCGGTGCTCGAGGAGCAGCGCAAGGAGGACCGCGAGCGGATTCTCGACCGACTCCAGCCCGGGCAGGTGGTCGAGGGCACAATCTCCAACATCGTCGACTTCGGGGCGTTCGTCGACCTCGATGGGATCGACGGGCTGATACACATCTCCGAGCTGTCCTGGTCGCATGTCAACCACCCCTCCGAGATCCTCTCGATCGGCGACAAGGTGACCGTCAAGGTCCTCGATATCGACCGCCAGCGCCAGCGGATCTCGCTCGGGCTCAAGCAGACCCAGGAGGATCCCTGGCAGCGGGTCGTCGACACCTACAACATCGGCGACGAGCTCGAGGGCACCGTCACCAAGGTCGTCACCTTCGGCGCGTTTGTCGAGATCCTCGACGGCGTCGAGGGATTGGTCCACATCTCGGAGCTCGCCCAGCACCACGTCGAAAATCCCCGCGAGATCATCCAGCCGGGCGACCCCGTGCGCGTCAAGATCCTCGAGATCGACTCCGAGCGCCGCCGGCTGTCGCTTTCGATCAAGCGCGTCGAGGGCCAGGTTCTGCCGGTGCGGCCGATCTTACCGCCGACCGAGGCCGACGCGACAGATCTAGATGACGTGCCCGAGCTCGGCTTGTCGGAGGACGTGTTCGCGGCCCAGGACGGGTCCGAGCCCGAAGGCGCCGCTCCTTCCGACCCGGCGCAAGCGCCGGACGCCGCGGGTTCCGATGCATCGCTATCGCAGGACGCGCCCGACGCGCTTGCCTGATTGCCCGGCGCCAGCGTTGCGGTGCCGCCTGATCGCTCCGCATGCCGTGCCGCCTGATCGCCCTGCATGCCGTGCCGCCTGATCGCCCCGCATCCGCGTGGTCGCTTTCGTCGGGCTGACGGGCGGGATCGGCGCCGGCAAGTCCACCGCCCTCGAGGCGCTCGCGCGCCACGGAGCCGCGGTCCTGTCGACGGACGCCGTCGTGCACGCGCTTTATCAGTCGCGACGGGTGCGCGATGCGGTGGTCGCTCGGTTCGGCCCATCGATGTTGCGGGACGGCACGATCGACCGGGCCGCGGTCGCGACGCGCGCGTTTGCGAGCGCGGCCGACCGCTCATGGCTCGAGGAGTTGCTCTGGCCGCTGGTGCGGGAGCGGGTCGCCGTCTGGCGCGAGGAGGTCAGCGCCGCTTCGCCGCCACCTCGGGCCGCGGTCGTCGAGGTGCCGCTGTTGTTCGAGTCGGGGATGGAGAGCGCGTTCGATGCGACCATCGCGATCGTTGCCGATGAGGCTGTGCGGGCTCAGCGCGCCGGCGCGCGTGGCCATCAGGCCCTGGTCGAGCGATCGGTTCGCCAGCTTTCCCAGCAGGAAAAGGCCCAACGAGCGACGTATCGGGTAGTGAACGACGGCACGGTCGAGCAACTCGCGGCCCGGCTGTCAGCGGTTCTTGAGATGCTCCCACGATGACCTCCCGCCACGCCACAGCACTGGACGGCCGCAAGCAGGCTCGCGGCAGGGTCGCCCGCGGCCGCGGCGGACGGTCAACCGCAAGGCGCGCCGCTGCTCGTCGGCGGCGAGCGGGCCTCGCCGTCGCCGCGATCGGGCTCGCCGTCGTGGGGATAGTGCTTGCGATGCCGCTGTTTCAGAAAGCCGTTCAGGAGCTGACACTGCCGCTCTCCGATCAGGACGTGATCCGCCATCAGGCGGCCGAGAAGCATCTCGATCCCGCGCTGGTCGCGGCCGTGATCTACGCCGAGACCAAGTTCGACTCGCGGACCTCGTCCGCCGGTGCGAAGGGACTGATGCAGATCATGCCGTCCACGGCGGAGTTCCTCGCGCGTCGGTCAGGTGCGACCTCGTTCACCGGCGCGGACCTCGCGATGCCGGCCGTCAACATCGCGTACGGCACGTACTACCTTCGCTTCCTGCTCGACCACTATCGCGGCGACATGATGCTCGCGCTGGCCGCGTACAACGGGGGCGAATCCAACGTCGACCGCTGGGTGGCGCAGGCGCGAGCCGAGGGTCACACCCTCACGATCGCCGAGATCCCGTTCCCGGAGACACGCGATTACGTGCAACGTGTCTTCAAGGCACAGCGGGACTACCGGCGCACGTACGCGGCCCAGCTGGGCTACCGGTAGGCGTCGTGGCGCGGAGGGGCCGATCCCGGTCTGGGCACGTTGCACCCGGTCTGGGCGCTGGTTGCATCAGTCCTGTCAGGGTGGCCCGCTACCCTGATTGGTTGAGCGTTGCCCCAGTTCGAACTTGATTCCGCCTTCCGTCCAACCGCCGATCAGCCGGCGGCGATCGACTCGCTCGCGCATGGAATCGTCGCGGGCGAGCAGTTCGCCACGCTCCTGGGCGCGACCGGCACCGGCAAGACGATGACGATGGCCGGCGTGATCGAGCGGGTTCAGAAGCCGGCGTTGGTAATCGCGCACAACAAGACTTTGGCCGCCCAGCTGTGCAACGAGTTTCGGACCTACTTCCCGCGCAACGCCGTCGAGTATTTCGTCTCCTATTACGACTATTACCAGCCGGAAGCCTACGTCCCGAGCAAGGACCTCTACATCGAGAAGGATTCGGCGATCAACCAGGAGATCGACCGGCTGCGCCACTCCGCCACCGCCGCGCTGTTCGCCCGGCGTGACGTCGTGATCGTCGCGAGCGTGTCGTGCATCTTCGGCCTCGGCTCACCGCAGACCTACGACGAGAACCTGCAGACGCTCAACAAGGGCGAAATGATCGACCGCGATGCGCTGCTGCGCAAGCTGGTCTCGATCCAGTACACGCGCAACGACACCGCGCTGGGACGGGGGACCTTCCGCGTCAGAGGCGAGACGCTCGAGATTTTTCCCGCCTACGCGGAAACGGCATTTCGCGTCGTCCTGTTCGGAGACGAGGTCGAGCACCTCCAGCATTTCGACCCGCTGACCGGCGAGTTGATCGAGGACGATCTCGAGCACGTCGGGATCTGGCCGGCCTCGCACTACAACGTGCGCGAGGGGATGATCGAGGACGCCGTCGCCGAGATCGGCCGGGAGCTGAACGAGCGCTGCGCCGAGCTCGAGCGGGAGGGAAAGCTGCTCGAGTCCCACCGCTTGCGGCAGCGCACCCAGTACGACATGGAGATGCTGCGCGAGCTCGGCTTCTGCTCCGGGATCGAGAACTACTCTCGGATCCTGGACGGGCGTAAGCCGGGCGACCGGCCGTACTGCCTGCTGGACTACTTCCCGGAGGACTACGTCTGCTTCATCGACGAGTCCCACCAGACCGTCCCCCAGATCGGCGGGATGTACGAAGGCGATCGCTCGCGCAAGCAAACGCTGGTCGACTATGGCTTCCGGCTGCCCAGCGCTCTTGACAACAGGCCGCAGACCTTCCAGGAGTTTCTCTCGATCGCCCCGCAGCTCGTGCTCGTGTCGGCGACTCCCGGGGAGTTCGAGCGCAATCGCTCGGCTCGGATCGTCGAGCAGATCGTGCGTCCGACCGGGATCCTCGACCCCGAGGTCGAGGTTCGCGAGACGCGCAACCAGATCGACGACCTGATGAACGAGATCCGCAGCCGGGTCGAGTGCGACGAGCGGACGCTCGTGACCACGCTGACCAAGAAGATGGCAGAGGACCTGACGGACTACCTGCTCGAGATGGGATTCCGCGTCCGCTACCTGCACTCCGAGATCGACACGCTCGAGCGAATCCAGATCATCCGCGAGCTGCGGCTCGGGCAGTTCGACGTCCTGGTCGGCGTCAACCTCCTGCGCGAGGGCCTCGACCTGCCCGAGGTGTCATTGGTTGCGATTCTCGACGCCGACAAGGAGGGCTTCCTCCGGGGCGAGACCTCGCTGATCCAGACGATCGGCCGCGCAGCGCGCAACGTGCAGGGCAAGGTGCTGATGTACGCCGACAGGGAGACGGCGGCGATGGGGGCCGCGATCGACGAGACCGACCGGCGGCGCGCGATCCAGCGCGAGTACAACGAGCGCCACGACATCACCCCCGAGACGATCGTCAAGGGGATCTCGGACATCGCCGAGTTCCTGCAGTCCGATTCGAAGGTCCCGCGCTCGCGCCGGCGCCGGCAGCGGGCCGCCGGCGCGATGTCGCCCGCCGAGATCGAGAAGACGATCGTGGAGCTCGAGGAGGAGATGCTCGCGGCTGCGGAGGAGCTTCGATTCGAGTACGCGGCCAAGCTCCGCGACGAGATCCGCGACCTCAAGCGCGAGCTCGATCTAGCCGGCGCCGCGGGCTGAGGGCCCTTGGCCCGGATTCACGAGTGCCGGCGCCGGAGCCGAGCTCAACGCCGTCGGCAACTCGTGACTCGCGCCTGCGCGTGATCTCGGGTGCCGTCGCGGACACCGTCGCGGTCCGGTACCCTGGCGGTCGCTATCAGCATCAAGTCAGGGAGGTAGCGTGTGGCGCTCGAACGTCAGAGCATCGAGAAGAAGGACTTCCCCATCGGCCGCCGGGACTATGACCCCAATGCGGTCGACGCTCATCTCAGCCGGCTCGCCGATGGCGTCGAGGAGCTGAAGCACTCCGCGCGCAGGCGCACCGACGCGCTCGCCTCAGCCGCCAGTGAGCAGGTGCGCGCGATCGTGGAGGCCGCTGAGAACAGCGCCGCGGACATCGAGCGGCAGGCCGAAGACGAGGCGCGGGAGATCAAGGCCGAGGCCGCGAGCGAGGCGCAGGCGACGCGGCAGGACGCCACCGCGCAGGCGCGCGAATACGTCGGCAAAGTGTCGGAGGCCACTGCGATGATGCTTCAGCGGCTCGACGCGATGGATGGTGAGCTCGGCGGCCTGATCGCGTCTTTGCGGTCCGGGGCCAACCGTCTCAACGCGGATCTGCAGCGGCTCGAAGGCAACCTCAGCGACGTCCACGACGCCGTCACGCCACGGCGGCCGTTTGAGCCGCTGCCCGACGAGTCGGCCGCTGGTGAGCCCCTCCGCTCCGGAGACGCTCGCGACCACGACGCGGCCGACGGCAAGCCCGACGAGCGCGAGGCTTCGGCTTTCCCCGCCGGGCTGCGCGCCGGCTCGGCCGAATCCTCGGGCGCCGACGCCGGCGACGGCTCCGACACCGAGGGCGCGCGCTTGATCGCGCTCAATATGGCGCTCAACGGCACACCGCGGGAGGAGACGGATCGGTACCTGGCCGAGAACTTCCAGGTCGCGGACCGCGGCACCCTGCTCGATGAGGCGTACGCGAGTGTCCACGCCTAGCGCTAAGGAGCGATCCTCATACCCCCGAGTGCTTGGGAACGGGAATGGGAATGACCACGTGGATTCGGGCATCCATGCCCGAATCCCGAGAGGCCGTCTTCCGCCCTGCCTCCCGCGGCGGGCTCCGCATGGTGATCGACGCGTCGAAACCTGACCCGTTCGAGCAGGTTCCGATCACCAAGCGGAGCTGGCCCGGCTCGCCCCTAGGGCTCGTTTAGACACGCGAGTCGCTAAGAGCGGGATCTTACCGAGGGGAACGTCTGTTCGCTCCACTAGACTCGTGTGAGTGCATCAGATCGTCGTCTCGGGCGCCCGGGAGCACAACCTGAAGGACATCACGGTCGCGATCCCACGGGGATCGCTGACCGTGATCACGGGCTTGTCGGGGTCCGGAAAGTCTTCGCTTGCGTTCGACACGATCTACGCCGAGGGGCAGCGGCGGTACGTGGAATCGCTGTCGGCGTACGCCCGTCAGTTCCTCGGGCAGATGGACAAGCCGGATGTCGACTCGATCGAGGGCTTGTCGCCTGCGATCTCCATCGACCAGAAGACGACCTCGCGCAATCCTCGCTCGACCGTCGGGACGGTCACCGAGATCTACGACTATCTGCGCTTGCTGTGGGCCCGGATCGGCCATCCGCACTGCCATATCTGCGGACGTCCGATCGCCGGGCAGTCGGCCGAGCAGATCATCGACCAGGTGATGGAGCTGGCCGAGGGGACACGTTTCATGGTGCTCGCGCCGATCGTGCGCGGCCGCAAGGGCGAGTACGGCAAGCAACTCGAGGAGCTGCGCGGCGAGGGCTTCACCCGCGTCAGGGTCGACGGCGAGCTGCGCCGGCTCGACGAGGAGATCGTGCTCGACAAGAAGTACAAGCACGACATCGCGGTGATCGTCGACCGGCTCGTGATGAAGGCAGAGCTGCGCAAGCGCCTCGCCGACTCGATCGAGACCGCCGTCGCGCTCGCCGATGGCCTCGTCGAGGTCGAGCTCGTCGACCTCGATCGGGTGCACACGTATTCTGAGCGCTTCGCGTGCCCAGTGCACGGTCCGAGCCTCGTCGAGCTTGAGCCGCGGATCTTCAGCTTCAACTCCCCACACGGCGCCTGCCCGCGCTGCACCGGGCTTGGCTCGCAAATGGAGATCGACCCCGAGCTGGTGGTTCCCGACCCCTCACTGTCGATCGGCGAGGGCGCAATCGCGCCCTGGTCGGTCAGCGCCTCCGACTACTACGACCAGCTCACGCAGGCAATCGCCGAGCGCTACGAAGTCGACCTCGAGACTCCCTGGAGCGACCTTCCGGCGCAGTCGCGCGACTTCTTCCTGTACGGCAGCAACGGCGAACGGGTACAGGTCAGCTATCGCAACCGCTTTGGCCGGCGGCGCTCTTACGGGACCACTTTTGAGGGCATCGTCCCGAATCTGGAGCGCCGCTACCGCGAGACCGAGTCCGAGTTCTCACGCGAGAAGATCGAGGAGTACATGACGCTGCGGCCGTGCCCGGAGTGCAAGGGCGCGCGCCTGCGCCCCGAGTCGCGCGCGGTGCTCGTCGGCGGGAGCGCGATCCACGAGTTCACCGCCCTGTCTGCGCACGGCGCTCTGAGCTGGGTCCGCGGGCTGGAGCTCGGCGAGCACGAACACCGGATCGCCCGGCTTGTGCTGAGGGAGATCGAAGAACGGCTGCAGTTCCTCGACAACGTGGGCGTCGGGTATCTCTCGATGGAGCGTGCTGCGGCGACGCTGTCAGGTGGCGAAGCGCAGCGGATCCGGCTCGCAACCCAGATCGGCTCGTCGCTCGTCGGCGTGCTCTACATCCTCGACGAGCCGTCGATCGGCCTGCACCAGCGCGACAACGAGCGGTTGATCGCGACTCTCGAGCGGCTGCGCGACGTGGGCAACACGGTGCTGGTCGTCGAGCACGACGAGGGCACGATGCGGGCCGCCGATCACCTGATCGACATGGGTCCGGCTGCCGGTGAGCACGGCGGGTACGTCGTCGCGCAGGGCACGGCGGAGGAGATCGCCACTGTGCCCGACTCGCTCACCGGCCAGTTCCTCGCCGGAACGCGGGTGATCGAGGTACCCGGCCGCCGTCGCCGGCCATCCGGCCATGTGCGGATCGAAGGCGCCAGTGAGCACAACCTCCGCGAGATCGACGTCGAGATCCCGCTGGGCGTGCTGTGCTGCGTGACGGGGGTGTCGGGGTCGGGCAAGTCGACACTCGTCAACGAGGTGCTCTACAAGGCGGTCGCCAACCGCCTGCACCGCGTCAGGGTGCGGGCGGGGGCGCATCGGCGGATCACGGGACTCGAGCAGCTTGACAAGATCATCTCGGTCGACCAGTCGCCGATCGGGCGAACCCCGCGCTCGAACCCGGCCACCTACATCGGCCTGTTCGACCAGATCCGCGAGCTGTTCTCCAAGACGCAGGAGGCCCGCGCACGAGGCTACAAGCCGGGACGTTTCTCCTTCAACGTCAAGGGCGGTCGCTGCGAGGTGTGTCGAGGCGACGGCCAGATCAAGATCGAGATGCACTTCCTCCCCGACGTGTACGTGCCGTGTGAGCAGTGCCACGGCAAGCGCTACAACCGCGAGACGCTCGAGGTCCGCTTCAAGGGCAAGACGATCGCGGATGTGCTGGAGATGCCGATCGAGGAAGCGCTCGAGTTCTTTGCGCACATCCCCAAGATCCACCGGCGGGTCGAGGCGCTGCACGACGTCGGGCTCGGGTACATGCGCCTCGGACAGCCCGCGACGACGCTCTCCGGTGGCGAGGCTCAGCGTGTCAAGCTCGCCGCCGAGCTGTCCAAGGTCGCGACCGGACGGACGATCTACATCCTCGACGAGCCGACCACGGGCCTGCACTTCGCCGACATTCAGCGGCTGCTCGAGGTCCTGGTCCGCCTCGTCGACGCCGGCAACTCGGTAGTGGTGATCGAGCACAACCTCGACGTGATCAAGGTCGCCGATCGGATCATCGATCTCGGCCCGGAGGGCGGAGATGAGGGCGGACGGGTGATCGCCGCCGGTACGCCCGAGCAGGTGGCACAGGTGCCGCCGTCCTACACCGGCCGGTTCCTGACCGAGGTCCTGCCGGTCGCTGGCGCCGCCGATCGCGGGGCGCGCCCGCCACGGCGGGCCGCGCCCCGCCGCCGAGCGCCAGTGGCCGCACGGTAGCTCCCGGCGTCGATAGGCTCAAATGCAACGGTGGCTGCGATCGAGCGCTCAGACGAGACGGCTGTCACGCCCGTCCGGATCAAGCTCTGGGCGCAGAAGTGGCGTTGGTATGAGCGCAATTCGCTGCCGTGGAACCGAGCCCGGATCCACTGGGAGTTCATGCGCCGCGAGGCATTCGTCCGCTGGCCGGTACACGGCAACGTCCTCGAGGCGCTGCGGGAGGGGAGGCTCGACGTCGGGGCCCACGTGCTGCTCGAGCCCGGGGTCTGGCTGACCGCGCCCGATGACGCGCGGATCCAGATCGGCGCCGGCACGTTCCTCAACCTCGGCGTGATGATCGCATCGATGAACCTGGTCGAGATCGGCTCGCACTGCATGCTTGCCAACGGCTGCCTGGTCACCGATGCGTCGCACCGTTTCGACGACCCGGTGATGCCGGTGCCGTGGCAGGGCTTCACGACCAAGGGCACGACGCACGTCGGCGACAACGTCTGGTGCGGCACCAACGTCGTGATCACCGGCGGGGTCCGTGTCGGCGAACGATCGGTGATCGGCGCCAATTCGGTCGTAACCTCAGACATCCCCCCGTTCACGGTCGCCGCGGGCGTGCCGGCGAGAGTGTTGCGGCCGATCGATTATGAGATGCGAGCCGGGGACGGCTCCCTGACCGCGCCAGCTTAGGGCCCGTTCAAGAATTACCGCTCGTTCTGACGGCGTCTGCTCGGGCTTGCGGCCCGCTCGGCATCGGGCCTCGTCGGAACGGGCCGCGCCCGAGTCGTCCGGCCGTCTGGCACCACCGGCTCGCCGTTCAAATACGCCCGGTATTATCGCGGCGGAGCCCGCGGCGCCAAACACGCCCAGCCACTCGCCAGTTCCGAGCGCTAATTCTTGAACGGGCCCTATTTGAAGTCGTAGTTCCGCGCCTTCGGTCTACTCAATGAGCCCACGGCCCCTGAGTTATTTCTGAACGGCCCCTAAGTTCCTCGACGATCGGGCTTCGGGGGCGGATGCCCCGGAGCAACGTGATCCTCGCCAACCGCCGTGCGGTGTCAGGACACGAGCTATGAGTTCTTGATCATGATCCCCTCGAGGATGTTGGCGACGTGCTCGGTGGAGTCGATCGCGGCCTCGAGGCGCTCGAACAGGTCCTTCCAGCGGATCACGACCATCGGGTCGATACCCCCGTCGAACAGCGATGCGACCGCCTCACGCGTGATCCGGTCGCCTTCGTTCTCGAGTCGGTTGATCTCGACCGTGTAGCCCGAGATGTCGCGGAACCCCCGCAACCGTGGCATCGCTTCGGCGATCTGCCGCGCGGCGGCCTTCAGCACGGCGGCGAGCCTGATCGCCTGATCCATCGGCGCCTCGATCCGGTACAGCCCGAGATAGTCGGCGACCTCCTCGGCGTAGTCGACGACGTCATCCATCGCTGAGGCGAGCGCGAGTATGTCCTCGCGGTCGATCGGCG
>Ga0335081_10015817_pt1 | contig 12212 bp, 9 predicted proteins | sample Lox_Sample_35_FD_206713 | JGI IMG/M metagenome (GOLD analysis project Ga0335081, IMG submission 206713) | Soil microbial communities from Loxahatchee National Wildlife Refuge, Florida, United States - Lox_Sample_3.5 | ecosystem: Environmental > Terrestrial > Soil > Wetlands | place: USA: Florida... | reverse complement strand
GCCTCGGCCGCGACCTCGCGCATCCCGGCGGCGTGCAGCCCGCGCGTGGCGGCCGTCCGCAGCAGCGCGTCCGCGATCTGCCGCCGCCGCTCCTCGTGATCGACCCGCTTCGGCACCCGCTCACCGTATCTCTCTTCACCCGCCCAGCTTTATCTCTCTCCACCCGCCCAGCGTTTTATGATACGATCGTATCATAAAACAGTCGAAGACAGCCCGCTAGAGCAGCGGGCTCGGCTGCGAGGAGGCCGAACATGCTGGCACCCAAGTGCGAGGTGGGATCGTGGGTGAGCGACGCGGCACGGGAGAAGTTCATGGCCGCGTACGAGCGGGTCTTCGCGCTGTGGCCGCAGCCCTGCGAGGAATTCGATATCGAGACGGCGACCGCGACCACGCGCGTGCACGCCTACCGGCCGCATCCCGGCGGGCCGCCGGTCGTGCTCCTCGCCGGGGCCGGGTTCAACGCCGCGGGCTGGTACCCGCACGTGGAGGCGCTCGCCGAGAACGGCCCGGTCTACGGGATCGACATGCCCGGCGACCCGAATCCCAGCGTCGCGCGGGCCCCGCTCACCCCTCCGGCGTCCTGCGCCGCCTGGCTTGATGAGCTGCTCGGCCAGCTCAGCGACCGTCCAGTCCACCTGGTCGGCCTGTCTTACGGCGGCTGGGTCGCCATGAACCAGGCGATCCGCGCGCCCGGGCGGGTCGCCTCCATCACGCTGCTCGACCCCGCCGGGCTCACCAAGCTCGATGCCCGCTTCTGGTGGTGGTTCGCGATCAGCGGCCTGGCCAGCCTGACCCCGATGCCACTGCGCCGCCGCCTCGCCCGGTGGCTGGACAGCCCGGCCATGCTGGAGCCCGAGCTCATGACGCTCATGTGGGCGGGCAGCCGCGGCTACCGGATGGAGCCGAAATTCCCCGCCATCCTCACCGACGACGAACTCCGCGCGATCAGCGTGCCGGCCTTGCTGATCACCGGCGCGCGCAGCGCCCTGCTCACCCCTGCGCAGGCCCGCGCCCGGGGAAGCCTCATGCCGCACGCGCAGGTCGCCATCGTGCCCGGAAGCCACGGCGGCTTCGACCGGATCGACGAGCTGAACGACCGGATCGCCGCCTTCGTCGAAGCCCAGGCCGCCGGCCAGCAGGCACCCGTGATACCACCAGCGCTCGCCACTGGCTCGGCGCACCGGCCGGAGTCGTTAGCGTTCCCCTGACACGAGTTGCAGAGGAGCTGGTGATGACTCAGGTGTACCGGACGCTGCGGGTCGCCCCGAGCGACAAAGGTGTGCTCAGCGTAGTGATTGACGCGCCGCCGATGAACCTGATCGGGCCGGAACTGGTGCGCGACCTGGTGAGCCTGATCGGCTCGCTGGAATCCGGCCAGGAGACCAGGGTCGTGGTGCTGGAGAGCGCCGATCCGGACTACTTCATCCCGCACGTCGACCTCACCAAGGTCGCGGAGTACACCGCCGAGGCGGCCAGGGCGGGCGGGCCGGATGATGCGTCGCTGGGCATGCTGTGGCACAAGCTCAGCGAGCTTCCGGTCGTGACGATCGCGAAGATCCGCGGCCGCGCCCGCGGGGCGGGCAGCGAACTGGCGCTGGCGTGTGATCGGCCAAGCGGGTGCTCAACGAGCTGACCCTGCCCGGCGCGGACGCGATCCGCGCCGACGCCCGGCGGTTCCGCCAGCTGGTCATCTCGGACCCGGCCACGGCCCGCACGGCCGCCCTGTTCGCGCAGGGCCTGCAAACCCGTGGCCCGCTCGAACTCGACCTCGGCGACCGCCTCGGAGCCCTTTGAGCAGTGGGTCGAGCTGCAGGAACTCATCACCGCGTGTCGGCCTGTCGCCGTGTAATTCCTGACGCGCGCCCGTGCTGCTGACCGAGAACGCGGCTACCACGTCTCGCGGATCCCAGCACAGCCCCAGTTGCCGGGACACGCCGCTTACCGCGCCTGCCCGGGATACCGCGACCAGGCGCGTCCGTCCGGGCTCGAAGCCGGGGACGGCTATCACGTCGCGCTGCAAAGCGGCAAAGTCATGGTCATCGAAAGGGCGGTCCAGCCACTTGACCGAACCCGCGTAGTAAATCTGCCGGGCGACGGGTGCCCGGTCGGCGCCGACGAGGTCGATCTCAGGCTGGAAGGTTCGATTCCACCAGCCGCCGACCGCAGTCGCCTCTGGCCAGGGAAGATCACTCGCAGAAAGCGACAAGGCCTCGCGGATCACCGGCTCGACCGCCCGTCCGCGCCATGACGCCCACCTCCGGTGCAGTAGCGTCCTCGCCGACGCGGGTCGGCCCCGCCTGCTCCATTCCTGCGCGGCGCGGCCAATCGCCAGGTAAAACCGCAGGTTGCTATCGGCAACCCGGTACAGCATCGGTTTTCCGGCCCGTACCGACAGCGGCTCGTCGGCGGCCAGGACGTGCTTTTCACTCACCAGTCGGCGCAGGAGGGGAGAAAGCGTGCCGGACGGAATGATGCCCGCCCGGCTGCCGGCCTCCGCAGCGATGTTGGCGTACGTCCGGTCGCCGCCACCTATCGCCTCGATGACCCGGCGGGTCATATCCGGCACGGGGAACTCGGCGAGCAGCGCCGTCTCGGGCACGCCGAACAGCGGCGACGCCGGGTCGTCGCATTCGCCTTCGGCGAAGGCCAATGCGGTGGTGCCCGCTGGCCATGCCCGCAGGATCCCTGGCAGGCCGCCCGACATCAGGTGCGCATCGATCGCATCCGCTGCCTCTAGGCCGAGCGCGGCGCCCACCTCTGCCGGGTTCAGCGGCCCCAGCAGGAGGTTGTCGGCACGGCCGTAGAACGGCTGGTCATAGGCGGTCAGCTGTTCCATCATGTGCAGGTCGCTGCCCAGCAGAAGCAAAAGCACCGGCCGCCGGGACAGCAGACGATCCCAGGCGGTCTGCAGCGCGCCATCGAACAGCTCATCCTGCTCGGCAAGCCAGGGCAGCTCATCAAGGACGATGACCACCGGACTGTCCGGCAGCACTGCTGCCAGCACCCGGAATGCGTCGGGCCATCCCGCCGCGGCGTCCGCGGGTACCAAGTCGCGATCCCGGGCCAGCTCTGAGTCCCTCAGTTCGGCCAGGAATGCAGCGACCGCTTCCACCGGGGACGCCCCCTTCGTCGCGGTGTAGAACAAATAGGGTATTCCGCTGCGGTCGCATACCTCCTGGACCAGGCGTGATTTCCCGACCTGCCGCCGCCCTCTGATAGCGACCGCCAGACCTGTGCCGCTCGCGGTGATCCTGGCGAGCCGCCTGTCAAGCAGGGCCAGTTCCGCCGTCCTGCCCACGAAACGACGAGACATGTAGTTCCAATCTACGTAGCTATTATCTACATAGATTATGCCTACAAATGACCCGACAGGAGAGGACATCAGGCACAGCGCGGACGCCATCATCGCCGCTGCTCGCGTTTCAGGCAAAGCTGTCGACCTGTTCGATGGCCTGGATGAACTCGAGCGGCGCCTCCTGCGGCAGGTTGTGGCCGATGCCGCCGGTGAGTGTCCGGTGCAGGTACTTGCCCGTGAACCGCGTGGCGTAGTCGGCGGGATCGGGGTGCGGCGCACCGTTCGCGTCGCCCTCGAGCGTGATCGTCGGCACGGAGATCGCCGGGAATGCCGCGAGCCGCTGCTCGAGCACGTCGAGCTCTGGTTCGCCGGCCGCGAGGCCCAGCCGCCACCGGTAGTTATGAATGACGACAGCGACGTGATCGGGATTGTCGAACGCGGCCGCGCTGCGCTCGAACGTCGCGTCGTCGAAGCGCCAGGCCGGTGACGCGGTGCGCCAGATGAGCCGGGCGAAGTCGTGGCGGTGCGCCTCGTAGCCGGCGCGGCCGCGCTCGGTCGCGAAGTAGTACAGGTACCACCACGCCTGCTCGGCTTCCGGCGGCAGCGGCGCCTCGCCGGCCGCCTGGCTGCCGATCAGGTAGCCGCTGACCGACACCATGGCCCGGCAGCGCTCCGGCCAGAGCGCGGCCATCACGTTGGCCGTCCGGGCGCCCCAGTCGAAGCCGGCCACGATCGCCTCGCCGACACCGAGAGCGTCCATCAGCGCGATCGCGTCGGCGGCCAGCACGGACTGCTGCCCGTTACGGGGCGCATCGCCGGAAAGGAAGCGGGTCACGCCATACCCCCGCAGGTAGGGGACGATCACGCGGTACCCGGCCGCAGCGAGCGCGGGTCCGGCGTCGGCGTAACTGTAGATGTCGTAAGGCCATCCGTGCAGCAGCAGCACCGCCCGGCCGCCGGGCGGCCCGATGTCGACGTAGCCGATATCGAGCACGCCGGCGGCGATCCGCTGCACCGGCCCGAACGGCCCCGCAGCCGGTGCGCTCATCTGATCGCCTTGACCGCGCGGACGATGACCGCGGCCACCTCGGCCGGATGGGTGGCCGGGACCGCGTGCGAGGCGTCGATCTCGGTGATCTCGCTTCCCGCCCGCTTGGCCATGTCGCGCTCGGCGGCCGGGTGGATGGCATGATCGGCGGTGGCCACGACCGCCCAGGACGGCAACTTCTGCCACGCCGGCGTGCCGGAGACGGCCGTCGCGAACGCGGCGAGCGACGCCGGCCGCTGCGTGCGCGCCAGCGTGTCGGCCACCTCGGCGGGTGCCTCGGCGCACACCGCGTCGTGGAACAGGGCGGCGTCGACGAACGTGTCGGTGGCCTGCTCGCCGCGTTCGCCGGTGTAGGTGAAGGTGCGCAGCGCGGCCGCCAGCGGCACGTCCGGGTAGCGGGCGTTGATCGCCCCCAGCGTCTCGCCCGCCTCGGGAGCGTAGGCGGCCACGTACACGAGCCCGGTGACGTTGCTCGCGTCGCTGCCCGTCTGGCTGATGACGGCGCCGGCGTAGGAGTGGGCGACCAGGACGACCGGGCGGCCGAGCGCCTCGACGAAGCCGGTCAGGTACGCGGCGTCGACGCCGACGCCACGCAGCAGGTTCGGCGGCGCCACCACGTCCAGGCCGGCCGCCTTCAGCTCGGCGATGACGCCGTTCCAGCTCGAGGCGTCGACGAAGGCGCCATGGACCAGCACCACGGTCGGGGTGAGGTCAGATGTGCTCATGAGGATCTCCGCTAAAGACAGGTGGATTCGCTCGCGCTGAATGCGGCCGGCGTCAGCCGGCGGCCCAGAACGAGCAGTGGTGAGCGGTGGCGAAGTCGGTTGTGACCTGCGACTGCAACGGCACGAGCGACAGCACCCTGGTCCCGTTGAAGGACGGCCAGGGCAGTGCGTGCGACGACGGTTGGCGCCGCCGGACGCGGAGGACGCGGCCGCGCCGCCGGTACCGACAGTGAGCAGGGTTGCCGCGACACCGCCCGCCGACACTGCCAACAACGCAGCTCGCCGCAGGCGCCGCTCACGGGTTGCCTTCACGCTTCGCTCCTTGGTCCGTAGCCAGAACCGTCTTCGGTATTGCGCACAGGCTCGTGAATCGACGGATCGGTCGAGCCCGTAGCGGACACTGGTCCGGGCACTGGTCCGCGGAAACCTACGGCGGCAATCCGGGATCGCCGACCCGGAGCACTTGACCTGTGAGGCGGTGGCCATGGTCGCTGAGCAGGTAGGCGATGACGTCTGCGACCTGGCCGGGTACGCACGGCCGACGAACTTCGAGCGACACCGCGTTGACGGTGATGTTGCGCTCCCGCAGCTCCAGCGCGAGCGCTCGCGTCAGCACGTCTGCGGGGGCCTTGGTGGCCGCATAGAGGCCGTGGGTCCTCAGCGACGAACCGCCCGCTGAGCTGGACAGGTTGACGATCGTGCCGCCGTCGCGAAGGTGCCGGGCGGCCTCGCGGTTGACGACGAAAGCGGCCAGCGTGTTGATCCGGACCAGTGCATCGAACTCGTCAAGGCCGGCCTCGGCCACGGCAGACGCGGTGATCCGGCTGCCGGCGGCGTGGATGACGGCGTCGATGCCGCCGAACGCCGCGGTCGTCTCGGCGAAGAGCCTTGTCACGTCCAGCTCGTCAGCGATGTCGGCGCGGACGGCTACGGCGTCGCCGTGGCCCGCGAGGATCGTGTCGACGGTCGATTCGGCCGCACGCTGGTCGTGGAGGTAGTTGACGACGACGGCATAGCCGCCGGCCGCCAGGCGGCAGGCCGTCGCCCGGCCAACGCCGCGGGACCCTCCGGTGACGATGGCCACGCGACCCGCGGGCGACGGCCCGTTGAGCGCGGTATTCATGGCACGAGTCTGGATGGCATCACGCCGCGTCGAGCCAGGGTGTTCCCTTGTCCCGGATACGGGCTTATCGTTACGCCATGGCCGAATCCAGGACGTCGGCCTTCAGGGGGCGCGCTCGTGAACGGCAGGTCCTTGACGGCCTGCTGGACCGTGTTCGTGGCAGTGCGAGTGCGGTGCTCGTCATCCGGGGCGAGGCGGGGATCGGTAAGACCGCGCTGATGCGCTACTGCGCGCGGCAGGCAGCTGGCTGCCGGCTCGTTCAGGTCGACGGCGTGGAATTCGAGATGAAGCTGCCGCTCGCGGCGCTGCACCAGCTCTGCGCGCCGATGCTGAGCTGCCTGGACGCCCTGCCCGAGCCGCAGCAGCGTGCGTTGGGGGTGGCGTTCGGGCTGGCGGCGGGGCCTGCTCCGGACCGGTTCGTGCTGGGCCTGGCGGTGCTGAGCCTGCTGGCTGAGCATGCCGCCGAGCGGCCGCTGGTCTGCCTGGTCGATGACGCCCAGTGGCTGGATGAAGCCTCGTCCCAGGTGCTCGGGTTCGTCGGACGGCGGCTGCTGGCTGAGCCGGTTGGCCTGCTGTTCGCCGTCCGGGAGGCGGCCGGCGAGCGGCTGTTTCCCGCCCTGCCGGCGCTGACCGTCGAAGGGCTTACCGACGAGGACGCGCGGGCCTTGCTGACGGCCGCGGTCCCTGGTCACCTGGACCAGCGGGTTTGCGACCGGATCGTCGCCGAGACCGGGGGGAACCCGCTGGGGCTGCTGGAGCTGGCCAGGGGGATGAGCGAAGCCGAACTAGCCGGCGGTTTCGCGGGCCTGCCCCAGGTAAGCGCGCCTGGCCAGCTCCAGGATCACTACGTGCGCCGGGTCCGGGTGCTGCCTGGGCCGGCCCAGCAGCTCATGCTGCTCGCGGCGGCCGATCCCACCGGGGACGCCACGCTGTTGTGGCGTGCCGCACGGACGCTGGGGCTGGGACCCGACGCGGCGGCTGCGGCCGATGAGGAGCAACTGCTGAATATCGGCTCCCAGGTACGGTTCCGCCATCCCCTGGTGCGGTCGGCGGCCTACGTGGCCGGGTCCCCGGAGGATCGCCGCGCCGCCCACCTGACGCTCGCCGCGGCGACGGATGCCCAGACCGATCCGGAGCGCCGGGTGTGGCACCTGGCGGCCGGGGCCACCGGGCCGGATGAGGAGGTTGCCGCCGCGCTCGAACAGGCGGCGGCTAAGATCCAGGCCCGCGCCGGGGTAGCGGCCTCGGCGGCCTTCCTCCAGCGGTCGGTGGCGTTGACCGCCGAGCCGAGACGGCGCGCTGACCGGGCTCTGGCCGCGGCCCTCGCGAACCTGCACGCCGGCGCGTTCGACCCCGCGCTGGGCCTGCTGGCCCAGGCCGAAGCCCACGCGGTCGACGATCTCCAGCGAGCCCGCGTGGAGCAACTCCGAGGACAGATCGACGGGGTATCCGTCAGCGGGCGCGAGGCGCCCGTTCTGCTGCTGCGGGCGGCCAGGAGACTCGAGTCGCTCGATGCCGGGCTCGCCCGGGAAACCTACCTTTACGCCTGGGTGGCGTCCCACCTCGCTGGCCCTCTCGCCGGACCCGGCGGGCTGGTGCTGGAGGTTTCCCGGGCGGCGCAGGCGGCCCCACCGCCAGCGGGGGCTCCGCGGCCCTGTGACCTGCTCCTCGACGGTCTGACGACGATGATCGTCCAAGGGCGCGCGGCAGCAGAGCCGATTCTCCGGCGAGCAGTGGCCGCATTTCTCGGTGATCAGGTGTCCGGTGACGATTGGCTGCGGTGGGGGATTTTCGCCCAGATGGCGGCCATGGGCGCGTGGGATTTCGACAGCTGGGTCCTGCTGAGCACCCGGCATGTCGAGTTCGCGCGCGCCTCAGGCGCCCTGGCCCCGTTGTCCATCGCCTTGAACGGACGCGGGCAGGTCGCCACGCACTGCGGCGACTTCGAGACAGCGACGTCGCTGGCCGCGGAGAAAGACGTGGTTAACGAGGTGACCGGGATTCGGCAGGCGGCCACCTGTGACCTGCTGCTCGCCGGGTACCGGGGCCGGCCTGCGGAAGCGGTACCGCTCTTCGCGGCCACCACTGAGGACTCGATGGCCCGCGGGGAGGGATTGGCCATCCAGCTGGCCAACTGGTCCGCGGCCGTCCTGCACAACGGCCTCGGGCGCTACGCCGAGGCGCTGGCCGAGGCGGAGCCGGCGACCGAGGAAACCTATACGCCCTTGGGCACTGCGCTGGTCCTGCCCGAACTGATCGAAGCCGCGGTGAGAACCGGACGAGCGGACCTGGCCGGGCAAGCGTTCGACCGGCTGTCGGCCATGACGGTCATCGAGGGATCCGACTGGGCGAAGGGCCTGGAGGCGCGCTCGCGAGCGCTGGTGAGCGATGGCCGGGAGGCCGAGCAGTGCTACGCCGAGGCGGTCGAGCGGCTGGGGCGCACCCCGCTGCGGCCCGATCTTGCCCGCGCCCACCTGCTCTACGGCGAGTGGCTCCGTCGCGGGAACCGGCGACTCGACGCCCGGCACCAGCTGCACGCCGCCTACCACCTGCTCGCCGCGATCGGCGCCGACGCCTTCGCCGAGCGCGCGCGCCGGGAACTGCTGGCCACCGGAGAGAAGGTCCGCAAACGCGAGGTCGACAGCTACAGTCAGCTCACCCCGCAGGAGGCGCACATCGTCCGGCTGGCCCGGGACGGACGCACCAACTCCGAGATCGCCGCGGAACTGTTCATCAGCACCCGCACTGTCGAATGGCACTTCCGCAAGGTGTTCGCCAAGCTGGGCATCACCTCCCGCAGGGACCTCTACACCGCCTGGCCCGCCCGAGGTCAGCACAGGCCATCCCGTTAGGGCCACGCGCCCTCATGCACGTGTGCCGACCAGGGTTCAGCACGGGTGCGATGCACCTGGCCAGGCGCGAGCGTGAAGCAATACCAGCTACGCAAGGAGGCCCTGATGCCCTCGTCGTCCACCGCCCCCGAAGGCCCCGGCTCCGTTTCCGGGGCGCCGAACCTGCCCAGCGGCCTGCGTGAGGGCTACGCCGAGATCGGCGACGTGCGGCTGCATTACGTCGAGGCCGGCGAGGGGCCGCTGGTCGTCCTGCTGCACGGCTTCCCGGAGTTCTGGTACGCCTGGCGGCAGCAGATCGAACCGCTCGCGGCGGCCGGGTTCCGCGTCGTCGCGCCCGACACGCGCGGCTACAACCTGTCATCGAAGCCGGACGGCGTCAAGGCCTACGACATCGGCCTGCTGGCCGCCGACATCCGCGACTTCATCCACGAACGCGGCGCCGAGTCCGCGCTGCTGGTCGGCCACGACTGGGGCGGATCCATCGCCTGGGCCACCGCGATGAACCACCCCGAGGTCGTGAACCGGCTGGCCATCCTCAACGCGGCCCACCCGCGGAAGCTATCGCAGGGACTGCACCACCCGGCCCAGCTCCGCAGGTCCTGGTACTTCTTCTTCTTCGACCTCCCCGACCTGCCCGAAACCGTCGTGCACGCCAACCACTGGCACTTCTTCCGGCACTTCCTGCACGACGCCCGCCCGGCCTTCACTCCGGAGGAAACCGACCGCTATATCGAGGCCTGGTCCCAGCCGGGCGCGGCCACCGGGATGATCAACTACTACCGGTCCTCGGTGCGGACCCCGCCCAAGCAGGCCGAAGCCGCCATTCATCCGGTCAAGGCGCCCACCCTGGTCATCTGGGGGGAGCGCGATCGCTACCTCGGCGAAGACCTGGCCGAGCCCGAGCACGACGACGTGCCCAACCTGGACCGCGTCGAGCGCCTGCCCGACGCCTCGCACTGGGTCCATCACGACGAGGCTGAGCGCGTCAGCCAGCTGCTCATCGACTTCTTCGCCCCCGCCCGGCCCGACAGCCACCGCTGACTCCCGGCGACGCAGCCAATCGACCGGGCTGATCCACCTGGGATAGCCCGGTCGAGAAGGGGAACCATGAGCCCGTCCCGGAATCTCGCCTACGACGTGTTCGTCAACGACCCGCCGCCACAAGAAGGTCTTCTTCCGAACGGAGAGGCGAAGCAGTTCTCGCCCATGGCCAGCACGCTGATCTACGGGAGCCGGGGCGCGGTGCTCACCGACCCCGGGATGACCGAAGATCAGGCGCGCGTGCTCGGCGACTGGGTCGCCGCCAAGGGCCGGAACCTCACTGACATCTTCATCACCCACGGGCACGGCGATCACTGGTTCGCCGCCGGGCGGCTGGCCGAGCGGTTCGGCGCCCGCGTCGTCGCCTCGGCCGGCACGATCGCGCAGATGCACGCGAACCTCGCCACGCGGCCGCTGCTCTGGGACAAGCTGTACGCGGGCATCCCGCCCTCGCCGGTCACCGCGGTGACGGTCCCGGGCAACCGCTTCACCCTGGAAGGCCACGACCTGGCGATCGTCGAGGTCGGCTCCACCGACAGCGACGACACCACCGTCCTGCACGTTCCCGATCTCGGGCTAGTCGTGGCCGGCGACGTGATCTACAACGGCGTTCATATGTACCTCGCCCAGAGCGTGCTCGCCGGCGGCTTCGGGCCGTGGCGGGACGCGATCGACACGGTCCAGGCCCTCGGGCCCAGGCACATTGTCGCCGGTCACCAGAACAAGCAGCTCGACGACGACGCCGGGCGGACCATCGCGGAGACCCGGCAGTACCTCGACGACGCCGACGAGCTCCTGCGGACCGAGAACACCGCCGTCGCCTTCTTCGACGCCAAGATCGAGAGATACCCCGGCCATCTCGGGCGGACCATCCTGTGGGTGGGTACCAGGGTGGTCTACGGCGTGCGCGAACACCCCGGGCAGGACATCCGCCAGATCATCCTCGCCGCCTGGCTTTGAGCTACCGCAGTGACCGGAAGGACGCCCGCATCTCGGCGGCGAACAGGTCGGGCTGCTCCCACGCGGCGAAGTGGCCGCCCCGGTCGAGCTGGTTGTAGTGGATGAGGTTGCGCGGATACGCGCGCTCGGCCCAGCTTCGCGGGGCCTGGTACAGCTCGTCGGGGAAGACGCTGATGGCGAACGGGATCGTGATGGGCTTGGCGTCGAAGAAGTCCGCCTTGTTCTCCCAGTACAGCCGGGCCGAGGAAACCCCGGTGTTGGTCAGCCAGTAGAGGGTGATGTTGTCGAGGAGGTCGTCTCGGGTCAGGGCGCTGTCCAGGGTTCCCTGCAGGGCCTGTTCCACGAGCCCGGGCTGGCCGGTGCCGTCGCCGTGGTCCAGCATGAACGCCGCCAGGTCGGCGGGTGAGTCCGCCAGTCCGTACAGGGTCTGCGGGCGCGTGGTCATGATCTGCGCGTAGGCCACGTGCTTGGCGTAGAAGGTGCTCAGCTGCTCGTAGGCGCGCAGCTCTTCGGCGGACAGATCCGGTGGCGGCGGGTCGCCGCGCTGGACTGCCTTGTTGATCTCGGCTGGCGCGGTACCGGGCATGTTGGAGTGAATGCCGAGCAGCTCCGGTGCTGCCTGCTCCCCCATCGTCTGCGTGACGGCCGCGCCCCAGTCGCCGCCCTGCGCGACGAACCGGGTGTATCCGAGGCGCTTCATCAGCGCGACCCAGGCGCGTGCGGTTCGGACGGGGTCCCACCCGGTGGTGGTCGGCTTGGCGGAGAACCCGTACCCCGGCAGGGAGGGAATGACCAGGTGGAAAGCGTCGGCCGCGGTCGCGCCGTGCGCCGTGGGGTTGGTGAGCGGATCGATGATCTTCAGCTGCTCGATGACCGAGCCGGGCCAGCCGTGCGTGACGATCAGCGGCAGCGCGTCCTGGTGCTGGGAGCGGACGTGGATGAAGTGGATGTCCAGCCCGTCGATCTCGGTGATGAAGTGCGGCAGGTCGTTCAGCTTCGCCTCGCACTTGTGCCAGTCATAATCCGTCCCCCAGTAGCGCGCGAGCTCCTGCATCATCGCGAGCCGCACGCCCTGGGAGTCGTCGGTGACCGTCTCGCGTTCGGGCCACCTGGTCGCGGTTACGCGCCTGCGCAGCTCGGTGAGCTCAGCCTCGGGAAAACCGACCCG
>Ga0335081_10015816_pt1 | contig 12213 bp, 11 predicted proteins | sample Lox_Sample_35_FD_206713 | JGI IMG/M metagenome (GOLD analysis project Ga0335081, IMG submission 206713) | Soil microbial communities from Loxahatchee National Wildlife Refuge, Florida, United States - Lox_Sample_3.5 | ecosystem: Environmental > Terrestrial > Soil > Wetlands | place: USA... | reverse complement strand
CCCCTGAATCGTGATGCCTTTGAAAATGATGTCTTCCGAGAAGTTCAGCGAGATGGGCTTCGAAGTCAGTCCGAGGAGAGAAATCCTTCCGCCGCGCCGTACGATGTCGAAGGCTGTTCGAATCGCACTGGGATGACCCGCCATCTCCAGCACCACGTCCACGCCCAACCCTCCCGTGCGTTCCGCGATGATGGCCCGCACGTTGTCGCGGGTCGGATCCAGCACCAGGTCAGCTTTCATCTGCTGCGCAACCCCGCGCCGATGCTCATTCACCTCAATGGCGAACACCTGCGCCGCGCCCACCGCCCGCGCTACCGCAATCGAAAACAATCCGATCGGCCCGCATCCCGTAATTGCCACCGTCTTGGCCGCAATCTCGCCCGCCAGCACCGTGTGCACGGCATTACCCAGCGGATCGAGAATGGACGCATACTCCTGCGGAATGGCGGGATCGAGCTTCCAGATGTTCGACTCGGGAATCACCACGTATTCGGCAAAGGCGCCGTCCGCGTCCACGCCGATGATCTTCACGTTCTGGCAGATGTGCGCTTCCCCGGTGCGGCACTGCAAGCACTTTCCGCAAGCCACGTGCATCTCGGCGGAAACGAAATCGCCCTCGCGCACGCTGGTTACTTCATCGCCAAAAGCCGCCACCTCGCCGCAGAATTCGTGCCCGGGAATCAGTGGCGGATGAATCCGGTTCTGCGCCCAACGGTCCCATTCGTAGATGTGCAGGTCGGTGCCGCAGATCGAAGCCATCTTCACCTTGACCAGCACATCGTTGCGGCCGAAGCCTGGGACTTTGACTTCGCGCACTTCCGCCCCCGGCGCCGCTTCCGGCTTGACCACCGCCAGCATGGTTGTAGGCATGAAAACTACTGTCCACTTAGATTAGACAACAAATACTTGATCTTAGCATCGTTACCGCCGGGCAACGTTCACGGGATGCGCCCTCTTTGAATGTGATGTCAACCTAAACTCCGGCCCCATCCCCCTCCACCCGGCGTCTCGATTCGCACTCGTTCTCCCTGCTTGATGCGCCGGCTGAATTTTCCTGCTAACGCTTCAGCCGAACCATTTTGCGCGACCAAATAAGCTCGACCTGCCGCGCCTTCCCGCGCGCCCTGCAATCCCCATGGCCCATGCTTGCGTCGCTCCGAAAGCAGAGTAACTTCGCAGTTCGTCAGCGCCTCGATTTCCCTCACAATGCCATCCCCGCCCCGGTACTTTCCCTTACCGCCGCTGCCTGCGCGCAGCGAGTAACTTCGCACTCGCAAAGGATAGGCATATTCCAACGCCTCCGCCGGCGTATTCAGCGAATTCGTCATGTGGGTATGGACGCCCGCAACCCCTGCTTTGCCCGGCCGCGCCCCCATCCCGCCCGCAATCGTCTCGTAGTACGCAAATGACGCGCCGGGGCGCGGATCCATTCCCCCGATGGTGAGATTGTTCATGGTGCCTGAGGCCGCCGCCGGAATCCTTTCCGGAATCGCCCGCGCCAGCGCTCGCAACAGCACATCTACAATGCGCTGCGAAGTCTCCACGTTGCCGCCTGCCACCGCTGCCGGTGGCTTCGCATTCACCACGGTCCCTGCGGGCGCAATCACGCGAATCGGGCGCATCAACCCTGCTGTCGCCGGGACGTCCTCCTGCAGCAGACAGCGGAAAACATAGAAACACGCCGAATAGGTGATTGCTTCCACCGCATTCAGCGGCCCCGCCACTTGTGGATCGCTCCCGCTGAAATTAACCGTAACGAAGGCCCCACCAGACTTAACTGTGGCGAGGGCATGCCCTCGCTTGTTACCGCCAACTTCCACTCTCACCGCAATCCTGACCGGCCGGTCGTCCACTCCGTCATCATCCAGCCAATCTTCCGCTTCATACTTCCCCGCCGGCACGCGCGCCAGGAACGCGCGCATCATCTCTTCCGAATAGTCCTGCAAATCCCGCGCCGCCCGCTGCGCCCGCCGCACTCCATAACACCGGCAGATTTCCTGCAGCCTCTCCGACCCCAGCCGGCACGCCGCCATCTGTGCGCTCAAATCCCCTTCGCGCTCCTCGGGCGTCCGGACGTTGGTCAACAGCAGCGCCAGAACATCGCCATCTATCGCACCGCCCCGCACAAGTCTCACCGGCGGAATTCGCAGGCCCTCCTGATAAATTTCCCGGCACAATCCCATCGAGCCCGGATACGCCCCGCCAACGTCCGCGTGATGCGCCCGCGCCGCCACATAGAAATCCGGCTTCTGCTTTCCTTCTACATGCACCGGGGCCACCAGCGTAATGTCCGGCAAATGCGTGCCACCGCAAAACGGATCATTCAGCATCACCACATCGCCGGGCGCGAGCGCAAAAGCCTCGATCGCCGCGCGCACCGACATCGGCATTGACCCCAGGTGCACCGGCATGTGATCGCCCATGGCGATCACTTCGCCCGCCGCATCGAAAACCGCGCAGGAGTAATCCCGCCGCTCTTTGATGTTCGGCGAAAACCCCGTCCGCCGCAGCGTTGCTCCCATTTCCTCCGCGATCGAATGGTAGAGGTTCTTGAATACTTCGAGTTCGATTGCATCCCGCGGCATCGCGAACACAGTTTACAACCCATCTCATAAATGCCTCGAGTCCCCGAAGCCTAATTCTGACCGTCTCGCTTTTGTGGTTCAACTTCCGGATTGCCCGTCACTCGTCGAGCCAGAAGCAAGTGATTAAGTGATTACTTTTGAGCGAGAAGTCCAACGAAGTCCCGCACGATTGGCGGTAGTTCTTTTTGCAGAGCACGCCGCTCGGGCTGGAACAGTGTTCCGACAAAGAAGGGATGGCATCGCAATTCTCCGCCACGTACTTGGCCGTCGCCGTCTCGTGCGGTCACACGAAAATCGCCGGCGAACAGCGCGTTTTCGTACTCCGGGTTGGGGCCGTAGCTGCACCGGTATTTTTCGCGAATTCTTGTCGTCCCATAGCTCTTGTGCAAGAGACTTCCGGGCTGCAGGATCAAATCTGTTTCAACGTCAAATAGCGAACAAGACAGCGGAGAGATGAGCGGGTGGGCGGTACCGGGATTCAGCTCTGCATGATCGGCGTGTTCCATTTCCAGAACATTTCTGGCGTATTCCATAAGCGCGTGCTGGAAGCCGGCGCAGGTACCCAGAAAAGGTATGTGCCGTTCGCGAGCAAACTGGATAGCATCCAGCGCGCCGATCGTGTTTTCGTATGGGCTAGCGGGGACGCACCAGATGCCGTCATACGAGGAAAGCTGATCTCCAGCGCGTTGGATTTGTGAAGTTGGGACCCAAGTAGCCTTGAGGCTTACACCGTGGTGGGCAGCGGCCAAACTGAGAGCGGTTGGAATTGCTTGGTGGGCGGGAACGGAGGGTTTGTAATCTCCCACGAGAGCAACGCGGCATTGCGAACTCACGGGACTTCAGTGTGCCAGTTCCGGGGGCGGGAGGCAACTCGTGGATCGTCGGCCATCCGGAACTAGTTCTACTAATCGTCGGCCGACCGAACGGGCAAACTTTGGCCAAAAACGGCCGCCGGCGAAAATCAGGTTGTCCCGCAGCCTCAGTCGTGCTAGAAACGGAGTCACGCCGCTTCCCTACATCCGATGAGCCCGCGAGCCAAGGCTGCCGCAAAAGCAGCGAAAATGTCGGACACGCTCATTCCCGAGCGTCTGTATTTTCGGATCGGCGAAGTCGCCGAATTGTGCCATCTGCCCGCCTACGTGCTTCGTTTTTGGGAGAGCGAGTTTCCGCAACTCAGGCCGGTCAAGAGCAGCACCGGCCAGCGCATGTACCGGCGCAAGGACGTTGAGAATGTGCTGCGCATCAAGAAACTGCTCTACGAAGAAGGTTTTACGATTGCGGGAGCACGGCAGCACCTGCGGACCGCGCTGAAGGGGGAGAAAGAGCAGCATCCTCTGCCCTTCCCGGCTGCGGCAAACACTAACCTCAAGTACATACGGCAGGGTCTCCAGGAAATCCTGGGGATGCTTTCCGCGCGCAACGGATAGTTGCGCCGCTATGCTTCACTTAGAGCAGAAATCAATTTGAATCGGCCACGGTGGGCAGGGTCCGCTGCAACAGTTTCCAGTCGCTCACGACGTCGCTTTCGGAAATCTTATCGGGCCCGCGCCGCAACTCCTCCCGCAGGCGCGCCGCCAGCAGCTCTTGCTCCAGCACCGCGGAATCGGACGAGGTCAGAATATTCTCGCGTGAAATCCCCACGTCCACCAGCTTTTCCCCATCGCGCACCTCAAGGATAGGCCGCCCGCTGTCGTCGAATCCGGGTTTCGCCTCGGCCTGCACCTGTTTCCACGTACGCTCATCCTGCCTGGTACTGCTGCGGTTATTTTCGGCCAGCAACTGCTTGAGCTCGCTCTGGTAGGCGCGCCGCTGCGCCGGGGCCAATGGCAGCTCGGCCTCGCGTTGCGAGTTCAGCACCAGCGCGTCACGGCTGGGATTGAAGTGGCCGCTGCCCAGGTACACCACCGCCACGCACGCCATCACGGCCGGATGCCATGCCGTCGCCGGCACCACGTATTTCTTCGACTTCAGAAAAGATTCCATAACCCCATGCACGCGTGTGCTGCGCGGCAGGCTCCCCGGCACCTGCGGAATCACTGTAATCGAATACTCCAGCTCGGGATGGCGCTTGCCGAACTTCGCCAGCGACTTGGCCGCCTGCTTGGGGGTCATGATTCCCACGTCGGCGATCACGCTGCGATGCACGGCATGCGGATAGTAGAAATTGATCACGTCCTTGGCGAAATCGGCGCAGTTGCTCGAGAGCGTTCGAAAGCTCTCGCGATTGGGCGATGAGTTGAACGCACGAATGAAAGCGTCATCCTGCTCCGCCGTCGTCTTGACCTCGTAGCTGTAAAGGGTGCGATCGTAGGCCGAACCCACAAGCTGGGTCCAGTTGCCTCCCGGCACTTCGCCGTCCGGAGCATCGGGCGCAACCTCTCTGAGATATTTCTTGCGATATTGGTTGCGCAGAAAAGCCACCAGCTTGGGATCGGCATACAAGGGAACGTTCTGCGGCTGTTCCACCGCGTATAGATAGGGAACGATCGGAATCGCGATCCAGTCGTAGCCGCTGATGTGGTCGTAACGGCTTATCACCACGCCCGACTCGCCCGGCCGGCAGCGGCGGAGGACCACCGGCGTTTCGGCGCAAACCCGGTTCAGGTAAACCGCGGCATGGCCGGTCGCGCTGAAGGCGCCAAGTCTGCCGTATGGCTCTTCAAGCAGAAGGCTGGCAGAGGCCGACGCGCGCGGCGCAAAGCCCAAAAGGGAAAGAAGAAAGATAAACGCCGCCAGTTTACGGCCGCGCTTCGTTCCGAAAATGTGTCCGAGCTTCATCATGCTGTGTTGGACAAGACCTGCCTCGCCCGCAACCGCGTCAAACCCTTGCTAAACCCAAACCCTCCTCGTCAGCGCGAGTTGCTTCAGTGCTTGAAGAACTGCACCGCGCGCTCGTGGGCCTGGGCGGCCTTTCTTGTCCGGAATGTTCCTAAGTTCCTCCGTTTGCCGGTTCTTGGGTTCTTCTTCCGCGAATACAGCCGGTACTCGCCCGATGGCAGCTTGCGAATCATCTCCCGAATCTCCCCAGTGTTAGCTAGTTAGATGGCCGCTGCGTGCCACCCGTTGGCCTCTGTAAATGATTGCAACTAAGGAACATCTGACGGCGAAGTACGGCCGTGGGAGCAAAAATCCTTTCCGCAACATTCTGGGCATTGCGCTACAAATTTTGACGGGGTGGCTTCTGCCTAACTTACTGCCTGAGGGGGAGAAAACGAAGTTACCCTCGTACCGCCGTCCCGCTCCAAAGGGACACAAGGAAGGACAATTCCCCCGGAGGCTCCCCGACGACCGGCAGGGTGAATTCCAAGGACGTGATCGGTTCGTTTCCTGACAGTGCGAAGCACGGAGCCGCGAGACACCCGCGAAGGAAATTAATACCGCGCGACAACGCCTTAAAGCAGTGCGCGCGCGAATGATTCAGGAGAAGAAATATGGCGAATGGCCGTCGTAAGCCGGCTCACGTGACGCGCGGAAATGTCTTCGACGACTTGGGGTTCTCGCCCGCGCAAGCCACCACGTTGAAGTTCAAGGCGGACCTGTACCAGGCCATTCTGAAACAGGCGCGAAAGTATTCACAGAAGCAATTGCAGGCGATTCTCGATGAACCTCAGCCGCGCGTGAGCGAATTGCTCAACGGCAAAATTGCCAACAAAAGTGTGGACAAATCGCTTTATTACGCCGGCCGGTTGGGGATTGAGCCCAAGGCGCGGTTCCCTCGAACCAGGGCCGTCCCGCGAGAACTGCCGGCCATCGCGGGCTAAGACCGCACCTCGCGCTCACGCTAATATTCCCATTTGCTTTCCGACTGCCTTCAATATCTCCAGCGCTTGCTCCAGTTCTTCTTTCGTGTGCGTCGCGGTCATGATGGTGCGGATGCGGGCTTTGCCTTCGGGCACGGTAGGAAACGCGATGCCGGTACCAAGCACTCCCTCTGTGAACAGCTCGCGGGAGAATTCCATGGTGAGTTTGCCGTCGCCGAGAATAATCGGCGTAATCGGAGTCTCACTCGCCGGCGTGGTGCGCCCGCCGATATCGAATCCCAGCAACCCGAGTTCTTTTTTCCAGAAGCGTGTGTTCTCCCAGAGCTTCTCGATCCGCTCCGGTTCGCTTTCCAGAACATCGAAGGCGGCGATGCAGGTCGCGGCGACCGAGGGCGGATGCGAAGTGGAAAACAGAAACGGCCGCGCCCGATGGTAGAGAAAATCAATCAGGTCACGCGTTCCGCACACGTAACCGCCCAGCGCGCCAATCGCTTTCGACAGGGTCCCGACCTGAATATCCACGCGGCCGTGCACATTGAAATGATCAATCGTGCCGCGCCCGTTGCGCCCCAGCACGCCCGAGGCGTGGGCGTCATCCACCATCATGATGGCGCCGTATTTTTCGGCCAGATCGCACAGCGCGGGCAGCGGCCCGATATCGCCATCCATGGAAAAAACGCCGTCGCTGATGAGCAGCTTGCGCCCCGGTTCGTCTTTCACGCTGGCGAGTTTTTCTTCTGCCTGCACCATGTTCTTGTGTGCGAAGACGAGAATCTTGGCGCGCGAAAGCCGCGCCCCGTCAATGATCGAAGCATGGTTGAGCTGGTCGGAGATGATGAAATCGTCTTTGCCCAGGACCGCCGAGACCGTTCCCGCATTCGCCGCAAACCCCGACTGAAACACTACACACGCTTCCACATTCTTGAAGCGCGCAATTTTTTCCTCCAGCTCCATGTGAATTTTCATGGTCCCGGCGATGGTGCGCACCGCGCCCGAACCGACTCCGTACTGGCGCGTGGCTTCTAGCGCCGCCTCGCGCAGCCTGGGATGCGTGGTAAGCCCGAGGTAATTGTTCGAGGCGAGATTGATGACGCGTTTGCCGTCAAAAGTGCAGACCGGGGCCTGCTCGTCCTCGAGCACGCGAAGTTTGAAGTGCGTGCCCTTGGCCTTCAGTTCATTAAGCTGATCGGCAAGGTAAGAAAGCGGATTGGCGCGGCTCGTGGTCGGCATCGGCACTCCGTGTGAAGCATCAGTCTAATACGGGACTCCGCTTGCGGCATGATCTCGGAACAGGTCGTGGTCTGGGACTGGGAAAGTTCGACACCCCTATGCGGCCAAATCGGCGAGTGCCTGTAGGCTCCCTACCACCACGTCGGGCTTGGCAGTCGCGGCTTTGACTGCGCCTACGCCCTGCCGCCGCGATGGCCGATTCACCCACACGGTGGCAAGGCCAAGCGCCTGCGCGGGAACGACGTCGTGATAAATGCTTTGCGCCGCGTGCAGCCATTGCGCGGGCGCGATCCCGACCTTCTCGCGCGCAAGATGAAAAATCCTAAGCGATGGCTTGTAGGCTTGCGCCTGCTGGGCGGTGATGACGTCATCAAACGCAACCTCAAGCTTCGGAGCAGTAAAAGCAAACAGATCGTCATCCACATTGGAAAGAATGGCGAGCTTGAATCGCGACTTGAGCCGGCGCAGGGCGGCGACCGTATCTGGAAATGGCTGCCAGCCGGCCAGCGACTGCGGCAGCGAATCGCACTCGGCATCGCTCGCCGCGAATCCGAGGTGCCGGCCGAAGCCACGAACCACCGACCTCAGCACGTCGCGATAAAGGCGGAATTCTCCCCGCTCCGCCTGCGCTTCGAGCTCACCGTAGAGTTCCAGCAGTTGGGCATCCGAAATCTTCTTGCCGTGCGCCGCCAGAATCGGCCGCAGCGCCCCGAAGATGCCCGACTCCCAATCAATCAGGGTACCGTAGCAATCGAAACTGATCACGCGAAAGCGGGGGAAGTCGAGGATGCCTGCTCCTTGCGGCAAAAGCGAACTGCTGACCCTCCGTATCCACGGAGAACTGGCAACCGGCCACTGAGAACTGACAACTGCAACTATTCTATTTGCAATGGCCGGGTGAGCTGAAATGTGAGCGCTGCTTCCGCCGGAAAATAGATTTCCCGGTTGCCCGTAGCAGCGCTGCCCGCGGTGCCGGCGGCGCCACCGGCAGCGGCGCCGATCATCGCGCCCTTGGGGCCAGCCGCCAACCCGCCAACCACGGCGCCAAACAGCGCGCCGCCGCCCGCCATGATTCCGGTGCGCTTGCCTTTGCCCTTGATCACGCGCTCGATCGAATTGGTGCGAATGGCCTCATTCGCGCCATTCAATTTGACTGAAGTCAGCTTGAGCTGCAGCCGCGCTCCACCGGCGAAGTGGCCGAGCGGCCGCGCGTCCACCACGGTGCCCGAAACGGCAGTCCCGGCCGGAATGACCACCTGGCCGTTCACAACCACGTCGCGCGCAATCGTAGCCGAAAAGCGCTGTCCCGGTTCGCTGATCTTGGATCCGACTGCCTGCGCGAGCCGGACCGTCAGCGCCTTGCCAACCGGCACAATCATCGGCGCCGGAGCTTGGGCTTGCGCGCCATTGTCATTCACCGCGCTCTGGCCCTTCGTTGCCGAGTTCGAATTGTCCGCCGCGCTGTTTGGAGCAGCACGATTGCTTGTGTTATTGGCTGCCTGCTTGCTGCAGCCGAAGGCAAAGAGCAGGAAGACGCTGAGAAACACCGCCGCGCAATAAATTCGCATGAATTCTCCGAGTGCCGGATTTTCCGAGTGGGGATCTCCGGGTAATCGAGAAGCGGCGCGAAATCAGATTAGCGGTTGTCGCCAGGCGGGAAAACGGAACCGAAGTCTTACACCGATGGGTCACTTGACCTGCATCATCAAACGGCCACATGAGCCGTATAGCGAGGCTAAGCGCCGGGAACTTTTTCGGCGATGTCGAGCCCGGGAAGGGTTGGAGAATTTTCTTCCGCGTCGGCGGGGTGTTCAGGAGCTGCGGCCGCTTCCGGTTTCTGCTCCGACTCTGCTTTTCCTTTTTGCAGGAACTTGTCCGTTTTCAGCAACGGGCGGCCGAGCGAAGGATTGTACGTCGTCCACTGCGCATCCGAAATCGCCTCGCGCTCGAAGTGCGCGCGCATGGCCTCCATTTTCGAATCGAGGTCGTCGAGATAATGCAGCATAAGCGCCTCGGGAAACATCGGCAGCTTGGGTGATCCAAATTCGTACTGCCCATGGTGGCTGATGATGAGGTGCTCCACCAGCGTTTTCAGCTCGGCGGGAAAGCCGGGAATGGTAGCAATTTTCGCGTGCAGCATTTCGAGCTCAATCACCATGTGCCCGAGCAACTGGCCGCGCGTGGTGTAACTGAAAGAGCGATTGTAGGTGAGCTCACGGATCTTGCCGATATCGTGAAAAAACGCGCCGGTCAGCAGAAGGTCGCGATTGATCTGCGGATAATTCCGGCAGATCAGGTCGCAGGATTTGCATAGCGATACGACGTGATCGAGCAGGCCGCCAATGTAGGCGTGGTGCAGAGTCTTGGCCGCGGGAGCGTTGCGATAGGCCTCGGCAATTTCGGGATCGGCCATAAAAGCTTCGACCAGCGCCTTGAGATGCGCATCCTGAAAGGACGCAACAAAACCGGCCAGCGTCTGCCAGAGCTCGCCAATATCTTTACTGGTTTTCGGCAGATAGTCGGCGAAGTCAATTTCGGCTTCGCCCAGCCGGCGCAGCTTGTGAATCGTGATCTGAAAGCGGTTCTTGTATTTATTGAGCAGGCCTTTGACTTTCAGGAAGTCATCCTGCTCGAAGGCGTCCAGCGCATCTTCCACGTTGTCCCACATCTTGCCTTCGAGCTGCCCGCTGCGGTCGCCGAGAACCAGCGCCAGATAGGGCTCGCCGGTTTTCTTGGGCTTGATCTGCTTGGAAACGACCACAAAGGAAGACGTGATGACCTTGTTTTCGTGCTGGACGCAATCGCAAATGAAAAATTCTTTCATGCGGTTCCATTGCCGGCGCAAGCGAAATCACCGCCGGCAACGCGGAATTGAGCTCAGCTTAACCTAAAACAGGTGCATTTTTTTCTTCTTTTTGAGTTCTTTGGCTGAGGCTTCCTTGGTATTCGTCACGACCGGCTTGGTCTCGTTAGGGCTGGCGCCAGTGTCGGTGTAGCCGGGCTTGATGTCAATAAAAGCTTCTTCGCGCAGCTTGGTCAAATACGCGCGCAGCGCGGGCTGCAGCTTGGTCATGTAGATGGCGTCCTGCACCCGCGGCTCAATCTGCTCCAGCGGCGGAATGCCGGCCTGCTGATGCTCGGTCACCTTCAGGATGATGAATCCCTGCCGGGTGCGGATCACGTCGGAAACTTCCCCGGGCTTCAGGACAAAAGTCTTGTCTTCCAGTTCTTTCGCCAGGTTGCCGCGCTTGAAGTAACCCAGGTCCCCGCCCTGCGCCGCGCTTGGCCCGTCGGAACTCTTCTTCGCTGTATCTTCAAAACTGGCGCCTTTGCGGATTTGCGCCAGCAAATCCTCGGCGTGGGCCTTAGCGGCGGCAATCTGCGACGCGTCGTCCTGCGACGGATTGGCCGGGTCCTTCTTCGGTGCGACCAGAATTTCGCTCAGCCGCACCTGCTCCGGCTGCGACCATTCGCTCTTGTGCTCGTCGTAGAACTTCTGCTCGTCCTCTTTGCTCACGTTCATCTTCTGGCCGACTTCTTTGCCGATCACCTGCTGCGTGATGATCTCGTTGCGCATGTTCTGCTTGAAATCTTCGAACGAAACGCCTTGCCCCTCGGCCGCCTTCTCCAGGTCGTCCATGCTGGCGAGGTTCATCTGCTTGCGCATCTCGTCGAGCTTCTTGATCAGCTCGGTGTCGGCGGTAATGCCCAGGTCGCGGCCTTTTTCCAGCAGCAGTTGCTGGTCAATCAGGTCGCGCAGAACATCTTTTTCCCGATCGTTGTAAACCTTGTCGGCGTTGCCGGGATCCTGCTGCTCGGCTTCCTGCTTGAGTTGTTCTTTGCTGCGGTCGAATTCCGTGCGGGTCACGATCTGGTTGTTGACCCGGGCCACGATCTCTTCGATCACGGTATTCGTGTTGTCGGCGCTCAAGGCGGGCAGCGCCAGAAGCGAGATAAGCAGGAACCGCAACAGCATTCTTCGCATGAAAACTTCCTTCGACCTCGGCAGATTGTGCGACAGTGGCGGTCGGGCTATTGCTAGATTGTAACCCGCGCCATGGCCCGCCAACCAGCGTTCTATTGCTATGATGACGGTTTGCTCTATTGCTCTTGACGCTGCGGGAGGCTGAGTGGGAAAGATTACTGCTTGTACTTTGCTGGTTCTGGTTATGCAAACATTGGGATCAACCGCGCCCCGGAAGCATCCGGCCGCCCTGCCTGATTTGTCCGAATTGCAGAAGATGACCGCGCGCTTCGCCCCCACGCCGCTGCGCGTGGATACTTCCAGTCTGACCCAGGGCGACCGCCAGGCGCTGGTCAAGCTGATTCAGGCGGCGCGCATTCTCAACCACACTTTCATGCAGCAACTTTGGAGCGGCGATGTGGCGCTCTACGAGCGTTTGCTGCGAGACCCAACTCCACTCGGCAAGGCCCGCCTGCATTATTTCTGGGTGAACAAGGGACCCTGGTCCGCCGTGGACGAATACAGGGCGTTTCTGCCCGGCGTTCCGCCGCGCAAGCCTCTGGGCGCAAATTTCTATCCCGAGGACATGACCAAACAAGAGTTCGAAACCTGGGTTTCCTCTCTGCCGGAAAACGAGCAACACCGGGCGAAAGGCTTTTTCACCGTGATCCGG
>Ga0335081_10015815_pt1 | contig 12213 bp, 15 predicted proteins | sample Lox_Sample_35_FD_206713 | JGI IMG/M metagenome (GOLD analysis project Ga0335081, IMG submission 206713) | Soil microbial communities from Loxahatchee National Wildlife Refuge, Florida, United States - Lox_Sample_3.5 | ecosystem: Environmental > Terrestrial > Soil > Wetlands | place: USA... | reverse complement strand
ATAGGCCTGCGCCGGCCACTGCGCGCCAGCCAAGGCAGCCGCGGCCACGGCCACCATCAACAAAATCCGTGTCATCTTCGACCTCATCTCCCCCCGCCCGGTACTAACACCGCAAGGATGCTCATCGTGCGCCAAGCGTGCCGCATAGCGCCCCTTTTGCCCGACGTCTTTGCCGGAGCGTTAATGCCGCTGGCGACGCGGCGTTTCCTGCCGCGCACCCTGGTACCACGGATTCTGGTGGCAAAGGCCGCGGCTGCCGGCCGACGCCGCGCGCGCGCATTGCTCGATCGAATCGAAATAACAGCGCTCGCTGCCCTCCACATTCATGCACCATGGCTTCTCGTCGGCCTGCGCCGCCTGCTGCGAAGCCATGGCGCCGACGATGACGGCCCCGATTATTAAAATCCGCGTCATTTTCGACCTTTGCCGGCCAGTTTACTCAGCGGCGTCTAGGCTTCGGCCGCGCGGACTGTGTGTCGCCGTGGTAGGCCGGATTTGGATTGCAAAAGCTGCCGCCACCCACTTCGTCCTGCATGCATGCCTCGATCGAATTGTAGGAGCAGCGCCCGTGGCCGCCTCCCTGGCTGATCAAGCACCAAGCCGCCTCTGCGGCGTGGGTGGGCCGCTGCTGGACGGCCAAGGCAGCGACGACGGCAACGACGGCCAGTAAAATCCGTGTCATCTTCGACCTCGCATTCATCGGCCTGACTAACACCGCGATTGCCACCGAATTTGGCCCCATGCCGAAGACGCCCGATCAACTTTTCGCGTGCCTCGACGCGCTCGGCATCGCGCATAAGACGGTCAAGCATCCGCCGGTCTTTACGGTCGAGCAGGCCCGCGCCTTGCGCGGCGAGTTGCCGGGCGGCCACACCAAGAATCTGTTCCTGCGCGACAAGAAAAGCGCGCTCTATCTCGTGGTGGCCGAGGAAGACGCCGCAATCGAGCTTAAAGGCCTGCACCGGCTGCTGGGGGCCAGCGGGCGCTTTTCGTTCGGTTCGTCCGACTTGCTGCGCGAGGTCCTCGGCGTCGCGCCCGGTTCGGTGACGCCGTTCGGCGCCATCAACGATACCGAAGGCCGCGCCACCGTGGTGCTCGATGCCGCCATGATGGAGCACGAGACGCTCAATTTTCATCCCTTGGTCAATGCCATGACCACCTCGATCAAACGCGACGATTTGGTGAAATTCCTCAGGTCAGCCGGGCACGAACCGCGCATCGAGCGGGTGTCCGGCCGGTCGGATGTCTAATTCCGTCATTCCGGGCGCGCACGAAGTGCGCGACCCCGGAATCCATAACCCCAACTGCTGCGGAATATGGATTCCGGGCCCGCTGGCTGGCGCCGGCGTCCCGGAATGACACTGAGCGGGCAGGTCGCTCAACCCGATTGCATTCCCGCGCCGGATGACCCATCTAATCCGGCGTGAAACTAAAGTTTTAGGCCGTTCGCGGCCTGCGAGAGGCGAGGGATCATGCTGGGAAACGGCGGGGTAATGACGGCGCCGGCCGACGTGGTGAAGGACACCACCACGCAAGCCTTCATGAAGGACGTCATCGAGGAATCCAAGAACCAGCCGGTGCTGGTGGATTTCTGGGCGCCCTGGTGCGGGCCCTGCAAGCAGCTTACCCCGGTGTTGGAAAAGGCGGTGAAGGCGGCCAAGGGCAAGGTCAAGCTCGCCAAGATGAATATCGACGAGCATCCGGCCATCCCGGGCCAGATGGGCATCCAATCGATCCCCGCCGTGATCGCGTTTTCCAACGGCCAGCCGGTCGACGGCTTCATGGGCGCACTGCCGGAAAGCCAGGTGGTCGCTTTCCTGGAGCGCATCACCAAAGGCAAGATCGGCGGCGAAGAGCAGGATCTGCTGAAGGCGGCCGACGCTGCTTTGGTCGAAGGCAATGCGGCGGCCGCCGCCGAGATCTACGCGCAACTGCTGCAGCAGGATAGCGGCAATGTGCACGCGCTCGCCGGTCTTGCGCGCTGTTATGTCGAGACCGGCAATATCGAGCAGGCGAAGAAGACGCTCGCCATGGTGCCGGAGGCCAAGCGCAACGAAGCGCCGGTCGCCGCCGCGCGCGCCGCGCTCGAAGTCGCCGAACAGGCGAAATCGGTCGGACCGCTGAACGAGCTGGAAGAGAAAGTGCGCGCCAATCCGCTCGACCACCAAGCGCGCTTCGAGCTCGCCGCCGCGCTCAACGCCAAGGGCAAGCGCGCCGAGGCGGTCGAGCATTTGCTCGCCATCGTCAAGAAGGACCGCAAATGGAACGACGACGCGGCGCGCAAGCAGCTGGTACAGTTCTTCGAAGCCTGGGGCTTCGCCGATCCGGCCGCGGTGGAAGGCCGCAAGAAGCTGTCGTCGATTTTGTTTTCGTAGCTCGTCATTCCGGGGCGCGCTGAAGGCGCGAACCTGGAATCCAGCAACGAATGTCGTGCTTGGTTCTGGATTCCGGGCTCGCTGGCTGCGCGAGCGCCCCGGAATGACAGAGAGGCCAGAACGATGTCGATGAACGCCCAGTATCGCGGGCCGGTCGATCTGCCGGAGGTCGTCCCGGTGTTTCCACTGCCGGGCGCGCTGCTGTTGCCGCGCGGGCAGATGCCGCTCAATATTTTCGAGCCGCGTTATCTCGCCATGGTCGACGACGCGCTGCGCGACGGCCATCGGCTGATCGGCATGATCCAGCCCGATGTCGCCCATGGCGGCTCGGCCGACAAGCCCAAGCTGTTCAACATCGGCTGCGTCGGCCGCATCACCCAGCTGGCCGAAAGCGGCGACGGCCGCTACCTGCTCGAGCTCACCGGCGTCGCGCGCTTCCGCATCGAGCAGGAATTGCCGGTCGCCACGCTCTATCGCCAGTGCCGCGTCACTTATGCGCCGTTCGCCGACGATTTCGTCGCACGCAAGGGCGAGCAGGCGGTCGACCGTGCGGCGGTCCTGCGGGCGCTCACCGATTTCATGCAGGCGAATAATTTGCAGGCCGACTGGGAGGGCATCGACAAGGCGCCCAACGAGGCGCTGGTCAATGCGCTGTCGATGATGTCGCCCTATGGCCCGGCCGAGAAGCAGGCGCTCTTGGAGGCGCCCGACCTGAAGACGCGCGCCGAAATCCTGGTCGCCATCACCGAAATCGAGCTCGCCAAGAAGAACACCGAGGGCGAGCCGAAGCTGCAGTAAGCTTTCGCTCATTGCGGCGCCGTGCCGCGACCTCACTTCCCCCCAACCCCTCCCCACAAGGGGGAGGGGAGCCGTCAGCATTCGCGGCACGCGAAGCAGTTCCTAGGCGACCTCACCCGCGTTCACGCACATAATGCCCAGCTGCTTGAACACCGCGTGCGTCGCCGCCACGGAGCCGTCGACGTCGATGCCGCGGCAGGCGTCCTCGAGCACGATCGCGGTGAAACCCTCGCGGTGCGCATCCTCGGCTGAATAGCGCACGCAGAAATCGAAGGCGAGGCCGGCGAGGAAGACGCGGGCGAGACCGCGCTCGCGCAGATAGCCGGCGAGGCCGGTGTGGGTCTTGCGGTCGTTCTCGTAGAAGGCCGAATAGGAATCGATTTCGCGGTGATAGCCCTTGCGCAGCACCAGCTCGGCGCGGTCGATATGCAGGTCGTCGCGGAACGCCGCGCCCTTCGTGCCTTGCACGCAATGGTCCGGCCACAGCACCTGCTTGCCGTACGCAACCTCGATGGTCTGGTACGGCTTGGCGCCGGGATGCGAGGAGGCGAAGGAAAAGTGGCCGCGCGGATGCCAGTCCTGCGTCAGCACCACGTGCGCGAACTTGCGCGCCAGCCCGTTGATCAACGGCACCACTTCGTCGCCGCGCGGCACCGCCAGCCCGCCGCCCGGGCAGAAGTCGTTCTGCACATCGACCACCAGCAGGACGTCATGTTCGCCCGGCGTGAACTTGTCGCTCATGAGCCCTCACGTTGCGCGATGCGTTCGTCAACCTCGGCGGCCAGCCGCACCAGCGCGTCGGCCACTTCGACTTGATATGTCGCCCCCTCGTCCAGATCGCGCAAGGGCTGCGGCAGGCGCGCGAGCTCCTGCGCGGCGCGCGCCCGGATGTCGGCCAGGCTGGGCTTGGGACCGACGCGGCGGCCGTCTTTCATCACCAGCTCGATCACCGGCTCGCCGTCGTGGCGGTCATTCTCGAGCGACATGACGTCGCCGGCCATGCGGCCGTCGGCGCCGTAGCGGCGCCAGACCTGTTTGCGGCCCGGCCAGGTGGCCTTGCCGGTCGAACGCTTGCGGCGCGCGAGTCCGGCATATTCCTGCAGCTTGTAGGCGCAGTCGAGCGCCGGCGCATCGGATGACGTGGTCAAACTGGTGCCGAGGCCGAAGCCGTCGATCGGCGCGACCGCCGCGACCATTTCGGCGAGATAGTCCTCGTCGAGCCCGCCGCTGGCAAAGATCGTGACATCGGCAAGCCCGCCGTCGTCGAGGATGCGGCGCACGCTTCTCGACAAAGGGATCAGATCCCCGCTGTCCAGCCGCACCGCGCGCAGCTTGATGCCGAGCGCAGCGAGCTTCGGCGCCAGCGCCACCGCTTTGCGCGCGCCGGCCTCGGTGTCGTAGGTGTCGATCAGCAGCGTGAGGTTTTGCGGGCGGGCGCGGGCGAAACTTTCGAAGGCTTGCGCTTCGCTGTCGTAGGCCTCGATGAACGAATGCGCGACCGTGCCGTAGCTCGGGATGCCGTAGAGCGCTTCGGCCAGCATGGTGGCGGTGCCGGTGAAGCCCGCGATGTAGCTTGCGCGCGCCGCCATCAGCCCGGCCTCGGCGCCGTGCGCGCGGCGCAGGCCGAAGTCGACCAGCAGCTTGCCGGGGGCCGCCAGCACCATGCGCGCGGCCTTGCTGGCGATCAGCGACTGGAAATGCAGGATATTGATCAGGCGCGTTTCCAGCAGTTGCGCCTGCGGGATCGGCGCGGTGACGCGCAGGATCGGCTCGTTGGCGAAGAACACGCGGCCTTCCGGCATGGCATGCACATCGCCGGTGAAGCGCAAGCCGGAAAGCCAATCGATGAGATCCTGGCCGAAGCGGTTGCTGCGTTTGAGCCAGTCGAGCTCTTCGGGCGAGAAGTGCAAGGTTTCCAGATAATCGAGCGCCTGCTCGAGCCCGGCGGCCATCAGGAAGCCGCGGCGGGACGGGAATTTGCGCACGAAGAATTCGAACACCGCGGGCCCGGTCTCGCCGTGATCCAGGTAGGCCTGGATCATGTTGAGCTGGTAGAGGTCGGTGAGCAGCGGGCTGGTCAAGGCATCCATGGGTTTCCCCGCCCGCTCGCCGCCGGCGCCCGTTGGGCGCTCACATTGTACGCGCGCTGGCCGGGCGCTTGTTGGTCATGAATTCACGCGGCACCGCGTGCGGCTGCGCGCTCTTGAACATGGTCAGCCCCCATTCGGCGCTGTCCTCGTCGAAGCGCAAAATATAAAGGTCGCCGGCGCGGCTCTTGACCTTGAAATAGCAATGGTCCTCGCCGTGCCAGCGATCGATGACTTCGGCGAAATCGACGGTGCGGACGTCGAGATGCAGGCGGCACGGCACCTCGTTCCCCCGGTGGTCCGTGTACGTTTCTACGCAAACTTGCATGGTCACCTGCTCACCTTGGACGAGGTGAGTTTGGTATGCGCGCCGGTTTTGGTCAAATCGACTGAAGTCTAGAGCCGGTTGAGCTCGTAGTCCTCGCAGGAGAAGCCGAGGATCGACAGGCCTTCTTCCAGGAAATCGCCGAGCAGCGGCTCGCCCAGCAGATATTCGGCGGTGTGCTCGTTGTGGGCGCGCGCGGCCTCCTCGCGCACCGACGGCCAATCCGCCACGGTATTATCGTCGCGCCCGAGCCACATCAGCGCGACCAGATCGACCTGTTCGTCGACCGACAGCGCATTGATGAACGAGGTGAGTTCCTCGAGCACCGGGTCGTCGCCGTAGTCTTCCAGCACCTCGACGTCCTTGTCGTCGGACGGGTTCGACCCGGGATCGGGCTCCTCCACCTCTTCCTTGGCGTCGAATTCGTGCGCCTTGATGATGATGAAGCAGACCTTCTCCGGCGAAATCGCCAGGTCGACTTCGCTCGTATTGGTTTGGTCGGTCGGATTCTGCATGGCGGCACCCTTGCCTGCTGGCTCGATTACACGCGCTCGTTGGCAGCATAATGACGCGGCCGCGCCCGGTTCCATTTGAGCTAACGCAACAAGGCGGCCGAATTCGCGGCCTCACGCGAGTTTGATGTAGGGGCCGACGGCCCCTCAGTTCCTGATCTGGATCAAGGCGGCGGCTTCGCAACCCGCGTAATCGACGATGGATTTTCGCCTTGGAGGCGCGAGCCAAGCGATGCCGGTCCAGAACGCCGAAATCGCCGCGATGTTCGATCAGACCGCCGATCTCCTCGAGATCAAGGGCGACAACCCATTTCGCGTGCGCGCCTATCGCAAAGCCGCCCGCACCGTCGAAGGCCTGCCGCAGAGCGTGCGCGGGATGCTGGCGGGGCAGGCCGATCTGTCGGAGCTGCCGGGCATCGGCAAGGATCTGGCCGGCAAGATCGCGGCGATCTGCGACAGCGGCCATTTCGACCTGCTCGAGCAGCTGAAGAAGAAGCTGCCGGGCGAGCTTGGCGAAATGGCGGCGCTGCCGGGGCTCGGCCCCAAGCGCATCAAGCTGCTCTATTCCAGGCTGCACATCCGCACGCTCGACGACTTGCGCAAAGCGGTGAAGGCCGGCCGCCTGCACCGGACAAAAGGATTCGGCCCCGGCATCGAGCAGAAATTGGAAATCGCGTTGGCCAAGCCGATGTCCACCAAGCGCTACAAGCTGGCGGTGGCGGAGGCCGAGGCCGAGGCGCTCGTCGCCTATTTGCGCGACGGCGGCCGCGTCATTGTCGCCGGCAGCTACCGGCGGCGGCGGGAGACGGTCGGCGATCTCGACATCCTGGTCACCTCCAAGCACGCGGCCGCGGCCTGCGACAAGCTCGCACGCTACGACAACGTCGCCGAGGTGCTGGCGCACGGCCCGACCCGCACCACGGTCGTGCTGCGCTCCGGCATCCAGGTCGATCTGCGCGCGGTGGCGGAAGAAAGCTACGGCGCGGCGCTTATGTATTTCACCGGCTCCAAGGCGCACAACATCGCGCTGCGCAACCTCGCCGTCGGCCGCAAGTGGAAGCTCAACGAATACGGGCTGTTCTCCGGCCGGCGGCGTATCGCCGGCGCGACCGAGGAGGAGGTCTACAAGAAGCTCGGGCTCGCCTATATCCCGTCGGAGATGCGCGAGGACCGCGGCGAAATCGCGCTTGCCAAGGCCAACCAGATTCCCAAGCTTGTCGAAGTCAAAGACATCCGTGGCGACCTGCACTGCCATTCCGACTGGACCGACGGCACCGCACCGATTGCCGACATGGCGGCGGCGGCGCAGGCCTGCGGCTACGAATACATGGCGCTCACCGACCATTCGCGCCGGCAGACCATGTCGCACGGGCTCGATCCGGCGCGCGTGGCCAAGCAGCTGCGCGAGATCGACAAGCTCAACGCCAAATTCAAAGGCTTCACCATCCTCAAAGGCATCGAGGTCGACATCCTCAAGGACGGCACGCTCGATCTGCCGGATTCGACATTGGAGAAACTCGACGTCGTGGTGGCCTCGATACACTCGTTCTTCGACCTGCCGCGCGATCAGCAGACCGACCGCATGATCCGCGCCATGCAGAACCCGCACGTGCATATCATCGGCCATCCGACCGGCCGCCTGATCGGCGAACGCGAGCCCTACGAGATCGACATGGATCGTGTGCTGTCGGCGGCGCGCGAACTCGGCTGCTGTCTCGAGATCAACTCGCAGCCGGACCGGCTCGACCTCAACGATCTGCATGCCCATGCCGCGAAAGCCAAAGGCGTCAAGCTCTCGGTCTCGACCGACTCCCACTCGGCCAACTCGTTCAAATGGGTTCGTTACGGCATCGACCAGGCCCGCCGCGCTTGGCTGACCGCGGACGATGTGATCAATACGCGCCCGCTCGCCGAACTGCGTAAGCTTTTGAAAAGGCAGGTTTTGCAGGCTGCTTGAGGCATATCAATGAAACCCGGCTGGGCGCGCGCGAGTTTGCCAATAGGATCATGAACGGAACAGAACCATGGAAACTCCAGTCCAGATCGAATTTCAGGGCATGGACGCGAAGCCCGACATCCGGGCGGCCATCGCCAAGCACGTGGCCCAGCTCGAGGACCGCTTTGGGCGGGTAACCGCCGGCCGGGTGGTGGTGAAGGCGCCGGGCGGCCATCACCGCACCGGAGGCCTCTACGAGATCCATGTCCGCCTGGCGCTGCCGGAGGGCCGCGAGGTCAATATCGGGCATACGCGGCAGAACGACGAACGCCATTCGGACTTGAACTTCGCGCTCAATGACGCCTTCAAGCGCGCGCGCCGGCAGTTGCAGGACCAGGTGCGCCAGCTGCAAGGGCAGGTGAAGCAGCACGACGGCCCGCCGATCGGCACAGTGAGCGAGCTCGATTCGCTCGGCGAGTTCGGCTTCATCGAAACCGACGACGGCCGCGAAATCTATTTCCACCGCAACAGCGTGCTCAACGGCGGATTCGCCGATCTCAAGGTCGGCGCACGCGTGACCTACGCGGAAGAAATGGGGGACAAGGGCCCACAGGCGAGCACGGTAAAGCCGATGGGCAAGCACAGCTTGAAGGTATGAGTGCGCCTGCCGCCGCGAGCGTGACACGCGAGTTGACAATCCTGCCGATTGGGCTCGTCGGCACGCTGCATATCCCGCACGCGGCCCATGCCGTCGTCGTGTTCGCGCACGGCAGCGGCTCCAGCCGCTTCAGCCCGCGCAACCGGATGGTGGCCGAGGCGCTCAATGCAAAGGGCTTCGCCACCCTGCTGTTCGACCTGCTCACCGAGGACGAGGAGACCGACCGCGCCAATGTCTTCGATATTCCGCTGCTGGCCGACCGGCTGACCGACGCGATCCATTGGCTAGCGAAAGACGCGTGGGCGGGCGGGATGCCGCTCGGGCTGTTCGGCGCCAGCACCGGCGCGGCCGCGGCTTTGGTCGCCGTCGCCGGCGGCGGCCCGCGCGTCGGCGCGGTGGTCTCGCGCGGCGGCCGCCCCGACCTCGCCGGCGAAGCGCTTGCGCGGGTGCGGGCGCCGACGCTGCTGATCGTCGGCGGCGCCGATTACGGCGTCATCGAGCTCAACGAGCGGGCGCTGGCGCAACTGCCGGGGCCGAAGGCGCTGGAAATTGTGCCCGGCGCCAGCCACCTGTTTCCCGAGCCGGGCGCGATGGAAGCGGTCATCGCCCATGCCGCGCGCTGGTTTACGCGCTATCTTGTGGCGTCGGCACGAGGCCGCGCCGAGAGGGCGTGACATGCCTTTCGAAGATCGAACGCAAGCCGGCCGCCAGCTCGCGCAGGCGCTTGCGCCGTACCAGGATCAGCAGCCGGTGGTGCTGGCCCTGCCGCGCGGCGGCGTGCCGGTGGCCGCGCAGGTCGCCGAGGCACTGAACGCGCCGCTCGACCTCATTCTGGTGCGCAAGATCGGCGTGCCCATGCAGCCGGAGCTCGCCATGGGTGCGGTGGTCGATGGCGCCAAGCCGCTCATTGTGCGCAACGAGGATGTGATCGAGCTCGCCGGCATCTCAGAACAGGAATTCAAGAAGGTCTGCGACGAGGAGCTCGCGGAGATCGAGCGCCGGCGCGCGCGCTACCTCGGCGGCCGCAAGCGCGCCGAAGTCGAGGGCAAGACCGCCATCGTGATCGACGATGGCGTCGCCACCGGCGCCACCACGCGCGCGGCGCTGCGCGCAACCCGCATGCGCAAGCCGAAAAAGCTCGTGCTGGCGGTGCCGGTGGCGCCGACCGACAGCCTGGAGGCCATGCGCAAGGAAGCCGACGAGGTGGTCTGCCTGGAGGACCACGAGATGTTCGGCGCCATCGGCTACTACTATGCCGATTTCCGCCAAACCTCCGACCAGGAGGTCATCGATACGCTCGCGCGCTTTGCGCCGGCGCCGAGGCCGGAAGCGCCGCGATGACCGACCGCCTGCGCCTGTTCGCGCTTCGTGCCACCGCCGAGCTCGGCCGCGACATCGCCGAGGCGCTCGGCCAGCCGCTGGCGACGCACGAGGAACGCGAGTTCGAGGACGGCGAGCACAAGACGCGGCCGCTCGATAACGTTGCAGGCTGCGACGTCTTCGTGGTGCAGAGCACGCACGGCGGTCCGGCCGAAAGCGCCAACGACAAGCTCTGCCGCCTGCTGTTCTTTGTCGGCGCGCTCAAGGACGCCGGTGCCGCGCGCGTGACGGCGGTGCTGCCGTATCTGGCGTATGGGCGCAAGGACCGCCGCACCAAGCCGAACGATCCGGTAACGACGCGCTACGTCGCCCAGATGTTCGAGGCCGTCGGCGCCGACGTCGTCGTGACTTTGGAGGTGCACAATCCGGTCGCCTTCGAAAATGCCTTCCGTCGCCGCACCGTGGCGCTGACCGCGGCGCCGCTGTTCGTCGACCATGTCAAGGCGCTGCCCGACGAAAAGCTATGTGTGGTGTCGCCCGACCTTGGCGGGGGCAAGCGCGCCGAACTGTTCCGCGAGGCGTTGGAAGCCGCAATCGGCCGTCCCGTGGGCAGGGGTTTCGCCGAGAAGCATCGCAGCGGAGGCGTGGTCAGCGGCGACATGTTCGTGGGGGAAGTCGAGGGCGCAACCGCGCTCGTCATCGACGATTTGATCAGCACCGGCGGCACATTGCTGCGGGCGGCGCTGGCCGCGCGCAAAACCGGCGCCAAAAAGGTGATTGCGCTGGTCACCCATGGCCTGTTCATGCCGGGCGCCAGCCAGGTGCTCGGCGACCCCGCCATCGACCGCCTGGTCTGCACCGACAGCGTGCCGCCGTTCCGGCTCGAGGCCGCCGTCCGAGGCAAGGTCGATACCTTGCAGGTGGCGCCGCTGCTGGCGGAAACCATCCGCCGCCTGCACGAGGGGCGTCCGCTTACCGATCTGCTGGTTTTCTGAGCAGACGTTCGAGGCGAACGGCGTCGCCCACAGCGATGCGCAAATAGGTGCGCGCCAGGCGCGGCCATTTTTCCGGCGTGCGCGGATTGGCTTCGTACAGATGCGCGATCGCCAGCCGCGCGCGCAACGTCGCGCGGTGGCAGCGGTAGAACGTGAACAGCTGTTGCGACAGGTGGTCGTGCAGCGCGCTGATGGCGCGGCGGCGGATATAGACGCTCGCCCAGGCGCCGCCGAAGCGTTCGCACTCGACGCACAGATAAGCGATCTCGTCGAACGGATCGACCGCACGCAAGCCGGCGTTGAACTCCAGGCAGTCGATGACGGTGATGGGATCGTCGAGCCAGATGTGCTCGGGCCGCAGGTCGCCGTGGCCGTCGACGATGTGGCGTTCGCGCACGCGGGCAGCGATCAGCGCCGAGCGGCGGCTGAGGAAACCGCGCTGGGCGCGATCGATGCGCCGAATCAGCCCAGCCGGCAGAGCAAAACGCGGATCGAGCAGCACGCGTCTGTTGTAATCGAGGCTGCGGCGCCAATTGATGAGATGCGTCTGCGTCGTGATGAACACGGCGTGGGCGCGCCGATAGAACTCGACCAGCGTCGCCACGACATGATCGAGCTGGCGCGGCAACAGCGCCTGCGTCGCGAGCGCGTGCTCGAGCGTGCGGCTCTCGTCGAGGCGGCGCATCACCACCAGCCAGTCGACGATCTCGCCCGGCCCGCCGATGGCAAGACCATCCGACGTCCGGGTCACGGGCAGGACGGTTTCGTACACGCCGGGCGCAAGCCGGCGATTCAGCGACAATTCGGCACGGCAGGCGGCTTCGCGCCGAGCGAGCGTCGAATAGTCGAGATAGGGAAAGCGCACCGGCTTCTTCAGTTTGTAAACCTTGTCGCCGGCGAGGAAGACCCAGGACATGTGGGTCTCTTTGCGCTCAACCTCATCGACCGGGTGCGCATAGGCCTCCCGCTTGCCGAGGAATGCGACCTTGTCGGCAAGCGAAAGCGCGTCTGTCTCCGCGGCGGCCGATCTTTGCTGTGCGCTCGTCGCCATTGCCGCCCGGGAAGGGTGATTCATGCGCGGAAAGGACGCTTCGACATGCCGGGGTCGCGGACGCGCGTCAAGGCTTGCACCGGATCCGGGCGAGTCAAGAATTCCACGAGATATCAATAGGTTCGCTTACGACTCCGGGCACCCCGCCGGCAGTCT
>Ga0335081_10015814_pt1 | contig 12213 bp, 9 predicted proteins | sample Lox_Sample_35_FD_206713 | JGI IMG/M metagenome (GOLD analysis project Ga0335081, IMG submission 206713) | Soil microbial communities from Loxahatchee National Wildlife Refuge, Florida, United States - Lox_Sample_3.5 | ecosystem: Environmental > Terrestrial > Soil > Wetlands | place: USA: Florida... | reverse complement strand
TCGCCTGTCCCAGTCCAGGGATGCACCTCCCACCCCGGTCATAATGCCGGGAGGCTGATGCCCGGAAGCTGCCCGGGAGCGGGACGCAAGTCCGCCCGCGGGCACCGCCCTCGCTGCAATGGCGCGATGTGCCTCCGCGCCATGTCCTTCACGTCAGCGAGGAGGGGGAGGTAGTCATGATGGCGATAGCGTCAAGGGGGCCGTTGCGAAAAAAGTTTGCGCTCCACTCGCGGACGATCATCCGGCGTCATGGCCGGGCTTGTCCCGGCCATCCACGTCTCACTTTCTTGCGCACCAACGACGTGGATACGCGGCACAAGGCCGGGCACGACGAGTACCAAACACATGGATGCTCGCAACAAGTGCGGACATGAGGGGTCAAATGAGCGTGTCGTACAGATCGTCCCAATTGGGATTCGCCGCATGGATCAGCCGCTGCGTGGGTTTCGCTTCGCTCAGCCCACCCTACGCTCCGCGCTTCATCCGCGTTACAATCCGTACGCAATCCGGCCCTACAGTCGCCCCCCACAACAAGGAGCCTCCCATGCCCCAGCTCTTTCGATCCATCCTCACCGCGTTCAGCATTGCCTGCCTCGCCACTTCGTTCGGCGTCCTCTTATCGCATCCAGCGCTGGCGCAGGGCGGGCCGCCGCCGATGAAGCAGATCGCGCTGACGCAAGCGCAGATCGACAACGCGGTGGCCTCGGCGAAGGACATCGACGCCATCACCGCGAAGCTGCCGCAAAACGCGCCGCCGAGCGCGAAAGCGATCGCCCAGCTCGACGGCGTCGCCAAGAAGCACGGCTTTGCCAGCTACGACGACTACGAAACCGTCATGGGCAATATCAGCCTGGTGATGGACGGCATCGATCACCAAACCAAGAAATTCATCGGCTCCGAGGCGGCGCTGAAGCAGCAGATCGAGCAGGTGAAGGCCAACACGAAGATGTCGGCGGCGAACAAGAAGCAGGCGCTGGCCAATCTCGAGATGGCGGCCAAGGCCAAGGCACCCGAGATTGCGAACAAAGGCAATATCGACCTCGTCATCAAGAATTACGACAAGATCGACGCCGCGTTCGGCGAGCAGCCGAACTGAGGCAGGCCCTCACAGCAAACATCAAGCGGGCCCCTTGCCGTGGTCGGTGTCGTGGACCTGCCGGTCGAGGGCCCGCCTGACGAATTCCACGGCATCGATCGCCGCGCCGAGCTCGGCGCGGAACTGCGCGATCGCGTCCTGCATCGACGGCGGCTTGTCGCCCCACCAGTTGATGGCCTGGCTCATCGCCTCTTCGACGGTCGTCAGCACGTCTTCGACGGCGATGTCACGATAGGTTCTCGCCATGGCGCGGTCGCCTCTTGTCGAGCGAGCGGGGAACGAAATATCCGGCGGCACCGCGCGATCCGGAACGCCGCCGGCCGTCGGCGCGTTGTTCGACGCCTGCCGGGTGGCAACCGGCCACAACGGGGAAGGCGGACGCAGCTGATTTTGCCGGTTTCTGGCTGCGACAGCAACGCATCGGTACGCGCCGACGCCTAACCTGTTCCCGGCAGGTTCCGCCGCGGCTAAACGCGGCGCGCGTTCACCAGTGCTGATTATAGTAGCCGCCGCCGTAGCCGTACTGGCGCTGATAGCCGTACTGCTGCTGCGGATATTGCTGCGGGTAATAGCTGGAGCCGCCGAAGCCGAACCAGCCGTCGCGGCCGGCGACGACGTCGCTCGAGGGTTTGCGCATGGCAAGCCCGCCTTGCGGCTGGTTGTTGAGCACGACGACGAACTCGGTGCGATAGTTCTGCTCGCGGTTCGCCGGCTCGTCGGAGATGATGATGGACGAGCGCGGCACCGCGGTCGAGGCGATGCGGTCGAGCACGTCTTTCGGGATGTCGATGCGGTCGAGCGCGTCCTTGGCGTCGTCGCCAGAGTCGATGGTGACCGCGGTCCAGCGCAGGCCGTCGCCGTCGGTGCGCGCCATCGCGGTGAAGACGTGGGTGCCGATCGGCTTGTCGGGATCGCGGATCGCGATCGGGACTTCCAGCGTCGACTGCCAGCCGCGCCGCACATAGAGCTTCTGCGTCTTGCGGCTGATGAAGACCGAGACCGGCTCGAGCGCGGCCTTGGCGTCGCGCGCCGCCGCCGCCGCATCGGCCTTCTTGGCTTCGGCGGCCTTCAGCGCGGCCTGTGCCGCGGCGGCCGCGTCGCGCTTTGCCTGCGCGTCGGCCTTGGCGGTGTCGAGCTGGGTGCCGAGGTCGGTGGCCTTGGCGGCGAGCTTTTGCCGGTATTCGTCGGCGCGCGCCTTCTCCTGATCGTTCCTGGGAGCCGTGCTGGGGGCGGCGATCATCTTGTCGGTGGTAGCGAGCTCGGCATCGGCGCGGGTCTTGAGCGCTTGCAGCTTCTGCAGCGCCGCCGGCGTGACGGTGGCCGCGGCGCGCGCCGCCGCGGTTGCGGCCTTCTTCGCCTCGTCGGCCGCCGCTGCGGCATCGGCCGCCTCCTGAGCGAGCTTGTCGGCGCGCGCCGGCGCTGCCGCAAGCGCGTCGGCGCTTGGCACGAAAAGCTTCGGATCGGAGAACGCGACGGGCTCCGCATCGTCCGGCGAAATGACCACGCGCATGCCGATCTGGGTCTTGCCGAACAGCTTCTCGGCGAAGTCATAGGGCATGCGAATGCAGCCGTGGGAGGCGGCGTAGCCGGGCAGCGGCCCGCCATGCAGCGCGATGCCCGACCAGGTGATGCGCTCCATGTTCGGCATCCAGGCATCGTCATAGAGGTTGGAGTGGTGGTCCTTGTCCTTCTCGACGACGCTGAAGATTCCGGCCGGCGTCTCGCGCCCCTTGATGCCGGTCGAGACCGGGGCGCGCAGGATCCAGCCGTCGGCATCGTAGATGGTCACCCTCTGGCTCTTGATCGAGACGATCGCCATGATCGGATCGCCGGCGTCGCGCGGCGCCGTCTCGTCGGTCGGATGGGCGGGACCCGCGCGATTGGCGGCGGCGTCGGCGGGCGGCGCCAGGCTCAGCGCCGTTAGCGCAGCCGCGGCGGCGAGCGTCACGAGGGCGGCAAGGCCCCAGCGCCGGATCGTTGCGGCGGATTGAAGGATCGTCGGTCGATGTGTCATGGCGTTTTCCATCCCGGCACTTCACTTTGTCTGAAGCGCGTTAAGTACTGCTTTAACGCCGCAACCCGGATTTCGCTGCGTTCATCCGGGCTAGATTTTCTCATTTTGCCAAGAGTCCGTTGAGCACGAGATCGAGGTGAGCGTTGAAGTATGCCTTCAGGTCGAGCGGCTGGCGCTCGTCGAACATCATCATCCACAGGTCGACCAGCGCGATCGGCGCGATCACGACCTGCGGCGAATCGACGATGGCGGATTTGCGGAATTCGCCGCGGTCGATGCCGCGCTGGATCGCCTGGCGCAGCATATCGAGACAGGGCTTTAAGATTTCCTCATGATAGCGGTCGGCGAGCTCGGGGAATCGCGAGGCCTCCGCGATCAGCATGCGCACCACTTCGCGGCGGCGGCGGTCGGCGACGATATGCTGGTAGATGAAGCTGAATTGCGCGCGCAGTAGATCGGCCGTCGAGCCGTCGTGGCTCGCGAACATGTCGTGCACGGTGTCGAGCGTGGCCTTGGTGACCTCGCGCACCATGGAGATGAACAAGTGCTCCTTGTTCTCGAAATAGACGTAGATGGTGCCCTTGGTGACACCGGCGCGCTCGGCGATGGCTTCGAGCGTGGTGGTGGCGTAGCCGTTGCGGGAAAATTCGTCGAACGCGGCCTGCAAAATCTCCTGGGGGCGCTCGGCCTTGCGGCGGCGCCTCAACTCCGGTCGCGGCTCCAACACGTCGGTCATTTATGGCCATCTCGCCGTCATCAGGGTTAACGCCTGGTGACCGGTTGCGGCTCCGGTGTCGGTCATCCGCGCGAGTTAGCTGTCAACAGGGTTCAAAAGTCAAGTTATTGACTAACCGGATAGTAAATAACTACCCTGTTCCGTTCGGAGTAGGAAGTGGTCGTGTCCGGTCCGTTGCAGTGGCGCAGTCGGAAGTCGGCGCTCACGCCGAAGGCGTGTGCGCGGCGCGGATTCGACAAGGCCGCCGCGGCGGCCTTGTCGGTGTTGGTACTGTCAGCCTGCGCGGTCGGGCCCGACTTCGTCGCGCCACCAGCGCCGACGGGCGCGGGCTTCACGCCCGAGAAGGCGCCCGCGACCACGGCCTCGACCGACGTGGCGGGCGGGGCGGCGCAGCGGTTTGCGGCCGGCCGCGACATTCCCGGCGCGTGGTGGCGCGTGTTTCATTCCAGGGAGCTCGACAGCTTGATCGCCGAAGCCTTGCGCGCCAATCCGAGCCTGCAAGCCGCCCAAGCCGCGCTGTGGCAGGCCAAGGAGACGCTCTACGCCCAGGAAGGCAAGCTGATGCCGCAGCTCGACGCCAATGCGAACGCCGAGCGGCAGCAGTTCACGCCGGCGGAATTCGGCGGCTCCGGACCGCCGTTCATCTTCAATCTGTTCCAGGCGACGGTGAACGTCTCCTACGCGCCCGACGTGTTCGGCGGCCAGCGCCGCCAGATCGAGGCGCTGTCGGCGCAGGCCGACTATCAGCGCTTTCAGCTCGAAGCGTCGTATCTGACGCTGACCTCGAACGTCGTCACCGCGGCGGTGCAGGAAGCCTCGCTGCGCGGCCAGATCGAGGCGACGCGGGATATCATCAAGATCGAAAGCGATCAGCTCACCGTCGTGCAGAACCAGTTCAACGTCGGCGCCGCGGCGAAGACCGACGTCTTGACCCAGCAATCGGAAGTGGCGACGACGCAGGCGACCCTGCCGCCGCTGCAAAAACAGCTCGAGCAGCAGCACCACGTGCTGCTCGCGTTGATCGGCCGCTTCCCTAACGAAGCGGCGAACGACCGGCTGACGCTCGCCGCGCTCAAGCTGCCGACCGACCTGCCGCTCAGCGTGCCGTCGCAGCTCGTCGAGCAACGCCCCGATGTGCGCTCGGCCGAAGCGCAATTGCATCAGGCCAGCGCCAATATCGGCGTCGCCATCGCCAACCGCCTGCCGCAGTTCAATCTCACCGGCTATTACGGCAGCGCCGCCGGCACCACCGCGGCGCTGTTCACGCCGCACACCATCGTGTGGGACGCGGTGGCGAGCGGCACGCAGCCGATCTTCCACGGCTTCAATCTCCTGCACATGCAGCACGCCGCCGAAGCCGCCTACGACCAGGCGCAGGCGCAATACCGCTCGACCGTGCTTGCGGCGTTCCAGAACGTCGCCGATGCGCTGCGCGCGCTGCAGCTCGACGCCGCGACCCTGAAGGCGCAACGCAACGCGCTGCGCGCCGCCTCCGACACGCTCGACCTCGCCCGCGGCCAGTACCGGCTCGGCGCTATCAGCTACGTGACGCTGCTCAACGCGCAGCGCAGCTATCAGCAAGCCCGCCTCGCCGTGGTGCAGGCGCAAGCCGCGCGCTACGCCGACACCGCGGCGCTGTTCCAGGCGCTCGGCGGCGGCTGGTGGAACCGCGCCGATGTCGCGCCCAATCCGTTCACGCCGGATCCCGACCCACAAGCGGTGGCGCTGCCGGATACGGTGCCGGGAACGCTGGCGGCCAAGCCCGTAACCATCCCCGCAAGCATGGAAGCCAAGCCATGAAGAAGCGCATGGTGATCATGCTGGCCGCGGTCGCCGTCGTGTTCGGCGGCGTGTTCGGCTTTCAGGCGTTCAAGGCGGCCATGATCAAGAAGTTCATGAGCCAGATGGCGCAGCCGCCGCAGACCGTCACCGCCGGCAAGGCGAGCTTCAGCGCCTGGCAGCCGAAGATCGGCGCGGTCGGCACCCTGCGCGCGGTCAAGGGCGCGGACCTCTCGCTGGAAGTCGCCGGCGTCGTCGACCAGATCGCGTTTAGTTCCGGCGACGACGTCGAGGCCGGCGTCATGCTACTGAAGCTGCGCTCCGACGACGATCTCGCCAAGCTGCAGTCGCTGCAGGCGACGGCGGAGCTCAACGAAATCACCTACGAGCGCGACCAGAAGCAATTCAAGCTGCAGGCGGTGAGCCAGGCGACCATCGACACCGACGCGGCCAACCTGAAGAACGCCAAGGCGCAGGTGGCGCAGCAGCAAGCCATCCTCGACAAGAAGACGCTGCGCGCGCCGTTCGCCGGCCATCTCGGCATCCGCGCCGTCGATCTCGGCCAATATCTCGGCGCCGGCACGGTGATCGTCACCTTGCAGGCGCTCGATCCGATCTTCATGGATTTTTTCGTGCCGCAGCAGGCGGTCGACCAGGTCAAGATCGGCGAGCAGATCGCGGTGAAGGTCGACGCCTACAAGGACCAAACCTTCGTCGGCGAGATTTCGGCGATCAATCCCAAGGTCGATGCGTCGAGCCGCAACGTGCAGATCCGCGCCACCTTGAAGAACGCCGACCACAGGCTCCTGCCCGGCATGTACGCAACCGTCGAAATCCCGACCGGGGCGCCGGAGAATTTGATCACGCTGCCGCAGACCGCGATCAGCTTCAGCCCGTACGGCGACACCGTCTATATCGTCGACGACAAGGGCGCAGGGCCCGACGGCAAGCGTCAGCTCGTGGCGCGGCAAAGCTTCGTCACCACCGGCGCCACCCGCGGCGACCAGGTCGCCGTCCTCAAGGGCGTCAGCGAGGGCGATCTGATCGTGACCTCGGGCCAGCTCAAGCTGCACAACGGCTCCTCGGTCCTGATCGACAACACCGTGGCGCCGACGGCCGAGGCGGCGCCGAACGTGCCGCTGGATCGCTAGCGCATGATCCCGAAAAGTGGACGCCGGTTTTCGGACAAGATCATGCGCAAACTCAACAGCATGATCCCGAAAAGTGGACAGCGGGTTTCGGACAAGATCATGCGCGAACAAAAATAGGCCCGCGATGCATTTCACCGACATTTTCATCCGCCGGCCGGTGCTCGCCTCGGTGGTCAGCCTGTTGATCCTGGTGCTCGGCGTGCGCGCCTATTTCGTGCTGCCGATCCTGCAATATCCGCGCACCCAGAATGCGATCGTGACGGTGACGACGATCTATTACGGCGCCGATGCCGACGTGGTGGCGGGCTTCATCACCACGCCCTTGGAGAACGCCATCGCCCAGGCCAACGGCATCGACTACATGAACTCGGTGAGCCAGAGCGGGGTCAGCACCATCACGGTGACCTTGCGGCTCAACTACGAGCCCGACAAGGCGCTCACCGAGATCGCCACCAAAGTCAGCTCCATCCTCAACCAGCTGCCGACCGGCACGCTGCAGCCGATCCTGACCGTCAAGATCGGCCAAACCTTCGACGCCATGTATATCGGCTTCAACAGCGACGCCTTGGCGCCGAACCAGATCACCGATTATTTGACGCGCGTGGTGCAGCCGAAGCTGCAGGCGGTACCGGGCGTGCAGACCGCGGAGCTGCTTGGCCAGAAGGTGTTCGCGCTGCGCGCCTGGCTCGATCCGGAGAAACTTGCCGCCTTCGGCCTGACCGCGGCCGACGTCAGCGCGGCCCTTGCCGCCAACGATTACATTTCCGGCATCGGCACCACCAAGGGCCAGATGGTGCAGGTCAGCCTCACCGCCTCGACCAGCCTGCATTCGGCCGAAGAGTTCCGCAATCTCGTGGTCAAGCAATCCGGCGGCGCCATCGTGCGCTTGAAAGACGTCGCCAATGTCACGCTCGGTGCCGAGGACTATGACACCGAAGTCGGCTTCGACGGCAAGCTCGCCGTCTATATCGGCATCCAGGTGGCGCCGGCCGCCAACCTGCTGGACGTGGTCGCCGGCGTCCACAAGGTGTTCCCCGACATCCAGGCGCAGCTGCCGCATGGGCTCAGCGGCGAGATCGTCTACGACTCCACCGAATTCGTGCACAGCGCCATCAACGAGGTGATCCGCAGCCTGGTCGAAGCCCTGATCATCGTCACGGTGGTGGTGTTCCTGTTCCTCGGCTCGATCCGCTCGTCGCTCATTCCGACCGTGGCCATTCCGCTGTCGCTGATCGGCACGCTCGTCGTGCTGCTCGCGCTCGGCTATTCGATCAATCTGCTCACGCTCTTGGCGCTGGTGCTCGCCATCGGGCTTGTGGTCGACGACGCCATCATCGTGGTCGAGAACGTCAGCCGCCATCTCGAAGAAGGCGTGGCGCCGACGCCGGCGGCGATCCAGGCGGCGCGCGAGCTCGGCGGCCCGATCATCGCCATGACCGTGGTGCTGGCCGCAGTCTATGTGCCGATCGGCTTCCAGAGCGGGCTCACGGGCGCGCTGTTCGCGGAGTTCGCCTTCGCGCTGGTCGGCGCCGTCACGGTGTCGGGCATCGTCGCGCTGACCTTGTCGCCGATGCTGTGTGCGCGGCTGCTCAAGGCGCCCGATCCGGCGCGCGGCGGCTGGGAAACGCGCTTCACGCTCTTCATCGACCGGCAGTTTCATCGCCTGCATGGCGGCTACGAGCGCTGGCTGCACGGCAGCCTGAACACGTTGCCGGTGACGCTCACCTTCGCCGCGATCGTGCTTGCTAGCATCTATTTTCTCTTCGCCACCGCCAAGACCGAGCTCGCGCCGACCGAGGATCAGGGCGTCATCATCACCTCATCGACCGCGGCGCCGAACTCGACGCTGCGGCAGCGCCAGCTTTATTCGAAGCAGATCTACGACGTCTTCGCGTCGCATCCGGAAACCGAGCACGTGTTCCAGCTCGACGTGCCCGGCCAATTCCTCGCCGGCATGGTGTTCAAGCCGTGGGACCAGCGCAGCAAGACCACCAATCAGCTCCAACCCGTGGTGCAACAGGAGGCCGGCAAGATCGCGGGCGTGCGAGTCGCGGCCTTTCAGCCGCCGGCGCTGCCGGGCGCCTTCGGCCTGCCGGTGCAGTTCGTCATCGTCACCACCGATCCGTACGAGCGGCTGAATACGGTGGCGCAGGCTTTTTTGCAGGAAGCGCAAAAGAGCGGGATGTTCATCTTCCTCGACACCGACCTGAAATTCGACCGTCCGCAATCCGACATCGTCATCGATCGCGACAAGACCGCGCAGCTCGGCCTGAAGATGAGCGACGTCGGCAGCGCGCTGGCTTCGATGCTCGGTGGCGGCTACGTCAACTATTTCAGCATGAGCGGGCGCTCGTACAAGGTGATCCCGCAGGTGCAGCAGCGCTTCAGGCTCAATCCGCAGCAGCTGCTCGACTATTACATCAAGACGTCCGACGGCGCGCTGGTGCCGCTCTCCACCATTGCCAGCGTCTCGACCAGGACGGTGCCGGAAGCGCTCAATCACTTCCAGCAGCTCAACAGTGCGCAGATCATCGGCGTGGAGATGCCCGGCGTGACGCAGGGTGATGCGCTCGTGTACCTGCAGGACCTCGCCAGGCGCACGCTGCCCGAAGGCTATTCGATCGATTACGGCGGCCTGAGCCGGCAATACGTCCAGGAGAGCAGCGGCTTTGTCGTCACCTTCGGCTTTGCGCTGATCATCATCTTCCTCGCGCTCGCCGCCTTGTTCGAGAGCTTCCGCGATCCGGTGATCATCCTGGTCTCGGTGCCGATGTCGATCGCGGGCGCGCTGATCTTCGTCACGCTCGGTTTCGGCGGCATGTCGCTCAACATCTATACCGAAGTCGGCCTGGTGACTTTGATGGGGCTGATCTCCAAGCACGGCATCCTGATCGTGCAATTCGCCAATCACCTGCAGCAGCAGGGCCGCACCAAGCGCGAGGCGGTGGAGGAGGCGGCCGGCATCCGGCTGCGGCCGATCCTGATGACCACGGCCGCCATGGTGCTCGGCGCCGTGCCCTTGATCATCGCCACCGGTGCCGGCGCGGTGTCGCGCTTCCAGATGGGCGTGGTGATCATCTCCGGCCTCTCCATCGGCACGCTGTTCACGCTGTTCGTGGTGCCGGCGGTCTATCTGATTTTCGCCGCCGATCATCACGCCGCGGCCGGCGTGGCCGAGGAGGCGGCGGCGCCGCACGCCGCGGGCACGTGATTTTTCGGCGCGGGCTTGCTACCGAGGCAGTCAGCTCGGCGCGGCGCGCAACGGCAAGGCTGTGAGGCTACATCGGGCGCCAATCACTTGCCGTCAGGCGTCGGCAGGCCTTCCTGTATCTCGTTCAAGCCGGTGGGATCGCTGGCAGGCCCGTCGTGCGCGTTCGCGAAGCCGGTGAGCGGCAAAGTGAAGCTCGTCGGCTTTCCTTTGTTGAAGGCTTGAATAGCTAGACTCCGCCCTTTCTTCAGCTTCTCGATCAAATCGGCGTCGGCTTTGTAATCCGCCATGCAACCATTTTTCGGCAGGCAGACGACAAATGGCGCAGTCATCGTCTCCTTCTCGTCAATGACGATGCGGGCGCCTGGGACCAGCGCCACACCCAAGGGCAGCGTGACGCGTAACAGCTTCGGATCGTCCCCCTCCGGCTCGATCAGCAGGGCGATAACGAGCTTTTCGCCCGATGTCAGATGGCCGTCTGAAGCTGTGAAGCAGACCTCCTTGGTAGCAATTTCGGATGATTTTTCGGTCAGGCCTTTAGCGCAGTACTTGGTCCAGGGCGCAAAAATCAACTGCACTGTTTCAGCAGGCGCTGCCTGCTGCATCGGCGCCGGTGGGTTTGCCGACGGCTGTTGAGCAAACGCGTGGTTTCCGACCGCAAGGGGGAGCGCAGCCATTGCCGGTATGCTTAGCGCTGCAATCTTCGCTGCGACCGAGGCGGGCCCATGCGTCATGAGAAGCAGTCCGTGGTTTTAGAGGTGCGTGAAGGCGTAAAACAAGCGTGCGCAGCGATGCGCACGCCTGCTGTCGCTTGTTTTCTGAGAGATGGCGACCGTATTGATGGCCATCTCTGCTTGTTGGATTCTCACGGTCCGGCGTGGCAAGTAGCCGGGCTGACGCCGCTTTCCTCATAGTCGAGCGGTCCATTGACCTCGTGCTTGTATTTGGCGAGGACGTCGTAGCACGGCACCGGCTGCCCCGGCGGCCCCGAAAGCGGCGTACCGACGGGAACGTTCTTTTCGAGATTGCCACCGCATTGCCAATTAGCGGCGTCGTTGACATTTCCCGAGCCGTTATACACCGCAGTTTGCGGGTAAGGGCACAACGGACGTGTAAGAGTCGTGGGTGATGCGGGGTTGTAGGCAGGCGCCGCCGTGTTGCCGCCCCCGATCACTTCGCTCGGCGCAATGCCGTTCTCGACCCAGTTGATGACCGCATTGAAGTCGGCGCCGCCCTGTGGCCACGGTCCCAGGCTGCCGTGACTCAGAATGCCGAGGCCGCAATGACTCACCCCAGGAGCATGGAACAGACGGTAGAATTCCTGGACGCCTCGGAACGGATCGTGGAACCTATCGTGATCATGGTCAGCGTCAGCGAAGTGATCAGACCCGGTATTATGGCGCAAACGCCACAAGGGTGCGGCCATGACCCGCCCGTGGCGTTGCGTGACACTGGCCGCAATTTACTTGGCTATTGGCGCTGTTGGCACTCCAGCAGCGTCCGGGCGCCCCGCCTTTATCCATCCTATCGTTTCGGAAATAGGCCGCGAGCCAACCTGCAAATACACGCCCTCTAGCGGCGGGAAAAAGTATGGCACGAAACCAGAAATGGCAGGTGCTGGCGGACTATTTTGGAAGCCGTACCTTTCAACCGGAAACGACCCTATCCCCAATCCTGCCGCCGTAAGCGCATTGGCAATCGCCTCCGCGGCGTCATGCCAGTTAAGCCAAGTCGGCCGGGGCCTAGCGGGGTTAAAAGGTTCGCCCATTGGATACGCAACTCGAACACCGCCGCCGATATTGGCGTCCGGCACGTTGGAATTTCTGTCGGAAACCCAGTACGGCCGCAATCCGTATTGCATCAATATAAGAAAAACTTCATTGGCTAAATTTTTGGCTTCTTTATCCGCTTCCACTGTTTGGATCGCGACATTAATGCCGCCGAATTTTTCCATTCCGGCGAAGTACTTTTTAGCTGGAGGCTCTTCATTTATTCCGATTAGTCCCGCGTGTCGGGGCAGCATGACTGTTTGCAGCGAGATGTTGTCGGCGGTTAGCTGTGCTGTCTCTTTGTTTAACTCAGCGATTTTTAGATTTGCCGAGTCGCGCTCCTCCTCCCAATATCTCTCTTTCACAGCCGCCAGTCGGACGATGACAATGGTGGCCACCACGCCGATAACCAAGCTGCTAATAAAAAAGATATTGGCAACGTCAAATATTTTGTTGGCAA
>Ga0335081_10015810_pt1 | contig 12215 bp, 9 predicted proteins | sample Lox_Sample_35_FD_206713 | JGI IMG/M metagenome (GOLD analysis project Ga0335081, IMG submission 206713) | Soil microbial communities from Loxahatchee National Wildlife Refuge, Florida, United States - Lox_Sample_3.5 | ecosystem: Environmental > Terrestrial > Soil > Wetlands | place: USA: Florida... | reverse complement strand
CCGGTCGGCTGTTTCAGGTCAGGCGTCGTGCGCCATGAGCATTTTTAAGACTCAAGATGGTACTTGGGCCCGTAGAGTGGCTGTTCGCAAGAAGGGCACGTGGCGGACATCTGTTTTGCGGCCGTGGCTCACAGACCACCGGTTCGAGCAGGCACGATTCATCCTGGTGGGTGGTCCAACCGTTTTGGTTTCGGCGGACGATTTGCGGCGGGCACTTGCCGCCACCACCGCACCCGGCAGGCTGATCTGTTCCGTTCGCATCGATCCTGAGAAAAGCACTATCAATGGTCAGCCGGTTCATTTTATGGGCTGACTCGATCGCTCGCAGGCTGCTCCGGTCCACTGCGATACTCGCACCAGGTCAGTTTTCGATCGCGTCATTGCACACCGGCTGCCAGCGGAGAATGAGGTCCCGTTCCTCCGTGCAGCGGGCCCCCTGGCCGGCGGTGGAATAATGGACATGGACGTGCGTAGCGCCATTCGACATGGCGTCAACCAGCGTCACATGACCCTCAAGTCGCTGATGCAGATCTCGCGTTTGAGCGATGTAGATGGGAATCCAACTGCCGTCCTCGGATTGTTTGGCGTAAATGTAATTGCCTGGCAGCGGCCTGAAAGCCGTGTCAATGGGATGAATCTCGTATTGATACTCGTTGCCGGACTGCCCGCACCAACGGACGGACACGGACTGCGTGCTCTGCGGCTGCAGGTGACGACCGAATAACTGTTTTAGCCAGTTCACCATGTTTAAATCAGCTCATCAAATGAGCACTCTGTCAAGCGCTGAATCTCGTTATGGTCAAACCGGTTGATCAGCCCGAACAGGACGCCGTCAGCGTTTTCGGTCGCTGAGGTCATCTTCGTAGGGCACGTTGTTCGCCTCGGCCCAGCCGATCACGAACGCCTTCATGGCCCCGTCACGGTATCCGAACCATTGATCCTGAATACCCAGCCGGTAAAGCGTGTCCTTGAAACGGTGGAAAGCGCCGTGGCCCTTGATCGCACGCCACAGCTGCTCAGCGGCATTCCCATCCGGCAATGCCCGGATGAATCGCTCCATGTGATTATATTCGTTGAACTCAAACTTGCCCGGCGGATCAATGAACCGGTCACCACTGTGGTCCACAATCGCCCGCGCCGTTTCGACTTCCTCCTTCTGCCAGTCAGTCAGCCGCCTCAACGCTTCGTCCTCGCCCTCTTCCACGGCACTCAGAATACCGTCCGACACGCTGACGATCCGGCCGGTGTGCCGGTCAAAATAAGCGCGCCGATCCACGGACTCGAAATCAAGCGCGTCCGTCAACTCGCTCAGTTTGGCGGGTGGGTTCATACCGTGACTCTAGTCCCGCCAGGGACGACGCGCAATCGCCCGCGGTCTCAACCGGGTGTTGAGAAGATGAAACAAACAAAACCCCCTGGGGCGGCGGAGCGCGCAGGCGGGCCGAGCGTTTTCTTTCGTCCCGGCCGGACTCGGGTGACTGCCCCCTTTCGGGACATTGCCCCGGGCAGGCGATTTATGCCGATTTATCTTGCCCGGCCCGGTTTCGGGCGTAAGGTGAGATTGCAAACGGAGCATAGTTTACCAGGTGTCCGACTGCCCTTCGTATTGGCATTCACTCCCCTCTTATTCCCTGCGCTGCTAAGCCGGAGCCGCCATCGCGGCTCAAACCAAAAAAGAGCAGTACCAGAAAGAACAAAAATATGATGATAAACACAAAACAAACAGCGCCTCCCGCTTCCAACGAACGGGGCGCCATGAAATCAACGCCAGTTGCGACCGGCAGAAGTTCATTGCTCAATCCATCAAAGCTGCAAAGTGAAGCCCCATCCCCGGCGGCGATCGCGGAAAAAGCCTACGGGCTTTGGCTCGCGCAAGGACAGCAACCGGGCCATGACCAGGAGCACTGGTTCGAAGCCGAACGGCAGTTGCGGCACGGGTAAACTCCCGTCGGTTGGGCAATGAAAGGGAGCGGAAGGCGGCAGTCAACCGCCTCCGTTCGCTTCGTTGGCCGGCTGGTCAATCCGGCAGATGCCGGTTGTTCGTGCGCGCGTTTTCATAATGCTCCCCTGTCGCGGAGACTCGCCGCGTCGTAACCCGCTGCAGACGGGGAGTGCGACGAAGACGGATTATCGCGCCGTAGCGGAGTGAAGGTGGACCTGAGGAGAGGCGCAGTGTAAGATGCATACGACGGCAGAGATTCTATGTTGAGATGCGGTAAGAGGAAAAATGACGAAGGCGAGCGGTTGGTGACCGCGCTGCAAAGCCCGCCGGCCGTCCCACCGGAAACAACGGTCCGGATGGCGATTGTGAGCAATTCAAAGAGGAATGAAACTATGGAAAATCCGCGCACCGTCGGTCGGTTCATCGCGATTTTGCTCGTCGCCAGCCTTGCGGCGGTCATTGCGGCCATCATTTTCAATTCCTGTTCAAATTAAGACACTACGCTCATTGGAACTGACTGGGGGCGGCCGGACGCAATGGCCGCCAAATTTTACCGCGCGCAGGCGGGAACGACCACCGGCCTGAACGCCAGCCGATTTCGTATGGACGTGATTACGCGGGAAGAGTTCAAAGTGCTGCTGCCACTGGCTTGTGCATGGGCAGAGGAACAGGAGCGCATTGTCCTCCGCGACGGCGCGCCTCTCTCGCCCGCCCAGACCGCTGACGCCAGGAGCATCGGCGTTGCCCATCCGGAGAAAGTCAGGTTGCTGAAGGTGACTCGCCTCCCCATGCCGGAGAACCCCGCCCTTCGCGACGCCGCGGTTGCCATCCAGCTCATCTCGCCTCACACCGCCGGACTGACGTTGAGGTATGGCATCTTCATCCGGGCGGACTGTTGGGATGATCGCCGGCTCGTTTTCCATGAGCTTGTCCACACTTTCCAGTATGAAAGGCTTGGCGGATTTCAACCGTTTCTGCAGCAGTATTTGTATGAGTGCATCACCATTGGGTATCCTGCTGCTCCCCTGGAGCAGGAGGCAATCACTACGACAGCAAGATTGTGTGCTTGACACCGCTCTTTTGCCAACGCCGGCGGGCGCGCCCGGTTTTTGGGGAAGCCGCGGTTATTCTGCGTCACTGGCCCGGCGCGGCTCCCCTCTGGCGTCGGGCGACGCAATATAGAAAATATGTCTGAAGTTATACTCAAACGAGGAGAGCCGGTCGAGAAGGCCCTGCGCCGGCTCAAGCGGCAACTGATCCGCGAACAAACCCTGGTGCAGGTCCGCCTGCACCGGCGCTTCGAAAAGCCCAGCGCCCGGAAACGCCGGAAGCAGAAGGCGGCCCGGTTCTCGGCCATGCTGAAGGCGCGGTATGCCGACCTGTGAGATTCAGATTCCGCGGCCGACAGTCCCGGATGCGAACCCGGGTTTTCAAATGGTGCTTGCTATTTGGCGGGGAACACCGAGCCTGAACCTGTCTAAGAGATGGCTCGTCGCTTCCAGCACATGGTAAATCTTCAGTTGAACATCGTTCAGTGATGATTTGAAACCCGATCGCCGGGAACAGTCTGGGAGAGAGCAGCCGGTCTGAATGATACAGTCTGTATGAGCACAAAATTATACGTGGGAAATCTTTCCTCGGACGTCACCGAAAACGACCTTCGGGACATGCTGTCGAAACATGGCCCGGTGGATGAGATCAACGTCATCATGGACAAAGTGACCGGGCGGCCTCGAGGCTTCGCCTTCGCCACCATGAACACCGAGGAAGGGGCCAAGGCCGCCATCCTGGCCTTGAATGGCAAGGATTGGAAAGGCCGCGCGCTCAAGGTCAACGAAGCCCGCCCGCGCCAGTAACGTTCCGGTGGCGGGCGCGGTTAATCGTTCTTCTCCTGCGGAAGCACCGCCCACGCCGTGCGATAACGAATCAACCTTTGCAGGTCCTTGTCCGTCCCGCGGGCCATGCGCCGCCCTGCGCAAGTTCGCGCTTTTCATCGTCGGGAATCGGGGCTGGCGTTTGCACACAGAGCCGCCGGTGTGGCGAAATGGCAGACGCACAGGACTTAAAAATTGAAAAATCCCACTTTCAGGCCATCTCTTGTGACTGCTTACGATTCGCACAAAGTGATTGTATTTATTGGTCAAAATCAGTTTTTCCTGCTTTTTCCCGCGTCGTCATTTAACGCGAGGTTTTGACCCCAAAAGTAGCACAAAAAGTAGCACAGAAATTCCATTGGCCTCACGGATATAAAAGTCCTGTGGTTCTATCCTATTTGCTTCATTCACACGCCAGGCTACGGCACGGAGCGGATACGCCAGAAATTATTGGTGGTTAAGTCTGGCGTGTTGGTGAACCAAACCATTCCAGCATCGCCAGCGGGATTGGTGACGAGCGGCGACCAATTGGGCGGTTGCAGGCTGGATGCGTAGTCTAGCGCGTAATTCGTACCAGCCAAGCCCTCAAACGACAAGCTGACATCACCCCCGCTCAAGAGCTGAATCGAGATTTGGTTGTAGCCAAAGGGCGCGGCTAGAATTTGCTCGGGCCGGTTGGTAGAGTTCAAGGTGCCGTCGCCCAACTGGCCCTGATTATTGTAACCCATGCCCCAAAGACTACCATCGCTCTTGAGAAACAGGCTGTAGAAATCTCCGGCGGCAATCGCCGTAACACCACTGGCCACAATCATCTCGGGCTGGTTTGTGCTAAATTTGGGAATCGTGCCGTAAGTGCCGTCGCCCAACTGGCCATATTGGTTGTACCCCATGGCCCAAAGACTACCATCGCTCTTGAGAAACAGGCTGTGCCAATGTCCGGCGGCAATTGCAGTAACATTGCTGGCCACAATCATCTCGGGCTTGTTGGTGTTGTTGTAAGTGCCATCACCCAACTCGCCATAGCCATTGTCACCCATAGCCCACAAACTCTCGTCGCTTTTGAGAAACAGGCTATGGACGACCCCGCCGGCAATTGCAGTAACATTGCTGGCCACGATCATCTCGGGCAGGTCAACTGCGGCGCTGTAAGTGCCGTCGCCCAATTGGCCCATATAATTGTAACCCACCGCCCACAAACTGCCATCACCCTTGAGAAACAGGCTATGGCCGCCTCCGGCGGCAATGGTTGTGACGTTGCTGGCCACCATTTGCACCGGGGAATACTGGTACTGGCTGTAAGTGCCAATGCCTAACTGCCCATAAAAATTCCAGCCCATGGCCCAAAGGCTGCCATCACTCTTAAGGAACAGGCTGTGGGCATCTCCCGCAGCAATGGCTGTGGCATTGGTGACTGCAATTCGTTCCGGACGATTCTTCTGGGTATTGTTGCCGTCGCCCAATTGGCCGTAAGTATTATAGCCCATGGCCCATAAGCTGCCATCATTCTTTAGGAACAGGGTATGACCGTATCCTGGCGACCCACCATCCCCGCCAGCGGCGATTGCTGTGACGCCACTTGGCACAATTTCTAGCGGGCGATTGCTACTATTTATGGTACCATTTCCCAACTGTCCGTAGCTGTTGAGGCCCATACCCCACAGACTGCCGTCTCCCCCGACAAACAGGCTGTGTTCCCAGCCCGTAGCCACCTTAACCGGCAGCCGGGCGTTCCTGCTGACGGTTAGACCCACCATATCTACCTGCACCCCTGACCCCGTAAAACTCAATACATGATTTCCCGCAGACAGGAGTATCGGCGCCGTCTGGCAGAAACTCCAAACGAGGAACGGTACGGTAATCGAGCCGGCATTCGTGCTGTCCACCAGAACCGTAACCGTTGCGCTCGGATTTCCCCAGCTTATAGCCATGAAAGTGAATATGTAATTGAAATTGCCCGCCGGAAAATTTGATATGGTTTGGGAGATGACAGAACCAGCATTTCCCAAAAAGGCAACCTGGTTACCATCGCTAGAGAACGGCGATACGGGCAAGAGGCTGCCATTGGCCTCGATTCCACAGTTGCCAGTAAACGTCCAAACTGCTCCCGTTGGATTGTATTGGTAACTATTTAAACCGCCAACCGGCCCGACTACCGGTGTTTCAAAACTCGGGTTTTGAATTGTCTGCGCGCTTAACCTTACTGTGCCGATTTGCAGCAGCACCGTGCAAATCCCAAAGATTGGAATCAGGTGCCATATTGCAGTCTCTGAACCTTTCATAGCATCCTCCATTCGCTCACAATTTCCCAATTCCGTCAATCCACCTTAATTGTCTGCCGACGAACCAATTAGGGTGATTCCAAACCGGACTCTTTCCCCCAGTTCGCGTTCACGTGTTTGTCATCTGTCTTGCTGATTGAAGGCCAAGCCACTTGCCAACCACGAGAACACTCACCACAAAATCCAGCCTGATCGTGCCGAATTTGCACCCAGCACCGCGCCCGTATCACCCTCGCAGAACCGGTTTCAAACCCGACACCATCAGGACAAATCGCCCGCAAACCGACAACACTCCTTTGCTGCAAATTACCCCACTATCTCAGGACAGTTATTAGGGTATTAAACAAGGTTAAGGGCGGCGGCGGGCGCGGCACAGCCGCGCTCCGCTCGCCGCCCATTCACCGTGTTCTCAGGCCACCATCTGGGCCTCTTTAATGACCAGATGCTTGTCGCGTTCTTCCCAGCGCAGCACTTTCAGCGTCACTTGCTGCATTTCCGGCACCGACGGAATGAATGTTGTCCTTGCCGACCGCGGAGCAGCCGACCTCGCGTCTGGTTGCGTAACTGCCATTCGCCTGCGTTCCGGGAAATCCGCCAAACCAGCGCGGGTTCAGGCGGTCATGGCACCAGCAGCGCCCGGTAAAATCGCCGCGGATACCTGCCGAAATTGGTGTCCGTGAAAAACCAATCGCCGTTGGTGTCGGCGGCGTTGGTAACGATTGGCTGCCAATTGACCGGCGGAGCCAGATTGGTGGCGGTTTGCAGGGCGTAAGGATGACCGGGTGAGCCGCTTAATTGCAATTGCACGCCCGCTCCCTGGCTCAGACTGGCGGCAAAGTTTTGCGGTGACAGAATCAGAGTGAGTGGCGCCACCGAACTGGTCGCGCAACCATACTGCGAGTAAACCACGACCGAATAATTGCCAAATTGGGTCGGCTGGAGGTTCGTCAACGTCAGCGTGGCATTGGTCGCGTCGGCGAGCGCGTTGCCACCGAGGAACCATTGATAGCCGAGCGGTTGTCTTCCGTCGGCGGTGACCGAGAAACTGCGGCTGCTTCCGACCGGTGCATTCGTGCCGGACGGTCCGGTGACGATTTGCGGCGCTTTGCCGGACAGGCGCAGATACTTGATCGCATCGCCAACGTTCACCATCAACAGCGATCCATCGCGGGAGATGCGTGTGCGCACGCTGGTCTTTACGGTGGTCCCCGTGGCATCGCTGAACGAGGTTCCAAAATCGTAGTTCGTCGCCTCCGTGAGCGTGGCCGTATCATAGACGCGCACCTCGGAACTGCCACCCCAGACGAAGTAAACCAGATCGGCCCACGGATGATAGACCACGCCCACCGGGCGATCGGCGAAATAATTTCCGATGGTTGCGATCTGGGTCAGATTCGAATCGTAGATGAACGTGCCGCCGTCGCTGGCGTAGGCGAACTGCGAACCGTCCCGGTTCACTCCCGGGGCAATCCAGCAGAACCAGCCATTGCTGACGCTGTTGGTGATGGCCTGGATCGCGACGGAATATTTATAGAGGGTGCCCGAGGATAAGGCCCCCTCGATGATGCCGATGACGTTGCCGTTACCACTGGCGGCAGCGAGCGAGCGGTTGAACAACGAACCGACCGAGGAATTGGTCTTTGCATTGGCGTCGTAGCGCCGCAACGATACCCATCCCGAGCCGGGATAATCTCCCGTGATGAGCGCCGCGTTGTCGTTGCCGAACGCCACCGAGTAAGTGCCGGCGTCGCCCAACCCGCTGGGAGGCAAAACCACCTGCCCGTTCGTTCCGTTCAGGAGGTCCACCACATAAATGCTCGTGCCGCCGGAGTGGTCTGCGGCCACCAGCGTGTTCCCGTCGAATGAAAGATCAATGCCCCACAAACTCAAACCCGTACCCAGGACCAACGGCGTCAGGAACACATTTGAGCCGACGTCATAGCGCAGGATGGAACTGCCGCTGGTGATGTACATGATGTCGCGCCCGCCGTCATAAACCATGTCCACCGCGCCGGGCGCCGCAGCCGTCTGCACACCCTGGCCGGGCTGATAGAGACTGAGCAGCGCGTTTGAACTGGAGCTGAACCCGTATGCGTTAGTCACCACCACCGAGTAATTTCCTGCGTTGGCCGACTGCGCGTTGAGCAGGACCAGGGTCGAATTCGTCGCGCCCGGAATGTTGGTGCCGTCAAACCGCCATTGATAGGCAAAAGGCAGGTTGCCGATGACACCGATACTAAAGCTGGCGCCTCCGCCCGGCGCAATCGTCTGGCCTTGCGGTTGGGCGATGATGACCGGCCCGGAATTGACCGTCAGAAAGGCGTTGCTGCTGAGGCTCGTGCCGATAACGTCGCTGACGGCGACGGAGTAATTACCCTGCTGGACATATTGGGCGTTGCTCACGACAAGTGACGAGTTCGTCGCCCCGAAAATATCCGTGCCGTTGAAACGCCACTGGTAGGCGAGGGGATCCGTGCCGCTCGCGCCCACGCTGAACGTGGCGGTTTCGCCGGCGGCAATCGTCTGGCTCTGCGGCTCGTTGGTGATGGTGGGCGATGAAATCGAGAAACTGCTCACCGGCGCGAACGCCGAACCGGCATAGGCATGGTCTATGGCCTGCACGCTCCAATAGTAAGTGCCGACGTTGAGGTTGGTGATCAGGTAGAAAAGCCGGGGTCCCGTATTGCCCATCTCGGGCAACCGTCGCCAGCCGGTGGCGAGATTCGCGGCCGGGGCGATAAGGTTTGCCGTACCGGGTGAAGTGCCGAGCCACACATTGTAGGTCAGCCCACCGGATTGCTGGGCATCCGTGGCCGCCGACCACGCGAGCCGGGCTGACTTGCCTTTCTTCTGCACACTAAGATTTCCGGGAGCCGTCGGCGGGGTGTTTGAAACCGCACTGTCGTTCCGGAACAGTTTGGTGACCTTTGCCCCGTTGGTGTCTATGCCGCAGATGATAAAGTCAAGGCGTCCGTCATTGTTATAATCGCCCCAGGAAACGGCGGCGTCGCTCAGTTCCTGTGGCGCGGTCCAGACGAGCGTAAATACACCCCCGCCATCGTTGCGATACAAACGCGTGACGTTGTTGCTCGCCCCCTGGCCTCCCAGCAGCAGATCCAGGCGGCCGTCGTTGTTATAATCACCCCACGCCACCGAACTGTAGTACGCGCCCGGCAGCGCAACGGAGGTTTTGGTGAAGTTCGTGCCGCTGTCGTTGTGGTAAATCTCGGCGAACGCGCCCTGCACATTGTCGTAGCCGGCGATGACCAGGTCCAGATATCCGTCGTTGTCATAATCGCCCCACGCCGCGGCGTTGAACAGACGGTTGGGAAACTCCTGAATGTTGGTGAAAACGCCGTTGCCGTCGTTGCGCAAGATACGGCCGCGATTGGGATAACTCGTGGCCACGCCGGCCGCGATGTCCAGGTCGCCGTCGTTGTCAATGTCTGCCCAGGTCGAGTAAGTGTAGGAATCGGGCGAGAACGGGGGTGAGAACGCAATACCGCTGTTGTTCAGCACGCCGTTGTCGTTGCGATAGAGCAGCATGGTGGTGCGTCCACCTTGCAACAAATCCTGATCGCCATCGTTGTCATAGTCGCCCCAGTTCTCTGAACCGAAGTAACTGCCCTGAAGCGCTGTCACGGCGCTGAACGTGCCGTTGCCGTTGTTATGATACAGTTCCGTGGAGCCGCTGCCCGAGCCATTGGGGATCCCGGAGAGCACGAGGTCGAGGTTGCCGTCGGTGTCGTAATCCCCCCATGCGGCTGCACTGTAGCCCACTTGCAGAAAATTGGTGCTCACCGCGGTGAACACTCCGCCGCCGTCGTTTCGATACAAAATGGTGCTGCCGGTGCTATGGCCCGAGGTGTAGCCCGTGATCAAAATGTCCAGGTCGCCGTCATTGTCGTAATCCGCCCAAAGCGCGCGACCGGACGAGACGGCTGTGAAGCCGGCGTTCACCTCGGTAAATTGCGCCGAGGCAATCCAGGTGTCTGCCATCAGGAGAAGACATACCGCGAACTTCGTCCAACCACTGCGCCTGGCTTGATGACTCGTATTCACAAAACTATGCGACCCGAAAGTCCGGGCAAAGCTCAAATCTCAACGACCAATAAATCTGAACTCAATTTGGGGAGATTAACCCAAAAAAAGGGAACAAAGACAAGCCTAATCTGACCTCCGGCACCACCTATCTTCTGCGAGTGTCGGTTTTCGTAAGCATCTGATTCTGAGGGTATCGCCGGACGGAACTGCGGTTTGGCAACGGCAAAACTCTTTGCAGAATTGCCGCGCTCGTGCTGAAATCAAAGCATGGCCGCCGGACAACTCTGGCTTTTTCCGCCTCCCGCCCTTTTCACCTCATCCGGCTGCCGCCACAGGGATGTTTTTCCCCAACAACCCTCACCCGGTCTGCGACCACCCTCTCCCGCTCCCGCGAGCGAGGGAAAGTCGTCGAGCGGCCGGGCGGCCACTTTTTCCGCACGCTTCCGTCCGGGCCGGGCGTGTATTTCATGTGCGGGGAGACCGAGGGCGTGCTGTATGTCGGCAAGGCCCGCAACCTGCGCAAGCGGCGGGCCAGCTACCGCGTCGCCAACCCGGGACGGTTGCCGCGCCGGATCATCCGGCTTTTATATCGCCTAACACGAATTGAATGGGATGAATGTCTGACCGAAGAAGCCGCGCGTCACCGGGAGAAATTGCTGATTTGCGTCCTGAACCCTCGATTCAACGGCACCGGCAAAGTATGGCCGCGCAAGCGCCTGACAGGTGACCAGCGGCGGGTGATGCGGAACGAACGCCGGGATGGAAGGTGAAATATCGAAGATCGGACCGGAACAAGACGTCGAACGTCGTGTCGTCGTAAGTGCTTGATCAGCATGGTGCCGACGGAGGGGGTCGAAGACATAACACACTGATTACCAACTCGTTGCAACTTGCGTTATCGGCGTATGAACATTGGGCGAAATCGTAGTTTCGGGGTTTTGGTCGTCGGAAGCGTTTTGCGCAAGTTTATACCCCAAAGTGCGCGTTTAGTGTCACAAAAGTGTCACAACAGAGGAGGGGGTGGGGGGGTAGCTCGCAGGAGGCGAGTCGAATCTATCTGATGGGTCTGGTGAACGCGGAATTTTCTGCAAAGGGACCAACCGGTTTCGACCAGCGTTGACACAGCCGCTGGGAAACCACAGTTTCGGAACATGGCGTTTGACCGCGAGCGGATGAAAAAAAGGGCGGCGGAACTGGCCGCTAAAGGCGTGTATGTCGGCACGTCCTCGTGGAAATACGAAGGCTGGTTCGGCCAACTCTACACGCCCGCGCGATACGAGTATCGAGGCAAGGTCGCCAAGACGCGGTTTGAGAGGGATTGCCTGCGTGAATATGCCGAGGTGTTTAAGACCGTCAGCGTGGACGCAGCGTATTACACATTTCCAAGTCCTGAGTATCTCCAAAAGCTGGCGGACGCCGTGCCCGATGATTTCCGATTCGGTTTCAAGGTGACGGACGCGGTGACGATCAAAAAGTTTCCGAACCTGGCGCGTTTCGGCGCAAACGCAGGGCAGCCGAACCCGAATTTTCTCAACGCTGAGTTGTTTGCGGGCGCATTCCTGAAACCGTGTGAGGAAATTCGGGACAAGGCTGGAGTGCTCATGTTTGAATTTTCAAGGTTTTGGCCGAGCGACTATGAACACGGGCGCGATTTCGTCAGCGACCTCGACACGTTTCTCGGCAAGCTCCCGAAGGGCTGGCCCTACGCGATTGAAATGCGCAACAAGCATTGGCTTGCCCCTGAATATTTTGGCTGTTTGACCAAGCACGGCGTAACGCACATTTACAATTCTTGGGACGCAATGCCGCCGGTCAATGAGCAGATGGTGTTGCCAGGGAGCCGGACGAATCCCAAGCTGATCGCCGCGCGCTTCCTGTTGAAACCTGGCCGCAAATACGAGGAAGCGGTGAAAACTTTTCAGCCCTACGACAAGGTGAAGGAGCCGAACCCTGACGCGCGTAAGGCGGGCAAGTCGCTAATCGCGGATGGAAAAAAGGCCGGGCCTGACCGCAAAACCTTCATTTACGTCAACAACCGGCTGGAGGGAAATGCGCTCGAAACGATTGATGCGATGA
>Ga0335081_10015809_pt1 | contig 12215 bp, 10 predicted proteins | sample Lox_Sample_35_FD_206713 | JGI IMG/M metagenome (GOLD analysis project Ga0335081, IMG submission 206713) | Soil microbial communities from Loxahatchee National Wildlife Refuge, Florida, United States - Lox_Sample_3.5 | ecosystem: Environmental > Terrestrial > Soil > Wetlands | place: USA... | reverse complement strand
ACGTCAGCAAGCACGGTTGGAGAAGTGATCGCCTTGGCCATGGCGCCAAATTCCTGAGGCAGAACAGGCGATAACTTGACCATCCTGTCAAACAGCCCGTTAAGATTTGCCATGAGCGCTTCTATCTCGATATCCTTTTCGACCTCATCTTCCATTACTTCCACACGAGCCCGCATGTAAGGCTTACCATCCACAAATTCCAATATTTTGAACCTGCTTACGCCCTGCACAAGAAGGGTCGCGCCATTCTCGCCCGTTTTTGCCATCTTCACGATTACTACACTTGTCCCTATGCCATAAATATCCTCGGCCTGATTCTTGATTTCCGTCGGCGCTTTCTTCGACATGACGAGGCCCACAACGCGGTCTGTAGCCATCGCCTCATCGACAAGCGTAATAGTCTGCTGACCAAATACCTCCAACGGAAACACCATATTCGGAAATACGACAACGTTAAATAACGGCATGATAGGCAGGATTTCCGGTATCTTCAGAACCTTCAACGCCTCAGTCGCTTTTTCTTCCGCCATTGGAACCTCCAAAATGAATTACCGTGCAGCAAGATTATTTCTGGCCTTATTAGTCTTCATGAATGGGTATTTTGCGAACTCTATTCATTGGCATCTTTTTCATGCGTATTTGAAGAAGCCCGTCTGCATATGTCGCTGTGATTGATTCGGTATCAATGGGTAGAGGCAAGGAAAGGTTTCTCTCAAAATAACCGTAAGATATTTCGGCAAGGTGATACCTTGTGTTTTCCCTGGCCGGGGTCACCCTCTTGCCATAGATTCTCAGCATCCGGCGATGGACCTCCACATATAGATCTTCTGTCATCACACCGGCAATATCCGCAACGATCATGATCACATCAGGGGATTCATATATATCCACCTGCGGCCGCCAGACGTTTTGAAAAACCGCAAAAGTTGAATTGATCAGCGAGAACACCTCATCGACGCTCTTTCTGAATTCCGAACTGATATCTACTACGTCATCAGTAAATCTTACTTTTATGAAGCTCATCTCCGTCTCCTCGGGGTCGTGGGTAATAAGGTTGTGTTATGCTCAAGGTTAGCATTGAAAAATATAGTTTGTAAAGACATTCTGCATCACCAGGCGCTCTAAAATTGTTTTGCTTCATTTTTCCCCTTCGGCGTGTTATATACACCCGATCCGATGACCCTTTCGTTTTTTTAGACCGCTTTTGCAGAACCCGCGTCACATAGACGGCGGGTAAAATTCCTGCGCCAGACAAAACGACCTATTATTTGAAAAGATGTGACGCGTCCAGCGATATTCCCTGCAGTCCAAACCAAGATCTTCGAGGTTTCTTATGATTCTCAAACCCTGGACAATTATTTCAAGTCATGTGGACAGGTCATACCGGGTCTTCAACCTGCGACGTGACCGCGCCCGTTCTCCGCGTACAAGCGGAATGCACGATTTTTATGTTCTGGAGTCACCATCCTGGGTAAATATCATCCCCCTGACGCCAACGAAGGACGTTGTGTTGATCCGACAATATCGTTTTGGCATCCGGGACATGACACTGGAGATCCCTGGCGGGCTCATGGAACCATCGGACTCACCAGAGAAAGCGGCGCAGCGCGAACTGAGGGAAGAAACGGGCTACAGGGAAGAGACACTGGTCCCCCTGGGGATAGTACATCCGAATCCCGCCATTCAGAACAATCTCTGTTATACTTTTCTTGCCACAGATGTTCTTCCCGTAGGGCAACCGATTCAGGATGAACGGGAGGATATCGAGGTGGTCCTCCAGCCACTTTCAGACATCCCCGATCTGATACGTGATGGGAAAATTTCACATGCGCTGGTTATCGCGGCATTTTATCGCTTCTACATGGAGTATATGAAATGTTGAAGAGGCTAGCATGAATGATGTGCTAAAAAATCGTATCCGCGCGGCACGCGGGGAGATTGCGCCTGACCTTATATTGAAAGGCGGCAGTGTGATCAATGTGTTTACTCACGAGATCCTCAAGACGGACGTAGCCATCTACGATGGCGTGGTAGTTGGAACCGGTTCATACGCAGGAGGAAAATATCTCGATGCAACTGGACTGTATATATGTCCGGGTTTCATCGACGGTCATTTCCACATTGAAAGCACCATGCTTTCAACAACTGAACTCGCAAAGGCCGTTCTCCCCTACGGGACCACCGCAATTGTCGCCGATCCGCACGAAATTGCTAATGTCATGGGGCGAAGAGGCGTCGATTTCATAATCAAAAGCTCGCAAGGACTCCCCGTAGACTTTTATATCATGCTCCCTTCGTGCGTCCCTGCAACCTATCTGGAAACATCAGGAGCGGCTCTGTCCCTGGCAGACATTATGAGCCTGAAGGGTGAGAGCCGCGTGCTCGGTTTGGCTGAGATGATGAATTACCCCGGCGTCATCACAGGGGCGGACACGGTCTTAGAAAAAATTGCCTCGTTCTCAGATATGATAATGGATGGTCATGCCCCACTCCTTTCGGACAAAGACCTAAACGCCTATCTTGCAGCGGGTCTTCGCTCTGACCACGAATGCACGGAGCTTTCCGAAGTGAGAGAGAAGATCAGGCTCGGCATGCACATCATGATTAGAGAAGGAACCCTGGCAAAGAATTTAAGGGCCCTTCTTCCCATCGTTTCGACAGCAACTGTCGGTCGATGTTCGTTTGTTACAGATGACCTTCATCCCCATGACCTCCGGGATAAAGGGCACTTGAACCATCTGATAGACTTAGCCACAGGTGAAGGGGTCGATCCGGTTTTATCCATCGTCATGGTCACTTTTAGCACAGCCCTTTTCTTCGGCCTCAGGGATCTTGGAGCTGTGGCACCTGGCTACCGGGCGGATATTTTGATATTGTCTTCCCTCAGTCCGGTGACGGTCAAAACGGTCATTAAAAATGGACGCATCATATACGATGGAGGATGTTTCCATGCGGAATTTGCCAAACAGCCTCTTACAAACCACCTGTCCCCTATGAATATCAAGACCTATGGGCCGAATTCATTCGTCATACGTAAGAAGGGAGAGTTCATCCGCACAATTGGTCTCATTCCAGATCAAATCATCACAAAAGGGTACATCAGGAAGGCACCTCTCGAAGATAGCGTCGTAGTAGCGGATATTGAACAGGATTTGATCAAGATTGCCGTTGTCGAACGCCACCATGGTACGGGAAACATCGGACTCGGCATGGTTCAGGGATTTGGTCTGAGGGAAGGCGCTCTCGCTTCTTCCGTGGCCCATGACTCGCATAATATAATATCAGTTGGATGCAACGACGGGGATATATTTGGAGCAGTAAAAGCAGTTGAAAAAATGGGAGGAGGACTCGCCGCCGTGAAAAATGGAGAAGTTCTCTCAAAACTGGCTCTCCCCATTGCAGGACTCATGTCAGACGAGCCTCTCGGGAAGGTAGCTCATGGATGGGAGGAATTGACAGAGACCGCGAGATACCTTGGGTGCCCGCTTTCTGAACCCTTCATGGCGCTCTCCTTCCTGGCGCTGCCGGTCATCCCGGAATTGAAGATAACAGACAGGGGGCTGGTGGACGTAAAGGAATTTAGACACGTATCTCTATTCGTTTGAAACATTCATGACGGCCAGCCGTCACAAAAAAGAATGAAAATAGCCTTGTCGACACCCTTATGGTCAGTGTAATAATATCAACGTATTGGACTTCTATTTACAGGGGAAATATACCTGCCTGTTTGCAATTATTTTATAAGTTGGGTGCTCATATCCTTGTTTAGGGATTTTAGTTCACAATTTCTTATATATGCCTAAATTGCGCGTGAACTTGCAGGCAGGTCTAAATATCTTTGATATCTTTCGTAAATTTTAGTCGCCCCTCTTTTATCATGGCTTCTTTGTTTTTCGTTATCCACGAGATAGTGACTTCGTTTTTCTTCATCCTGAGGAGCAGTGTCTCAATGGCTGCCTTCTTCGCTTGGAAGTCCCTGAGATCAAGCTTTCCTTTTTCCTTGAACTTGACTATTATAATATTTCCTTTGATGTCATAGACAGTATCCGGATAAGGGTGCTTTTCAGAAAGCTGGAAGAGGGCGCTACTCATTTCCCGTGAGAATCCGAGTTTCGGCACAGCGGAACCGGGAAGAAATAGCCCCGTCTCTTCAATCTTCAAACCTTTTTCCTGGGCAATCCTCGCTAGCGCCTCTCCCTTCTTAAGGTGGTCAAGGATATCCAGCGCATCCTTCTTGCATAAGCGCGCAGACTCTTCTTCAAGAAATTGCCGTTCGACCTCCTTTTCAATTTCATTTAGAGACGGAATGTGGGCAGGTTTTCTGCCAATGAGTTTGATAACGTAATATGCCTTATCATCCGAGACTACGGGGCTTATATCATCTTTTTGCAGGCCGAAGACGACTCTGGCAAAGTCACTGACCTGCTTGAATTCCTCCGGGGGATTCTTGGCGCTGAAAAGATTTGTGCTGTTGACCTTTAATCTGTTTTTTCCAGCGAATTCGTCGAAGTTCTCTTTCTGGTAAATCTCATCGTGAGCCTTCTTGGCTTCCTGGGCAGCAATGCGCATAGCATGGATTTGTTTCAATTCATCGATAATTCTGCTCTTGACTTCTGCATATGGAGCGACTGCTCCTCCCTTTTTCTTAAATTGATCCTTGCTACGGTCATAGTAGTCGATTGCTTCGGCGTCAGGCACCTTTACGGAGGATGTAAAATTGCGGCCCGGAAACGAAATATATTTGATCTGAATCTCATCCGGGACGCTGAAGGCATTCTCATGTTCCTTGAAGTACATCTCCAAATCGGAACGGCTCGGGTGGATCTTCTGTTCGTAGTTCTTTGCCGAAAGGCTGAGATATTGTAAGTTGATTTTCTCGTTCTGAAGCCGGTAAAGATCAAACGCCTCTTTATCTGAAACCTTGACTCCGTTCTGAATGAGGTCTTCCAATTTCACCGTTGTTATCAACATTCGTTGACTATCTTCAAAATTAGCAGGGGTCATCTTGTTTTGATGCAGTACCTGATTATAGATCCTTTCGTCAAAAACACCGTTCCTTTGAAAAGCGGGGGTGGAAAGGATAGATCCTTTAATCTCTTCCTCTGAAACCTCTATGCCTAAGTCTTTCGCCTTTTGAAGGATGACGGCCTGATCAATGACTCTGTCGTACGCCTGTTGTTTGAGATTGAGGCTTTGCAACATCTCGTCTGTTAGTGCACCTTTGTATTGCTCTCGGTAGGCGTCAACAAGATTCTGATATTTCTGACGAAATTCTACGTAAGGGATGACCTTGCCATCGATAATGGCGATGGCTTCCGCCTTTTGTCTCCAGCGTGTAGAACCGAAATAAAAGATAAAAACAACAATAACCATTCCCAGTAAAATTTTCACAAGCCAGTTCTTGGCATGTTTTCGCATAAGATCGAGCATGACATATTTTCCTCTTTATGATTTTAGGTCGAAATTTGTATTACAGCCATCCGTAAAATGCAATACATTTTTAAATAGTCATTGATTGAGAACGCAAAGTACTGTATAAAAAATGCTTTCGTAACAAGTTTGCAGATAATAATACCAATACAACAAAGAAGGAGGACGGGTTTTGCTGTTCGATTATATTTTGGGAAAATTTTCCAACGACCTTGCCATAGATCTCGGAACAGCCAATACATTGGTCTATATGAAGGGTAGAGGGATTGTACTGAATGAACCTTCCGTAGTGGCCGTTTCGAGGGATTCACGTGGCACAAAAAAAGTCCTCGCTGTCGGTTTGGAAGCAAAAAAGATGTTGGGTCGAACCCCCGGTAACATCGTGGCTATCCGGCCCATGAGGGAAGGCGTAATCGCTGACTTTGATATTACTGAAGCGATGCTGAAGAATTTTATTCATCGTGTTCACAATCGCAGGGCATTGGTCCGTCCGCGGATCATCGTCTCTATACCGTCCGGCATTACGCAGGTGGAAAGACGCGCTGTCAGAGAAACTGTAGAATCGGCAGGTGCCAGAGAGATGTATTTCATTGAGGAGCCAATGGCTGCAGCCATTGGAGCCGGATTGCCTATAATGGAGCCAACAAGCTCCATGGTTGTCGATATTGGCGGCGGAACTACTGAAGTTGCCGTGATATCCCTGGCAGGCATTGTCTACGCAAAATCTGTCAGGGTTGCCGGCGACAGGATGGATGAAGAAATCGTGCAGTATATGAAGCGGAAATTTAACCTCCTCATAGGGGAGCGATCGGCAGAAATTATAAAAATTACCATAGGATGTGCTTATCCGGATGGAGAATTGCGGAAGATTGATGTAAAAGGGAGGAATCTTATATCGGGTATTCCCAAGATAGTTGAGATCAATTCTGAAGAAGTGCGGGAAGCCATTATGGAGCCTGTAAGTATTATTATAGACGCAATAAAGGATGCCCTAGACAATGCCCCCCCGGAATTGGCTGGAGATATTGTTGATCGGGGCATTGTTTTAACCGGTGGAGGAGCGCTTTTGACAAATCTCGACCTCCTCATAAAAGAAGAAACGGGGCTGCCCATTACCGTCGCCGATGACCCTTTATCGGTGGTGGCCAGGGGTGCCGGTATGGCCTTGGATCATTTAGATGTACTAAAAGAGGTTACATTTCAGGTATAAATCTAATCCTTTCGGAATATCTAAAATTCAATTAGAACCAAGGATAGGTTGTCATTTTGTGTCCGGAAGATGAAATCTCTCCTATAGCCCAAAGCATATGTTGCAGCCATTGCAGGGCAGGCTTGAAGACCGATCTCCGAGTCGGCGTTTCCGCCCCTGTTTTTACAGTAGATATATGTTGTTTCCTAAGAAATATCAGCCAATTATAATAGCATGCCTCCTGGTAATTGTCTCTCTCATCATTTTATCTTACAGCGTGAAACAGCCGACCCGAATTGGTTTTTTCAGGGAACTGATCCTGGAAACGGCCGCTCCACTCACCAGTATGGTTACTGTTTCTTTTCAAGACCTTACGAGTGTTTGGAAGCGGTACATATTTCTTGTAGGGCTGCAAGATGAAAACGAACGCCTGAAAAGGAATAACGCATTGCTGGCACAGGAAATAAATCGATACCGGGAAGGATACCTGGAAGGGATCCGTTTGCAAAAACTTCTTGCCCTTAAAGAGAACCCCAATCATCAGACTATAGCGGCAAGGGTCATAGGGAAAGACCAGACATCAATAATGAAAACGATCTTGATCGACAAGGGAACGTCACATGGCTTACAACTCGATCTGCCGGTCATAGCTGACCAGGGTGTGGTAGGTAGGATTGTTGAGACGTCCGCCCATGTGTCGAGGGTTTTGCTTCTAATCGATGAAAATAGCAACACAGATGCGCTCATTCAAGAGAATAGGATACAGGGGATACTTCAAGGGGCTGCTTCACTCGGATGTTCTCTAAAATACGTGACGAAAACGGAAACAGTAGGCGTTGGAAATATAGTTGTGACTGCCGGCCTGTCCGGTATCTTCCCCAAAGGGTTGCTCCTCGGTACAGTGAAAAACGTCGAGAAAACAGATAGGGGATTATTTCAGAAGATTGACGTTACTCCCTTCGTCGATTTTTCAAAGCTTGAAGAAGTGATGGTAATTCTGCCGGATAAAGCAGATAAGATAGGAAAGCATCGCAGATTGAACTGAGAAAGTCGTCTTCTTGTCTTGATCTTCTGCGGACTGGGTGAGAAAAATTGATCTATTACATATCATTGCCTTTTTTTTCATTGGCGCTCATAGTTTTTCAGATGATGATCGGGGATATTGTCTTCTCGGGGAAAGTGGCCGTTGAGCTGTCCCTGATACTGGTAATCTATTCAGGTTTCCGATCCGATGTGCAAAGAGGAGGAATTCTCAGCTTTGTTCTTGGCTTCATACAAGACTGCTTAACATCCCCACTTTCCGGATTTTATACACTCATATATGTTCTGATCTTTTTGATTTCAAAACTGGCCTCTCTTCGGATCTCGCCCGAAAGGCCATTTTTGATCATGAGTTTTACTTTTATCTGTGCCCTGTTTGAGGGCATAATAATCATTCTTTTTTATCCGTTGTTGTTCGGGGGGGGCATTTCCGCCTACGCCATTACATCTCATTTACCCCAAATATTCATTGTAAGCGCTGTTAGCCCTAGCCTGTTTAAAGTCTTCGATTGGACCGAGGCGACCCTATGGCAGAGAATCACGGCCGGTTAAACGGACATGAACCCGGCAAATTTAAAGACAGATTCAAGATAGCATTTGCTGTTGTTTCCATCATGCTATGCATTCTGATAATGAGGATGTGGCATCTTCAGGTTATCAGAGGAGATGAACTAAGACAGAGATCGGAAAACAACAGCGTACGCCTGCGAAAAATCAAGCCGCTGAGGGGGCTGATTCTGGATACAAACGGTCAGGTCCTGGTGGATAATCAGCCATCATTTGACATTATTTTCGTGCCTAACCGCAACCGTAATATCAATGAGGCCGCATATAAATTGAGACAATTATTCGCTGCCAGGTCCCTAACGCTTTCTGCAGACCTGCCTCCCCTGGGTAAGAAAGGATGGTTTCCGCCGGTTAAACTCGAAAAGAACATCAGTATGGAAAAACTTGCCATCGTTGAAACCCATGCCTCCGACTTGCCGGGCATAACCATTGATGTGGTGCCTATCAGGCAATACTTAAATGGAAAAATGATAGCCCACATAATCGGTTATACCGGCGAAGTCAGCAGGGAGGAGTTGAAAAGAGATATGTCCGGTGATTCCAGCATTGGCGATATCACGGGCAAAGACGGCTTGGAGAAACAATTAGATCAGTACCTCAAAGGCAAGAGCGGCGCTGAGCAGGTCGAGGTGAATGTACTGGGGAAAGAGGTCAAAGTAATCGGCAAGATTGAACCTGTCTCAGGATACAATGTTATTCTTACCATCGATGCCAATCTGCAAAAGGCCGCATGGGAGGCTCTTCAAGACAGAGCGGGATCGGTTGTAGCCATAGATCCCCGCGACGGCTCTGTCCTTGCACTCGCAAGTTCGCCTGCTTTTGATCCAAATCTTTTCAACATGGGACTTTCTGCGGACGATTGGGATGACCTGTCCAATGATGCGTCACACCCGATGGGTAACAGGGCCATCGCCGGTCAATATCCCCCCGGTTCCACGTACAAACTCATTGTGGCAGCAGCAGCCCTGGAAGAGGGATTGATTACACCGGACACAACGTTCAACTGCAATGGATCGTTTCAGTTCGGTAACAGAACATACAAGTGCTGGCAGAAGCACGGCCACGGTCGGGTCAATCTGCATCGCGCCATCGTGGAATCCTGCGATGTCTACTTCTACAATGTGGGCAAATTAGTAGGGGTCGACAAGTTAGCCGAGTATGCCAGTCGATTCGGGTTGGGCCAGCCAACAGGAATTGATCTCCCCCGGGAAAAGAGCGGACTTGTCCCGACCAGACAGTGGAAGCAGCAAAGGTTCAAAGAACCATGGCAGTTGGGCGAAACCGTTTCGATCTCCATCGGGCAAGGCTTTAATCTTGTGACGCCAATACAATTGGTTAATGCTTATGCTTCATTAGCCAATGGAGGGACAGTCTACCAGCCCCGTCTTGTCAAGTGCATCGAAACAGCCGATGGCCGCGTCCTAAAGACATTTGAACCACAGAAAAAAGGTAATATCGGATTGAGTGAAAAGAATATTGAGATTTTGAAGTACGCTTTATGGGGTGTGGTAAATGAAAGCGGGGGAACGGGTCATGCGCTGATGAGAAAAGAAGAAGACGTATCCGGAAAGACAGGTACCGCTCAGGTCGTAAGCAGGCCTGATGATGAAAAGCACAGTAAGGCATTTGTTTCTTCCAAACACGGAGATCATGCCCTTTTTGTTTGCTTTGCACCGAGTGACCATCCGGAAATCGCTGTCGCCGTCATCATGGAGCACGGCGGCCATGGAGGCTCCGCGGCCGCCCCCATAGCAAGGAAAGTTATCGATGCGTATTTTGAGCGCAAGAATTCCGCAATGACCAAGAATAAGCCCCCTCTGACCATCAGCCAGAGACCGCAGGCAGGTATTTACAGATGAAAATTGATCGCCGGTTGCTTTTCAGTTTTGATTGGATACTGCTCGCTCTAATACTGCTAATAAGTCTAGTCGGACTTTTGAATATTTATAGCGCCGGTTACAGCCTAGACAATTTCAGGCAGGAGCACCTTTATCTAAAACAAGCTCAATGGATTGTCATCGGTCTTGTACTGATGGGTGTCATCACATGTTTTGATTACAGGTTCATCTGTCGATACGCCTATGTAATCTATGCCGCCTCCCTATTTCTGCTGGCCCTGGTTTCATTATACGGATACGCCACCCACGGTTCCCAGAGATGGATCATCTTAGGGGGATTTTTCTTCCAGCCTTCAGAGCTGGTAAAGTTAACTATTGTCATCGCCCTGGCAAAATATTTCGATGACCATATCATAGGAAGAAGCTACAGATTAAGAGAGCTCTATATACCGTTTCTCATCGTTGTCATTCCGTTTTTTTTCATCTTGAAACAGCCTGATCTGGGCACCGCGTTGATCCTTATGTTCCTGATACTATCGATCACCTTTTTCATCGGCATAGAATGGAAATCACTTCTTCTGGCGTGCACAGGGGGACTCATATTGATACCATTGTCGTGGCTATTCTTGAAGGATTACCAGAAGGATAGGATCACGGCATTTTTCAATCCGGAGAACGATCCCTTAGGCTCGGGCTATCACATTCTTCAATCCATAATTGCCGTCGGTTCGGGAGGGATCTTTGGTAAAGGCTATCTAAGGGGAAGCCAGACGCAGTTGAAATTTTTGCCGGTACAGCAAACGGATTTTGTGTTCTCCGTTTTTGCCGAGGAGTGGGGCTTTATCGGAGGAGTTATCCTTGTCGCCATGTTTCTCATACTAATACTCTGGTGTTTGAAGATTGCCTTGCATTCCCGGGATCTTTTGGGAATGTTGATATCATTCGGCATAACAATGCTTGTCTTCTGGGAGGTATTCATAAATGTCGGGATGGTGCTGGGGATGCTCCCTGTTGTCGGCATCCCGCTGCCTTTTTTGAGCTATGGAGGCTCATCAATGGTTGTTCTCATGACAGCAATGGGATTGTTGCTAAACGTCAGCATGAGAAGATTTATCCTCTATCCGTGACATATGCAGACCCTCGAAAGAGTAGTTTACCGTTGTTTGATCTTACTTAAGCCATCAATACAGGAGGATACCAAGGACTGGGGGGCAGATGATGTTTAGTAGGAAGAAAGATGACGAGATCAAGGCCTTTCTCGGAAAAGGAGCAGAATTTACAGGTAAACTGATATTCAATGGAGCTGTACGCATAGACGGTGATTTTAGCGGTGAGATATTTGGTGAAGGAACTCTGGTCGTGGGTGATGGCGCACACATAGAAGCGGACGTCAATGTCACAAACATCATTATCAGCGGCGATATCCACGGACAGATCGAGTGCAGGGAAAGGATAGAAATTTATCCACCGGGAAGAGTCTTTGGAAACGTGAGGACACCTCGATTCATAATAAAAGAAGGCGCCATTTTCGAAGGAACTTCGAGAATGGACAGTAGTAAGCCAGAAGAATATAAAGACAATGGCAAATCCAAAGCATTAAATGCCAAAGACTGACACCCGATCCAAAGTATCTCACTCACCCAAAAAGTGCTTGACATTGACTCGCGGTTGTGATTAGAAGTCCGCGATTTTTAGACGCATATTTTTGGGTTCTTGAGGTTACTAGTGTTCATATCGCCTTATTTCAGGAAACACTTCACAAGAAAAGACCCATCATAAGCTTTTTGGCATCAAAAAAGGCTAAACTGTGGAAAAAGCCGGGTGGCTGGAATCTGTCATTTCACTCGTTTTTTTAAACTTCAAAGCAATTCTAGTGTGAGGCAAAACAGTGATCAGCATCGATTATACAATGTTAATCCAGATGGTTAACTTCCTTCTCTTGATTGTCATCCTCAATTTTCTTCTCTACAAACCGATCTTAGGCATAATGGACAGAAGAAAGAAACAGATGCACGACACTGAGGAAGAGATAGCGCGACTCAATAAATCCGTCGAGGAAAGGATAGCGGCCTACGAGGAGAAACTCCGTCAGGCAAAGACGGATGCATTGGAGAAGAAGATCGAGATCATCAAGGAAGGCGGCGAAGATG
>Ga0335081_10015808_pt1 | contig 12215 bp, 12 predicted proteins | sample Lox_Sample_35_FD_206713 | JGI IMG/M metagenome (GOLD analysis project Ga0335081, IMG submission 206713) | Soil microbial communities from Loxahatchee National Wildlife Refuge, Florida, United States - Lox_Sample_3.5 | ecosystem: Environmental > Terrestrial > Soil > Wetlands | place: USA... | reverse complement strand
TGGAAAAAGGCACGGTCGCTGTTACTTCCCCGGCTTGTACGCGAGCACATTATTTCAATGGACCAGCTGACGGTCCTTTTTTATCAATAGTCAGGATAAGCTCGTCCGAGCGTGCTAACACCTGGCCGGGCCCGGCCTACTCGGTGCTGAGAGGCCTCCAGCGATTACTCGCGGCCGCAAGTTGACCGCTGCTTCAACCGGCGCGCCGCGTGCCGCGTTTCACGAAGGATGTCCTCCGAGCGACCGATGAAGCTCCGCATCGTGCGTCCGGAAATGACGCGTGAACCACGTGTCCAATCGACCGCGCAATTCGGCCGGGTCGATTTCTTTCGCGTCTTCGAAGGCATCCATGATATCGCGCAGCTCGTCGAGCAATCGTTCGTGATCCTCCTTGTGCGGCTCAAGCCGGCCATAAGCATGATCTCGCATGAACTTTTCTTCGAGCGCAAAGTGAGCAGAGATGCCTTTGAGCAAATCGCCGAAGAAGGCAGAAATCGTCCGTTTCGAATCGCTCGCGCCGAGCTCTTCGTGAAGTCGGTTGATCAAATCGATGAGCTCCTTGTGCTCGTAATCGACCGCGTCGATGCCGACGCTATATTCGTCCTTCCACTGCAGCAGCTGCATCGCGTTTCCTTCCCCCTGGATCCGAGTATTCCGCCGCCACTTTCTTCCAAATCGCGCGGGAGGTCCGATCCCGGCCGCCTCCTCGCATGATCGAGGGTCGCGGTTGCTGGACTCCTACAATCGACCTAGTCCGCGTTTTCTACGGCATATTCGAAGCAGAGCTGTTGGGCAGGGCGGAAACCGCAATGATCAAGGAAGCCAAGGAGGTCTCGCTCGCGCCAGTCGAGCTCGGTTCGAACGTGCTCGACCCTTAGTGTCATGAGATTGATCAAAAGCTGCGAGAGCAGCGCGCGTCCAACGCCCGCACCCCGATGGTCGGGATCGACGCCGATCGTATCCAGTACGGCGGTCGGCTCGACCCGTCCGAACTCGCCGAAATCGACGCGCGCCATAATGAAACCGACCGGCCCGCCATCGCGTTCCGCAACCAGTGACACGCGGACATCCGATTGATGCAGCGCCTCGGCCATCTTGCCTTCGAAGTAGGCGAGGCGGTCGCGTCCCGTGATCTTGCGGTCGATCGCAACGATCGCGGGAAGGTCGCGTTCGAGCAGAGTCCGAACCGGAATCCGGTCGCGCGCCAACGGACCGAAGTCTGGCGCGGCCGGCTTGCCATAGTTTATCTCCGGCATCTCACCCACGTGCTCGGGAATCGTCAGGTGTGCGTATGCGGGCATTTTTTACCCTCCGCAGTCCTCTAGATCTCTTCACTCGTCTCATCGAGCGTCGCGGCAACAGGGCGCTCAAGCGTGAGCCGCGGAGCAAGCTTAAAACCCGCCGCAGCGAAAAAACTCAGGACTTCGTGGTTGGTCCAGTCAGCCTGTGACTGAAGCGTGCGCACGCCCCGGCGGCGCAGCATCTCGCCAAGCTCGCGCATAAGGAGCCGCCCGATGCCGCGCTCGCGGCTTTCGCTTTCGACTCCAATGGCATCCAAGACCGCGACAGCTCGTTCAAATCCGAATTCGCCGCGATGGAGGCGCGCAATAGCAAAACCGCGCAGCAAGCCGTCCTGCTCGACGCCAATGTGGATAAAGTCGTCAGGTCGTGCGTTGGCGGCGGCGAAGCGCTTCTCGAAGAAGTGCTGCCTGGATTGCCCGCCTCGATCGCGGTCAATTGCAATCACGCGCTCGACATCATCAATAATGAGCGGGCGGCTAAGGCTGTCTTCGATGATCGGGCCGGCAACCATGAAAAGACCTCACGCAGTTTCGAGGTATTCTTCCGCCAAGCGCGCTTCCGTATCCGCATCCATGCCATCCTCAATCAGCGGCAGCAGCGCCATCTCTTCCTTTTGCACATGCCCGTGCATAATCCCGGACAGCTCCTGGCCAAGGCGGCAAAACTCCTCCCATGTCGCCTCATCGAATCCTGCTGTCGTCGCGCTGCGCGCCACCGTCGCGAGCCTCGTGCCCATCGGCCGAATGACGGCGTGCTCGTCGGTCAGATGCGCGCCGAGCGCCTCCTCGCCGTTCGCGCGCAGATACGGGAACAGCTCGTCCTCCTCGAAAGAAAAGTGGCGCTGGAACTCCCTTTCCACGCCGGTCGACAGGTCGGACAGGAGTTTGGCAACGGCGGCGTCAGCGACATCCGGTGGACCGCCGCGGCGGTGACGCGCAATGAGTTGCTCAAGCCGCTGCATCAGCGCCAGCGTGGCTTCGTGTTCCTCGTGCAACGTCTGGCAGACGCGGTTGTTGAAGCTCATCTTATCCTCAGGCGTGGAGCTGCTGATATTTGGCCGCCAGGTCTTCTTGGCTTTCGGTCCAATCCGGATTGGGCACGATACAGTTGGCGGGGCAAACCAGCTTGCATTGCGGCTCGTCCTCGGCGCCGACGCATTCGGTGCACTTCATCGGATCGATCACATAGATCGGGTTGCCGACCGAAATCGCCTTATTTGGGCAAACCGGCTCGCACGCGTCACAGGCGGTGCACGTCTCGGTGATCATGAGGGCCATGATTGTCTCCCTCGCTCCTTTTCAGGCGGCGTTCGGCAGATTGCCAAGCACGGCAAGCTTCTCGAACCGGTAGGCGCCCCACAGGGCAGCGCCGATGGCGCCTGCGTAGATGGAATCTGAATGGCTGCGAACGCTGATCTTCATGTCTTTCATCTTGGCGACGTCCTCCTCGAGCGCTGCGACAAGTCCTTTGTCGAGAGCCAGCCCGCCGGTCAGCATGACCGCTCCCCGGGTCACGCCGACCGCCTTGAGCAGCTTGGAAAGCCTGCCGGCCATCGACAGATGAATGCCCTTGAGGATGTTCGGACCGGTAATGCCGCGAGAGACCATGTTGATGACGTCGGTCTCGGCAAGGACGGCGCAGACGCTGCTGACCACCTCGGGGTTGTCCGCCTGTTGCGATAGCGCGCCGACCTCGTCCTGGGCGATGCCGAGGTAGCGGGCGATATTCTCAAGAAATTGTCCCGAGCCGGAGGCGCATTGGCTCGTCATCTTGTAGCTGAGGACCTTGCCGCGCCCGTCGATGCTGATCGCGCGGCCGTGCAGGGCGCCAATATCGAGCGCCGCTCTCGATTCGGGGTCGAGATAGATTGCACCGCGCGCATGCGTCGTCATCGAGTAGAAATGGCCGGTATGAAACGGCACGCCCTCTCCCTCTCCGGTGGTCGCCACATAGTCGACTTCGCGTTCCGCCACCTTGGCGTCAGCCAGAATTTGATCGTAGGCAACGCGCGCAAGCTCGATTGGATCGCGCTGCCGGATCCGCAGGGTAGCGCGAGACAGCCATTGGCTTTCATTGTTCTCCACGCGAAACAAAGCGGCTTTGACCGCGCCGGTGCCGACATCAATGCCAGCGGCGATCGTCATGCCTCCCTCCCGTCGGTTTGACCGATATGCGCGCGCCGTGCGAACTCCGCCGCGCCTAGTGCTCCGGTATAGATCGACTCCGGATTGATGTTGATGGTGACTTCACCGTAGTTCTCCTTAATGAGTTTTTTCAGCTCGCGCACAGCGGCCTCATTCTTTGCAACACCGCCGGTGAATGTGAATTCGTTGGTGACGCCGCCCGAGCGAGAAATAATCGAGATCGCCCGCAGGATGATGGCGCGGTGCAAGCCCGCCAGGATGTCCTCACGTTTCTCACCGAGCGACAACCGGTCGCGCAGCTCCGCGCCGGCGAACACCGTGCACGTCGAATTGATTCGTGCCGGGCGATCTGATTTCATCGCCAGTGGGCCCAACTCGTGCAGGCCCATGTTCATTTCGTCGGCGATATAGCCGAGGTAACGTCCGCAGCCAGCCGCGCAGCGGTCGTTCATCTGGAAGTTCTCAACAATGCCATTGGGATCGACCTGGATGCCCTTGGTATCCTGGCCGCCAATGTCGAGTACGGTGCGCGTCTTCGGGTACATCATGTGGGCGCCGAGGCCGTGGCACAGGATTTCCGAGCGAATGTGCTCCTTGGAGAACGGCAGGGTCACCCGTCCATAGCCGGTGCCGACCAGGTAGGTCTCATCGAGATCGACCGCGAGCGTGCGCTCGACGGCTGGTAGCACGCCGCTCACGCTCGATTTGAGCGCGGGCTCCGCATCAAGCACCCGGCCGAGGGCACGGCGAAATTTGTCGCTCAGGGCGCCGGACGGCGGCCGATTTTCCACGTCGATGATCGATTTATCGTAGACGTTGAGCAGCAGCTCGTATGGCAGGCCTGCAGTGCGCGCGACCTCCTCGGCATGGCCGTGATAACGCGAGCCGGCGATATCGCGGAAAAAATCGGACTTACGCTTGGCGCCCGGCGCATAAAGCTCCGGCGCCTCGTCGCGCAGCCGACGGAAGATCTCGCCGAGCGCCTCCTTGGTTCCCGATTCGAATCCCGCGAATCGTTCGCCCTTGACCAGGCCAAGGCAAGTCCGCTCGAGGTCATCAAGTTGCTCGAGAAACTGCTCAAGCCGGAACGCGCGCTCCAGGGTACCGAGGAAGTCGTCGAGCTTGACATCGAGGCCGCCGGCTTCGCCCAGCGCCCGGCGAAACAGCGTGAAGCGACCATCAACCCCTGCTTCCTCGCTGGCCACTCGCGCAGCGGTGCTGTAATTCGATCGCGAATTGGTGATCCCGCGCCCGATCACCCCACAGTTTTCATCGAGCAGTACTGCCTTGGTCGTTGTGGAACCGAGGTCGATGCCAACAAACGTCTTCATCTCTCATCCCTCAGGCCGCGACGCGCGCGCCAGCGCGCTTTTGCTCGATCATCTGGAAATAGCTTTCGAGCCGGTTTTTGATGTTGGCGGCCGAAAAATAACGCGGGTCGACGAGATCTGACTCGATGAAAGCTGCGGGCTTTCCCGTTCGCTTTTCCACTTCCCGCATGATCAAGAGTTGTCCAGCCGAAAAGCTGTTGCAGCTCTTGATCGAGTTGATCAACAATCCGTCGGCGTCGTACTCGTTGACGTAACTCGCCAGCATGTCGATGCGCATTGGCAAGCTGCGGTTGGTGTAGACGCCAAGGCAATATTCGGCCAGCGTCTCGAGCGGCTTCGCGGGATCGTGGCGGAAGCCGAGGTCGTAGACGCCGCCGACCTTGGTGTAGCTCGAGGCTACGACCACCGCGCCTTCGTCGTAGAACATCTTCCAGAACTGGCGAAAATTCGTATAATTCGGCGGTCCCTCGACGACGAGCCGGTATTTTTCCTTGCCCATGTCGCCATCGGGCGTGACCGGTCCCTTGCCGCCGGCGAGGCGTTCCTCCACTTCGGCTCGCAGGAATTTGTAATAGTCGATCGCGTCATCGGTGCCGCGGAATGCGCCAAAGATTGGGCCGATGTAGTAGATGCCGCCGAAATAGGCGTCGATCGGCGATGGCTTGCGCTTTGCGCTTTGCAATACGCGGACGAGATCATCCTCGGCCGCCGCTGATTTTGTCAGATATTCCCGCAATCGATCGATATCGAATTTAACTCCGGAAATGCGTTCAAGCTTGGGAATCACCTCTTCTTTGAGCTGCTTGACCATGTACTCAAGCATGTTTTTGGTGATTTTGCCGTCGCCCATGTAAGGCGTGTGCAACATGATCGTCTCGCACTGGTACTGCTCGCGCAGCAATTCGAACCATTTCATGAAAGTGAAGCAGCCGGTGTAGGAGAGCAACAGAACGTCAGGATTCGGGAATTTTCTGCCGTTCGGCGCAAGGTTGCCCTTGGCCATCATGCCGATGTCGGATTTCACGTAGGTGCACACGTCTTCCGAGTGACCGATCTTCTCCGCTTCAAGCACATAGGCGCCCGATTGCCTGCGTAAGCCGTTCTGGATGGCGTTGACCTCGGGCAGGTTATTCACGAGGTCGAAACACATGATCAGCTCGTTGAGGTTGCCGGGCACGAAAGTCGAAGCCACCTTGTCGCCGGTCTCTGGCGCGCTCGTAAGCCGGTCGTAGTGGGCCGCCATCATCTCCTTTTGTTTCAACATGGAGGCGTCTTTCTCGGCCTCCTTGGCGGGCGCTGGTTTCGAGTTGGTGATAATCGTCATCGTCCGCTCCAAAGCTTGATCGAATCGGAGAACGTACCGGCCTGCTCGCGGATCGGCTGCATCTGGCCGGAGTTTTCCGCATACTTGAAGGCGATGTAGGGAATCTCTGCATTCTTCAGAACGTGCTGCAGCATTGGCCGCTCGAGCAGCGCCGGATCGCAGAAGCTCGGGCAGGCGAAGATCACGCCATCGGCATTGGAGCGGCGCACGGCACGCACCAAATGCTGGCCCTTCTCTTTCAGATTTGGTTCGTATTTCGCTGCCGTCGATTCGGAGTGATGCAGGAAAGCGAGCGCGAGATTTTGCAGTGGATCTCCCTCGGTCGGAACGTCGGCGGTCAGCCACCTGGTGACCAGCAGCAAATCATCGTCGACGATGTAGCAGCCGGCGAGTTCCAGAGATCTGATCAGGTTGAGCGGCGGTTGCTCGCAGAACACTCCAGTCAGAACGATGCGACAGTTGTCACGCCGCGGCCGTTCTTCTTTTGGTGCCGTGGCAAGATACTCCCTGAGCATCAGCGAATGTTCTTCAACCGGGAGAACTAATCCGGCGCGAAGCACCACGTAGGCTTCCGGCGCCGGCGCCAGCCACGGCGAGTGCGCCCGCAGCGCATAGAGCTCACGCACTAGGCGCCGATTTTCGTTGTATACCACGATCGAGCGCCGCAGTTCGTCGTCGGTGATCGGTTTTCCGCGAAGCTGTTCAAGGTCGTGCCGAAGCTCGGTAAGCTCGTTGATGTAGTAGTTGCCGCCGATGTCATCTCGGTAATTTTGCGGCACGTCGAAGTAGCGGACGTAGACGTTCGGAAACATCGTCTTCCACATTCCGGACAGGTTGCGGATCACGTCGCAGATCGACGGGAACAGCATGCCGTCGACAAAGTCTAGTCGACCTGACACGCCAAGCTCGATGGTCGAGCGCGGAATGCGGCAAATGTAGCTCTGGTAATAAGCGTCGCCGTGGATGACCTCGAGTTGATCGCCGCCACCGAGAATGCCCAGGGGCAAGAACCCGGCGGCATGAATGATCTCGCGCGGCACATAGATCGGCATGTAGCCGACGACCTTGCGGTCCAGCCCCTTGGCCTTCCAGTCGCGTGCCGACGCAAAGGAAAGGTCGTCGAACAGGGCTTGTGCACGCGCGACGATGGGTGCGCAGCCGCCGCCGTTTAGCGATGGTGCCATTGCGCCGCCCTCTTGGCCACGAATGCCCCGAGACCTTCGATTGCATCGTGCGTCTGCATCAAATCGTCGAGGTAGAGGCGTTCGACGGATTTGATCTTGGTCCGCACCCGCGCCGCGTAGTCGGAACGGGCCGCCCTGATCGCGTAGCGCAAAGAACTTGCGCTCTTCGGCTGCAAATATTCGCGGAAATAGGCCAGCGCCGCCTGTTCTGGGTCGGATTGAGCCCCGCGTACCAGGCCCATTTCGGCCGCTTCGATACCGTTGACCGTCCGCCCCGACAAAAGGAGGTCGAGAGCGCGCATCGGGCCGATGAGCTCGGGCAACAGGCAGGATGCCGCCGGCGCAAAGACGCCAAGCTTCATTTCCGGCTGGCCCAGCGCGGCGTCCGGCGCCGCGAATAGGAGATGCCCGGCCAGCGCGACTTCGAGCCCGCCGCCGAGGCATTGGCCCCGCATCGCCACGAGGATTGTCACCGGCGCTTCCAGCATCCGCAGAATCAGACCGTGGATGCCGGTCAGCATCGCCTCGCACTGGCCGGGCATATGCTCTTCGACGCTCGCGCCGTAGCTGAAATGCGGGCCTTCCGCATCGAGCAGGACGCCGATGAGGCCGGGATTGTCCAGATGATTCGCAAGCGCGCGATCGAGGGCGTCGATCATCGCTGCATCGATCAGATTTGCCTTCGGCCGGTTCAAGCGCAGCCGCAGCAGTCTGCCTTCTGCCTCAAGCCAAACTCTGAGCGGTGCGGACATGACGATCTCCCGCTCACCTCGCCGCTAAGGGCCGGCCGGCACCAACCGATCGATGCTGGGGCGCTGCAGGCAAGATATTTTCCGTCAATTCATCGTCCCACTTCGCGTTGGCCGCGAGGGCGCGACGCAGGGTGATGAAATCGACTTCACGCCCGGTATCCTTGGTGCCTTCGTTGAAAGCGCGGAATCCCGCACGGGCCTCCGTCATCATATTAAGCGCAAGCCAAGCGCGGGAATTCTCCTTGTTGCGGTTCCAAGCGTCCAGCTTGGGCTTGCGCAACTCTTCGATTGTCTTCGTTGTGCAATCGGGGAATGTATAGAGAAGCTTCGTGCATAGGCTCTCGATCTTCTCGTCAAGCAAGGTCAGATCGACCACCCCGCGCTTCATCAGTTCCTGGCCCGACTTCAACGCGTCGCCGATCTTCGGCTTGCCGAATACCAGCCGGCCGTACTCGTCTGTTACGCGGCTTATCTCAACGAGCGGGTTGGCGACGAATTTTCCGTCGACTTTTAGAGCCGGCACAATGTCGGTGAGAATGCCCATGAAATATGCCTCGTGGGCGGAGAACGGTTCGCAGAGCACGCACGCCGCCATCGCCCGCTCGGCGCCAATTACCACCGGGAGAAAGTCCGTTGCGCCGCCAATCGGCGCCGAGCCGTGCTTGGGGCCGGCTTGGCCGAAGCGGGCGAGGTCCTGCGCGACCGAAAAGTCGCACGCCATACCGATCTCCTGGCCGCCGCCGATACGCATGCCGTTGACCCTGCAGATGACGGGCTTGTCGCAGGCAAGAATCGCCGAGACCATATCGTTGAAGAGCCGCATGTAGCCTCGATACTCCTGCGGATTTCCGGCGTAGTATTCCGCATATTCCTTGGTGTTGCCGCCGGTGCAGAACGCCTTGTCACCGGCCCCGGTAAACACGACGGCGACGACATCGCGCGCCGCGCTCGCGGCGCGGAACGCCAGAATCACCGCTTTGACCATTTCAGTGTTGTAGGAGTTGAACTGCGTCGGGTTGTCGAGCGTGATCCAGGCATTGTAGAGCCCGGACACCGGTTGCCCGTCGGTTCCCTTCACAGGCCGCTTCTCGTAACGTACGCCCTCGCTTGCCGACACTCGGCTCGGCACATCGATAAGATTGTGATCTTTCATTTCCTGCTTGGCGGTGACGACATTGCGGACGGCTTCAGCGCTCATGATTGTGCTCCTCAGTGCGTAGGAATGAGAACGGCGCGGTGCTTGAGCGCACCAGCGTGTGCTGCCTTGAACACCTGATTGATGTCGCTCAGTGGGTGCTGTTCGACGAACGGCGTCACTTTGACGAGGCCATTCAGAACAAGCTCAAGCGCCTTTGGATACAGCTCCGGCGGACAGCCCCAATTGCCGATCGCGCGAGCGTGGTACGCCATGAGATTGGAAAGCCGGATTTCGACCTTATCCATGGTGAAACCCACAACGCATAGGGTGGCGCCTGGATTGAGCAAACTGAATGCATTCTCCTGGCCAGCCCGAGTGCCTGAGCATTCGAAGATGATCCATTCGGTCTGCCCGAGTCCGCGCTTCTTGGCGAAGTTGGCAATTGCTCCTTTGAGATCGCGAGGCGGCATCTGTCGTACGTTCAATGTGAGCGCGGCGCCGTTGCCGGCAATCGTTCTCAGCTTGTCGTCATTGACGTCGATGGCGACTACGGTCCCGCCAAACGCGGCTGCGATCTGTGCGGCGTACCCGCCAACGCCACCGACGCCATTGATAATGACGAGATCGCCATTGGTGACGCCGGCCTGAACCACCGCCTGATAGGGCGTGGTCACCGCGTCGGCAATCACTGAAAGATCGGCAAGATCGATTCCGGTCGATTGCAGCCGGCGCTCATCGACTTCGCAGAGCCCCAGCGCCGGAACGAGAATGTGCGTTGCAAAGCCGCCGTGAATGTCATTGCCCGGCATTTTTTGGTTTGGGCAAATGGTTGCCTTGCCGCGGCGGCAAACGTCACACCGCCCGCATGGGATTACGGCTGGCACAATAACCGCACGGTCGATCCATCGTGATGCCTCCGCACCGGCATCGACGACGTGTCCGCTGATCTCGTGCCCGAGCGTAAGCGGGAGATCATGTTTGGTGCGAACGCCGTCGTAGTAGTATCCAAGATCGGTGTGGCAAACGCCGCATCCGGCAATTTCGACCACTACTTCGTCCGGCCCAGGAGAAAGCGTGTCGATTTTAACCTGAACGAGAGGCTCGCCTTTGGCCGTCATCATCCAGCGAACTGGTTCTCCGTTCATGCGCATGCCTCACGGCTAGCCAACGGGATCGCTTGGTCGGCTAAGCTGCAGTTTCATGTCCCGCCCAGGGGCATTCCTTGATCTAAAGCAAGGCGATCGAAGAATTTGCCGAGGCAAAATGAACTTGAGAAACGCCTTTGTTTCCGACCTGGTAAGGGCAATTCCTCTCGATGGAGCATGGCGAAGGAGGGCGTGTGGAGGAACGGGAAAGCATCTCGGTTGCGATTGTCGGAAGCGGCGGAGCCGGCGCGCTTACGGCGGGAAATCTCTTGCTTGAAGCGGCCAGCTTGGCGGGGTGGCAGGGTCTGCTTTCGCGCACCGTCGGTCCGCAAATTCGCGGCGGCGAGGCGGCCGCTCTCGTACGTCTGTCTACGCAACCGGTTGAGTGCCTTTCCGACCGATGCGACATTTTGATCGGCATCGACTGGCTCAACGCCCAGCGCTTCGGCGCCGAGATCGAAGTCGGGCCGCGCAGCTTGGTGATCAGCGATCCTCGTGGCGGCGAACTGCCTTCACAGGTGGCAGCAGCGGGAGCCCGTATCATTGAGCTTCCAATGAAGGAGATGGCGAAGGCAATTCCGGAAGGGCGTCCGAACATGATCGCCCTCGGCGTCGCTGCCCGGTTGGTTGGTCTCGGCGTCGACGTACTCTCAGCTCTCCTGGAGAAGCGGCTTGCAGACAAAGGGCGAGCAGCCATCGAGGCAAGCCGTGTGGCCATCAGCACCGGCTTCGACGCTCCATCGGGCTATGACTTCGGCCTGCGCCTCCTCGCTCCGAAACCTACTGGCGCTCGAAGATGGCTCGTGTCCGGCAATGAGGCCGCCGCCCTCGGCGCCATCCGCGGCGGGGTTCGCTTTGCGGCGGCCTATCCGATCACGCCTGCAACCGAGATCCTTGAATGGCTCGCCCCGAATCTCGCCAAAACGGGCGGCGTGTTGCTGCAAGCCGAGGATGAGCTTGCCGCGATCAACATGATCATCGGCGCGTCGTTCGGCGGCACGCCAGCCTTGACGGCGACATCGGGCCCGGGCCTTTCTTTGATGGTCGAGGCGCTCGGGCTCGCGACCGCCGCCGAGATCCCGCTGGTCGTTATCGACGTGATGCGCGGCGGACCGTCAACGGGCATTCCGACCAAATCCGAGCAGGCCGACCTCAATATCGCGGTTTACGGGTGCCACGGCGACGCGCCCCATCTGGTACTGGCGCCGCAATCGATCGGCGACTGCTTATTCACCACGCAATGGGCGACGTATCTCGCTGAAGCGTTGCAGTCGCCTGCCATTGTTCTATCCGATCAATTCATCGGCCAGGCGCGCGCGGCAATCGAGCGCCCGGCCGACGTTGCATTTATCGGCCAGCGTCTTAAAGCCACCGACATCGGCGGAGCCTACAGACGATATGCACTCGCGGCCAATGGCGTTTCTCCGATGGCGCTCCCCGGAACACGCGGCGGTCAATATACCGCCGACGGGCTCACTCATAACGAGCGCGGGATGCCAACGAGCGGCGAACGCGACCACAACGCGCAACTCGACAAGCGTCGCGACAAGCTGACGAAATTCAAGTTCGGCGACCATTGGGCAACGATTGAGGGCACGAGTGAATTCGCGGTGATCGCTTGGGGTTCGCTCACGGCGGCGGCGCGCGAGGCCATCGGCCGCGCTGCTCGCGACGGTGTTGAGACCAGTCTCCTGGCGCCCCGATTGTTGTCGCCGGCCCAGCCCGAACAATTTGCGGCCGCCGTAGCAGGCAAAACGCGCGCTCTTATCGTCGAGCAGAGCCACGGTGCTCAATTCTATCGCTATCTCAAGGCTCACTATGACCTGCCGCGCGAGGTTCGCGTGCTCAATAGGGCAGGGCCGCTGCCGATCCGCGCCAACGAAATACACCGCGCT
>Ga0335081_10015807_pt1 | contig 12215 bp, 12 predicted proteins | sample Lox_Sample_35_FD_206713 | JGI IMG/M metagenome (GOLD analysis project Ga0335081, IMG submission 206713) | Soil microbial communities from Loxahatchee National Wildlife Refuge, Florida, United States - Lox_Sample_3.5 | ecosystem: Environmental > Terrestrial > Soil > Wetlands | place: USA... | reverse complement strand
TCGCATATCGGGCCGTCAGAGTCAAGCATATTCTTGGCTACACTCCCGGGCCTAACGAAAGGCCGCAATCCCAGCAGCCATAAGGGATCGCGGCCGATCACCAGCCGCTATTTACCCGCAACTTCGGACTAGATTGCGCTGCTAGGCACCGGTTTCGCTTATCGAAACGGGAGCGGTAGGATCGCGCCGTCGGCGAGTTCGGGGGAACTAGTGCCTGGTAAGTCCGTTCAACTCTTCCGCTATGCGGCCGTCGGCTTGCTGACGGTCACGGTGGCGGGCGCGGCGCTGAGCTCACGCACGGCCGACTGGGAGCCGCTGTGGCTGTTCTTCACCCTCGCGGTTCTCGGGGTTCTCGGCGACCGGGTGCACACCTATACGGGTCGCATTCGCCTGTCGGCGGGATTGACGATCGTCGCGCTCGCGATGGCGCTGCTCGGTCCCGCGCCGGCCGTCCTCATCTGTTTCATCTCGCGCATCTCTCAGGCGGTCCAGACCGACGGCCTGCGGCTGCGCGGGCGGCGGCTGGCGCTCGTCTGGAACCTAGGCATGTACATCTACGTGCTCCTCGGAAGTCTCGCGATCCAGGCCGCCGTCGACGCGGGAGTGAACAAAGGAAGCGCCGCGTTCGCGCTTGTCGTGGCGCTGGCGGTGAGTGCCGCGAACTTCGTCAACTTCCTGCTCGCGGCAACCTGGATTCGCGTCCATGAGGGCACGCCGATCGGCGTGCAGGTGCGCGAGAACTACGTGCCGGCGCTGCCGTGGATCACCGCCCCGAACTTCCTCGCCGGCGCGCTGGCCACTCTGTACGTCCGCGCCGGCGCGGTATCACTGCTTCTCGTGCTGGCGCTCCTGGGCGCGTTCTACGTGCTGATGGTGGAGCTGCTGAACTCGCAGCAGCGCCGGCAGGAACTCGAGAAGCGCACGCTCCAGCTCGCGTCGCTCCAGCTGGGGGTACTCGTGACGATGGTCCGAACTCTGTCGCTTCGCGATCGCTACACGGCCCGGCACTCGGCGGCCGTCGCGCGGTACGCGTACGCCGTGGCGAAAGCCGCCGGCTGCTCGGAGGACGAGCTTCGGATCGTGCATACCGCGGGTCTGCTGCACGACATCGGCAAGTTCGCGTTCCCCGATCACATCCTCATGGCCGACCGGCCCCTCAGCGACGCCGATCTCGAGATCGTCCACCAGCACCCGATCAACGGCGCCAACCTCGTGCGCAGGATCGAGGGCTACGAGAAGATCGCCGCGGTCATCCTGGCCCATCACGAGCGGGTCGACGGCACCGGCTATCCCTACGGACTGCGTGAACAGGAGATCCCAGCCCTTGCGCGGATCATCTCTGTTGCCGATACGTACGACGTGCTCACCGCGCGCGATACATATCGCCCGCCGATCTCAAGCTCTGAGGCGATTGCCGAGCTGCGCAAAGTGGCCGGCACCCAGCTCGACGAGCGCTTCGTCGAGCTGTTCATCGAGATCCTCGAACACGAGGGCATCGGCTTCACCCACACTGAGGACGCCGACTTCGAGAAGGAGCTCGCGATCGAGGAGCGCATTCGAGAATTGGCCCGGCCTCAGGTAGCAGTCTGAGGCGGACGATCAATGGCCGGGATGCGCAAGACCTGGCGGATCGCTGAGTTCCGCGCGCTCCTGATCTCCTACGTGATCAATCGAGCGGGGGACGTGGTCGGAGCGCTGGCGCTCGCCGTTGTCGTCCTCGGCGCCACTCGATCGGCGATCGCGACCGCCGCCCTATTCCTCGCGACGCAGTTCGTCCCCGGTGTCGTCGGTCCGTTCCTCGTCGCCCGCATCGGCACGATTCCGGCGGGCCGGATCCTGCCGGTGTGCTACCTCGTCGAAGCCTGTCTCTTCCTCGTGTTGGCCGCGATCGCCCGGCACACGACGGTGGGTCTGATCATCGCGCTCGCGTTTGCCGACGGGACACTCGCGTTCGCCGCGCGCTCGGTGACGCGGGCGACGACCGCCTCGACGCTGATCCCGCACGATCTGATGCCCGAGGGCAAGGCCGCGTTCAACCTGGCGCTCGCTGTCGCCACCGTGGCCGGGCCGGTCCTCGGCGGGGTCGTCCTCGCGCTCCTCGGTCCGACCACGGCGCTCGCGGCCGACGGTGTGTCCTTCCTGATCGCCGCGCTGCTGATCGTATGCACGCCCGGGCTGCGCGCCCGTGCCGAGGAGCGCATGGACTCGCCCAGCACGAGGAGGCGCCGTCAGCTCCGCGCGACCTTCGGCTACGTCGCCGGCAACGCCTCGCTTCGCGCGCTCGTTTTCGGAGAAGGGATTGCGTTCATCTTCTTCTACCTCGTCGTTCCGGTGACCGTGATCTACGCGACGCGCTCACTCCACGCCGGTGCGGCCGGATACGCGGCGATCCTCGCGAGCTGGGGCGCCGGCGCAGTGATCGGCTCGACCGTGCACGTCCGCCTCGCACGGCGCATCGGTCACGCCGGCATTCTGATGTCAACCGCCGCCGTCGCGCTCGGGTACCTCGGGACGGGGCTGTCACCCACACTGCTCGTGGCCTGCTGCTTCAGCGTGGTCGGCGGAGTGGGCAACGGAACCCAGTGGGCCTCAGTCGAGACCACGGTGCACCAGCTCGTCGAGGAGCATTTCCGTTTGCGGGTCTCGGCGATGCTCGAGTCGATGGCTGCCCTCGCACCCGGAGTGGGGATCGTCCTCGGTGGCGCGCTGACCGCCCTGTTCTCCCCGCGCGCCGCGTATCTGGCGGCTGGGGCCGGACTCGTCGCGCTGATCGCGGTGGCAGCGCTCACCCGCGCGTTTGTTGCCGAGCGCCGTCGCGAGCCCGCGCCCAGTCTCGGCAGCGCCTAGCCCGGACTCGCGGTCCAGCGCGACGCGACCCCGCGGGCGGCGTCGATGAATGCGGTGAGCGCGACCGAGTCCGTCCGCCACGCGAGCGAGATGACCGCGGGGTCGGCGTCGGTGACGGGCACGTAGGCGACGTCGCTGCGCGGGTAGTGACGGGCGACGGTGATTGGAACCAGGCACACACCGCGCTTCGCGGCAACCAGCGTCAGGATCTCGGCCACGCCCGTGGCCCGCGTCGCCACTCTTCCGCGCAGCTTGTGCCGCCGCTGCTCGGTCAACCATCGCGGCGGCCTGTCGCCGTCGGCTTGATCGACCGGGTTGGTGATGAAGGCCTCGTCGCTCAGGTCGGCAAACGCCACCGATGTCCTCGTGGCGAGGCCGTGGGCGACCGGGAGCGCGACGACGCGCGGCTCCGAGAGCAGGACCTCTGTCTCGAGCTCGGTCTGGCCGGGAAAAAGGCGCGTGAAGGCGATGTCGACGTCGCCGCTGAAGATGTCGTCGAGGTGCCCGAGAGGCAGCTCGCGGACAGTGACCGCACACGCCGGCAGGTGCTCGCCGAAATCGCGGAGCGTGTCCGGCAGCAGCGCGATCCCAGCGGAGCCGTAGAAGCCGACGGTCAGCCGCGGCGCTCCGGCGCTGCGCACGGCCTCGGCGGTCCGGCGTGACTGCGCGAGCAGCCTGCGCCCGTCGCGTAGCAGCACCTCGCCGGCGGGCGTGAGCTCGACCCGGCGGCTGTTGCGGTCCAGCAGCACGACGCCGAGCTGCTGCTCGAGCCGGCGGATCTGCTGGCTGAGTGACGGCTGGGCGATGTGCAACCGCTCCGCCGCCCGGGCGAAGTGGAGCTCCTCGGCGACCGCCACGAAGTACTCGACGAGGCGAAGGTCGAGGCGGTCCATAGGCATAGGCTATTGATCCCGTGTCGACGTGTCTTGGACGCCGCGGACGGACGGCGCCATGCTCCGAAGGCGATCGAAAGCTTGGAGGTGGACTGATGGGTGAGCTCGGGACGCGTCCGACAGTCTCGGACATGACCTCGCGCCGGCTGATAGACGCTGCGCTGGCGGAGGCGGAGCGGGAGTCGCTGGCCGTGACGGTGGTGGTCGTCGACGAGTCGGGAGTCCTCAAGCGGCTCGTGCGGATGGACGGGGCACCGCTGGTCAGCATCGAGACCGCGATCAACAAGGCGTATGCCGCGGCGGCCATCGGGATGCCGCCCGACGACTTCTATGCCGCCATCGAGTCAGACGGCGCGGCGGTCGCCGAGTTTGCGACGCGGCCGGGCTTGGCGCTCATCGCCGGCGGCCTGCCGCTCATCGTCGACGGTCGGCCGGCGGGCGCGATCGGGGTCGCGGGCGCGATGACCGGCGCCGAGGATCGCCGGATCGCCGACGTGGCGATCGCGGCGGACGCGAGCTGAGTCGCGACAACTACAGGAGCTTCGCGAGGCGGACCTCGTACGCGTGCTCGGGGTCCAGAAGTGCCTCGAGCGCCGAGTCGTAAGAGGGGAATGACAGCACGGCGCCGTCGTGGAGGACCATCAGGAACCGGTCCATGCGCCGGAGAAAGGCGCGATCGTGAGACACGGCCACGGCCGTGCCCTCGAAGCTGTCCAGCGCCTTCTCGAGCGCCTCTGAGGAATCGGTGTCGAGGTTGTCGGTGGGTTCGTCGAGCAGCAGCAGGTTGTGGCCCTCGAGCTCCAGGATGAGCACCTCGAGTCGTGCCTTCTCGCCGCCGCTGAGCACGTCGTAGTGCCGGCGAGCGGCGTCAGCGAGCCCGTAGCGCGCGAGCGCGCCCATCGCCGCCCGCATCTCCCCGCGGCGGGCCATCACGATGTCGAGGACGACGCGACCGGAGAAGTCGTCTCGTGACTGCAACTGGGTGAACAAACCGGTCGACACCCGTGGGCCGGTCCGAAGCTCTCCGCCGTCGGCGAGCCGTGCGCCGGCGAGCACTCCGATCAGCGCGCTCTTGCCAGATCCGTTGGGACCGATGACGCCGACGCGCTCACCGAAGTGGATCTCCTCCGAGAACGGCGCCACCAGCCCCGAGATCTCGAGCGAGCGCAGGTCGAGCACCACGCGCGCGGAGTCGCCGCCGCGGATCCGCACGGCGATCGCCTGGTCGACGACCGGCGACGGCGGCGGGCCGCCGGCACTGAACCGGCGCCACCGCGTCTCCATCGCGTCGGCTCGCTTGGCCCAGTCGGGGGCGTAGCGAGCGCGCTCCTTGAACGTCTTCATCAGGCGGAACAGCCGACGTTCCTCCTCGTGCCAACGCTTGACGGCATCCCCGAGGCGCCGCTGGCGTTCCTCTCGTGCCTGGGGATAGGTGGCGTATGAGCCGCCATGTACCCAGGCGCCATTGCCCTCGAGGGTCACGATCGTCCCGACCGCGCCCGCGAGGACCTCGCGGTCGTGGGAGATCATCACGATCGTCTTCTTGGACGCGTGGATGCGGCGCTCGAGGGCCAGCTTCGCCGGCACGTCGAGGAAATTGTCCGGTTCATCGAGCAGCAGGACGTCGGCATCCGAGGCGAACAGCACGTCGAGCACAAGCTGCTTGTGCTCGCCGCCGGACAGCGTCCGGGCCGGCCGGTCGGCGACCTCGGCGAACGAGGCGCCGATGATGCGCCGGCACGACGCGTCCCACTGGCCTTCGAGCTCGTAGCCGCCGAGCGCGGACCAGTCGGCGATCGCCTCGCCGAGCTTGATTCCCGCCGACGCATTGCCGGACTCGAGCTCGGCCTCGAGCGCGAGCATGCTCTCGCCGGCCTGCCGCACCGCCCGCGGCGCGAGCGACAGCAGAAGCTCCCGGACCGTTCGCTCGCCGTCCCTTACGCCGACGTCCTGGGCCATGTATGCGAGCAGGCCGCCGACGGCGTGCTCGCCCTCGTCGGGCGGCAACTCGCCGACGAGAACCCTCAGCAGCGTGCTCTTGCCGACCCCGTTCGTACCGACCAGCCCCACGTGCTGCCCCGGCGAGACCCGGAACGAGACCTCCGAGAACAGCAGGTCGCCGCCCGGATGCGCGTACGCCAGATTCGAGACCCCCACATGCGCCATGGCTCCATGTTCGCACCCTGCGCAGTAGGTGTGTCAGGCGATCAGGGAGAGGTCGATTTCGCTGAGGCGCGCCGGATCGTTCATCACGTTGAGCTCGACGACCCGGCCGCCCACGACCGTGAAGGCCAAGAGGGCGAACGGGCGGTCCTCGCCCTCGGGGAGCACGACCACTCCGGGGGCTCCGTTGACCAGAACCAGGCGCGCGTACAACGCCATGTTCGAGAACATCAGCGCGCGTCCGGCGACTTCACGCGCGCCGCGAACGACAGCCGATGCGGCCGGTCGCTCGGTGCCGTCGTCCTCGCGCAGCACGATGTCCGGATCGAGCACCTCGATCAGCGCGGCGAAGTCGCCGTCCCGGCTGGCAGCGGCAAAGGCGTTGACGACGCTCCACTGCTGGTCGAGGTCGGCGTCGGGCACCCGCGCGTGGCCCTGCACGCGCCGCCGCGCCCGGCTCGCCAGCTGACGGGCTGCCGCGGGAGAGCGGTCCGTGATCGACGCGATCTCGTCGAACGGGACCGCGAACATGTCGTGCAGCACGTAGGCGAGTCGCTCGGCTGGGGCCAGGGTGTCGAGCACCACAAGCAGTGCCAGCCCGACCGAGTCGCCGATCAAGGTCTGCTGCTCGGGGTCGGCCCCGTCGAGTGGGCTGACGACCGGGTCGGGGATGCCCGCTTCGAGCGGCTCTTCGCGCTTGGCCTTGCGCGCGCGGAGCATGTTCAGCGAAATCCGCGCCACGATCGTCGTGAACCACCCACCAAGGTTCTCGACGCTGCTCGCATCGGCGCGACTGGCGCGCAGCCATGCTTCCTGGAGCGCGTCGTCAGCCTCGCTGAGCGACCCGAGCATCCGGTACGCGACGGCTCGCAGGTGCGGTCGTTGCTCTTCGAATCGCTCGGCTAGCCACTGGTCGTTGCCACCGGTCACAGTTCTCCCGTCGGCGCGTGTCATATGAGTATGGACACTTCAAATACAGCCGATGTGACAACAGACAGAACACGACCCGGGCTCCCCGAGGGCGCCTGGACGGTCGACCCGGAGCACAGCGAGATCGGGTTCGCAGTGAAGTCGATGGGACTGATAACGGTTCGCGGCGTCTTTCACGAATACGCGGGCAGCCTGCAGGTTCGCGGAGGCGGCGCCACCGGCGAGCTGACGATCGAGGCCGCCAGCCTCGATACCCGGAACAGGCGGCGCGACAAGCACCTGCGCTCGTCCGATTTCTTCGACGTCGAGCGACAGCCGCGGATCGTGTTCACCGCGACGGCCGTCACGCCGCGAGACACGGGTGTGACGGTCACCGGTGACCTGGTGATCGGCTCCACGCGCCTCCCGCTCGAGCTCCCGGTAAACGTCGAGCCCGCCGCCGGCGGGACGGTCCGCCTCGAAGGGCAGACGACTGTCCCGCGCGCGGCGACAGGACTCGACTGGAACTGGCTCGGGATGGTCGGCCGGTACGCCACGCTCCACGCCAGCCTGACGCTCGAACGGGCTACGCCCGAGCCGGCGTAATCTCGTATCGTGCCCGTGTGGCCGAACGAGCCCTGGCCCCACTGCTTGAAGGCGGCGCGTTCTTCGAGTGCCCGCGGTGGCGCGACGGTCGGTGGTGGGTGTCGGACTTCTACCGCCAAGCGGTGTACACCGTCACCACCGACGGCGCCGAGGAGCTGGTGGTCGAGGTCGAGCATCAGCCGTCGGGTCTCGGTTGGTTGCCGGACGGCTCGCTGCTGATCGTCTCGATGAAGGACCAGCGCGTCCTTCGACGCGACGCCGGCGGGACGATGAGCGTGCACGCGGAGCTTGGCGCGTTCACCGACAGCTCACTCAACGACATGGTCGTCGACGGCCACGGGCGCGCGTGGGTCGGGTGCTTCGGGTTCGACCTGATGGCGTTTGCCGATCCAGAGCCGGCGACCCTGATGCGCGTTGATCCCGACGGCACAGCGACCGTCGCCGCCGAGGAGCTGATGTTCCCGAACGGATCCGTGATCACTCCCGACGGCGCGACTCTGATCGTCGGCGAGACCGCAGGCTGCCGTTACACCGCGTTCACGATCCTGGACGACGGCTCGCTGACCGACCGCCGCATCTGGGCGCAGTTGGCGCCGACGCCGGAGCTCGGGACGCTCCAGGAGATGCTTCCTCAGATCGCGATCGGGCCGGACGGATGCACGCTCGACGCCGAGGGTCACATCTGGTCGGCCGATGAGGCCGGCGGGCGCTGCATCCGCATCGCGCCCGGCGGGGCGATCGTCGACGAGATCCGGACGCCCGAGGGGTTCGGCTGTTACGCCTGTGCGTTGGGTGGTGACGACGGCCGCACCCTGCTGGTGTGCGCCGCGCCCGACTTCCTCGAAGGCAACCGCCGCGAAGCGCGCGAGGCCGTGCTGTTCACAACCACCGTCGACGTCCCGCACGCCGGCCTGCCGTAGCGGAGGTCGGTGCGGTCCGCATGACGCGCGTTGTGATCATCGGCGGTGGCATCGGCGGACTCGCGGCGGCGCGCGCGCTGTGCCGGCGCGGGATCGAGGTGCGGATCTACGAGGCCGCGCCGGAGTTGCGCGAGATCGGCGCCGGAGTGGCGCTTGGCCCGAACGCCATGAACGTCCTGCGGTCGCTCGACCTCGAGGACGATGTCCGCGCCATCGCCGGGCGCTGGGAGTGGGCGGTCACCCGCAACGGGAGGACGGGGCGGATGATCTCGAGGACGAGCCGGCAGCAGCAGGCCAGCCTGTTCGGCAGCGCGGGCGCGACCGTCCATCGCGCCGATCTGCTCGACGTGCTGTCGCGTTCTGTGCCGAGTGACATCGTGACGCTGGGAGCGCGATGCAAGGACGTCGAGCCGGACGGCGAGGTCGCGGTCGCGCGGTTCGAGGACGGGAGCGAGGTCGAGGCCGATGTCATCGTCGGCGCCGACGGGATCCACTCGGCGGTGCGAGGGTCGTTGTTCGGGCCGGACGCGCCGCGCTTCACGGGCAAGATCTGTTACCGAAGCGTGGTGCCGGTCGACGCCGTGACCGGCGCCCCGCCGGCGAACGACAACGCGCAGTGGCTCGGGCCTCACGGCACGATCGTGCTGTATCCGGTGCGGCGCGACGAGTTGATCAACGTCGTCTGTCACTACGACGATGAGGGCTACCGCCACGAGTCCTGGGTGTCCCGCTGCGAGCAGAGTGAGGTGCTCGAGCGCTACAGCGGCTGGCACGAGTCACTGCTGCGGGTCTTTTCGGCGGGAGAGGTCTGGTACAAGTGGGCGCTCTACGACCGGGATCCGATCTCGCGGTGGACGCGCGGGCGGGCGACGGTGCTCGGCGATGCCGCCCACCCGATGCTGCCGTACCTCGGTCAGGGCGCGTGCCAGGCGATCGAAGACGGCGTCGTGCTCGCGGCGGCGCTCGCGGCGCGGGCCGATGATCCGGTCGCGGCGCTCGCGCTGTACGAGCGCGCGCGGCGCCCCCGAGCGAGCCAGGTCGTGCTGGCCTCGCGCGAACGCGGCGTCAGCAACCATCTCGTGTCGCCGCTCGCGGCGCTAAAGCGAGACGTCTCGATCGCCGTGAGGCGGCGTTTGGGACGCGATCCGGATGGTCGCGGCACAGGGTGGATCCCGGAATACGATGCGAGCGCGCCCGAGGTCCTAGTCGTCTGACGGGCTTCCCGGTCCGAGCGGCAGTTCGATCTCGCCCGGTCGCGCCAGCTTGCCGCAGCGGTCGCATACGAGATCGGGGCCGAAGCTCCCGCCGCAGCCGGCGTGCAGAGTGAGCCGAGGCGGGCCGCCCGGCTCCGGATAGTGGCGGTCGCCCCACTTCATCAGCATCAGCATCGCTGGACCGAGCTCGTATCCCTTGGCGGTGAGGACGTATTTCGGGCGGCCCGGGCGATCGGGATCCGGCACGCGCTCGAGCACGTTCTCGTCGCACAGCCGCTTCAGCCTGTTCGTGAGCACGTTGGACGCGATCCCGAGGCTCTCCTGAAACTCCTCGAACCGCGTGAGGCCGAGCAGGGCGTCGCGGAGGATCAACACCGTCCAGCGCTCCCCGATCACCTCGAGCGAGCGGGCGATCGAGCACACCTGATCTGGATAGTCGCGCTGGAGCATTACCTCCAGGGTAGCTGACTTGTTTGACAAAAGCCAGGTACCCGGCTAGCTTCCCTTGCGTGAAGCAAGTCAGCCCTAGGAGGAAGTGATGAAGCGCAAGCCGGTGATCCTGATCTCGCTGCTGTTGGCAGCGTTCGTAATCAATCTCGACACGACGATCGTTAACGTCGCATTGCCCACGTTGGTACGCGACCTGCACGCGTCCAACTCGCAGCTCCAATGGGTCGTCGACGCGTTCAACCTGCTGTTCGCCGGATCGGTCCTGGCGATGGGCAGCCTGTCGGACCGCTTCGGGCGCAAGGGAATGTTGCTCGCGGGCCTGTCGGTGTTCGGATTGGCGAGCCTGGCCGGCGGTCTGACCGACAGTCCCGGTGAGCTGATCGCCGCGCGGGCGGTTATGGGCCTCGGCGCGGCGATGGTGTTCCCGTCGACGCTGTCGCTGCTCACCAACGTGTTCACCGATCGCCGCGAGCGCGCCCTGGCGATCGGCCTGTGGGGGGCGATCACCGGCGTCGCGATCGCGCTCGGGCCGATCGTCGGCGGGTGGCTTCTCCAGGCGTTCGACTGGCGCAGCATCTTCTTCGCGATGACCCCGGTTGCGCTCGTCGCCGGCGTTCTCGTCGCCGGCAACGTCCCGACCTCGCGCGACCCAAGCGCCCGGAAACTGGACGGCCCCGGGTTCGCACTGTCGACCGCAATGGTCGCCCTGCTCGTCTACACGATTATCGAGGCGCCAAGCTACGGCTGGGGGGGCGCGCGCACGCTGGCCAGCTTCGCGCTCACCGCGGGTCTGGTGGCCGCGTTCGTCGCCCGGGAGCGGCGCGCCGAGCAGCCGATGCTCGACATGTCGCTGTTCCGCAACCCGCGGTTCACCGCCGCGAGCGCGTCGGTCGCGATCTCGTTCTTCGCGCTGTCGGGGTTCATCTTCCTGGTCACGCAGTACTTCCAGTTCCTCAAGGGCTACGGTCCGCTGTCGACCGGAGTGCGCCTGCTCCCGGTCGCCAGCTTCGTCGCGATCTCCTCGATTCTTGGCGCCAGGCTCGCCGTCCGTGTCGGCACGAAGCTGGTCGTCGCATCCGGGCTGTTCCTGATGGCCGCGTTCTACGCCTGGGTCACGACGGCAGCAGCCACGACCGGCTACGGGACGATCGCGGCGCAGATGGTCGTGCTGGGGACCGGGATGGGCCTGACCAGCGCGCCCGCGACCGAGGCGATCATGGGCGTGGTCCCGAAAGCGAAGGCCGGCGTCGGGTCGGCGGTCAACGACGCCACACGTCTGCTGGGCGGCACCCTGGGCGTGGCCGTGATCGGCAGCGTGTACGCGTCGCTGTACGCGAGTCGCCTCACGAGCGCGCTTCCCGCCGAACTGCCAGCGGGTGTCGCGCGGGCGGCCCACGGATCTGTCGGCGCCGCGCTCACCGTCGCAGACAGGCTGGCCCACGCCGGGCATCCGGCGCTCGCGGCGGCGATCCACAACGCCGCCAGCTCGGCCTTCTTCCAAGGGCTCCATGCGGCTGACTGGGTCGCCGCCGGCGCCGCCGCCGCGGGTGCCGTGATGGCGCTCGCGCTGCTTCCCGCACACCCGACGGCCAGCAGCGACGGCGCGGGGCAGACACAAGAAATCGGCGCGCCCGCGGCGGTCGCGGCGCGCAGCTAACCCGACCAACCCGAATCTCCCTAAGGAGGCGAAACGCAAATGACAACCGTCGTTTCCCCTGACCGCGAGTCAGAACATTCCGAAACCGAACCGCGCTCGTTCGACCCAACCCAAGGACGCAAGATCGGCGCCGACCCGTTCGACGATCCCACCCAGGGACGAAAGATCGGCTCGGACCCCTACGACGACCCGACCCGAACTCGCTAGCCAAGGAGAAACACCATGACCGAGCAAATCGACAACCTCGCTGACTCTGGGGTCGGCCGCGCCACCGGGTTCGACCTCGACGCCCCGGACGCTCCCGGAGCCCCAGGCACGGCCACCGCTCTCGAGCGCAACCGGGCGTTTGCGGCGGCCGGCGGACACGAAGGCGCTGTCGTCTTCCCGACCCTGGGCCTGTTCGTGCTCACCTGCTGCGATCCGCGCACAGACCCCGCGCAGTTCCTCGGCCTCGGCATGAGCGACGCGCTGGTCGTGCGGAACGTCGGCGGACGGGTCACTCCCGAGGTGATCAACAACGTCGCCTACCTCGGCCAGCTCGCCGAGAACTTCCTGC
>Ga0335081_10015806_pt1 | contig 12216 bp, 6 predicted proteins | sample Lox_Sample_35_FD_206713 | JGI IMG/M metagenome (GOLD analysis project Ga0335081, IMG submission 206713) | Soil microbial communities from Loxahatchee National Wildlife Refuge, Florida, United States - Lox_Sample_3.5 | ecosystem: Environmental > Terrestrial > Soil > Wetlands | place: USA: Florida... | reverse complement strand
TGTCCTGAGACGACCCCGGCGAGAACGTCTGGAGTCCCGGCGGGGCGGCGGCTGCCGAGGCCGGCGCCAGGCTCAGCCGCGGCACATCGTACCTCGCAGCCACGACGTTGGCCTGCACCAACCGGTCAGTGGCATCCGAAGGGAAGGTGCCCGCGGCCGTCATTGCGCCTTCATAGAAGGTGCCCTGCGAGCCGTTGCTGTTGTCGCCGCCGTTGCCCAGCAGAATGGCCCCCTGCTTACGCATCGGGTCATAGGTCGCGTTGACGCGCGGTCCGTCGAACATCACCGAGAGGCCGCCCTTCTGCGCGTCGCCGCCCATCGAGGTCCAGTGGTGCGGTTCGCCCTTGGCCATCGCGGTCACGAATCGCCAGGTGATGATCGGCAGGTTCGCGCAGCCTTTGGATGGATCCGCGTTGACGCAACCGACCAGGTTGTTCTCCTGGTCGGTCATGATCCACGGTCCGGGGGGCGGCCCGTGGTACCAGGCTCCGGCGTTGCCGTAGTACGTGGTTTCCATGGTGCCGTTGTCGTCGTCGCGGCTGTCGATTTCGGCGTTGCCGTAGTCGAAACAGCAGCCGGAGTTGTAGTGGTGGCCGTTGATGACCCAGTACTGCCCTTCCGCCTGGTCGTCGACCGCGGTGCCCTTCGGGTTGTCATTGCGGATGCCCATGCCGGGCTCGATGAAAACACCGTAGGCCTTGTGGCCCATGATCGTAATCGGCGCCATGTCGGCGACCGGGACGTTGTTGAATCCGCCCATGGCCGGGCCGCTGAAGCCGCCGCGGGGCGCCTGGGTGAGGTCGTTGTGTTTGGAGGATTGGTCGTAGACGGTGGTGATCCAGCAGTACGTGTTGGCGCAGAACGCGTCCTGCCCGGCCGCGTCGGCGTATCCGCCAGCATCCGGGACCGGCGACGCGACAGGCTCGACGACGCCGATGTCCAGGGTCTTGCCATCCGACTGGCGCAGTACCTGGTAGAGCGGGCCGCTGTAGGAGGCGTAGAGCGCGCGCGTCGTGCTGTGGGCGGCCACGCAGGGGTCGCCGGCGGCGGCGTAGATGTCACATGGGCCTTTCGGCCTGGGCGGAGCGGAATCGGCCGGTGTGGCCATCGGCGACGCGGCGCCAATCAGCGTGAGCGCGAGTGCGACCGTTAGCTTGAGAAGTCTCACGAGGTCCTCTTTGTGTTCGATTGTCAGCATTGTAATCGCTTGCTGCGCGGTCTGCAACCGGCATTGTGCCAGACTGTTTGAATTCCGTGTTGCACCGCGTTATATTCTCCTACTATGGGGATGCAAGCGTTTCCAATGCTCGGCCTGTTGGCGCGGTCCCCAGCGCCGCCCGGCACTCTGAAGCTCAAGGAGAAATGTGCTCAGCGGCAATCCGCGGCAGAACATAGGTTTTTGCTGAAGAACGGCATCACGTGATTCTGGAACCGGTCGGCCACCGCGCTGGTATGCGTGCCGTGATAGATCTCAAACGTATTGGCGAGGCCATAGCTGTCGAAGATGTCGTGCAGCTTTCCCGCGTCGACGCGCAAGCCGTCCTGGTCGCCGACGTCCATCGCGATGGCGCGATACTGCCGCAGATTACCGATGTACTGATCGACGAACGCGAGGGGCGCGTTCGCGGCCCACTTGGCGAGGACATCCTGCCGGACCTCACCGTTCTCGAACGGCAGGTCGAGATAAAGCGGCGGTTTCTTCGGATTGGGCGACCATGCGGCCGCTGAAGCAAGCTGAGCCCTCAGGCCGAACGGCAGCTTGGCTGAATCGGCGGGCATCTTCACCGCCTCCAGCACCTTTTCAGTTTCAGGATTCGGCAGTCCGGCTCGCCTGGTCGACATGCAGCAGGGGCTCATAACATACAAAGCGCCGAACACGTCGGGATGCTTCATTCCGATGCGGCTCGCGCCGTAACCACCCATGGAATGCCCCACCAGTCCGCGGCTCATACGGTTAGGGATGGTGCGGTAGTGAGCGTCCATGTAGGCGACGATGTCGTGCGCGATGAACTGCTCAAAATCGCCCGTGGTACCGGAGCTGGAATACATCGATCCGTTGTGCACCGTTTTGGAATCGGGCAGCACCACAATCATTTCTTGCGCGCCCTGCGCGAACGCGCCCTCGATGGTTTGCGGCACGTGAATCTCCTGCGACCACTGGCTCGCGCCTATCGAGTATCCGTGTAGCGCGTACAGCACCGGGTAGCGCCCCGTCTTCTCGGTAGCATAGCCGGGCGGTAGGAAGACGAGGACTTCGCGATCCACATCGTCGCCTTCCAGATTGCCTTCCAGAGCTTTGCCGTGAACCTTAATATGCTCCACCGTGACGGGTTTGGCGCCGGGCACAATGGGAGGCACTTCGGTTCTCACCTGTGCAAGCGCAAACATTCCAAAAGCGATGATCAGCAGACCGTATCGGTATTGGCGGTTCATTATTAAACTCCAGAAATCGGAAGTCATCTTGTGGCCCGGAGGGGTGCTGTGATATCCAGCTTGACACCCGGTTTGAGCCGGCTTTGGCCGAATGCTACGCCACAAACCACGTACTGGCCGCTCCGGAATTCCCGTACGAGCCCACGCCACAGCCGAACGACCGGATGAGCGGCACGTTTCCCGAAGCGGCGTCGGTGGACTCGCCCTGTCCGATGATGCCCTGGTCGGTGTACACGCGAACGTGCACCTGGTAGCCGTGCACGCGCACTTCGGCGGTGCGGACGTCGGTGATCTTTAATTTGGGGCGGCGATACTCATTGGCGGCCTGCTCGACGGCGGCGCGGAGCGATGGCAGTCCCGCGATGCCCGCAATCGAAAACAGGCCGCCCTTTACCAAACTTCTGCGATTCGGTCGTTCCATGCAATACTCCCTTGGAGCTGTCTTCCGGGCAAACTCGCCTAGCGTTTTTCAAACTCGTATAGATCGACGCTGATGGGCGCGACTTCGAGCGTCTTCGGCATCTGGCCCAGCGGCGTTTCCGTAACCTGAACTTCGTGGCGGCTCAGACCCGTCATTGAATCGATTGTAGGACCTGTCAAGCGCCAGTGCCGTCCCTTCCCCTGCAACTCCACTCCCGTGATCGAAAGATCCAGTTCCCGAGTGGATTCCGTGGGGTTGACCACCGCCATCGTCAGGGCCTTCCCGTCGCTCGTCAGCGCGGCGCTCACGTCGAGCGGGTATGTTGGGCTGCCCGCGTTCACACGCGGCTGATCTCCGCCAACCGGATACTTCGGCGGCGGCGGTGGCGAGTTACCGGCGACCTCCACCGGCACGGTCCCAAAGTGGTCGCGGTAAAGCCGAAACAGCAGGCCCGTGGTATTCAATGCCGCCTCGGTCGCGTTGTATTCAAGCGACGACGTTCCCATGGTGTGGCCGGCCATCCGGATCAGATCCGTGTGCCGGAACATCTCGTGCAACACCAGAGCGTTCGCCAGCGTCTGTTTCAGGTTAGCCGGCAGGCGGGTGAGCGCCCACTCGTCGATGGCAATTTCGAGATGCTTAGTCTTAAGAGCCGGATACCGGCGCGCATATTCCTCATAGGCCTCCGTCTTGCAGCGCACCCGGTTGGCGGGCCAGTAAGCTGCTTCCACCAGCGGCATTTCGACCGGCACTCGCTTGTTCTGCGCGAGATCGAAGCGCTCGTTGGCATAGCTGTACCAGTGCTCCGACATCACGTCGATATTGTCGAGGGATTTAGCGATCAATCCGCCGGTCCAGTCGGCATCCGAGCCATAATCGCCCACCACCTTGCCGATCAGGCCCAGCGAAAGACTATTCACCGTCATCTCGTCCGGCGTCGCGCCCGTCCCGAGTAACGTAATACTGGGGTCCACGGCGCGCATCGCCTCGGCGAACATATTGTGCTTGATGACGTACTGCTTGAGAACCATGTGGCCGAACTGCCAGGGCCCGTACATCTCGTTGCCGATACCCCACCACTTCACGTGATACGGAGCAGGGTGCCCGTTGGCGGCACGCAGCTTGCCCATGGGTGTATCGGCGGCGCCATTCACATATTCCACCAGCTCCGCGGCCGAATGGGCATCTCCGAAGCCGGCGTTGACGCTAATGAACGCGTCCACGCCCAGGAGCTCGCACAGCGTCAGAAATTCGTCGGTACCGACATCGTTGGGCTGCAAGGCCGACCAGACCGGATCCCATCGCGGAGGCCTCTTGTCCGGGTCGCCGATGGCGTCCCGCCATTCATGGGCGGAGAGGAAGTTTCCGCCGGGGAACCGGTACATGCCGGAATGGAGCTGCTTCAACAGGCCCGTGGTATCGCGCCGGAAACCGCGAATGTTGTCGGCCGCCATGAGAGATACGGCACCGATATGGAACGATCCGTTGCCCGTGGCGGCAATTTCGATCCGGCCATTGTCCGTATCGCCTTCCGGGGTGAACCGCAGAGGGAACTTTGTATAAGTGGACTTGAGTCCGGTAAGTCGAACGGTCTGCCGCTCGCCTTGACCCGACCCCCACACCAGGCTGACCGTAACTGCAATGTTCGGCTCACCGGCCAGCACAACGCGCCCCGAGTAAGTTTTGGATTTGCGCAACGCGAGGCCGGTCTGCTGAATTCCACGCGGTTCAGTGCCGGCAAGCTTGATGAGTGGAGTGTGCTCTCCCACATACGGATGATCGCGATCCATCGCCACCGCCGAATCGGGACCGATGGGCCGCCAACGGTTCGGGGCGCGACCTCGCATAGGGCCCTGTGCCGCCGGGGGCGGCGCGGGGTTTTCCGAGCTGATGGCGTAGTAGAATTTCCGGTCATCGAGCATCTCGGCCCATACACTGCGATTGACCAGATCGCCAATGTGCTCGATGAACTGCCCGTAGACGTAAGGAGAGATAGGAGCCCGGGTCTTGCCTGGATCGATCGTGACGGCGATCCGCGGTTGGGCGCCGGCAGCGGCGGTCAGAACCGCGGCGATTAACAACACCGGTAGTGACTTAGCGGACATGATTCTTCCTATTGATATCCCGACGATACTCCCACCTCTGGCCGGAGATCCTATCACGCAATTCGTGCGCAGGCTAGGTTTGGTACAGTGTCGGGGCTCGAGTCGTAATAAAATCTTATGGTTAGCCAAACGGAACACGGTATGGACGTCTCTCGGGCTAACGGTTAGCCGACGAATCTTAACCTCAGCGCGCGTTCAAAATCGTTGTGTTATGATGCGCGGAGAGCACCAGGATGTGCGAGAGCGAGGGCAAGGGACTAACCGAGTCACGCGAGCTGGCGGTACGCGCTGAACTCGCCCGTCTGCTGGAGAGCGCTGCGTTTCGTACAAGCAAGCGGTGCCGGGAGTTCCTCGAGTACATCGTCAAGCACACCATTAGCGGGCCGAGCGGCGCTCTCAAAGAACGCTCGATCGGAGTGGAACTCTTCCAGCTTCCGCAGGATTTCGACACGGGTCAGCATGCGGTCGTGCGGGTAACGGCCAATGAGGTGCGGAAGAAGCTGGCCCAACACTACCTCGCCGAGAATGGCTTGTCGCATCCGGTAAAAATCGAGCTGCCGCCGGGGTCCTACTCCGCCGAATTCCGATGGGAGAGGCCGGCTGTGGAGGCGCAGATCCCGACTTCGGAAACGCCCGCCGATGTGCCGGTTGCATCCCCACCAACCGCCGAAACGCCGCAAACGGATATCGCCTCGGAACATCTTCCGCCACGCCCGAGCTGGCGTACAGGCCGAATCATCGTGTATGCCGCGGCCGTGATTGTCGTCGCCGGCGCTGCTTTTGCGTGGAAATCGCGCGCCGCGAAACCCATCTCCGTGGATACCAGATCCCCCGCCGTTTCAGCGCCTGCCGCAAACCTGGGCCTGGCAGTGGGAAGCGTTAGGATGATCGCGGGTTCTAGCAGTTCTTACATCGATCGCAGCGGGCGCGCATGGGAGCCGGACCGTTTCTTCTCCGGCGGGAATGTGCTTGTCCGTCCCGCCGAGAGAATCCTGCGGACGCTGGATCCGAACATCTACCGGCACCTGAGGAGCGGCGACTTCCGGTACGACATCCCGCTGCAGCCGGGCTCCTATGAACTGCATCTCTGCTTTGCCGAGACCGGTTTAGGCGATTTCATCAGCGCGGAATCGAGCGGCGAGGGCCAGCGCCTGTTCCGGGTCTTTGCCAATGGGAAACAGATTCTGAATGCGTTCGATGTGGTGGCCGATGCCGACGGTTCCAATGTCGCGGATGAGCGCGTCTTCCGCAATATCTCACCGGCCGAAGATGGGCTCCTCCACCTGAGCTTCACCTCGATGCGAAGCACCGCAATGCTCAATGGCATCGAACTGCTGCCGGTCAGCGCCGGAAAAGTGCGGCCGGTTCGAATTCGCGCGGGCTGGACTTCTTCGTGGCAGGACTCAGGAGGGCAGCAATGGGAGGCGGATTCCTATTTCCTGGGAGGAAACGCGTTGGTCCGCACGACCAATCCTGCTCAACAGAGCAACTCCATGGCGCCCGACATATACGCCAGCGAGCGTTGGGGCCATTTTTCCTACGCCGTGCCGGTTCCCGACGGCCGCTACGGCGTGACGTTGAAATTCTGTGAGGGTCATTACGGACGGCGTAATAGTGGCGTGGGCGGGGTCGGCAGCCGGGTATTTGACGTGTATTGCAACGGCGTTGCGCTCCTGCGCGATTTCGACATTTTCAAAGAAGCAGGCGGAGAGGGCCGGCCTCTGGACCGCACGTTTTCCGGAATCCGGCCGAATGCCCAGGGTAAGATCCTTCTCAGTTTCGTCCCCACTAATGGCATGGCGTGTGTGAATGGCATCGAAGTAGTGGAAAATTCGAGATAGCCATTCCGAATTGTTCAAACTTTTGCGCCGTTATCCGGTCTTCGGCCTACAGCAGGTCGGTGCTGGCATTGCCATCGGCGGGCACGGAGTTGGCGCTGTTCTACTGCGGCCTCACCTCGACTTCATAGACGCTGACGCTGCTGGGCGGCACAGTCAATCTCCTCGGCGCTTCCGGCAGTACGGACTCCGCCATCGCCGCTGGCGGACCGAAACCGAACCCGCCTCGTCCCGGTCCGGGCGCGGGAGCCGCGGCGCCGGCTGGAGCGGTCAGTCGCCAAACCCTGGCAGACCCACTCGGCTGTACGCCGCTAAGACTCAGGTCGCAATCCTGCGTTGTGCCGGTGGGATTAACCACTGAGATCGCCAGCTTCTTCCGATCGGGACTCAGCGCGGCGAATACGTCGAGCGGGTACGTCGCACTGCCGGAGGGACGCGCTGACGTGTCCACGCCCACCGTGCCCTTAACCGCGTGCTGCGGAGAGTTGCCGCTCACCGCCACCGGCAGCGCGCCCGCAAAATGATCGTGCAGCATCTTCATCACGACGCCTTCCATGCGCAATCCGATCGCGTCACCGTAGGAGTCCATCGCCAGGGTCCCCATGCCTCCCGTGGCCACCCCCAATGCGACCATGTCCGAATGCCGGAAGAATTCGTGATACACCAGAGCGTTGGTCATCGGATTCAACATCGGGTTGGCGATCGTGGGCGCCGGTGCGCCGCCGGAAGGATTCACAGACCGATTCCTGGGCGCCCATTCGTCGAACGCGAACTTGATGTCTTTGGTCTTCAGGGACGGCATCATTTTCAGATACTCCTCCCACGCCTCGAACTTCATCTCCACCTTGTTCGGCATGCGGCGCACGCGATCGGTGATGGGATCGTCCGCCTCCACGAAGGCCTGCCTGGCGGCGTCGATCGCCAGGTTGGGGTAGCCGTAGAAGTGTTCGCCGAGGTAATCGATATAGTCGGCCGAGTGCTCGAGCAGCGCGCCCGTCCAGTCGTACTGCGTACCGAAGCCGAACGGCACTTTGTCGCGCACCTCAGCGCGACCGGGAAAGCTGCCCAACTGCCGGTTCTCGATGTAAGTCCAGGATAGTTCCTCGGGCGTCGCGCTGGAGGCGATCACTTTTATCGAGGGATCGACTTTCCACATCGCCTTGACCACGAGGTTGTGCTTTTCGGGGTATTGCGTGACCGCCATATGGCCCCACTGCCATTCCCCGTACATCTCGTTCCCGATTCCCCAGATCTTCACGCCGTAAGGCGCGGGATGTCCGTTGGCCGCGCGCCACTGTCCCAGCCGGCTCGTGGCCGGACCGTTGACGTACTCGACCTCCTCCGCGGCGGAGTGGGCATCGCCCAGGCCCGTGTTCACAGCGATGTAGGGCTCCGCGCCAATCAGCCGGCAAAACGCCATGAAATCGTCAATCCCCATATCGTTCGATTCGAGCCCGTTCCAGGCGAGCTCGTGGCGCGGCGGACGCTTGTCTCGGTCGCCAATGCCGTCGCGCCAGTCGTACGCCGAGACGAAGTTGCCGCCGGGCCAGCGCGCGATGCCGATACCCTGCTCCTTCAGCAGACGGAGCGTCGCGGCTTTAAAGCCAGAGACGTTGTCCGCGGGCATCAGAGAGACGGCGCCGATGTGAAAATCGCCGCTGCCGGTGCCCACAACTTCGAAGCGGGCTTCGTTCGTGTCCGCTTTGGCTGTGAACTCCAGGGGAACCTTGGCATAGGTGTCGCCAAGTGCCGGCATGCTGATGGTTTTGCGATCACCTGGATTCGGTCCCCAGATCAGGCTGACGGCGACCTTCGCGCCGGAGCCGCCCGCCAGAATCACGCGCCCTGTGTATGCTCTGCCGGCGCGCAGCACAAGACCCGTTTGGCTGATGCCATGGGGCGTGGCGCCTTCCAGCTTGATGAGCGGGCTCCATTCACCCACATACGCGTTCTTGCGGTCCATGACCACGAACGCATCGGCGCCGATGGGCATCCATCGGCGCTGCGGCCCGCGCCTTCCAAAGCCGCCGGTGGGCGCGGGAGCCGGTTTGGAATCGATCTCGTTAAGGAACTTCCGGTCGGACAACATTTCGGCCCAGACCTGTGTCGTGGCCGGTTCCATGAAGCCGCCGAACATCAACCTGGTGATCGGCTGGCCCGTGCGCGTCGCGTCGATGGTGGCCGTGACAGGTTGCGCCGCCGCCGCGGAAATCGCGCCGAGAGTAAGAATGAGAATGCGATGCATGAACGTCCTCATACCGCTCCCTCCGGCCGCGGCTCAGAACGAGGGGCCAAACGCGCGCACATCCGAGCCGCGACCAAAGGGAGCGGTCGCACCTGCTGTGATTACCGGAACAGCCGCGGAGCGAAATCGTACAGGCATCGCCGCCACGTCAGCCACTCGTGGGCCGTGTTGGGCGATTCGAAGTAAACGTTGTGAATGCCGGCCTTGGTGAGCGCTTCGCTGAAGTTCTTCGTGCCTGGTCCCTCAGCCTGACCGATCCCTAGGAACAGCACCTTCACCTTCTTGTTGAACGCCGCCGCATCGGCGAACGCTCCGCCGCACGTCGTCTGCGGATCGAAGGTTGCGCCGCGGCCGCCACAGCTTCCGCTGAATCCGCCCAGGGACGCGAACCTGTCCAGGTTCTGGAGCCCGGTCGTGAACGTCTGGCCTCCCCCCATCGACAGTCCCGCCATCGCGCGGTTCTCGCGGCCGGGCGCCACCCGATACGTGCGCTCGATCATGGGGATCAGGTCCGTGAACATCATCTCGGTGAAGGTGGTGCGGCCCATTCCCATTCCGCCTCGACCGCCCGGCGTCGTGCCACGCCCGGCCGCGCCTCCACCCGGCAGGAAGCCGGCTCCTCCGCGCGCAGCGGGAGGAGGCGGAGGAGTCGAACTCGGTGGCGGCACCAACCCGCGAGCCGCGAAGATCGCGGCGCTCTCGCCCGGCTTAGCCGCGTTCAGGTTGTCCATCACGATGATCATCGGCTTCGCCTTGCCCGCCGCGATCAGGTCGTCCATGATGAAATCCACGTGCCCCTGCGTGTACCAGCCGGTTTCGTCTTCGCCCCAGCCGTGCAGCAGGTACAGAACGGGATACTTTGCCTTGGCGTTGGTCAGGTAATCGGGCGGTGTGTAGACGAAACAGCGCCGCCATCTGCCCGTGACCTTCGAGTAATACCACTGCTCGCTGACGCGGCCGCGCGGCACATCTTTCGCCGCGTAGAACTCCGCGTCCGGCGCGGGGATCTCGATTCCGCTGTTCTGCCATCCGGAGCCGAAGAACGTCATGGTCGACGGATCCGCCACCGTGGCCCCATCGATCTTAAGGTTGTAGTAGTGGAAGCCCTCGACCAGCGGTTTCGACGTGCCGCTCCATATTCCATCCGGACCCTTCGTCAACTCCGTTCCGCCTCCGAGGCTCACGATCACCTTTTGCGCGTCGGGCGCAATCACGCGGAACAGGACACGCTTATCCGGATAGACGCACGGATACTTTGCTTCCGGAATATTCAACGCCGACGGCGTGCAATCGCCCGCCGTCTGTCCCCAGCACATTGCGCAGCTCATGGCTGCGAGAATAAACGTCGATTTCATCGGTCCTCCCTTGGAATGTAAACCGGGCCGCACAGGTTGACCTCGGAGTTCTGCACGATCCGCCCAGCCTTGGCACGCGGCTCCCACCGTGGCTTGAGGCAGTCTACCGCAGAAAACCCGAACGCACTAGGTTTGGTACGGTGTCCGCAAATGGAATCAGGAAGTTACGGACTCCCGCTAACGGTTAGACCGGACGGTTAGGCGGGGCACATCGCCTTCATGGTCTGCCAACAGTTGGCAGGCGACCCAAAACGATCGTCTGCCCCACTCGTTACCGAACCAGTGCGGCGGCCGCGTTGGCCGCCACAACCCACCCGGCCGCCTCGCTGATGACGTCTTCGGCCGGAAATCGCATGAGAGCTTGCACGTGCCCATTGGTTTGGTGCAGGAGGCTGTGGGGGGTGTCCCAGCCGAGACATTTACCAGTGAAGAAGCGTTGCGGCCGCTGAAGGACTTCGATGCCGGCATCGCCGAACTGGAGCGAAACCGGCAGGCGGGCATTACGGAAGGACGCCAGCCGTGAACAAGGACACGCTTTTAACGCCCCGGCTAACTGTTAACAGGACAAGAGAACAAGGCTGGTCAATCGATCGCCAATCGCAAGACTCCAGTAGCTTTAGTGCCGTATAACGGTACCAAACCTAGCCGCAGGGCGAATTAGGTGATACAGTTCCGGAAACCAGAGCGGGACTCCGTAATCGAAGCCATGCATCAGAGGGGAGGCGCCAAAATGCGAAGGTACAGTGTCGGAACGATTGCCGCCACGGCACCCCCCTCGCGGCAGATTCAATTTGCGCCGAGGCTTCTGTTCTGAAAGGAAAGACTATGCGAAACGCGATACAGGCACGGCGGGCACGCTTGGCGGCATTTGCTCCCCAGGCAGCAGTGGCAGCCCGGCCGAGCCCGCAGGTCGAAATTGCGTCCCTTCGGGACTACCGGCTACGCGAACCGGTATCCGGACGAACCTACACCGTGCTCCGCCTGGAAACCCGCGGCGGCCTGGCGGGCTATGGCGAGTGCGCGGACATAACGCCAAGGGACCTCGCCGCGGTGCTCGAAGCCGTGCGCGGCAAGCCGGCGACGCAGTTCGCGACGGTGAGGTATCAACTCAAGAACGCTCCCGCGGGCCTGATGGCGGCGTTGAATATGGCGATGCTCGACGTGGCGGGCCGTTCCGTGAACGCGCCGGTGTACCAGGTTTTGGGCGGTCCCACGCGCAACAAGTGCCGCGCGCTGGTTGCGCTCGATGGCGCCGACGATAGCGCGTTGGCAGCCTCAGTGCGCCGCGCGCGCGACGCTGGCTATCGCGCCTTTCTGGTTCCGGTGCCGCCGCCCGCCGCGCGCAACCAGGGACAGGCATTCGTGCTGGCGGCGCGCAAACGGCTCGACACGCTGCGCGAGGCCGCGGGAACCGGCACCGACTTCGTGCTGGACTGCGGCGGGGCGCTGGTCCCCGGCGATGCCGCCAGCCTCGCGACGGCTTTCGAGCGCTACCACTTGCTGTGGCTGGAGGAACCCTGTCCGCCATTGAACCTCGGAGCGCTGAAAAAGATCGCCGCTGAGAACGTAACTCCGCTGGGAATCGGGCGGTCCATTCAGCAGCCATCGGCGTTTCAGGACCTGCTACGTGAGGAAGCCATCGATATCCTGCGTCCCGACATCTCCCTGAACGGCATCTCCCGGATCCGTCAGATGGCCGCCATCGCGGAATCGTATTACACAGCGGTCGCCCCTTATCACAACGGCGGCCCGATCGCCTCGGCCGCCGCGTTCCAACTGGCGGCGAGTCTGCCGAACTTCTTTATCCAGCAGATCCCAT
>Ga0335081_10015805_pt1 | contig 12216 bp, 15 predicted proteins | sample Lox_Sample_35_FD_206713 | JGI IMG/M metagenome (GOLD analysis project Ga0335081, IMG submission 206713) | Soil microbial communities from Loxahatchee National Wildlife Refuge, Florida, United States - Lox_Sample_3.5 | ecosystem: Environmental > Terrestrial > Soil > Wetlands | place: USA... | reverse complement strand
CAGTATTCGGGGCTGTCGGCCTCGTAGACGCCCCGGGGGTTTCCCGCGCGGTGATGCACCTTGTGGAAATGACCCTGTGGATCGCTCGCAACGACGTGTTCCGGCCGCACCCCGGGCGATGCGTCGGTCGGGTAGATCGTGGTTTCGTGGAAGGCGATCACCGCAACCACGTCCTTGCCCCGAACGAGTTCGACGTGATCGACCATGGTCGGACCTCCTCGCATTCGCTGGTTCGAGAGCCGGGGGCGTTCGACGTCTAGGAGCGCCGGCTGCCCCCGAACAGGGACAGGAAGAGCGTGAAGACGTTGAGGATGTCGAGGAAGATCGACGCTGCGAGCAGCGGCGCGGACGTGGCGTCGCTCGTCGTCCGCACACGCTGGAAGTCGAACATCGTCAACCCGGCGAAGATCACGAGCCCGAGGATCGCGTAAATCAGCTCGCCGTTCGGGATCTGGGCGAAAATCAGCAGGATTCCGAACCCGATCAGGGCGATCAGCGCCCAGAAGAACAGCCGAGCGAGCACGGACAGGTCCCGCCGCGTCGCGTAGCCTGCCGCACCGAAGCCGGCGATGAAGAGCGCCGTCGCGCCCCCGGCCTGCCAGAGAATCTGCGGGTTCGTGTCCGCGTAGTAGGTGATCGTCGGCGCCATCGCCAATCCCATCAGGACGCCGAAGGCAAAGAGCACTCCGAGCGCGAGTTGCTCGGACTGCCGGACGGCGGAGTTGAGGCCGATCAGGCAGAGGAAGGCCGCGATGAACCACACCCACCCCCACCCGTAGGACAGGTCTCGGCCGAGATAGGCGCCCAGCGCGAAGAGACCGGTCGTCGCGGCGACGAGCCCCATGGTCTGGGAGAACAGAGTCCGCGTGTCGTCGGTGCTCGTGAGGGTGGCATCGCCGCTGATCATCGGTCATTGACCTCCTTCGCCTCCGGCGACATCCAGAGGTCGACCGTGCAGGTCGCGGACATCGTCACGGTGGGCGGATCGGTGTGTTGATGTGGCACAGCCGAAGCATCGCCGGGCCCGGCTTCTGCCGCATCCGACGTTCAACCGATTGATTGCGGTCGGGCCGCATTCACCCTGGGCGACTGCCGCCGGTGCAGATAGATAGCCCGTGGGCTAATGCCGCGAGAGGAGGTTGAGCACCAGCGTGAGGACGACGCTGACCAGGATCGACAGCCCGATCGGCACGTAGAGCGTCACGTTCTTCCCGTGGACGACGACGTCTCCGGGGAGACGGCCCACGCCGAGGTGCGACAGCAGCAGCAGGAGACCGCCGACGAGCGCGAGGACGACCGCGAAGACGAGGAGAGCTCTCCCGGCCGCGTCCACGCGGGTCGCCTCCGGACTACGCCGGCGCCCGGAGGCCCGACATCTCGATGTCGGAGCCGACCCGGCCTGAGTTCACGAGAGCGAGCGTGACCAGGATGCCGAAGATGAAACCGCCGACGTGGGCGAAGAAGGCAACGCCGCCGCCGTTCGCGCTTGCGGAGAACATCCCGAAGTTCGCCTCGAAGAGCTGATAGAGGAACCACGCGCCGAGGAAGAACCACGCGGCGAACCGCATGGGCAGGATCCCGAACAGACCGGTCACCTTCGCGTCCGGGTAGAGGACGAAGAACGCGCCGAGCACCGCCGCGATCGCACCGCTCGCCCCGAGGTTGGGGACGCGCGCGTCGGCAGGGGTGCCCGCAAGCAGCGTCAACGCGGTCTGGGTCATCATCGCGACGAAGCCGCCGGCGATGTAGAAGAGGAGGAAGCGGAGGGATCCGAACGCGTCCTCGACGTTCTTGCCGAAGATGGCGAGGAAGAGCATGTTGCCGAGGATGTGATCCCAGCTCCCGTGCATGAACATCGCCGTGAACCAGCTGATTCCCCAGGGCTCCGGCGCATGGCACGACCCGTTGACGCTGCACGGGTAGAACGAAGCGTGGTAGATCGACGAGTTTAGGTGGGGGAGCTCGTAGAAGAGCCAGACGGCGAAGTTCGCCGCGATCAGGCCCACCGTGACGAAGGGGAAGCGGGTTGTCTTGACGTTGTCTGTGAGCGGAAGCATGCCGTGACTATCGTGGCGGCGGCGGTCCCGTGGCATCGGCAAGATCCGCGAGCCGTTGCGTGATTTCCCGGCGACGTGGCGCGGCGGGCTCGCCGCGTCAGGCCTTGCCCAGCACGCGCAGCACGACGACCGCCAGCGCGAGCACCCCGACCGTCGCGACGCAGATCGTGGCGAGGATTCTGAAGAGACGCCCGTTGGCCGCGTCTCCGAGCACGCTCTTGCGGTTGGCCAGCATCAGGATGAAGACGAGCAGAATCGGGGTGATCACGCCGTTCAGCACCTGCATGTTCACGACGAGGGAGATCAGGTTCCCGGGTGCGAGTGCGACCACGGCGCCGACGAGTAGCTGGACCGTGAAGAGGCCGAAGAAGAGCGGGGCCTGCCGGAAGCTGTTCGAGACCGACCGTTCGGCGCCGACCGCCTCGGCGATCGCGTAGGAGGTCGAGAGCGGCACGACGCCCGCGGCGAGCAGCGAGGCACCCAGGAGACCGATTCCGAAGAGCGCCGGTGCGGCCGAACCGACAGCCGGCTCCAGTGCCCGAGCAGCCTCCCGGGCGGACTCGAGGGGGCCGCTCCCGCCGATCGCGGCCGCAGTCGCGATGATGATGAAGATGCTGACAATGTCGGAGAGGATGGCGCCGTTGACGGTGTCGACCCGCTCGGCCGGGTACTGGTCGGGGCCGATCTTCTTGTCGACCACGGCCGAGGCGACGTAGAACTGCATGTACGGCGTGATCGTGGTGCCGATCAGCGCCACCGCGAGGACGAGGAAGGCCGTCGAGTGCGCGAAGTGTGGCGCGACCAGGTCGCGCGCGACGAGCGCCGGATCGGGGTGCGCCAAAACGGCCGAGACCGGGTACGCGAGGAACGCGAGCGAGAGCAGCAACGCAACCCGTTCTGCCTTCGAGTAGTCACCTAGGACGGTGAGGCCCCACACCGCCGCGAGCGCGATCGGAACCGCGAGGTACCGCGAGACGCCGAGCAGCTCGCTCGCCGCGCCAATACCGGCGAACTCGCTCACGGTCAGGCCGACGTTCGCGACGAACAGGAGCGCGAGCGCACCCATCGACGCCCGGACCGGGAACTGCTCGCGGATCAGGGCCCCCAGGCCTTCTCCCGTATACGCGCCGAGTCGGGCACACATCTCCTGGACGACGACCAGGGCCACCGTGACGAGCACCATCAGGAACAGCGACCGGTAGGCGAACTGCGCTCCGGCACTCGCGTAGGTAAGGACGCCGCCCGCGTCGTTACCCGCGTTCGCCGCGATCAGCCCGGGCCCGGCGACCGCGACGAAGGCGAGGACTCGGTTGCGCCGCCTCGCCGACCGCTTTGCGGGTGCCGCGACATCGCTCATCGGGCCGGGCCACCTCCGACCCACTGATCCAGCTTTCCGGCTTCGTGCGGAGGGAGGTCATCGAGGAGCAGCTCGAGGTCAGCAGGGCGGAGCTTGCGGAGGCGCTTTGCGGCGTCTGTCAGCTGAAGGACGGAGCCGGCCTCACCGGGCCGATGGACCGAGAAGGCGGCGACCGAAGCCCAGTCGTAGATCCGATCGGTGGCAATCGGCCGTCGCATGCCCGCCGGGCCGAGCCGCCGCAGCAGCGTGCGCGCGCTCACATCGGCGCCGACGAGCCGGAGCCCGTCGGAAGAGTGGGCGAGCACGAGGTCGGAGATACGGTCGACGTCGCTCCCGTCGACGTCGACCACCTGTCGGTCGAGCACGTCGTGGGCGAGTGCGACTAGGCCGGCCGGCCGCTCTGCCGGAACCGCCTCGAGCAGCCGCCCCTCCACCTGGAGCCGGTCGGCCCTCAGGTGGACGATCCCCTCGGCCGGTACGAACTTGGTCCCATGGAGCACGCGGACGAGCGCACCCTCCACCGCCGGATGAGCCTCGCCGGCTCCCCATCGGATCACCAGGTCGTAGAGCGTTCCGATGCGTCTCTCCGATACGTCCACGACCGGGCTCCCCACTGCGCCTGCCACCGAGATGAGCCCAAAGGTCACATCTGAACTGCGGCGGCGGCCCCGGCGGATGAGTCTGCGGCGCCTCAGCCGCTGCAACGAAGGACGGAGAGCGAGCGACGTCACGCCCGGCTCTCATTGTCAGCCGCCGCCGCGGCGGTGAGGCGCGCGGCGGCGGCACGAACGCCCTGCGGGTTCGACGTGGGGTGTGGGACGTTCGCCGTCAACGCCGGGCTTCGAGGCGCCGATGCGCGCGATCGGCGAAGACCGCCTCGGCAGCCGCGAAGGCGAGCCGACGCCGTCGCGACATGCGCGCGAACGAGGCGAGTGCCAGGCCGTCGACTGCGGCCAGCAGTGCCATCCTCGCCTGCCGCCGGACGTGCTTCCGGTGGCGGGCATCGCGCTTCTCGTGATACCGGTGCAGGATCTCCTCGATTGCCTTCATGGGGGTCCTCCTCTCGTGGTCGATTCGGCCATCGTCCGTGACCCGATCGCCGCGTACATCGGCGGAACCACCGAAGCGATGCGCGATCGCCGCAGCGCTCCGACCCGGGTGTCGTGCGGTCCATCGGGCAGCGCCCGGCGGAAACCGGGCGCTGCCCCTGTGCGTTCCGGTGACGGACGCTCCATGCGAGCGCCGCCGTTGGCTCTCTCCTACGACGCCGTCTGCGTCTTCGGCGGCCCGAAGGTGCGCTTCATGTGCTTCTCGAGCATCCGCTTGCCGTCGACGGCCACTGCGAGTTCCCAGATACCTGTGACCAGCGCGAACGCGGCGATGAGGGCCAGCAGTACCAGGGCGCCACCGCTCGGCATGACGAACATGACGATTCCGAACAGGATCGAGATGGTTCCGCTCAGGACGAGCAGGAGGGTGTCGGAGCCGCTGAACGGCAGCCAGAAGGCTCCGCCGATCGTGATGACCCCGAGCGCGATCGCGTAAGCACCGATCACGTACAGAAGCGCAAGCGCCGAGATGTTGGGCCAGATGAACACGATCAGACCTACCGCGATGTCCAGCAGGCTCACGATCACGGTCCACCCGCGCTCCTCTGCGACGGCACCGCTGATGACGGATGCGAGCCCGACGATGCCGCCGGCAAGGAGCCAGGCGCCGAAAAGGATCGTCAGCGCGAACAGGCTGATTCCGGGCCAGAGGAGAATGACGACTCCGAAGGCGATCGAGAGGACACCGTTGATGCCGAGCGCCCACCGGAGCTTCTTGAGCTGTGTGCCGGCCATCTGCCCGGCTTCTTCGAGTAGCGAGTCCATGGGACCTCCGGTTCGTATTTACGCGTCGAGTCTCCCAACCCCGGCCCGCCGGGTAATCGGTGGTTCGACCGATCGAATGCGGAAATCACACACGGGCTCTCGGTCTCGTCGTGTCGGGCAACTGCTTGCATTTCATGCGGTTTCGCGCACCGGATCCAGGACTTCGCCGATGCCGAGAACGGGGCCGTAGAAGAAGGATCGCCACGTGCCCGCGCCGCCGGTCCCCACCGAAACGGCGATTCCCACCGCCTCCACCGCGCACCCTGACCGCGACATCGCACGGCAGGCCGCCAAGGCCACGGCCGCCGGTCTGGCGGTGGTAGCCGTGGCGTTCGGCGTCTGGCAGGTGAGGAGCATGGTGATCCTGCTCCTGCTCGCCCTCACCTTCGCCGCCGCGATTCGCCCCGGGGTCGAGTGGCTCCGCCGGCGACACGTCCCCGAGCCGGTCGCGATCCTCCTCTTCTTTCTCGCGGCCGGTGCGATCATCATGCTCTTCTTCTGGCTCGCCCTCCCGCCCGCCATTCACGAGGTCGGGCACGCGCTGGATCAGCGCGAGGCGAACGGCGCCGTGGTGCGTCAGTCGACCGGGATCAGGCATGACGTGCTGGTCTGGCTCAGTCAGCACCTCAACCGGCTTCCCTCCGGAAGCGGCCTCATCCACCCCGTCGCCACCTACGGGCACAAGGCGACGAATGTGATCATCGGAATCTTCTTCACCCTCGCCGCCACGTGGTACTGGGTCTCGGAGCGCGACGCGATGGTCAACCTCTTGACCGCGCTCACACCGCAGCGTAAGCGCGAGAAGGCTCGCCGGACCTTCCTCTCCATCGACCGTCGGCTAGGCTCGTACACACGCGTGAAGTTCGCGATGGTCGTCGTGATCGGGGCGATTCTCGCGGCAGGCTTCTACCTCGTCGGTCTCAATTACTGGCTCCTCGCGGGCGGGTTCGTGAGCTTCGTCGAGATCGTGCCGGTGATCGGGCCTCTCATCGGCGCGATCTTCGTACTTGCGATCGGGCTTCCGCAATCGCTGCACGTGGCACTGTTGGCGCTGCTCGTCGTGGTCGGCGTACGCACGTTCCAGAGCTACGTGATCAACCCGCACCTGGCCGGGCACACCTCCGGACTCTCGCCGCTCGTCACGCTCGTCTGCGTCTCGGTCGTCGGGCTCCTCTTTGGCGCGTTCGCGGTCATCCTCGCCATCCCGGTGACGTCCGCAGTCCAGACACTGGTCGACGTGTTCGTCCTCGACCACGACCCGCCTCCCGAACCCGAACGTGAACGCCTTCGCAGCGCGGACCGCCGGAGCGCCGCCTAGACCCTGTCGCCCTCGCCCGGCGCGCGTATCGCCAGCAGCGGCTCCTCGAGCGTCGACACCCACCGGCCGCGCAACGCGTACTCAGCCGTGTCGACGGCAACCGGCGGCGGGCTCGTAACCACCAGATTGAAGGGCTCCGGAGCAGCGGCAACCGTGCGGGCGGCTGGTCGACGGCATCGTCACGCTCAGCGGCATCGCCGACCGGCAGTCAGCCCGAATTCCCGTAGCGCCGCCGGAACAGGAGGTAGGCGATGCCCCCGGCGGGAATCGGCAGCCAGTAGGCGGCGAGCCGGTAGAGGAGCACCGTGGCAACAGCCGCGTGAGCGGCCACCCCGGCGAGCGACAACGCCCCGACGAGTCCAACCTCGACAAAGCCCAGGCCCCCCGGCGTAAGCGGGATCAGAGCGAGCAGCTCGGCGCTTGTATAGGCGAGGAGCACGAGCGACGGGCGAGGATCGGCCCCGGTCGCGCGGAGTGCGGCCAGCAGCGCGAGGTAGTCAAAACCGGTGTTGCAGGCCGCGGCGAGCACGGCTTTCTTCCAGCCCGCGCCCAGCGTGCGCAGGAGGAACTCGCGATCTTCTACGAGCTCATGCGAGAGCCCGGTGACCGGACGCCGGCGGCGAATCGTGCGGTTGGCCAGCCACTGGACCGCTCGCCCGACACGTTCGATCGGCGCCGGGGTGGCGAGGACGGCCGTTGCGAACACGCCCACGAGCGCGAGCACCGCGACGCCGAGGTAGGCGGCGACGGCAAGGCCGTGGTTGACAGGCGCGCCGCTAGCGATCGCGGGTATCGAAAGGAGCGGCAGGGCCAGCGTCGTTCCGAGCTGCATGAGCGTCGAGGCGCCGAGTGCCGTCGCAGCCTCGCCGGCGTCGACACGCGCCCGGCGCAGCATCGAGACCGAGAATGCAGTCGCAGTCGCAGCGCCTCCGGGCAGGACGCGGCCGACGGCGTTGCCGGAGAGCTGCGCACAGGCGACCACGAACCAGGACCGCGTGTGCAGGGCGACGCGGTCGAGCTCCCAGAGGAACACGAAGCTCAGCGCCTCGCAAAGGAACACGAGGACAACGAAGTACCAGTCGTCCCTCTCCAGCGAGTGCCACGAGCCGAGGACGGAGAGGAGGCTCGGGAGCAGGACGTAGAGCGAGAGGGCGCTCGCCAGCAGGTAGACGCTCGATCGAAGATGACGGCGCCACCAGGGGAAGCGGTCAGGGGGAGTCACGCGGCTGGAGCGCTTGGCGACGCTCCGCGTGGGCCCGGAAGCATCGGCCATGGCGAGATTGATAAGCGGCTGGAAGCTGGACCGCATCCGGGGCGACGCCGACTTGTTGCGGATCCCTCGCATCCCGGCCGGGCGGGTAAGCCTCCGCAACAGATAGGAGTGCTCACGGATGCCGGCGGCGCACGCAGGCCGGACAATCGACGCATGCCCTGGCTCGTCACCCGAGTCACCGGTTTCGTCAAGAAGCTTGTCCGCGACGCATCCTGGTCGCGGCCGGACGAGACGTATATGAGCCCCGCCGAGCGCGCGTTCATCGAGGACAGCGTCTCCGGCCACGACGCAGACGCGCTCGTCCGCGGGACGTTCGGCGGCGGCGATCCCAATCGTCTCCTCGACTTTCCGGACGGCCCATGCTGACCCGAGGTATTGCCGGGGCGTAGCAGACGCCTGCGCCATGATTGCTGCATGCCGCGTTTCGTGCTCCCCCAGTTCGGAATCTTCGCCCAGGGAACCCACGCCCATCACTTCCTCGAGTTCGACCTGCGTCCTGGCGTGAAGCCCGAGCAGGCGATCGCGTCATTTCGGCGGCTCCGGGGGCCTGAGGTCAGCACGGGCGGCGTGAACCTCGTGGTCGCATTCGGCGCCGATGCCTGGCGAGCGGTCGCCCCCGAGCACGCACCGCCGACACTCGAGAGCTTCCGGTCGGTCGAGGGAGCGAACGGGAAGCGCGCGCCTGCATCGCAACACGACGCCTGGCTCTGGGTGAGCGGCAGCGAGCCGGACGTCACCTGGGCGAGCGCACGGGCGACCGCGCTCGCGGTTCGTGACACCGCAGAGCTTGTGGCGGAGCAGCCGGCGTTCACCTATCTGGGCGGACGGGATGAGACCGGCTTCATCGACGGAACTGCGAACCCGCCCGTTCGTCGTGCGGGCGACGTCGCGCTGGTGCCGCCGGGGGAACCGGGCGAAGGAGGTAGCCACGTCCTCGCCATGCGCTGGGTGCACGACCTCGAATCCTTCTCGCAGCTCACGGTCGAACGGCAGGAGCAGGTCTTCGGCCGAACGAAGCCAGACAGCATCGAGCTTCCGGACGGCGTCAAGCCGTCGACCGCGCACATCGCGCGAGTTGAGATCGAGGTGGACGGCAAGGAGCTCGAGATCTTCAGACGCAGCGTTCCATACGGGACGGTTCGGGAGCACGGGCTCTACTTCGTTGCGTTCAGCGCCGACCGAACGAGGTTCGACCGCTTGCTGGGAAACATGTTCGGGACGTCCGGTGACGGGCTTCAGGATCGCCTGCTCGACTTCTCACGCCCGGCCCGCGCCGCTTACTACTTCGCGCCGTCGCTCAACGCGCTGGAAGAGCTGGCCGGGCCGGAATGAGCGAGACGCGTGCGTCTTCCACGCACGCGTTCGGCGGATGCACCGATTCCTCCGGCGGGGCGGAGTGAGAAAGTCGGTCGTACCAACGCCAACGCAAGAAAGTAGCCATGACCACTCCTGCACAGGCCGAACACGTTGCTCACCCCTATTGCGAACAAAGGCACCAGGTTCGCCCTGGAAGGACATGCGCCAAGCGGTTCCATCGCGACGGCTACAACGTCTGGTCCGCCGAGAGGCGGGAAGAGACGATTGCAGGCGGCCACGGCGGCGAGGGTCGGTCGGTCTGCCGGCCGGCCCTCGCCCCAACTCGACTTTGGAGATTGCGAAAATGACCGAGCTCATGAGCCCCAACGTGGTCGAGTTGGCGACGCGGAGCGGTGACGGCCTCGAGGTCGCGCTGCACTGGAACCGCCGCTCCGGCTGTCTGTGGGTCGGCGTCCATCATCTCGCCACGGCGAGACCCTGACGATCGACGCGGAGGCCAACAAGGCGCTCGACATGTACCACCACCCGTTCGCCTATCACCTCGCGTCAGCTGCGTAGAACGCGCCGGCCGGCGGGAAGCGTCGAGCCGGAAGACCATGAAAGGAGAAACAAGCATGAGCTCGCGCACGGAACACCACGGAACGGGCGCAGTCACGCCGATGACCGGCTTTCCGCTCGCTCCCCGTTCCACCCACTGGGACTCCGGCAAGGCTGAGCTGGCAATTCGCGCGAGCACCGGCGCCGGCGATGGCCCGAATCCGGCGTACGCCGACTGCTTCTTCTGGCACGACGCTGACGCGCCCGACAGGTACGGCTCCTACAAGCTTCTCTACTGCGACGTGATCGACGGCGAGATCGTCGCCGTCCCGCACGCAATCTTCGCGGTCGCCGGGATACTCGACGGCGCCCGCGGCGGCACCATCATTCCGCGAGCCGACCAGGACGAGATCAAGACGGTCGTCGGCGAGTGGTACGCCAAGATGGCCGAGGCGTTCAGTGACGCCTCGATCGCGGCCCCCTGGGCGCGAGAACCAAGCCCCTGAACCGCCTGCTCACGAACGTACCCCCACCGGAATTCAACGCGAAGGAGAATCCATGGCAGCCCCAGAGATCGAAGCCCATCTTCCTGCCCTCGGTGCGCATTCGCGTGCCGAAACGGGTGAGCTGCTCCAGAGGACGCTCGTCGAGCTGATCGCGCTCTCGCTGATCGGCAAGCAGCTGCACTGGAACGTCGCAGGGCCCGGGTTCCGCACAGTCCACCCGAGCTTCGACGAGCTCGTCGCCGACTGGCACGAGCTCGCCGACACCGTCGCCGAACGCGCCGTCGCGCTCGGGTTCTCGCCAGATGGTTTGGCGCCCGCGGTGATCGACCAAAGCGAGCTCGAGCCCGTGCCGCCTGGGCCGGTGCCGGTCGCCGTGGCGATCCGCGGGCTCGCCGTCCGGGTCGCGGTCGTCGACGAACGGGCCCGGGAGCGGATGGGGCGGCTCGGCAACCTCGATCTTCCGTCGCAGGACGTCCTGATCGGCGTCATCCGTGTCCTCGAGAAGCAGCTCTGGATGATTCGTTCCGAGCTGTAGCCGTCGCCCTCGATCAGCCGCGCCCCGGCATCGAGGCGGGCGGCGCTTGGCGCGGAGGTCCGCACCGCCGCGTCCTGGCTGATTCGCACCGCGAGCGGGTTCTGAGGTGGCTGCGACGTGTGGCCGGGCGCTTGCAGCGGCCGCCGTCCTCGTACTCGTGGTCGAGGGCCGCCCAGTCCTGGCCCGGACTGGGACGGATCGATCATGTGCGAGAGCGGCCGCTTCTCCTCGCGGTTCCGGCCGAGGCTGCATCGTGCCTCGCGCTCGCGCCCGCGGCGCGCCAGCTCCTTCGCCGCGACGGCATCTCCGTGCTCCTCAGATCACCGCTCGGGTTGACGCTCGCCGGTTTCGCGATGAGCTCGTCCCTTGCCTCGGCCAGATTGCAGCTGCCGTTCATTGCTTCCAGGGAGCGCGGGTACCGTGGAGGCAACGTTGCTCGTCGGCTTTCGGGCGTTCGGCTTCCACGGTTCGTCAGTGGCCGCCGGCGCCCTCGTGTACCGGATCGTGAGCATCTCGGGGCTCGTTCCGGTGGGGAGGGCCGCCGTCCTCATTCGGCGGAGGAGACGCGAGGCAAGATTCCGCTCCTCGCGCCTCCGGCCGCCGACGAGAACCGCTAGTAGCCGACGCTCATCTCGTCCTGAACCGACGTCACTCCGGGCGCGGCCCAGGCGGTGCCGATCGCCTCGTCGTGCTCGGCCCAGGAGCTGACCTTGCCCTGGAGCGTCACCGTTCCGTTCGAGGTGACGACCGAGAGAGAGTCGGCGTCGAGCGCCGCATTGCGCCTGAACGCGCCCTTGATCGACTCCTTCACGTCGTACGCGTCGGGCTTCGGGCCGGCCAGAACGATCTCATCGAAGACGTCCACGGCTCCCGCGATATTGGACGCGACGAGCTCCGCCTCATCGCGCTGGTACTGCCACTCGACAGTGCCTGCGAGGGTGACGATGCCGTTCTGCACATCCACGCCGACCGTCACGGGGACGATAAGGTCGAGCGTGAGCGCGTTCTGGACGTCGTCGCGGAGTTGGGCGTCCTCGCGCGCAGCCTCGCTCGCCGTCTTCACACGAACCTGGTTGTCGACCGAGATGACGCCGAAGACGCGCTCTGCTGCCTTCTTCGCTTCCCGCTTCTCGCGGACGCTCCCGACCGTTCCGGTCAGGGTGACGCGCCCGTCGTCCGCGGTCACGGTGACATCGGCGTTGTCGACCTTGGGGTCCCAGTAAAGCTCGCTCGTGACATCCTCGACAAGTTGCGTGTCAAACGTGGACATGAATTCTCCTTTCGTTCGCTTCGGACCGACGAGGGTCATCGTCCAGGGCGCTGCGCTTCTCGGCATCGGTGCGCCCGCTGAGCATTTGCGGAAAGGACGAGAAGTGTGAATCGGACGGCAACGAATAATTTGGACGCCGAGGCTGGAGCTGCGTTCAAGTGCGCAGGTACCG
>Ga0335081_10015803_pt1 | contig 12216 bp, 8 predicted proteins | sample Lox_Sample_35_FD_206713 | JGI IMG/M metagenome (GOLD analysis project Ga0335081, IMG submission 206713) | Soil microbial communities from Loxahatchee National Wildlife Refuge, Florida, United States - Lox_Sample_3.5 | ecosystem: Environmental > Terrestrial > Soil > Wetlands | place: USA: Florida... | reverse complement strand
GGGACAATTCATTCCCGAAACGGCGGGGCCCGCCGCGGACGCCGCCCCGATCGACGATGGCCCCGTGTTGTTGTTCGACGCCACCGGTTCAGGCAGAGACGATCTGTTGGTGACGCGGGGCGGGAACGCTGTGGCGAACGGGTCGCCGGATTACCAGCCTCAGCTGTTTCTTAACAATGGCCAGGGTGGCTTTCGGCCGGCGCCGGATGGAACCCTGCCCCCGCTGCCGGTGAACGCCGGCGCCCTGGCCGCGGCAGATTTCAACCGTGACGGCCGACTGGACTTGTTCGTCGGCGGGCGGGTACGGACTGGCCACTATCCCCTCGCGCCCCGGAGCGCCCTCCTCGTGAACCGCGGCGGGCGGTTTGAAGACGTGACCGACACCCTGGCCCCGGGCCTACGAGAGGTCGGGATGGTGACGTCCGCGCTGTGGACCGACGTCGACGGCGACGGCTGGCTCGATCTGCTGATTGCGCTGGAGTGGGGTCAAGTGAAGTACTTTCACAATGACCAAGGCGCCCGGTTCGAAGACTGGACGGAGAAGGCGGGATTTGCGGCCGCCGGCACCGGCTGGTGGAACTCCATTGCCGCGGCCGATTTCAACGGCGATGGCCAGCCCGATTATGTCGTCGGCAATGTCGGCCTCAACACCCAGTACCGCGCCGACGCGGTCCATCCGGCCCTGCTCTTCTCCGGTGACTTCGACGGCCGCGGAACACCCCAGCTGATCGAGGCCTACTTTGAGGGCAATCGACTGTATCCATGGCGGACGCGCCGGGACCTCGGCGCGGCCATTCCCTCGATCCTGCGGCGTTTCCCCCGCAACGATTCCTATGCCCGTGCCACCTTGAATGAGATCTTGGGAGACGACAGGCTGGCGGCGGCGCAACAACTCGCTGCGACGGAACTCCGAAGCGGGGTATTTCTGAGCCAGCCAGATGGCACTTATCGATTCAAACCGCTGCCACGGCTGGCGCAGATCGCGCCGATCCAGGGTCTTGTTGCCGGGGATTTTGACGGCGATGGAAATGCCGATATCTATGCGGTGCAGAACTCGTTCGCGCCGGTCCCGGCGGTGGGTCGCTTTGATGGCGGCCTCAGCCAGTTGCTGCGAGGCGACGGACATGGGCATTTTCTGCCGGTGCCGCCGGCCGAGAGCAATCTGGTCGTCACCGGTGATGCCAAGGCACTCGCGGTGCTGGATCTCGACGAGGATGGCTGGCCTGATTTTCTGATCACCCGGAACAACAGTACCATGCTGGCCTATCGCAACCAAGGTGTGCCCGGTCGGCGCTTCCTGCGAATTTCATTGCGCGGTCCGGCGGGTAATCCAACGGCCGTCGGAGCGCGAATCACAGTGGAACTTACTGGTGGCTCGACGCAGACCAGCGAGGTTTACGCCGGATCCGGCTATTACAGCCAGTCCACAGCGGCGTGTTTCTTTGGCTACCCGGATTCCAGTCCGCCGAGACACATCCGGGTGCGTTGGCCGTCAGGGATTGCCACGGAATACGACGGTCCGCCACGGTCTGCGACCCTCACGTTAGCCGCGCCCAAATCATAGTTCGCGGAGTGGGCTCGGCCCGCGGACGGTCGGCTTCCGTTTCCCTCGCCGGGAATCGATGCGCCGCCTCCGCGCTGAGTTGTGCGATGCGCCGGCGCTGCTGCCCAGGTCCATTCCGGGAGTGCCAATTGGCGATCGCAGCCAAGGGGCACTGGTCGATGGGCCGTCCGCTTGCAGCGGCGGTGCCGGCGCCCGCCCCGCAGGCTGGAGTTTGGGATCAAGTGCGACGCAGCGACCTTTCCCGTTGGACACGTGTGTCCGGCCAGTTCTAGCTGGATCGGGATGATCACTTTCTTTCCTTCACGCCGCCGCTCGGTTGGGCGGGCGCTGATCATCGCGGCTGGCCTCCTGTTGTTCACCACGACGGGACGGGCCGAACCCATCGGGGTTTTTGCAGGCAATCCTCACTATTTCGGGCGGGATGGGAAACCCTTCGTGCTCGTGACGTCCGATCATCATTACGGTGCCGTGATCGACGCCGACTTCGACGGTGCGCGTTTTCTCGATTTTCTCGCGGCGGCGGGCATGAATCTGACCCGCATCTACCCGGGTGGCATGTTCGAGCCCGTCGACAAATACATCGCGGGCAATCCGCTGGGCCCGCGCCCGGGGCGCCAGATCCTGCCGTGGCTGCGGTCCCGCGAGGCGGGGGCCAATGCCGCGCTCGCGGAACCCGGGCAGGTGTCGCTGAAGTTCGACCTCGAGCGTTGGAACTCTGACTATTTTATGCGTCTGCGCGCCTTCGTCGATCGGGCTCGCAGCAAGGGGATCGTGGTCGAGGTCGCCTTTTTCAACGGCATGTACGCCGATTGCTGGCCGCTGATGCCGTTTTATCACGCCAACAACCTCCAAGGCGTGGGTCACTACGAACCGGCGGAGTGCGGCTTGTTCACGACCTGCAACCCCCGCAATCAGGATGTCCTCCGTTACCAGCGCGCCTACGTCGCCAAGATCACCGCGGAGCTGAACGAGTACGACAACGTGATCTTCGATATCTGCGACGAACCCCTGCTGCAGGGGCTTCCCAACGGCAACGTCGCCTTCATGCCGGACTCCGCCGTCATTCCCTGGCTGCGCGCACTCAAGGAGGCATTTCTGGAAACGGAAGCAACGCTACCCAAGAAGCACCTTCTCGGCCAGACGGTGCAAAGCGCTTCGCCCGATCTCTCCGCCGAGGCTTGGTGCGCCTGGCTTCCCACCGAGTATGTCCGCGCCGCCACCGCAGCGCTCAAAAAGGATTACGCGGCCGGCAAACCGATCGTCGACGTGGAGTCGGACTACTTCGGGGGCGCCCTGGTCAAGCCCTACAACGTGGAGGACGTTCGCCTGGAGGGTTGGTGGTTCCTGCTCGGCGGGGGTGCTGGCGTCATCAACCTGAACGGCGAGTACCATCGCGGCCAGGAGGCTGGGGGCGCGGACACCCACGAGAGGATCGTGCCGCAACGGAAGATCCTCAAAGACTTTGTCGAGAGCCTCGACCTCACGTCGATCACGCGTTTCGACGGCTTGAGCGATATTCCCGCGGGTGCCTTCGCGAGCGCCCTCGCCACCCCGGGCAAGGAGTACGCCGTCTACCTTTTCCATGCCAAGGACGACGGCGCGTGGGGCGCGCACTTTGTCGCCACGCCCGGGGCCTATCGCGACACGTTCATAGTGAAAGCAGTCCCGGCAGGACGCTATGAACTGGGGTGGGTTGATCCTGCGGACGGCACGATCAAGGACTCCCAGCGGCTGGATTGGCGGGGCGGCGATCTCGCCGTGACGACCCCGGCCTACGCCCTCGACGTGGTGCTGCGTATGCGCGCCGCGCCGGCCCGCTGAACGTCGGCAGGGCCCGGCGGCAACCTGTCAGTTCTCCCGGTTTGCCCCGTCTCCCGCCGCCGATGTTATTCGGTCCACGAAGTACAGCGGCTGCTCTTTCAGCGTAGCAAGTGCCGCGCGCCAGAAGACGGACGCTTCTAAAAGGTGGCAGGATGCGGAGAGGACCCGGCCCGAGCGGATGCCGTCCCCTGTCAGCACCGTGTCAATCCGGTCGTATCGCTGCTGCCAACCGCTGAAGCCGTGCCTCCTGACTCTCATGGTGGTATCGGTGCCATCCCCGAGTCTCACCCGATAATCCACCCAGCCCGCGTACAAATAGGGAGGCTCGACCAGTTCCTCCACGGCATGCATCGAGGTGTTGGGCTTCAGGCCGCAGCCAAGGAAGAGAATCTGACCCGCGACCGCGGGGGAGCTTGAAGAAGGGCGAATGCGCCCCGCAGGGTGTGCGATCCTGTTCATGGTCGCCCAACAGGCGCCGGGCTTGGGGCCCGATCCCGCATACAGAGTGGGTCGGATAAACGCTGCGCCTCGTGCCCGCTCTCCTGCGGAAATACTCGGTCAAGGCGCCCACACAGGATGGCGCGTTGGCGACGTCGAAGAAGGGGTTCTCTGCGGACACGGTTTCGTAGGAAAGCGCGGGCATCAGGAGCGTGCCGCCGCTGCCCAGTGCTTCCAGCAATGCTTGGATGGCGGTCTCGGGTCCAACCGGCGGCGGGCCGAGCGATCTGAGCGAGGAATGCACCAGCAGGGTGCCTTCCCGCCTGACGCCCAAGGCCGCCAGGGCTTCAGCCATGCGGCGGACGACGTCGACCATGAGCGGCATTTCAGCAGTCGGCCGGGATAAATCAACGTCAACCAAGACCTGGTGACCGAGGAGATTGACGCCTTCAACGGCCGCGGCATGATGCCCCCGGGTTTTGGAAATCAACGATTCCACTCTCGGAGATTTGCCGGCGGAAATCGGGCGCCCCCATTACGATCGCCGGGCGCTGAAGGTCGGAGTGATTCATTTCGGAGTCGGCGGCTTCCATCGATCCCATCAAGCGATGTTCCTTGACCGTTTGATGAACGCGGGCGCGGCGTTCGACTGGGCGGTGTGCGGGTCGGGGGTGCTGAGCGCCGAGTTTCCCCTCGTCGATGCGCTGACGCGGCAAGATGGCCTCTACGCCTTGGTGACAAAGCCCACACGGGGTGCGTGGCAGGCGAGGGTGATCGGCTCCATCATCGATTATTGCCACGCGATGCGGGAGCCCGAGCGCCTGCTTGCCTGCCTGGCCGCGCCGGCGGTTCGCATCGTGTCGCTCACCATCACCGAAGGAGGGTACAACTTCAATGACACGACCGGCCAGTTCAGTTTTGATGAGCCGGCGGTCGCGCACGATCTCGCGGGAGGGAGCCCGCCGGAGACCGTCTTTGGTTTGATTGCAGAGGCCTGCCGGCGACGCCGTGAACGGAAATCCTCGGGTTTCACGCTCCTCTCGTGCGACAACCTCGAATCCAACGGTGACACCGCCCGCAAGATGTTCCTCGCGTTTGCCGCCCGCAGGGACCCCGGCATCGCGGCATGGATAGCCGAACACGTCAGTTTCCCGAACAGCATGGTCGACCGCATCACTCCCGCGACGACCGAAGCGGACCGGGCGGCCGTCCGAGACCGGTTTGGCCTCGACGACAGATGTCCGGTCGTATGCGAGCCTTTTGTGCAATGGGTGCTGGAGGATCGCTTTCCGGCCGGGCGCCCGGCTTGGGAAAAGGCCGGAGTGCATTTGGTCGAAGATGTCGCTCCCTACGAACTGATGAAGCTGCGGCTGCTTAACGGCGGCCATCAAGCCCTGGCCTACCTGGGGTGTCTTCACGGCTATCGCTACGTGCACGAAGTGGCCCGGGACCCTGTTTTCGCGGAGTTTTGCCTCGGTTATTTGCAGGAAGAGGTCAGCAGCACGCTCCTACCGGTTCCGGGAATCGACCTGAAGCACTACCAGCGGGAGCTGTTGGAACGATTCAGCAACCCGGAGATCAGGGACAGCCTCGCCCGGATCTGCGCGCAGACTTCCGATCGAATTCCCAAATGGATTCTGCCCGTGATTCAGCGGCGATTGGAGCAAGGGCTGCCCGTCGCGCGCGTGGCCGCCATTCTCGCCAGCTGGTGGCGGTATCTGCAGGGGGTCGACGAACTTGGGCGGCCCATCGAGGTCGTGGATCGACGCTGGCCCGAGCTGCGCGCGATGATGCTCCGCGGCGCCGGTCATTCCCTTGCATTCATCCGCTACCGTCCCGTTTTTGGGGATCTGGCCGAACACGCCGGCTTTGCCGAGGCCTATCTGCGGGCAGCGAAGGCCTTGATCGAACAGGGAGCCCGGACCGCCGCCGGCGCCTGTGGCCGGGTGCAATTCACGGGTTGATGGATTTCAGGTGGAGGTAACTTCAGGCCAGAGGGCGCATCCAGCTTGACCAATGAAGTCTGCCGGCGGCAAAGTCGTGGCCACGCGCGCGGCCATGAGAACCGGAACGCACAGCCCTTGGTGGATGGCGATGCCCCGCTGGACGCAATGCTAGCGTCCAAGCGCATTCTGCTCGTGGTTGGTCTCGGGGTGCTGGCTGCCGGCAGCTGGTACGGCTGGCACCGGTGGCGCGAGCAGCAAAGGGCCGTTATCGTGAAGGCGGCCGTGCCGCCGATCCCGGATCTCGCGAGGTGGCCGCGCGGGTACGCATCGCGGGTGCGGGCCGCGACGGCCATCGCGAACCGGGGTGAACAGCCGGTTGCCGCCTTGAGCGAGCTGGCCGGTCTGTATCACGCCAACGATTGCTACCGCGAAGCGGAGCAGGTAGAACGCGGCTTGCATGCCTTAGATCCGAAGAACGCGCGCTGGACCTATCTGCTCGCGGATGCCGGCGCGAAGTTGGGCGACGTGGAGGGGCAGAGAGCCTTCCTGGAGACGACGCTACAGTTGGCGCCCTATTATCCGACGACTCGGATCAAGCTCGCCGAGTTGCTCCTGAAACTGGGGCTTCCCGACGAGGCCCGGGCCCAGTACGAGTGGCGGCTCACCCTGGCGCCGAACGATCCGCACGCGCGGCTCGGCCTGGCCCGCATCGCCTTGCAGCGTGGGGACAGGGCCAGCGCGCGCCAGATTCTGGAGGGCATCACTCGCGATCACCCCGATTTTCCCAGCGCCCACAATCTGCTGTCCGAGGTGTACGCGAGCATGGGGGAGGCCGCGCGGGCCGACGAGCAACGCCGGCTCAGCGGTGGCACCGGCGAGTGGCGCGAAGCGGACGACCCCTGGCTTTCCAGGGTTTATGCGTGGAGCTTCGACCCCTATCGTCTCGAGAACTTGGGTGGGGCTCGCCTCCAAACACAACAACTGGAGGAAGCTGCGACCTTTTATGAGAAAGCCGCACGATTGGCCCCCAGCGACGGACTGACCGGCGACGCACTGGGCAACGTCTATCTGCAGCTCAACGAGCTCGACAAGGCAGCCACCGTGCTGGACGCCGCTGTGGCGGCGGCGCCCCCCTCCGCGGCACTCTTTTCCACGCTCGCACAGGTGCTGCAGACGCAAGGGCATGTGACCAAAGCGATCGCAGTCCTCCAGCGGGGCATTCTCGCGCTGCCGACACAGTCGGGGCTGCGCTACGATCTTGGCGCCCTGCTGGAGGCAAAAGGTCGCCGCGAGGAAGCCGTTGCGGCCTATCGCGAAGCCGTGCGCCTGAATCCCGATTTTTCCGAGGCGCATTGGAACCTCGGCCTTTGCCTGCTCGCCGGCGGCCAGGAGAGCGAGGCCGAGGAGAACTTGGGGCGCGCGCTGGCACTGCGGCCGCGCAACGCGGATGCGTTGATCGCCCTTGCCCAAAAGGGACTGGACTCCGGCCGGCTGGGCCAAGCGGCTTGCTGCATCCACGCGTTGGCCGCGTTTGGCACCGGCGTGCCCGTCAGGCAACTGGTTGAACGCGCGCTGGCCGCCGCCCGGCAGGCCGGCGACCCGAAATGGAGCACGGAATTTGAACGGCTCCTGGCGCAGGCACCACGATGACGCGAGCGCTTCCGGACGCGAACGAGGCGCGAGGTGCGGTCACCGTCGGCTGGGCGGTCGGACCCTTTCGCCCGCGCTCCGGGCGACCACTGACCGCGAGGGATAAGAGCACGATGGCGCGCAATGCTGCCGATCTTGACGCTCTCTCCTGCGGGGGCTCTGATCACTTCGACGGCTCGGCCATTCGCCGGCGTCGGCGAATCGGTTCCGTCACACCTGCTCGCGGCTGGGTCGGGCATGGCGAGCATACCTACCTAGCGAACCCATCAGAATGCGCGAAACTTCCTGGACGTTCTCTGCCCCAGGCTTGATCGATCGGTCGAAGCGGCTGCTGCTACTGGCCATCTTCCTTTTGGCGGCCGCCGCGTGCCGGCGTTCGGCTCCGGCGGCAAAGATGGTGCCGATCAGGCCGCCGCCGGTGGAGGATCTGTCGTTCCTTCAGCGCCAGGACGTCGGCAGTCCCATCACCGATCATCCGTGGATCGCCCATGTGCGGGCGGTCGATCTCGACGGCGACGGGCGGATGGATATCTTGGCGTGCGAGGCGAAGGATAACCAGTTGCTGTGGTTGCGCCAGACCGCGCCGGGCAAATTCGAGGAGCAGGTGATCGCTTCGGATCTCCCGGGCATCGTCCATGTCGAGGCCGCGGACATGACCGGCTCCGGCCACCTCGATCTCCTCGTCTCCTGCATGGGAGTTGTCTTCCCCAATAACGACAAGATTGGCTCCATCATCATCTTCGAGAACGACGGCCATCAGCATTTCACGAAACACGTCATCGCGGAGAACATCGCGCGGGTGACCGACGTACGCGCGGGCGACTTTAATGGCGACGGCAAGCCCGATCTTGCCGTGGGGCAGTTCGGCTACGACCAGGGGGAGATCCAGTGGATGGAGAACTTGGGCAACTGGCAGTTCAAGAGCCACCACCTGCTTGATCTCTCCGGCACCATCAACGTCTGCGTGGCCGACCTGTGCGGCCGCGGCCACCTTGATATCGCCGCGGTCGTTTCGCAACAGTGGGAGGAGATCTATCTGTTCCAGAACGACGGCAAGGGGAACTTCACGACGAAGCTTCTGTGGGGTTCGACCAACGAGGATTATGGCAGCAGCGGTATCAGCCTGTGCGATCTCAACCGCGACGGCCGTCCGGACATTCTTTATACAAATGGCGACGGCTTCGGACCCGCGGTGGTGCCCGGCCCGCGCCCGTGGCACGGGGTGCAATGGCTCGAGAACCTCGGCGGCGGCAATTTCAAGTATCATCGCGTCGGCGATCTGCCCGGCGCCTACAGCCCGGTGGGCGTGGACCTCGACGGCGATGGCAACATCGACATCGTGGCGTGCAGTGCCTATGCGGATTGGGACAAGAGCAACCCCAAGGTCGTGTCGCTGATGTGGTTTCGCAACGACGGCCATATGAACTTTTCTCCCCACATCCTGGCCTACACACCCAAGGATCTGATCACCCTTGATGCTGCCGACCTCGACGGCAACGGCCGGCCGGCCTTGATCACGGGGGGGCTCTATGTTTATCCGCCTTATGTGCGCATGAGCCGCATCGCGGTTTGGCGGCGCCCGCCTTCGCCATGAACCGGCGCGCGCTCCGGGCCCTGATCGGGTTGGTGCTGGGTGGGCTGGCCGCGGCCGGCTACCTTTGGTGGCGCGCGGGCGAACGGCGCGCGATCGTGGTGGCGAGCGTTCCCCAGCGCCCGGACCTCAACGCCCTTCCCCCTGAAATGGCCCAGCGGGTGGGGGCGTGCGAACGGCGCGCGCAGGCCGGGCCGGACCGGATCGCGGCGTTGGGCGAACTGAGCTGTTTGTACCACGCCAACGGCTTTTTCGCGGAAGCGAGCCAGTGTTACCAAGGACTGCTGCGAGTCGACGCGGGCGATCCGCACTGGCTGTACCGGCTCGCCACCATCATCGCGGGCTATGGACAGTTGGATGACGCGCTGCCGCTGTGGCGCCGGGCCGTGAAACTGGCACCCGATTATGTGCCGGCCCACTTACGGCTCGGAGACACTCTGCTCAAGACCAATCAAAACACCCAGGCGGCCAAGGTCTATGCCGCGGTGCTTGAACGCGATCCCCGCAATCCGTATGCGCTCCTCGGTTTGGCCAGGATCGATCTCGACGCCGGTCGCTGGGAGGCAGCGCGCGAGCGGCTCGAGGTGGTGGTGCAACAATCGAACTACGGCATCGGTTACGATCTGCTGCCCACCGTCTACGAACACTTGGGCGAGACTGCTCGCGCCGAGGCCATCCGGGCGCGCAACAAGGCTTCGGGGGCGTTCTACGACGTGCCCGACCCTTGGATCGACGAACTCGTCTACGACTGCTACGACACTTACCGGATTTCCGCCGCCGCCGGGACGGCCGATCACGCCGGCGACCCGCGCGCGGCGATCCGCATTCTGGAACGTGCGCTCACTCTCGCGCCCGACAAGGCGGTGTTTCAGTTCCAGATGGGGGGATTCTACCTCGAGTTGAACGACCTGGGCAATGCCCACCGCTACTTCGAGCGATGCACGGAACTGGCCCCGGACTTTGCCGACGGTTGGGCCCAGCTGACAGTTCTGCTTATGAAGCTGGGCAATCTGGACGCTTCGGAACGCGCCCTCGACGCGGGCCTCGCGAATTGCCCCAACTCCCCGGGCCTCCATTTCGAGAGGGGACGCCGGCTGAGTGAGGCCGGTCTTTACCCCGACGCCATCCGGGAATTTGAGCGGACGATTCGCCTTCGACCTCAAGAAGCGGATGGGTACGTCAGCCTGGCGGGGGTCTATTTTAAATTGGACCGAGTCGACGAAGGTGTCGCGGAGCTTCGCAGGTCGCTTCAATTCGAGCCGGGGAATCCGGTTGCGTTGTCCACACTCGCCTTCCACGCCATCAGTGTCGGCGATGAGGCGGGCGCGCGCGAATGGCTGCGCCACATCCAGCAACAGCCCCGGATATCGTCAGACACCAGGGACGGATTGGTGCAGGCGTTTCGGCAAAAATTCGGCCGGTCGCCGGATTGACATCGCCGCGCTCCCTTCAGCCGAGACCGGCGCGGAGCCTTCCGGCTTTGGATGGGTCCGGATTCGCTGCGGGCAGCGGTGACGGCTGCAGGTTGATTCGGCAAACAGCCGCCGATGCCGGCACCGGTTGACAGGCCCGGCTCGAGTTCGTTTTGCTTGGTGCGATGCCTGAGCGTTTGCCTCCCCGTGTTTCGGTGCGCGAGTTGACGAAGAGCTACGGCGCAGTCGCGGCGGTCTGCGCTATTAGCTTCGAGGTGGCCGCGGGTGAAATCTTCGGCCTGCTCGGGCCCAACGGCGCGGGAAAGACGACCACGCTCGAGTGTATCCTTGGCCTCCGTCGCCCTGATGCCGGCGCAATTGCCATCGATGGCATCGATGCCCTGGCGGAGCCCGAACGCGCCAGGCAACGGGTGGGCGCGCAGCTCCAGGCCGCCACCCTGCAGGACAAGATCACTCCCCGACAGGCGCTGCGTTTGTTTGCCGCCTTCTACCGGGAACCGGCCAACACGGACGACTTGATCGAGCGGTTCGCGTTGTCGGCCCAGGCCGACACGCCGTTCGATGCCCTCTCCAGCGGCCAGAAACAGCGACTGTTTCTCGCGCTGGCGTTCGTGAACAATCCGCAACTGGTGATTCTTGACGAACCAACGGCTGGCCTTGATCCGCAGTCCCGCCGGGCGCTGCATCGGCTGATTGCCGACGTCCGGAGCTCGGGGCACACGGTTCTCCTGAGCACGCATGACCTCGGGGAGGCGCATCACCTCTGCAACCGCATCGGTATCCTCGACGAAGGGCGCCTGCTGGCGGTCGCCCGGCCGGGTGACCTGACCGCTGGCACAAGGGCGGCTCCTCGGGTGGCCGTGCGGACCGCGAAGCCCCTTGATCCAGCGCAGATCAAGTCGTGGTCCCATGTCACCAGCTGCGAATTTCGCGATCAGGGCTGGCTGCTCGGCACGTCCGACCTCAACCGGACGATCATCAGTCTGGTCAAAGAGCTGGAAAGCGAGGGCAACGAACTGCTCGACCTCCAGGTTCAGCGGCCCTCGCTGGAGGATGCGTTCATCGAGCTGACCGGGCGGGCGTGGGCCCCGCCGCCGCGGGAGCCCGACTGAAGGGAGGCCCCTGTGTTCTCCGGCCTGCTGAGACATTTTCTTCTGACGCTGCAGTTGAATTTCCGCAGCAAACAGGCGCTCGCTTACGGTTTCCTGGTCCCGGTCTTCTTCCTGGTGGCTTTCGGCAGCGTCTTCCGGGGCGACTCGCCACCATTGCTCCATGAGATGGGGCAGCTCTTGACCATCAGCATCCTGGGCGGAGCATGCTTCGGCCTGCCGACCGCGCTGGTGGCGGAACGGGAGCGCGGAGTCTGGCGACGCTATCGCCTCTTGCCCGTCGCCACCAGTCGTCTCGTCACCGGGGTTCTCGTGGCTCGTCTCGTCCTCGTCGCCGTGGCCGCGACTTTGCAGATTCTCCTGGCGCATGTGATTTACGGCACCCCGCTGCCGCTGCATCCCGCGCAGACTGCCGTGGCCTTCCTCTTTGTGACCCTGTCCTTTCTCGGTTTGGGATTGCTGATCGCGGCGCTGGCTGACGACGTGCCCGCGGTCCAGGCGTTGGGTCAGTGTGTTTTTTTGCCCATGATCATGATTGGCGGCGTTGGCGTGCCTCTGACGGTCCTACCGGGCTGGGCGCAACGCGTGGCCGGCTTCATGCCGGGCCGCTATGCTGTTGACTCACTCCAGTCCTGTTTCAGCGAGCAGGACGGCCTGAGGGGTG
>Ga0335081_10015801_pt1 | contig 12216 bp, 7 predicted proteins | sample Lox_Sample_35_FD_206713 | JGI IMG/M metagenome (GOLD analysis project Ga0335081, IMG submission 206713) | Soil microbial communities from Loxahatchee National Wildlife Refuge, Florida, United States - Lox_Sample_3.5 | ecosystem: Environmental > Terrestrial > Soil > Wetlands | place: USA: Florida... | reverse complement strand
TGCTTGCGCAGTCCCAGCAGAGCCTTGCCAACTGTCGAATTTGTAAATCATGAAGCCGTTGGTGAAGGTTTGATTTAGGGACGGGTTTATTGACGATCCCTTCGTGTACCAAGCTTGCGATTCTTGTCCTATGGAGAGGTCATAGTATGCGTTGTTCACGTTGAGTTTGAGGATGGTGGAGTTTGGAATGCCTGTTACTTTGAAGGTTACTAGGTATTGTGTTAGCCATTGAGCGCTGATGCTTTTCGGGGAGTTGACGCTTAGGGACATGTTTGAATCAGACCCAGTTAGATCGCCAGTCCAGGCTGAGAACACTCTCCTTGTTCCGTTTCCGTAATCGATCTCTTGCGGAACAGAGGCGTACGTGGTAGAGCCAACGTCGTACCATCCCGAGCCTTCAGGAGTTCCGAATGGTGACTGGACTTTGATTAAGTATTGAGTTTTCCATGTTGTCTCTAAGATTGTTGGTGCGTTCACCGCAATTTGTCCCGTGGGCGTCTGACCTAGTTGCGTAGAGTTCCAGCCTGCAAACAGTTGTCGTGTTCCATTCGAATATTGGACGGTGGATTGGACTCCGACTGTTGCGATCTGTCCAGCATTGTACCAACCGCTGCCTGTGGGGAATCCAGTTGGGGACATTATCGTGACATAGTATTGCGTGTTCCAATTCGCCTTAAGTGAGAATGGTTTTGTCATGTTGAGCTGAAGTGTGGGTGAAGTTGAGCTCACATCACCGCTCCAATCGTCGAATACTAGGCGTGATTCGTTCGCAACTACATTCGACGGAGTCGTGGCTGAGACAGGTGTTACGGAATTGGGGCTGTACCAACCTCCGCTAGTTGTGGTCCCTCCATTGGGATCGACGTAGAGCAAGTATTGAGTTTGGTAAATGGCTTGGAGAGTGGTATTGCCAGTTACGGCTACTCGGCGAGGATTCACGACGCTGCCGTCGCTCCATCCAGAGAATACTTGTCTTACTCCAATAGAGGTGTTTACGGTGGATTGGATTTGTAGCGTGATCGTGTTGTTTGGCACCCATGATTGGAATCGGCCCGATGTTATGTTGTACTTTATGCCGTTTATTGAAACCCAGACGTTATTGCTGGCTAAGTTGGTTGGTAGGTTCACGATCAGTATCGGGCCCAGAGTCGGACCTACATAGATATTGAAAGTCACTATGTTGTTTGCTCTGCTTGGTTCTTTGATGGTGCTGTTCGGGTCGAGGATGACTTGGAACACATGATTACCTAGTGTTGATACCCATGTGAAGGATGTTTGAGCCGATGTGTTTGCACCTATGTTTGGAATTTGCAGATTTGTGAGTTCTTCGCCGTCTAGTTTCACTTGAACTGGGATGTTTGCGGCGGCGGAGTTTCCCTGATTATAGATCTGAATATTGATCGTCACTGTAGTATTCGCAGTTGTAATTGTGGATGGGTTAGCGGCAACGCTCTGTATCCCTAGTTGGACATAAGTCTGGTTTTGTATTTGAGGTTGCGGAGGTAGAGTTCCGCCTCGGTTTACGGTGACCTGATACGAGTTTCCGCTCTTGCCAGTGATTGCGACAGAGAGTTTGTTTTGTGAGTCTGTGAATGTCTGACCGGTATTCCAGACTGCATCCATCAGGTTTGCTGTGATTGGGTGTCCGTCGATCACGTGCACTCTTCCTATGATCGCTGTATTATCGACATACGTGATTAGAACTCCAGCCGCAGGCAGAGCCGCATCGAATCCGGTCAGTGACCTAACCTCAACAAGATAGTACTGGCTAGGGTTCGAGGATTCCGCATCGCTTCCAAGTGGAATCTGAATTGCGTGAACTCCACTAGAAACGACCTCGGTTGGATCAACTGTAAATGAGGATGTTCCGCCGGGGCTGACGGTTGCAAGTTCCGGGCCGCTTATCCAACCTAACTGTATCTTGTCCCACGCCGTCATGTGAGCTGGACTTGAGCCTGGAGGATCTCCGTTCCAGGCGCCCTTGTCCATCAACTCCCATGGACCGAGTATTGTCTTATGCGAATTCGTATTGTACAGGTCCGGGAGACCAAGATCATGACCGAACTCAAGACAGTAGACTCCGCTCGGAACCGTGTGCGCGGCTTCGAGCTCGGGTACAATGCTGAAGACTCCGATTGTCTTGGTGGGAGTTTCAATGTACATGCCTCCCATCCAAGTAACCGACCATATGTCGTCCTTCACTCCACTGGACTCTTGCCCGTAGCCAGAGTGAATGAAAATGAAATAATCATAATTCTTGAAGTTAATTGAATTTCCAGCAATGTGCACAGCGTCCTGTGCAACTTGCCAAGCTGCATCTTCCCCGTCGCACCCTGCGTCATTGATCGATAAACAGCTCTTGCCGTAGTGAGCCTCAGGGTACGGGAGTGTGTACCACCCGTAAATGTCGCCCTCAACCGTCAACTTTCCAAAAGATGCTTCGTGATAATATTCAGCCACGGGACCGAACCAGTTCCGCTTCACTTGGTCGATGCTCAACGTGTAATTGACGTCCGGAAAAGCAGCGGCGATAACGAGAACATGAATCACACCAGACACTGGCCCAAATTGACCAGCTTGAGCCGAATAGCCGATAGCCGGAAGTGGCAACGAGGGTAGCGGAGGTGTAAGGGTTTTGTTTACCGACGAAATTGTCGGAGCCAAGAGCGCAATCGGGTGGCTTCTGGGCGCGATCATGGGAGAAGACGCAACGGGCACGGTAGCGAGCATAAGCACGATTGCAACAAGTGCAAGTCTTCCTGCAGCTCTCTGGAACAATTGACCATTTCCTAAGCCCCAACTAGTCAAAATTCATAAAGTGTTTAGAGACACAGCAACGTGCACGATCAATAGCGACTAATCCGTCCGATTGACAATGCGCAGATAACGTTACTTCTAGCTGGATTACTGGCATGAACACAGTAATTCTTGAGTTTGCGTTTGATGGTCAAGCCAAAGGGAGAGTTAATTTACTGAAGCCAAAGTGCTCAGTTGTTCCTCGGTTGCGGGTTTGATTTGAACAGAGACAAGGATGCAGACAACAATGAGTTGGATAAGACCGCAAAAACAATCGAGTTTTTGGAAGGAAAGGACTACATTGCTCTTGCAATCGCTGCTCTAGAAACCTTGTTTCTGCCCCTAGTGATTTTAGTGGTCGTTATCATCGTTGTCGTGTTACTAACTCGTTGACTGCACCAGCAACGTGATTCGTGGAGCGCCTCTCTTTGAGATGAAATCTACCTTCATTTCCGTGACAATTAGATTTTCAAATACTCAAAGCAACTGGTTTCATTTTGCTAGTAAGCTGTACGCGCCTGGAACTCTCTGCTTGAGGTAGGGCAGTTTCTTTCGCCTTAGCTTGCGAATCAGGTCTAATTCCAACGAAGCGGTAGCGTAGCCGGTCTCCCGACCCAGTTGCTTCATGATCCTACGATCCGGAGAAACGATTTTACTCTGCCCGAAGAACCATGTCTTACCCTCTTTTCCGATTCTATTGCTGTGACATATGTAGAGACAGTTTTCAGCAGCCCTGCTCCGAAGGTAAATTTCCACATAATCTTCAAAGGGATGAGGTTCGGCCGAGGAGTAAACGACCATGTTAGCTCCTTGAACCGCGAATGCACGCGCGGATTCGGGGAACTCCAAGTCATAGCAAATGCCCAACCCAATCTTGCCGATCTTTGTATTGAAGACTCGAAAAGAGTCACCTGGAGTAAAATATTGCCGCTCCTTGTCCCAGAGATGCACCTTTCGGTAAACCCCAACGATTCTCCCGTTAGGGCTGAGGAGTACCGATGAGTTGAAAATGTGTTTTGAGTGTGAGTCGAGTTCGGACATTCCACAGACTAAGTAGAATCCGTGTTCATTCGCGATTTGTGCCAAACGTTCAGTCGCGGGACCGGGAATGTTCTCCGAGAATTTTCTCCATCTCGCGTTCAACGAATAACCCGTGGTAGCAAGTTCCGGGAAGCAGAGTATGTCAGGTTCGCTTCGAGCCGCCTTCTCGGCGAGGTGATGAATCGTCTTCAGATTGTGCTTCACATTGCCTAGTTTGCAGTCCATCTGAGCGACAGATACTCTGGGATTCATGTATGTGACCCCAGTTCAGAACTCGTCCGAGCAAAAAGCTGTTGCTGTTTCCCAATAATTACTTACTATATTCTTCATTGGCGTTGATAAAATACGAGTACTCGCAGTTCCTGTTACGAGTCTATCCATGAGCCCACAGAAGACTGGTGGAGAGGGACAGTCCGAACCTGCGGAAATGTACCTCGAAACCATCTATCGTCTCGCGGAAAATGAGGGGATCGCCAGAACAACAGCTCTCGCTAAATCACTCGGTGTATCTCCCGGCGCCGTCACGAATACACTCGCCAGCCTTGAAGCTCAAGGGCTGGTTCGAAGGAGGGCGTACAAGGGTGTCGAGCTTACTCCAAAAGGAAGGGCTGTTGCTCTTCGTGTTTTACGAAGGCACAGACTCGCGGAGCAACTCCTAACGAAAGTTCTCAGAATGAAGTGGAGTGACGTTCACGAAACCGCTTGCAAACTCGAACACGCGATGAACGGTGAACTGACCAACGCTGTTGAACGGCTGTTAGAACACCCGAAGACGTGCCCTCACGGCAACCCGATACCAGACGAAACAGGTCGCATAAGAATGGAAAATTCACAACCACTATCAGACTTCCAACCAAAAGATAAGGCCGTACTCGTTAGAATCACTGAGGAGAGATCGGATATGTTGCGATACCTTGCGTCACTCGGTTTGATGCCTGGGGCAGTATTAGAGATTCAGGAGAAGGCGCCGTTCGATGGACCCATGATCGTGAAGGTAATGGGTGCATCATACGCTCTTGGGCGAAACGTTGCTTCAGTAGTTGAAGCCAGAAGGATCTAGCGTAGTGGACCGAGATGTCCTGCCATGCAGCCATTCAGAAGTCTCTAAGAAACGCTGACATGACAGTCGCATTGGCAGGGAATCCTAATGTCGGCAAGAGTACTTTATTCAACACACTGACCGGACTTCAGGCAGACACGGCTAACTATCCGGGAAAAACAGTAGACCTCAATCTTGGGCTAACGAAATACAATGGTAAGACAATTGGCCTAATCGACCTCCCCGGAACCTATAGCCTCGACGCAACCTCAGACGACCAATGGGTCGCGCGACGCGCACTCATTGACGAAAAACCTAATGTCGTTCTTGTTGTGTTGGACGCTTCAAACCTCCAGAGAAATCTATACCAAACTCTCCAATTGATTGAGCTGGGTCTTCCACTCGTCATTGTTCTCAACCTCGTAGACCACGCAGAGAGATTAGGAATCAAATCTGACTGTGGCAGACTTTCAAAACTCCTCGGCGTTCCTGTAATTCGCATGGTGGCGTCGAAAGGAGAGGGCGTAGAGGAACTACTGGAATTTCTCACAAACGCAATGCCAGCAACTCCCGCCAAAGGAGACACCTCATTCGGTCGATCAATCGACTTCGCTGTTGGAGAGATAGAAGAGGCGATTACCAAATCCTCGCTTCACGAGCGAGTTGGTTTGAATGCACATGCGCTCGCCCTAAGGCTGCTTGAAAACGATTCGGAATTCACTCAACTGATATCGGTTGAAAACAACGGCCTTCTCAAATTGGTAGAAGATCGAAGAGCGTCGATAGAATCAGAGTACCATGAAGTTGCCAACTTGGCAATTGCCAGGGAAAGACATGCTTTGGCTAAGCAAATTGCCGAAACAGTTCAATCGAGATCTACTACAGCTCCGCTACTTTCCCAACGGATCATGCATTTTGCCGTTTCGCCTTACACAGGAGTTCCACTTGCGATGGTGATAATTGCGAGTATATTCGTCTTCATGTTAAAAGTCGGCGGATTACTTGGGGATGTAACGAGCTTCTTCTGGGTCTCTTATGCGTCCCCGGCGATCAGATTCGCGATCGTTTCCAGTGTCGGTAAAGGATTACTGTCAAAGATTCTTCTGTGGGGATTTGATGCAGGCATACTGGGAGCTTTATCGGTTGGAATTCCATACGTGTTAACGTTTTTCCTAATCCTCTCGCTACTCGAAGACAGCGGCTACTTAGGATGTCTCGCCTACCTTGCAGATTCGCTCATGCACAAGCTCGGTCTCCACGGACGGGCGATAATTCCAATCATCATGGGATTCGGGTGCAATGTTCCAGCAGTAATGGGGACCCGAGTTCTTGAAACAAAGCGGGAAAGACTTCTGGCAAGTACCCTAATCACCCTGACCCCTTGCAGCGCCAGGACCGCAGTCATAATCGCAGCTGTCGGCTACTTCGCAGGATGGCAATACGCAGTTGCAATCTTCGGAATCGACCTCGCAGTCATAGCGATCATCGGAGCAATACTCGGTAAACTTTTGCCAGGAAAGACTTCAGGGTTGGTTATGGAAATGTTCACTTTCCGGCGGCCAAAGGTATCGACGATTTTGAAGCGAACTTGGTTTAGATTCAAGGTCTTCATGGAGATGGCGCTCCCGTTGATTGTGATTGGAAGCATTGTTTTGGGCGCTCTAGATGAGACAGGGTGGCTTCAGATCCTTTTGGCCCCGGTCAACCCAATCATGTTGACTCTGTTAGGCTTACCGGCAGTGGCTAGCATCTGCCTCGTTCTAGGCATTCTTCGCAAGGAACTTACCCTGCAATTATTGATCGCTTTGGCGATTGTAAAATATGGTCCCTCGGCGAGCAACCTTCTTCAATTCATGTCTCCGCTCCAACTCTTTGTTTTCGGGGTAGTGGTCACTTTGTACTTCCCATGCATCGCCACTATGACCGCGCTGGGAAGAGAGGTTGGGTGGAAGAGCACGATAACAATAGTTGTGTCAACGATCACGCTCGCCGTATTCATTGGTGGCGTCGCTTTCAGAACGCTTCCCGCACTGAATCTTCTACACTAGGAAAGTCCGGTGAAGGCGCAGTATCAGAATTCCTCAGGTCGATGGAACGATTCGATTTAGTTGACGACTAAGCTCCACCGAGAGTGACTATTAGATCCGTTAGTAGGCCGACGGAAAGACCGACGAAGATTCCCAGCATGAGGATGCGATTGTTTGTTTGCATGCGCCCAGAATTGTACATCAACATCGAGACATAGACCAGTGCTCCACCAGCAATGCTCAGAAAGAGAACGTAAGTGAACTCGGAAACTCCAATCAAACTCCCCACAAGAGTCCCCAGAAACGTTGGGCCCCCGCCTATTAGTCCCGCGGTAACTAGAAATCGGAGGCTAGGTCGATTCGTCAGCCGGGTCAGGGGGCTTGCAATCCCAAAACCTTCGGTCGCATTGTGTGCACCGAACCCTACGATGAGGATCAGGGCCAGCCCAATGGATCCCGCTGCATAAGACTGACCTATCGCCAGACCCTCGCTGAAGTTGTGTGCTCCGATTCCAATCGCAATCATCATTGCGAGTTTGTAGGCGCTCACCTTCAGAAGTTGGGTTTGTTGTAATAGGCCAGATGAGCTAGGTGCGGAGCTACTCTCGGAGGTTGTTTGCGGCTTGACAGGGCCCGTCATGTATCTTGCTTCGTAGATCACCAGTCCAAGGAGGCCTATTGCTATGCCGCCGAACACCGCTATGAGATCTGAGACGCCATCGATCACAGGGGCACGTCCCATGAACGCGTTGTAGGCGGTGGTTGATGCCGTATTCCACGCGTGGCTGAAGACATCTATGATCAGAAACACCAGAATGCCTATGGCGATAGCGTTCAGGAAGCCTTTCTTTCGTGCGCTTACGTCTTGCATCAACGCCAAAGGTAGGCCGAGAAAGATTGTGAATCCAGCGATAGCACCGAGAAGGAGGAGCTGTAGATGGTTGATCAATAGGGCTCAGGTACCTACCGCCACGCATGACGTACGGCATATTTATGTTTCACGACGTTAACCCATCTCGTTAACGCCGTTAGTTAACACTCAGGGACCAGAATTTGCGAGCCAACAACGAGGAGAGAATGCTTCCAATCCTACGCGCGAGCCTTGCGAACCGATTGCTACAGAAAAATCTTCGAGTGAATCAGATCGCCCATATTCTCAACGTGACTCCTTCAGCCGTAACCCAATACGCAAACGGATTAAGGGGCAAGAAACGAACTGAAAGTGAACGCGAAGGACAAATCATCGACGCACTCGCCGAGAAGGCAACGCAAAGAATCGAAGGGAACATGGACCCACTCAGCACCGCAGAGCTCCTAGACACTGCTCATGAGATTATTGCTGTCACTCGCGGAGAAACCATGCTTACAACCAGTTCAGTCGGAAAAGGAAGAGAGTCAGCGATAATTCTCAAAGGGCGACTTCAACTTGAATTGAAAGCCGCACAAAAATGTCTCGACCTAGCCAATCGCGCAAGAGACGAGTATACACGGCTGTTGCTTCGAATGGTCGCTTCGGACAGTATTAGACATGCGGACATTGTTTCTCAAATGATCTCATGGATCGAATCGGGCCAAGAGTTTACACAGGATGTTCCTGATCGTGAACTTCTGACCGAAATATTGGCTATCGAAGACAATGCTAACGAATCGTCACTTCGGAAGAGTGTCAAAATCAATCACAGCGTCGCAAGACTCCTCTTAGAGTCCATAGATATGGATGAGGAAAAGCACGAACGGCTAATCGGAAAACTGGCAGAGAACAATTCGACCTAATCAAATATCAATTCATGTCAGCACTTCCGATGTGGCACCAATTTTACGCGACTGTCTCTCTGAGAGCAACTCGCGTGGCAACGCTTACTAGGGCTCGCGGTTATCTCTGACTCTGGCGCCCAACTTCATTGAAGAAGCGATCTAGAACCGATATTTACGCAGATATTCTAGAGGTTCTCAAGCATAGGCCAGAGGGCGCGCTGCTAACAAAGCTCTCCTACGGGGCAGGGTTGCCGATCGATAGAATCAAACCGATGCTTCAAATCCTAGCAAACTTCGGACTCCTCTCGATGAGCAACGACGCTAGCGGACGATTCTACCACATAACGAGGCGTGGGTTGGAATTTCTTGACGCATATCGAAAGGTCCAGAGCTTCATGACGTTTCTTGGAGAAGAGAGCAAGTAACACACTTCTCAGTGATCACACAATGTGAACACGCCAAGTCCTTACTCAACGTGCCCTGACCTTTAATTCAGCCAAGAGCATGCGACGCAAGATGAAACATGATATCCGAACGAATCACTGGTCTAACAACCATAACCAACTTCGTGAATTTGTGGAATCAGACCGTCGAATGGGCGAGTGCAATATTGGTGGAAGACGAAATTGCATCATCCCATCCTCGCCGAATTCCACAGCTATCACAACAAGTGAGTAGAGCATATATCCCCTTCAACACGAACCGCTAAACCAGGTTATGATCCGTGTCTGACGTCAAGGTTCCCCGCGGAGCAAGAACCACTTTGAGCCACGTTGAGGGAGATCTTGAGGTCGAGAACGGTGCAATCATCAACTCAGAAACGGACACTCTGATAGTTGATGGAGATATCGAGACGGACGGTGACGTTACATTCTCAAGCTCGCTAAGAGCTGGCGATCTAGATGGAAATGAGGGTGATGTCGAAGTGCATGGAGATCTTACCATCGGCGACGTTTCAATCAGCGATGGCGCTCTCGTAGTCTCTGGTTCGCTTGTAGCCCGTGATATTGATGCCGACAAGAGTCTGCTTGTGTCAAAGGACGTGACTGCCGAAGATATCGACGTAGGAGGAAAGGCCGAGATTCATTGCAACCTCAGAGCGAAACAAGTCGATATTGGAGGTTCGCTCGATGTCGGAGAGACTGCTACGCTAGAGGAGATAGACGTAGGGGGAACGGTTCGAATTGGGAAGAAAGTAACATGTCACAGCATAGACGTCGGTGGCTCGGTGGAAATTGGCGGCGGCAGAGTAAGCGACAAGATCGAAGTTGGAGGATCGTTTGAATCAACTGGCCCCCTGGAATTCGATACAATCGACGTAGGAGGATCGGTGCGCTTGAGGTCCGAAAGTTCAGGACGGAGAATAGATGTCGGGGGGGCAGTGCATGCCTCAGGAAATCTCAAGTTTGAAGAAATAGATGTGGGCGGAACAATAGAGATTGATGGCGACACAGAGGGCGATGATGTCGACGTAGGAGGATTCTTCAAAGTCAGAGGCGATTTGAGATTGAACGGGGAGCTTAGCGTCGGAGGAAAATGCCGTGTTGACGGAGTAATTCATAGTGACCGGATAGAGATCGGCGGCGCTATAGAAGCGTCTCAAATCCTAGCCAACCTCATAGAGATTGGGGGGGCTCTCGCAACTGAGAAGGGCGTTAAGGCGAATTCAATCGTGATTGGCGACCGCGGCCGCGTAAAAGGGCCGCTGGTGGGGGACACATTGCGGATTGGTGAAAGAGCAAATGTTGAAGAATTGTATGGAAGAGAGATTACTCTGGAAGAGAATTCGCGAGCGAGACTTGTTCACGCAGTTAATCTAAGAATAGAATCCCATTGCCGAATAGAGGGTCCGGTTCTCTATACCGGTTCCATCAGGGCCGAAGATGATGTCTCCTTTTCTGTGGAGCCAAAGAAAGTGGAATCATTGCCGGCCGCACCGCTATGACCTCATAAGGTGCTGCCTTTCAACGTCTTTCTCATCAGGACGTTGCTCTTTCCTAGCGGTTTGAATGAGTGGGTTTGGCTAGTTGAATGGAGGAATCTAGCACAAGCATTAAAGCCCGAACCGGACATGAAAATAACGTATCGCACTCTGAAGGTGACCACATGAAACCTAACGCTTCAGATACGAGTGCTGTCATAGCGGTGTTGCAGAAAGCACCCCTATGGTCCAGTCTAAGCGAAAAGGAACTGAAGGTCGTCGCACGCTCATTCAAGGAACTCAAGTATGAGAGCGGCCACGTCATCGTGCGCAAAGGGGAGCAAGGCGTCGGCTTCTATCTAATAGCTGACGGGTCTGTGGAGGTTCGCTCAGGCGACCAAGTGTTGTCTAAGCTTGGACAGGGCGAATATTTTGGCGAGATGTCACTCTTGGACGGACAGCCGAGAACGGCAGACGTTGTGACCCTAGAACCATCACGATGTTTAGTCTTGAGTGCCTGGAGTTTCAAGGGCATAATCTCCGCCCAACCAAAAATGGCGCTGAAACTGCTGCAAGAATCCGTCCGTAGATTAAACATGAACGCTCAGACACTTAGGCAATAGCCAGCCCCATAGATTTCAGGGACGTCTTGGTATCTACCAGAGGTTATTCTGGTACCGCGGCGGTAAACGCACTGGCTAGTGTGTCAGAAGAACTATGATGTCAACTGTAGTCTATAACGTACGTAATTGAAGACGTTGTTTTCGAAGTTGCGAGAGTGAATCTTTCACAAATTGGTTAAGATAATGCACTGGCTTTCGATTGACCCAAATTCTTCGATGTCTAAATTGCGTTAACAATTGATAACAACGCGAACGTATCAAATATCACATCGCATGCCTATACCTCTGTTGTGAGGTGAATGATAGTTGGCTAAGCCAAAGAAGCTGGAGAAGCGAAGAAGCAAGAGCGTTGTGCCACATCCAAGGTAAACAGGGGAGGACGGACATCCGTCTCTGGCGTGACCATTTTGCTGCCACGCCAAAACTACGTCACGTTGATTGCCGGATGTCCTAAAGTGAGTCTGCGCAGAAGTTGTCTAGGACAACCGGGATGAGCGGAGCGGTACCGTGACTAAGCTCCGCTCTCGGTTTCTCAAAATCGAACTGCAACTCTCTGCGATCGGGAATTCACGAATTGGGACTCGTTTGGATGACTAATAACCTGAATGATTGAATTGACAGACACCAAGTCTGATGCGACGACACCTTCCTACAATCTCGACTCAACCCAGGATGTCTTGCGCCAGGTGAAGGAAGACCGAAACTACAAACCCATTCGGTCGCCTAAGGTTTCCTTGATGGGTGGGGACCTTGCAAGCGGGGTCCCGTACGTAATTAAGAGTGAAACAACTGGAGACGAGTACAATGTTGACTTTTTCACAGTGACAATTTGGTGGTTGCTCGATGGCGAGCATACAATCAATCAAATAGTAAGCGAGACCAAGGGCAAGTCTGAGTCAACCTCTGAGAGTGCTCCTGAAATCATCTCCTTCCTAGCAGAAGAAGGCCTCCTTGCAGGAACTGAACCTGATGTCATCAAATCGAGTCGTTTGCGATTCGTATCAGCCTTTGAGT
>Ga0335081_10015800_pt1 | contig 12216 bp, 8 predicted proteins | sample Lox_Sample_35_FD_206713 | JGI IMG/M metagenome (GOLD analysis project Ga0335081, IMG submission 206713) | Soil microbial communities from Loxahatchee National Wildlife Refuge, Florida, United States - Lox_Sample_3.5 | ecosystem: Environmental > Terrestrial > Soil > Wetlands | place: USA: Florida... | reverse complement strand
GCTTCGCCCGCAACCGCCGTAATACTTCCAAGCCATCGAGACCGGGCAGCATCAAGTCGAGCACGACCACATCGTAGCTGTTTGACTCCGCCATCCAAAGTCCCTCGCGTCCATCTCCGGTAGCATCAACCGCATAGCCGGCCCGGCGCAGACCGCGACCTAATGAGGCTTGCAAACGTTTGGAATCTTCAACCAGGAGAATTTTCACGTCAGCGTTTCCCTTCCCCAGCATAAGGCCGAGGGCAAGAGCCTGCAAGCGTGCTCCCACCCCTCTTTCACGAATCATGCCGTTGATTTCTGGCTATTTTTCCTCTCCCATAATTCTGCCGGTTCGATCAAAGGTGACGGCGACTTTCTTTCCGCTTTTCTTCCCTTCGATCTCGTAGTTTGTCTGCCCGTTTTCTTCCACTCGGGACGGCTCCAGACTGGCGATGCCGCCGAAGTATTCCGCCGCCGCTGCCTGAACAGCATCTTGCAGTTGATTGAACTCGATACTCGTCTCGGTCCCAACGACATCTCCCGCCATCGTAATCGTGTATTCCATGTGCTTCCCATTCACGTTGGCCTCAACATCGTAAACGGTCTGCCCCTTTTCCATTTCTTTATCGATTTTTTCAATCCGCCCACCAGCAATTAGTTTTTCGACTGTGGCTCTCGCAAGCTCGGTTAGCTGACCCATCGTGACCCGTTCGCTGGAATCCTCTTTGGCTTCCTTGCCGGATTCATTCGTAGCGCGTGCCGCGGTCAGCATTGCAAGCCCGGTCGCAATGAGCAACGTTGTGATCGAACGGCTGGTGTGGTTTTTCATGTCGCTGTCTCCTTTCAGGATGATTTGTTTGGCCGCCGGCGCTGGGCGGTCCTGCACTGTACATCGCAAACCTCCGCGATGTGATTTTGGCGCGCGCAGACATCCTCGCCAACCTCGAATTACTGGAATATTACCGGCCAAGCTCAAAGACACCGCGGCTGCCGGAGCGGATGGTTTGCTAGATGGCTTCTAAAAACCGCCTTTCTTGCCTGCGACATCGACGTTGGTAATGTTTCAGTAACGTTCGACGGTTAAATTTCCTATAAACGTTTGCAGTGTCAGGACCGCATAAGATAGGTTTGTGTTTAGAAGTTGTCATCACACGATGAGCGCTCGAATGGAATCCTTACGACGGCTCGTAGCAACCCGCACGGCTGTAATTGTTGTGCTGATATTCGTTGGCGGAACGGGGATCTGGTGGTGGCGTTCGCGCAATGATGTCAAATTGACCTTCCGTACGGCTCCAATCAAACGCGGCACGTTGGTCGCCACCATTGCCGCTACGGGAACTATCGAGCCGGTGCAAGTAGTAGATGTGGGCGCCCAAGTGGCCGGCCGCATCAGTTCCTTCGGCACGGACAAGGTGGGCAAGCCGATTGACTACGGCTCGGTCGTGGCAAAAGGCGCGGTTCTGATAAGAATTGACGACTCCGTTTACGCAGCCGACTTAGCCGTTGCCAAGGCGCAATTGCAGGAAGCCAAAGCCGGGGAGACCACCGCCGCCGCGAACTTGGAACAGATGAAAGCCAAACTGGCCCAAGCGGAAGCCGACTGGAAGAGGACCCAAGAATTAAGCGAAGCAAAACTCATCGCCCGCGATTTGTATGATTCCGGCAAGGCCAATTACGAAGTCTCCAAATCCAACGTCACTGTCGCTGACGCGGCCATTGCCGAAGCCAAGGCGGCCACCGTGCAAGCGCAAGCCGCGGTGGAAAGGGCGCAGCGGAATCTGGATTTTTGCACGATCACCTCGCCTGTCGATGGCGTGATTATCGATCGGCGTGTCAACATCGGCCAGACCGTCGTGGCCAGCCTTAATGCGCCTAGTTTGTTTCTCATCGCACAGGATTTGACGAAGATGCAAATCTGGGTCTCGGTCAATGAGGCGGACGTTGGGCGGATTAAGCCCGGTACACCCGTGACCTTCACCTGCGCCGCCTTGCCGGGCCGTCAATTCGAAGGCGTTGTTGACCAGGTGCGACTCAACGCAACCATGACGCAGAACATCGTGATTTACACCGTGGTGGTGAACACCCAAAATCCGGACAATGTTTTGCTGCCCTACCTGACAGCCAATGTGAATTTCGTCGTGCATCAAGAAAACAACACGCTGCTGGTTCCCAACTCGGCATTGCGCTGGGAACCATCTTCGCTTGCGGAGATTGCACCGGATGTCCGTTCCCAAAATGCGTTTGATCCGCAGGGCGATGCTCTTGCTGATAGCATCAGCATCTCTTCAAAGCCGAACAACAGCCGGAAGGAAAACCGGGGCGTCCTTTGGGTGAAGGATGGCCACTACGTGCGACCGCTTGAAGTGAACGTTCGGGCCACAGATGGGGTGAACACCGCGATTGCCGGAGACCACTTGCGAGAGGGCTTGGAAGTGGTCACAGGCGAGAGCGTGCGCAGTTCTCAAGCGGCGACTAAAAATCCATTTGTGCCGGTCCTCCATCATCATTGAATCGTTATGCATTCCTTTTACCTGACATTGCGCATGGCGCTGCATGCGTTGCGCCGGAATGTAATGCGATCGATGCTGACCTGCCTCGGAATCGTCATTGGGATCGCCGCGGTCATCGCGATGATGGAGATCGGAAGCGGCTCGTCACATTCCATCGAGCAGACGATCGCCAGTCTCGGCGCCAACGTCATCCAGATGGATCCCGCGCACATCATCGTGGGCGGCGTCAATTCCGGCGCAGGCGGGCGCCCCACTCTCACGCCGATGGACGCCGATGCCATCCGCCAAAATTGCAGCGCCGTCAAATGGGTTGCCCCCAGTGTGGATTGTCATGCCCAAATCATTTGTGGCAATAAAAACTGGAATCCGGGCCGCATCCTCGGCACGACGCCGGAGTATTTTGTCATCCGCGAATGGCCGGTGGTCGAAGGCGAACTATTCACGGAAGATGACGTCCGCAGTGCCGCCGCAGTCTGCGTCATCGGGCAGACCATCGTCCGGGAGTTGTTCGGCAGCCGGTCTCCGATTGGCAAGGAGATCCAGGTCAGGGACGTCACCATGAAGGTGGTCGGCGTCTTGAGCCTGAAAGGTCCGAACATGATGGGATGGGATCAGGACGACTTCCTTGCGGCCCCGTGGACCACCATCAAATTCCGCGTGACGGGTGTTCAAGTCACCCAGCCCACGGCGGCCGCGGCCACGGTCAGCGCGGTCAATTCACTCAACCAGCTTTACCCCAACCAGTCCGTCCAACTTTACCCACAGCAAGACCCCATCCAGGCCGCCGACACGCCGCAGATCACACAATTCGCGAACATCAACGATATTTGGATATCTGCCGACTCACCGGCGGATATTCCTGTGGCCATCCGCCAGATCACCGCACTGATGCGCGATCGGCATCATATCCAACCCGGCGCGCTGGATGATTTCCGGATTCACAATCTCACTGAAATCTCACAGGCGCTCGCTTCCACCAGTCACGTGATGACGAACCTGCTGCTCGTTGTGGCTCTGATTTCGCTGGTCGTCGGCGGGGTCGGCATCATGAATATCATGCTCGTGTCAGTGACCGAGCGCACGCGCGAGATTGGAATCCGCATGGCGGTGGGCGCCCGGCAGCGCGACATCCTGAGACAGTTCTTGGTCGAAGCCATCACGCTTTGCCTGACCGGGGGTGTCGTGGGGATTCTGGTCGGCCGCGGGGTATCGGTAGCGGTCACCGTCTTTCTCAACTGGCCGACTCTGCCGTCGGTGCCCGCCATCGTCGCCGCTGTGACGGTGTCTTTTAGTGTGGGCATTATTTTCGGTTTTTATCCCGCGTGGAAAGCCTCCCGACTCGATCCGATCGACGCGCTGCGGTACGAGTGATTTGTTCGCCGCCACCCAGACAAAACACCCGGTTCTGAGCGACGCGCCACGTAATCTTCCCATAATCTCGCGTCTGACATCCTCGGGCGCATCTTGGCGAAGAATCGGCGCCAATAATGGCGTTCATCCACATTCAAATTGGAGGTATCGCAGAATAATGAAAATCAGACATTGGCAACTCCTTTGTGTGATCACGCTCGGCATCTTCAGCATTCATCCAAATCAAATTCGCGCTGCAAGCGAGCCGTATCAATTCCTCAAGGAAATCCCGATTGGCGGCGAAGGAGGATGGGACTTGCTATCCGTGGACGAAGCCGGGCGTCGGCTTTACGTCAGCCATGGCAGTGAGGTCGTGGTGATCGATCTCGATAAGGACACAGTCGTGGGCACGATTACCAATACTCCAGGGGTTCACGACGTTGCCGTAGCTGCCGATCTCAATCGTGCGTTCACCAGCAACGGCCGCGAAAACAAAGCCAGCATCGTCGATTTAAGGACGCTGAACACCCTCGGAAAAGTGGAAACCGGTCAAAATCCCGACTCGGCGCTGTACGAGCCAAAGCAACAAGAAGTCTACATGTTCAACGGTCGCGGCCAATCAGTAACGGTCATCGATGCGAAATCCGGCAAGGTCGTGACGACGATTCCGTTGGAAGGCAAACCGGAATTTGCCGTTGCCGATTCAGAGGCCGGACGGGTTTACGACAATCTCGAAGATAAAAGTCAGGTTGCTGTAATCGACGCCAGGACGCATCAGGTTCTCAAGACTTGGGCAATCGCGCCGGGTGAAGAACCCTCCGGCCTGGCTCTGGATGCCGTGCATCATCGCCTCTTTCTAGGCTGCGGCAATAAACTGATGGTGATGATGGACAGCGAAAATGGCAAAGTTGTTGCCTCGGTGCCGATTGGAGAAGGCGTGGATGCCAATGCGTTTGACCCGGGCACGCAATACGCCTTTGCGTCGTGCCGCGATGGAACAGTCACCGTCGCTCACGAGGAGGGGCCTGATAAGCTGATGGTGGTGCAAACGTTGACCACTCAGCGCGGCTCGCGCACAATGGCCATCGACCCGAAAACCCACAAGATCTATCTACCTGCTGCCAAATTCGAGGCGCCGACAGAACCTGCTCCGGGCGGTCGGCGCGTCCGTCCTAGGATGGTTCCCGGAACCTTCCAAGTACTTGTTTATGGAATGAAATGACGGGCCCTCAGAGGTGAATCGGTCCAGAACCCAGCTGCGTACGGCGCGATTGCTTTCGCTGTTCGTAACCGCCGTGTTCGCTTGTTCGCCGGCTCGAGGGGATCAGGCTGCTGCGCTCACTTTGCCGGCGGCCATTGCCGAGGCGCAGCAGAATAACCCTGAGATCCGGATGCTCGCTGCGGATGTCCGCGGCGCGCGCGGCGAAGTGGCAACCGCCAAGACATGGGACAATCCTTCTCTCGCTGTTTCTTCTGGATGGCGAGAATCCGAGCCGTCGGGTACGCCATCTACGAAGGAGTTCCATGGCGTCTTCGAGTTGACCCAAACCATCCAGTTCCCCGGCAAGCGCAGCCTGCAGCACGCCCTCGCGGAAAAGGACGTCCAGCTCCGTCAATTAGCGTTGTCGGCCTTCCGCGAGCAACTCGAAATCCAAGTGCGTCGGTCGTTCTACACCTTGTTGAACTCTCAGCAAGTTTTCGTGCTCAAGCAGGATGAAGTGACTTTATCCAAGACTTTCGCGGAATCCGCCCGCAAACGAGTCGCGACCGGGTTCGCTCCGGAATTCGACGCGACCAAGGCCGAGGTGGAGCTCGTAAACGCGCAGAGTGCATTACGAGACGCGGAAGCACAAGTGGCCGGCGCACGCGCGGCGTTGAACACGCTTCTCGGGCGGAAACCCGACGCCAACCTGGAGGTGCGCGGCGCCATTCGCTCGGAATTGATCCTGCCGGCGGAAACGGATTTTCTCCAGCAGGTGCTCGCTGGAAATCCGAGCCTTAAGATTCAGGCGACCGAGGTGGAGCGAACAGGCTTAAATCTGCGTTCGGTTCGCAAATCACGCCTCCCGGATTTTACCATCGGGCCGAGCGTCGAGTATTTGAGAGACGAGCAGACCTACGACTTCGGCATTTCCTTGCCGCTACCATTGTGGGACAGCAAAAGGGGCGAAATTGCCACCGCCACGGCAGAACAGGAACGCGCATTGGCCGGACTGCAAAAGCTGCAACAAGAAGTCCACCGGGACGTTACGACCGCGTATCACAACCTCGTGTCTGCCCGAGAGTCGCTGGCCCTCTACACTCCCGAATTGCTGACCAAACTCAAAACCGCTCTCGACGAGGCGGCCCAGGGCTATGCTGCCGGTCGCACGACCCTGTTGATCTACTTGGAAACCCAACGCACGTATTTCGATGCCCAAGCCAACTACTTTGACTCGTTGCAGAAACTCTACGACGCCCAGGCCGCCCTTGAAATGGCCGCAGGACGACCGTTGCCGGAACTCCAGGAGAAAACAAAATGATTCGACATGGTGTCATCCAATTGGTTGTTGCGGCAACTTGCGTGGCGCTGCTCGTGGGCTGCGGCGCAAAGGATGCCGACGAAGCCGAAAAGGGTGCCGCCTCCCCACCGTCGGCCGGGGAGAAAGATGTCGTCGAACTGACGGAAGCCGCCCGCGAAAACGCCCCCATTAAGACCATCGAAATCACGCGCACCAACGTCAATGCCCTGCTAACTGTGCCCGCCCAGATCAGTTACGACCTGAATCGCACTGCCAAAGTGAGTTCGCCGTTCGCCGGCCACATTCTGAAAATGAATTATGACGTTGGCGCAACCGTGACGCAGGGCGACACGATGGCCCTCCTTGATAGTCCCGAATCGCTGAAGCCGTTGGAACTGAAAGCCACGTTGAACGGTGTCGTGACCGAACGGCAGGGCGCCGTCGGCGCAATGTTGGACGCGGCGAAAGAACTCTACGCCATCAGTAATCTCCGCCGTGTCTGGTGCATCGCCTCCGTTGGTGAAGACGACAGTGCCGCGGTTCATGTCGGCCAGCCGGCGGCTGTTCGCGTGCTGGCTTATCCAAGTGAGACCTTCACCGGCGCGGTCGTATTAGCCGGTCAGGCAGTGGACGAAGCCACCCGCACCATCGAGGCGCGCATTGATGTGGACAATCCCGATGGCAAACTCAAGCCCGGCATGTTCGCCACAGTTTTCTTGCCAACGGAACGGATGGAAAATCAATTGCTGGTTCCAGATGGCGCACTCCAAACCGTGTCTGGCCAGACCTGTGTGTTCGTCGAGGAACAACCTGGAAAATACCGTCTAATAGCGGTGCGATTGGGTGGCCAGATCGGCAACCAGTATCCCGTTCTCGAAGGGCTGGAGGCTGGCGCGCACGTTGTCGTTGCCGGTAGCTTCGTGCTGAAGAGCGAATTGCTGAAAGCGAGCATGGAGGAGCCGTGATTGAACGGCTCATTGGGTTCTCGCTACGCCAGCGCGCCCTGGTCTGCATGTTGGCGGTCCTGTTGATCGCCGCCGGCGTCTGGTCAGCCTTTCATCTACCGATCGATGCGGTGCCCGACATTTCACCGGTCCAAGTCGTGATCGACACGCGGGTCACCGCGTTGGCACCCGAGGAAGTTGAGCGGCTCGTGACCTATCCCATCGAGGTGGCAATGAGCGGACTGCCCCGGCTGGATTACACGCGCTCCCTCTCGCGTTACGGCGTCTCAGAAGTCATTCTGCAATTCAAGGACGGCACAGACATCTATTGGGCGCGCCAACTCGTGTCGGAACGTCTTCAGTCGGTCCGCGATCAGCTTCCGGCGGGTTTGGCCGAACCCGAACTCGGCCCGATCACTTCGGGTCTGGGCGAAATCTATTTTTACGTCGTCGAGCCAAAGCCGAATTCGAATCTCACTCTCGATGATGCGCGGATTGCACAAGACTGGATCGTCAAACCGATGCTTCGGGCCGTGCCCGGAGTCACCGAGGTCGCCTCGATTGGCGGCTACGTGTCGGACTTTCAGATCACGCCCGACCTTGTCAGACTCCGTGCCTATGACCTGACCTTGGACGACATCGCACACGCCGTCGAAGCCAACAACGAGAACGCCGGAGGCAGCTACATCGAACGCCACGGCGAACAGGTCGCGGTACATACCGTAGGTCGGGCGACCTCAATTCAGGACCTGGCTTCCATGGTGGTGGCAACGCGGCACGACGTCCCGATTCACGTTAGCGATGTTGCGACAATCGGTTGGGGACACGCATTGCGCGGTGGCTTTGCGATGCACGGGGAGCACGAAACCGTCCTCGGATCGGTCCTGATGCTGCTCGGCGAGAACAGCCGCGAAGTCGCCCAACGGGTGGAACGCAAAATCGAGGAAGTGCGCGCGTCACTGCCCGAGGGATTGCAGATCACACCCGTGTACACCCGCACCACGCTGGTGAACAAAACCATTCACACGGTGGAACTCAACCTGTTGCATGGCGGTCTGCTCGTGTTCGTGGTGCTGCTCTTGACTCTGGGCCACGTCCGCGCTGCGATCATCGTGGCGTTGGCCATTCCGTTGTCGATGATGTTTGCGATGCTCGGCATGCTCGGGGGTCATATCAGCGGCAACCTGATGAGCTTGGGCGCCATCGATTTTGGACTGATCGTCGATGGCGCCGTAGTGATGACGGAAAATTTGGTGCGCCGCATGAGCGAGAAGCGGGAGGCTCTTGGCCGTCCACTCACACCAGACGAACGGCAGACGACGGCGATCTACGCTTGTGAAGAAATGGGGCGGCCGGTCAGCTTCGCCGTGGCCATCATCATCATGGTGTATCTGCCCATCCTGACTTTACAGGGCGTGGAGGGGAAAATGTTCCGCCCGATGGCGTTGACCGTAGTGATGGCGCTGGTCGGTTCGCTGATTCTAGCGCTCACCTTGGTACCCGCTTTGGCCTCGATGGTGGTTGGTGGCCGAAAGGTCCACCACGAGAACTGGTTCATCCGCACGGTGGCGTCGGCGTACCGGCCCACGTTGCGGCTGGCGTTACGGTGGAAGAGGGCGACATTGCTGCTGGCGTTGGTGCCGGTCGCCCTGGCGGCGTGGCTATTTCCGCGCCTCGGGGCAGTTTTCTTGCCGCGTTTGGAGGAAGGCGCGCTCAATATCACTGCGATCAAACTGCCCAGCGCGTCGATCACCGCCAGCTTGAAAATGGACAAACAAGTGATTGCCCGTGTGCTACGGTTTCCCGAGGTGATCCGCGTCTTCACTCATGCCGGCTCGGGAGATGTGACCACCGATCCGATGCCGGCTAATGACACCGACATTATCGCACTCTTGAAACCGCATGCAGAATGGAGAACCGCGCACACGCTCGATGGGCTGATCAACGCTATGGAGACCGACCTAAATTCCAATGTCGCCGGCTGCGCATTTGGATTCGTGCAACCGATTGAAGACCGGTTTAATGACATGATCGCCGGGATCAGCAGTGATGTTGGCGTCCTGATTTACGGTGACGACTTCGACAAGCTGACCGCGCTCGCGCAAAATGTGAAGAGCATTGTCGGCAGCACGCCCGGCGCGGAGGATGTCCGCTTCGAGATGGCCGCAACGGCGCCGGTGCTGGAAATTCGTCCACGCCGGGAGATGCTGGCCCGTTACGGATTGACCATCGGCGATCTCAACCAACTGGTTTCCACCACCATGGCTGGACGCAACCTCGGCCAGATCATCGAAGGCGACAAACATTTCGACATCGTCCTGCGTCTCGCCGACGCCCAGCGGGCCGACTTGAACGTGCTGCGGAACCTGCCGGTGTCAAGCCAAGCGACAGGGCTGCGGTTGCAGGACGTCGCCGACATGGTCTTCAAGGAGATGCCGCCGACGCTCTTGCGGCGGATGGGCCGGCGTTACGTCGTGGTCGAAAGCATGGTCCGCGGTCGTGATCTTGCCAGTTTTGTGCAGGACGTACAATTACGGATCCAGACCCGACTCAAATTGCCCCCCGGTTATTCAATCAGCTATGGGGGCCAGTTTGAAACGTATCTTGCGGCGCGAAATCGTTTGGCAGTGGTCGTGCCCATGGCTTTGCTCCTGATTTTCATGTTGTTATTCGGCGCGTTCCAGAGCGTGCGTCAAGCGCTCTTGGTCTTTACCGGCGTGCCGCTTGCGGTAACGGGCGGTGTGTTTGCGCTGTGGCTGCGCGGATTGCCCTTCAGCATCTCGGCAGGAATCGGTTTCATTGCGCTGAGCGGCGTGGCCGTGTTGAACGGCGTGGTGATGGTCAGCTACATCAACCATCTACGCGAGGAAGGGAAATCCACCGCCGACGCGGTCACCGAAGGCGCCCTGACTCGGTTGCGGCCGGTGCTGATGACCGCGCTCGTGGCCAGCTTGGGTTTTGTGCCCATGGCGATCGCCACGGGAACAGGCGCGGAAGTTCAGCGTCCCTTGGCCACGGTTGTGATCGGCGGCCTGGTTTCCTCCACGCTGTTGACATTGGTGGTCTTGCCGACGCTCTACAGCATTTTTGAGCGTGACCGCAACGCCTGACCCAGCGCGCTGGTTGTCAGGAAATCTCTCCGTAATTCACGAGTGAGTGGTCTTGCCGATCAAGAAACAATTCAGTTTTTTCAATTCCTGCCGATAAACTGGTAAGGATCAAAAGGGAAGAATCTCATGTTGGCTGTTGATGACTATATCAATCAAGCGCATCACCTGGTGCCCGCACCGCATATTTTGCCGCAACTAATGCCCTCCTTCAGCAACCCGAACAGCGACTATACGAAGATTGTTGACCTGATCTCTTATGACACGCCACTCACAGCGAATGTCCTGCGAGTGTGCAACAGCGCCTATTACAGTCGCGGCACCGCCACCGACAATCTCCTTCAAGCGGTTACCCGTCTTGGATCGCGCGAAGTTTATAATATCGTGGTCGCTGTCGCGAGCGCAGCCACCCTTTCCAGCAATCAAAAAGGGCATGGTGTCGAAGGAACCGAATTGTGGACGCATTCGGTGGCCACGGCCGTCTCCGCCCAGTCGATCGCCTAAGACCTTGGCGACGACGAGAACGTCGCATTTACCGCCGGTCTGCTGCACGACGTCGGCAAGATCATCCTCGCGGCTGCCATGGAAAGTGTATAAGAGAAGTTCACGGCGGAAACCAATGGCGGTTCGTCGCTGGTGGAAGTCGAATCGAAGCTGCTGGGCTGTCATCATGCCGAAGTCGGCGGACACCTTCTCGAAAAATGGAAACTGCCCGAGCATTTGGCGACTGCGGTGCGTCACCACCACGATCCATCTGCGGGCAAGCCCCACGAACATCTAACCGCCTGCGTCACGGTGGGCAATTTTGTCGCGTATTTCATGGGATACGGCTACGGGCATCACGCGCTATCGCTCAATGGCCGTGACGAAGCGTTTGCGATCCTGAAGCTCTCGCCAGAACGGCCGCCCGTCTGCATGGAACAGTGCTTTGAAAAAATCAAAGCGGTGAAGAACCTGTACGGCTTGAAGGATTCATCGCTGCTTCGATTCAGATCCCTTCGGATCTGCCTCCGTCCACGAGAAGGTCAGATTTACCGCGTGGACGCGGCTGCAGGCAGTGTGGCTAGAGCGCCGCAGATTTTGTCGAATCAGAACCTTCCAAACTTATGGTTTCTTATGCCGGGATCATTCGATTTCGAGGACGACGACGGACTTGGCCGGCAGTGCCAGCGAGAGATTGTGGTCTTTGAAGGAGAATCCGGAGAAAGCCATCGGTCTGACTGCGTCGGGATTCTGAAACGTATTGTGCGCGTCCATATCCGTCGCGGTCAACACACGGCCCGTGACCCTGTTCGCCGTTGCACCGGCCAACCGCGCGACGACCTGCTGGTCCCGGTGGGGATCGAGATTCACCAGGGACACATGGATGCGGCCCAACTCGTCACGCGATGCCGAGGCATGCAGCGCGGGCATGCTGTTGGTTCCCAACGCGTAATCGGGGCCTGTGAGTTCGATCGGCAGATATGTGGCGTCTTGGTGAACCTGGTACATTTCGAAAACGTGATAGGTCGGCGTCACGATCAGCTTCTCCTTGTCGGTCAGAATCATGGCTTGAAGGACATTGACCATTTGGGCGATGTTGGCCATGGCGACCCGATCACAATGTCGCTGGAAGATGTTCAAATTGATCGCGGCGACCAACGCGTCGCGCAGCGTGTTCTGTTGGCAGAGAAAACCCGGATTGGTGCCCGTCTCGATATTGTACCAATCGCCCCATTCGTCGACGATCAAGCCCACGCGCTTTTGGGGATCGTATTTGTCCATGATCGCCGCGTGCCGGGTAATGAGTTCCTCCATCCGCAACGTCTGCCGCAACGTGCCGAAC
>Ga0335081_10015799_pt1 | contig 12217 bp, 13 predicted proteins | sample Lox_Sample_35_FD_206713 | JGI IMG/M metagenome (GOLD analysis project Ga0335081, IMG submission 206713) | Soil microbial communities from Loxahatchee National Wildlife Refuge, Florida, United States - Lox_Sample_3.5 | ecosystem: Environmental > Terrestrial > Soil > Wetlands | place: USA... | reverse complement strand
GAACCCGGGCGACGAGACGAGCGCGGGTTTCTCGCACGTGACAAGCGTTGAGGAGCTGCGTGACAAGGGGGCGTCGCACGTGATTATCTCGGTCTCCGAGGCGATCTCGTGGGTGCGCGCCGGCAAGGTTTTAAACCTCTCGCCTTTGTGCGGTGGGTTGCCGCCGGAGATCGCGTGGCCTTATCTCAAACGTGTGGGCGAGGTCGTGCTACCCGAGGCTCTGTCAGATAGGAAGGCGTCACTATGACCGGAGCAGGCACGACCGAGGTTTACTACGACCCATTCGACTTCGACATCGACGACGATCCGTATCCGATCTGGAAGAGGCTGCGCGACGAATCCCCGCTCTATTACAACGACAAGTACAACTTCTACGCGCTGAGCCGGTATGAGGACGTCGCCCCCGAGCTGACCAATTGGGAGGTCTACCGGTCGGGCCATGGCACCACCATGGACATCATCATGAGCAACATCGATTTCCCGCCCGGTGTCATCCTCTTCGAGGATCCGCCCATCCATGATCACCATCGCCGTTTGCTCTCAAGGGTTTTCACACCGCGCCGGATGGAGGCGATCGAGCCGCTCACCCGGGACTTCTGTGTGCGTGCGCTCGATCCGCTGGTGGGTACGGGCCGATTCGACTTCATCGAAAACCTCGGTGCGATGGTCCCGATGCGCACGATCGGCTACCTACTGGGCATTCCGGAAGAAAACCAGGAGGAGATCCGTGACCGCGGCGGTCGCCAAATCACCCTCAAGGAGGGCACATTCAGGCCGGTTCCCAAAGATTTTCTGGAGCACAGCCATGAGATGTTCGCCGACTACGTCGATTGGCGGGTAGAACATCCCTCCGACGATCTGATGACGCAGCTGCTCAACGCCGAGCTCGAGGACGAAAACGGGACCCGGCGGCTCACGCGGAGCGAGGTCCTGCTCTATGTCAGCATGATCGCCGGCGCCGGCAACGAGACCACGACGCGTCTGATCGGTTTCATGGGCCAGCTGCTGGCCGAGCACCCCGATCAGCGCCGGGAGATCGTGCAGAACCCTTCGCTGATTCCCGTGGCCATCGAGGAGGTCTTGCGCTATGAGGCGCCCTCACCGGTACAGGCGCGCTACGTTGCGCGTGACGTCGAATGCCGCGGCACCACGATTTCCGAGGGCTCGATCATGTTATTGCTCAACGGATCAGCGAACCGCGACGAGCGTAAGTACCCGCATGCGGATACCTTCGATATCCACCGCGGCGCCGCGCATCTCAGTTTCGGCCACGGGCTGCACTTCTGTTTGGGCTCGGCGCTGGCGCGCATGCAGGCGCGGGTGGTGCTGGAGGAGGTCATCAAACGCTGGCCGGATTGGGAAGTCGACTATGCCAACGCCACCAAGGCCCACACCACCAGCGTGCGGGGCTGGTCAAAGCTGCCCGTCTTCACCGGCTAGCCTGTCCGGCAACCTCGCGCCGTCAGCAGCTCCGGCTGCGCATGGAGTGCCTTGGTAGGCAACGTGCTTTCGTAATAGCGCGATGACACAACTCGGGGCTGCCGGGGCCCGCCGCAGGGCGCGATCAGCATTCCGTTGTCCCTAGCATGCGCCGTCACGACCTGATCCGGCTCGCCACCAACGTGGCCAAATCAGTGTCACCACCTTGGGGCGACCGTCCTCGCTAGGAGCGAGTGACGGCTCCGGTAAGCACGAGGGCCACACGAGTACCATCCGCCGGCCATTAGGCGATTCATAGAAGCGATATCTGAAATCACATTCGACAGTCGTCTGGTGGTCGGTCGCGCAGCACTATCGCTGAGTGTGCCGAACAAATGTTAGGTTGCTACCCAACGAGGTCGCACGAAGGAGTTCAGATGTCCTACGAAAGCACCGCACAGCCAATCAAGATCGGCTATCTGATGGACTTTCTGCTGCCCGAGGGCTTTCCCGAGACTTACTTCCAAGACCTGACCCAACCGTTCGATCTGGTATTCAAACAAGGTGTTGAGCAAGGGTTGATCGATCGGCCCATCGAGATCGTTTACCGCGAGGTGGAGGGCCTGCCGAAGGGATCGGTCAAGGCGGTCATCGACGCCTACGGCGACCTCTGCGACGAGGGATGCCTGGCCGTCTTCGGTCCGAACATCGCCGACAATGCGGTTCCGACCCGGGAGGCGATCGAGGAGCGTTTCAGGGTTCCCTGCATCAGTGTTACGGGATCGGACGCCGCGCTCGGTGAATGGTTCTTCTCATTCCCGATGGGTTCGCACACGGACGAGCCCATCTTCTGGTCGGACCTGCTGGCCAAGGGCGGCCACGACGAGGTTGGTGTGCTCATCGAACAATCGCTGGTGGGTGAGACCTACCTGAAGAATTTTCGGGACGCCTGCAGGCGCAAGGGGACTCGGATCGTCGCGGAGGCCGTGATACCGCAAACGGCCCAGGATGTCACGTCGGCCGTGAACACTCTCTACGAGGCCAAAGCGCAGGCGATCGTGCACTGTGGATTCGGGTTCGGCGTCGTGTTCATCAATCCCGCCCTGCGGGCTTTGGGGTGGGACCCGCCGCGGTTCTGCGGCACCGCCTTTCAGAACGCGTGGCTCAACCCGATCATGTGGAGCGCCTTCATGGGCTGGACAGGCGTCGACCAGTACGACGAAGGCAACATGGTCGGGCAGAAGTTCTTAGACGAGTACAACGAGGCGTACGGTCGCCGGCCGGAGTGGTGCGTGCCGGTCGTCAATAGGGACGTTGCGTGCACGTTGCTGCGCGCGCTCGCCGATGCGCATCCGCTCAGCCCACGAGGTGTGAAGAACGCACTCGAGCGAGTCAAGATGATGCCGGCAGCGTCCGGTGCTCCCGGGACGCGGGTGTCCTTCGGCAACTGGACCCGCCGGGCATGGATGGGCGCTGGTTATCTGGTGGCCCGTCGCCTCGACGCCGACGGTGTCAATTCCCGTCTCGTCGATCGCTTCGGCGAGGAGTAGTTCCGACGCCGCGCACAGTCCGCGAACGCGCAACCCGTTCGAGAAGGCATGCGCTGATCAGAGCGGATTTTTCCCTGCTCCGGCGATGCTGATGAGGACGACGGTATCTCCGAATGGCTGGCCGCGCTTGTACCGTCCTTGCAGCCGACTAATGCGCTTGACGATCGGAATGAGCCGCCCATACTTCGCCCGAATGCTGGCTTGGATCTCGTCGAAAAGGGCACCGGCTTGAACTATCTCTGCGGTCCCTTCGAGAATCGTTGCGCGCGGCTTCGTTTTTCCCCTGGCTGTGCATGCCTGGATCGTGACATGCGTGTTGTTGCGCAAACGCTGGTACTTGCCGGTGCCCGTCCCGGTCCACATGCCGACGCGCCCATCGCTGACCGGAACCGTCCAAACAGGCGTGGCCACCCCGGTGCCGCTCTTGCGGAACGTGGTGAGCAGCATGTGTTTTCCGCGAGTGATGTCGGTGGTCGCTGTCATCGTCGAGCCTTCCGTCGCACAGGAGGTTTCTCATTCTCCAATGTCCGCTCCCCGTGGGGCGCTGGTTTCCGTCTTGTGCAGCCAAAGGAATTCGTGGATTCCACCGCCCCGCAGCACGAGCCGCTGCAAAACCGGCATCGTCGGAAGCACCTGTGATCCAGCGATGATCTCCGGCCGCTCCAGCTGGTAGGTCTGTCCTCTCCAGGCGAGCTTGCACGTCCCCGCCGCCATCACGTTGCGGCACCAGTCAGTCTGGCTGCCGTAGGGGAGTGAGACGACGAAGCCGTCACCGTAGGGTTGCGCACCCAGCGATGTCTGGTACGTCCTCTGGCTGCGACGACCCACGTGGGTGAGAAGCGCGGTGACGGAGCGTTGCTGACCTGAGCGCGTTCGCCGGAAGGCGGCGTATCTCTTGAAGGCCTTGAGCCTGAGCCATTCTGGGTGCTGTTTGATGATTCGGGGCATCAGCACCGGGGACGACAGAACGGCTGCAAGGACCGCGACCAGACCGGCCGCGACGACAACGAAGCTTCGCGGCAGCCGCTTCTGGCTACTGTTCTTGCGCTCAACCGCCATGCAGGCACCTTTCCTATTGAATCCATATAATATGAAATCCATACTATTAAGGGAAGGCATGCGCAAGGATCAGGAGCCACCGTTCCGCGAGCCGCGGAGCTCGCCCATGAGCTGCGCCGCCTGGCGTACCGATCTGGCACGCGTGGGCCCGTCCGTGCTGCCCCAGGGCTCCGCCGATGGATGACGCAAAGCGACCGCTTCACGAAAATCTCACTGCCGCAACGAATGTAGCTGACGCTCTGCGCAATGAGCTGCGCCAATTGCGGATCGAGCTGTCTGTCAGCACACGTCGTGTCGCGGCTGCGACGGGCCTGAACGAGTCCGACCTCGACGTCCTCGACCTCTTAGCGCGTTTTGGCGCGCAATCACCGACGTCATTGGCGCGACGCTTGGGTATCCATCCGGCCACCATGACCGGTGTGCTGACGCGTTTGGAGAAGTCCGGCTGGGTGGTCCGCCGACCCGACGCAACCGACCGCCGCAGCGTTCAGGTCGAGCCGAGCGGGTTCGACCGTCTGACCGCGCTATACCGCGACGCCAACGAGGGCCTCGACGAGATCGCCGCTCAGCTGACCCCCGAGGCAGGCGAGGTCATTCTCGAGTATCTCGGTCGGGTCTGCGCTGCCGTGCATGCGGCGTCGATCCGACTCGGCGCCGACGGGCCAACACGTTGATATGGGCCGCGTCTGCTCGCCAACCGTGCTAGGTCACCCACTCCGGTTGTTGCGACGCGTCCACCGCGCTGAAGTCCTTGTGCCCCAACCCTGCCGTGGTGCCGCCGTCGACGACGAATTCCGAGCCCGTCGAGTAGCTCGAGTCATCGCTGGCCAGATAGACCACCAGGTGGGATACCTCCTGTGGCTGGCCGATCCGGCCCAGCGCCGACTGGAAGATGTCGTCGGGAACCCAGTCCGTCATCGGGGTCCTGATCAGCCCGGGGTGAATCGAGTTGACCCGAATCCCGCTGGGCCCCAACTCCAATGCCGCTGACTTGGTCAACCCTCGAACGGCGAACTTGGTCGCGGTGTAGCCGTGGGACGCGATGGTGCCGGCCATTCCCTCGATCGACGAGATGTTGATGATCGAGCCCCGGCCGGCCTCCTTCATGGGCTTCACCGCTGCCCGGATGCCGAGGAACACCCCGGTCAGGTTGATGTCGAGGATCCGTTGCCACTCGGAGAGCGCGTAGTCCTCGATGGTCCCGACGTTGATGATGCCGGCGTTGTTGACGAGTACGTGCAGACCGCCGAATTCGCTGACCGCCGCTGCGACCGCGGACTCCCAGTCGTCGGGTTGGGTGACGTCGAGGTGGACGTAGCGGGCGCTGTCGCCGAGTTCCTTGGCGACCACCTCGCCCTCGTCGTCGAGGATGTCGCCGAACACGACTTTCGCGCCCTCGGCCACCATCGTGCGCACGTGGGATGCCCCCATGCCGCGCGCGCCGCCGCTGACCAGCGCGACCTTACCGGTCAACCGATCTGCCATACATTTCTCCCGTTCACTTGAATGGCCTCAACTCGTACTCGTCCGGGTTCGGACGATTGGTCCACTTCCAGTAGTCCACCATGCGCCACGCGAACAGCGTCGGCACGGTACCCGTCGAGTTCTTGTAGTAGCTGTTCACCGTCGGGTGGGTGTACACCATCGTCTTCAGCTGTTCCTGGCTGCGCCGGTTGTAATCGTCGCAGACATCGGCCCGCAGCACGGCCGATCCGGCACCCGACGCGAGCACCATGTCGATGCAGCCCAGGATGTAGCGCATCTGGCACTCGGAGTTGTAGATGATGCTGGCGCCGTTGACCGCGTTGGTGCCCGGGCCATACATGCAGTAGAAGTTGGGGAAGCCCGGGACCGTGATGCCCAGGTAGGCGTACGCGGCGTCGCCCCAGGCTTCATTGAGCTCCAGCCCGTCGAGCCCCCGAATGTTGATCGGGCCCAGTTGGTGGTTGACGTCGAACCCGGTGGCCCACACGAGTACATCGGCGGGCCGGTGGGTTCCGTCCACCGTGGTGACGCCGTCGGGGGTGATCTCAGCGATGCCGTCGCGGATCAGCTCGACGTCGTCGCGCTGCAACGTCTTGAGCCAGGTGCCGTTGTCCTGCAACGTGCGCTTGCCCATCGGCGGATAGTCCGGGGTGACCTTGTCCAACAACGCCTCGTCGTCGGTGAACGCGCGCATCCATGCGATGAACACCTCGCGCACCTCGTGATTGGCCTGGCTGACCGAAAGCCCGCCGGTGTCCCAGTCGGGGTCGATTTCGATGCGGCCCCGGGCGCCGTCGGCGATCGGCCACCACAGCACGAACCTCAGCCAGCGCCCGTAGTAGGGGAGGTGGCGTACCGCCCACTTGGCGCCGTCGCCGGTCGCCGAGTGGTAGTCGATGTTGGGCGCCATCCACTGCGCGGTGCGCTGGTAGACGTCGACCTGCGCGGTGATCGGCGCGATGGCGGGCACCAGCTGGAACCCGCTGGCGCCGGCCCCGATCACCGCGACTCGCTTGCCGGTCAAGTCGACGGTGTCGTCCCAGTCGGCGGTGTGAAACGCTGGCCCGTTGAAGTTCTTGCCGCCCTTGATATCCGGGATCACCGCGTTGCTGAACTGGCCGACCGCACAGATCAGTGCGCGGGCTGTCAGAAGCTCGCTGCCGCCGTCGTCGGCGCGGGTCTCGATCCGCCAGATCGCCGATGCGTCGTCCCACACCGCGCCGACGACCTCGGTGTTGAACCTGACGTGGGGCGCGATGTCGTGGCGCCGCATCACTTCGGTGAGGTATTGCAGGATCTCCGGCTGTTCGGAGAAGTAGTGCGACCAGTGGTCGGTGGGCTCGAACGAGTAGGCGTAGTAGTGGTTGGAAATGTCGACCCGGCAGCCGGGGTAGCGGTTGGCCCGCCAGGTGCCGCCCACGCCTGCCTGCTTGTCGACGATCGTGAACGGGATGCCGGCCTCCTTGAGCTTGATCCCGGCGAGCAAACCGGCTTCGCCGCAACCGATCACGACCACCGGGAAGGTGCTGCGCTGTTCGGGCGTCGAGCGCAATACCGGGCCGCGCTGGTCGGTGTCGCTCAGGCGCAGATCGGCGGCGATGTAGTCGATGTACTCGTCGGTGACCTGCCCGGTGGTGATCACATCCAGCATCTTGCGGGTCTGGCGCGCGTCCGGCACGAAAGGCGGCGGGCACCCACGATCCCGGTAGTCACGCACCACCTCGAAGGCCCGCCGGCGGACCGTCTCCTTGTCGGCCTCGCTCATGGCGCCCTGCATGTCCAAAGCGATCAGCGCGAACGGCCCGGGCAGTTCGTCGAGCAGCCCCAGGTCACCGGTCATGTGAACCATCGACATCAACAATGCCGGGACGCTGAGTTCGGCGAGGGCCGCCTTGATCGCCTCGTCGGAATCGTCGAACGGCACGCCGATCAACCGTGCGAGGTCCGCGGTTGCTGACCGGGCGACGTCGACCATTTCGCCACCATACACATGCATATGTCTGTATGGCCACAGATCAGGCCGCTCAGCGTGGTGCGCTGTGATCCACCAGGACCGCGCCGTCGGGTTGGTTCCCGAGTGTCTGCAGCGCGATGTCCTCGCCTTGGGCCGTGAGGCGAACGATCTGGGCCAGCTGTGCGGGGGCGTCGCACTGCACATAGTGATCGGCGCCCGGCACCACCCAGTAGCGGTTTCGGCCCGGCTTGTGCTTCAGATACGTCTGCCACACATGGTTAGGGACGCGCAACGGCGCGACGTTGTCATGCAGGCCCCACACCACCGTGGTGTTGACGTTGCTCGCGGAAAGCGCCTCAAGCCAACTGGTTTCATCCGCGGCGCGCTCATTCAGGTATTGAATGACGTCTGGCATCACGCGGATTCCGTCGTTGTGGGCAAAGCACTTCGCCAGCGCGGCTATCTCCGGGTCTTGTGGCGTCCGCCGCGGCATGAAGGTGGTCACTCCCAGGCCCGCCGCAAGGGTCTCCGGCGTCGTTGCTGCTGCCGTCGCTCGTGCCGTCGCGGGGTCGAGCAGCGCGGTTTGCCACACCGTGAGATTGGAAAGCGGGAGATAGATGTTGGCGTTCGTGAAGATGACGTCGAGGGGCAGGTTCGGTGGATCTTCGGCGGCCAGCAAGCCCAGCGCGATCATGCCGACGCTGCTGCCGCGGTCATGGGTGAGCATGCGGAATTCGGACAGCTTCCACTCCGCGGTGATCGCGTGCACGAGCAGGCGTGCGTCGTCGTACAGCGAATAGACATACGGCTCGGGCGGCTTGTCGGACAGTCCGTGGCCCGGGAAGTCCAGCAGGAACATGTCGAACTCCGAACCCAGTTCACGCGTCAAGGCGAAATAGTCGATGCTCGACGTCGGAAAGCCGTGCACAAGTACTAGGGCGGGCGCGCCGGGAGTGCCGCAGCGGCGGCTGAACACCGTGACTTCCCGTCCATCGTTGGCGGCGGTTGACGACCGCCACCGAAATTGCGTGCCGCCGCTTTGCCACTCCGCGAAGATGTCCAAGCTGCCAGCATCGCAGAGGCGGTCGCGGTTAGACAACCCGGTCAGCCTCGCTTCGCGTTGCTCAGGAGCAGGTCACATGAATCCCGAACGCCACCTGGCGCATACCGGTTTGGCCTGGGACCGTCGCTTGGCCCGAGCCGGTCACCGTGTAACTGCTGTCCTTTTTGGTTGCTTGGACCTGGGTTGCAGATTGGGGCGGCTGGTAGGGCATCTGGTACTGGCCGGTTCCCACCTTGAGCGAGATTGCAAAGCCATCAACGCTCGGCGGTGTTTCGTCCGACAGGGCGAGTGAGAACGATGCTGAATCATCACGCGCACCGATGCGCGTGGTCAGGTCGCCGAACTCCATTGGCTTCGCACCCGGTCGCGCTGCCGAGTTGGTGCAGCCGACTCCCGTCGCAAAAGAGTGCGTGTACCGGCCCACCATGACGGTGGCGTGTGGGGAAGCCGGGGTTGAGCTTGGCGGAGAAGCTGACTCGCTCGTCATTGTGGAGCAAGCCGATAGGCTGGTCCCTAACACCACCACACCCAGCGTGGCAGCGCCGAGAACGATTCGCCGGCGCGCCGCCGGCGGTCTTAAGTCGCCCCGGCCGGCCGGATTCGCCATCTCACGTCCTTCGCCTAGAAGGTCGTCAACACTCTAAGTCCTGTTGGTTTCCAGAAGGTCTCAACTTTCTGGCGACGAGACGAACTCACTGCCACGCGTCCCAGCTGATCATGGTTCGCAGCGGTCCGGCGAATACCGGCCGCACCTCCGCTGATCTCCAGCGCTCTTCGACAAGTGGCGCCAAGTTGTCAGCGGTCGCCAGCGGATCGCCGTCGAGGTATACGACAGTGATGTATTGGGGGTCGGTCCGCCATCCCTTCCGGGCGCGCCATGTGGAGGTCGAACCGAATGTCCACGCGCCGGCCGTGCCGGGTGTGGCAAGCAGCGCCGGATAGTGTTCGGCGTGCAGCCATTGCAGCCATTGGTTCGGGCGGCCCTGGACGGCTTCCTTGGCTTCCTCGACGATCAGCAACACCCCACGATGTGGCCGGAATGGCACCACCTCGGCGGAAATCAATGCGTGCGGCGAGGATTGCCAGTCCAGCAGGCGCAGCCCGGCGACTTGCAGTGACGGTCGCGTGACCGGAAAGCGACCCTTTTCCCGCAGTGCGCGCCCGAGTGTCACGAAGTCGTCGAAGGTTTCTTCAACGGGGTCGCTGACGAGGTAGTGGACCGCGTTGCCGAGCTGTTCCAGTGGTCCCTGGGCCGCCAAGCGACGGTCGACGTAGTCGCCGTCCGCGATCCAGCGCAATCCGAGCACGATGCCCGGCAGCTGGTATTGCTCTGGCATGTGGTCCAGCAGGTGCCAACGCAGGTAACTGCCGTCATCGTCGGCTGGCGCGGAAGCGGTGAGGCTGAATATGCCCGCCTTGACTCGGTTCACGCGGGACCGCCGATCACGAAGCAGCGGCCACTCCCCGTGCTCAGCAATACCTCTAGAACAGCGGACGCATCGACGGTCGCAAACTCGAAGCGATGCGCTTGCTGGCCGGCATCGATGCTGGCGTCCTGAGATTCGTTGGTGCCGTCCTTCTTGCGCACCAAAGCGGGTATCTTGTCCGGCTTCGACAGGTTCTGCGGCTCATGGAAGTACCACACTTCGATCCCGGCGCCGGATGCATTCGCTCGCCAGCCATCGGCGTAGTAACACGCCGGATTGCCCTCTGCGTCCGGCGGCGGCGCTGGACATATTGACAATCCGATGCACTGTGGCGTGCTGGTGGGTGCGGCCTGCGCAACGGTTGTGCTGGTGGTCGCCGGTGGTTTGGTTGTGCTCGAACTCGATGCTTGTGGCGGCGTCGGCTGCGGCGATGCGCACGCCGCCACACCAACGCATCCCATCACGATGACAGCTATCAATTGGATCGCCTTCGACATGGATGCCCTTTCAGCTGTCGTGGTGGGCCGTCAAGCGGTGGAACTCGGCGACCGCCTGCAGTCTTGCGGCGCCGGTGCTCATCCCTGCATGTATCCTCCGGCGTCGACGGGAATCGATTGCCCTGTGATGGTTCGGCTCTCGTCGCTGGCCAGGAACAATGCCAGATTGGCGATGTCCTCGGGGGAGGAAATATCTTGTAATGCAACACCTTTGAGAGATCTCATGCGCTGGGTTTCGAAGTCAATCCCTTGTTCGTCAGCGGTGCGCTGCACCCATCTGCGCCATAGCTCGGTGTCGATGGCACCGGGCACAATGCAATTGCAGCGGATGCCGTATTGGCCGACCTCCAGCGCGACGGTCTTGGTGAACGCCCGAAGCGACGCTTTGGCGGTGACGTAGTGGGTCTTGCGGACCATGCCAGGGTAGCTCGCGGTGGAAGAGAAGTTGAGGATGACGCCGCGGCGGCGTTGCAGCATCGACTGCTTCAGCACTTCGCGGGTGCACAGCATCGCGGCGGTCACGTCGATGGCGATCGTGGCGTTCCAGTTGTCCAGAGTCTGTTCCCAGATCCAACGGTCCTCACCGGGCGCGGCCGCGTTGTTGCACAGGATGTCAACGTGGCCGAATTCGTCGACGGCCCTGGCCACCATGGCCGCGACGTCGTTCTCGTCGGTCACGTCGGCGCGCATCGCGATGGCGCCGGGCCCGGCCGCCTGTGCGGCTTCACGGACCAGGGCTTCACGCCGCGCGGCCAGCAGCACCCGGGCGCCTTCGCGGACGAACAGCGAGCCCAAAACGGGCCCCAGGCCGGTGCTTGCCCCGGTGATGATTGCGACTTTGCCGTGCAGCCGGGCTGCCATTGCGCAATCTTAGCGAGCGGCGCGTCGGTTTGCTGCGGGCAGATACCAGTACAGATTCGAACAGCGCTCGAATTGTTGCTGTCGAAGATCGAATCTGACGCCGGGATGAGACGGACCTGTGGCGAAGTCGATCGCGCCCAGGGCGGTGTCTTAGTGAGGCGTCCGGCTTGGCTGCTAAAGCGGTTCAGTCGCAATTGAATAACGACATGTCATCGCTAGCCAAAAGGAACGATAACGAGCCTTCACCCGCGGGCGGTGTGCGCGAAAAATCAATGTGAGCTTCCCTGCCCATAGGACCGAGAACTCTGGCGATCATGACCGACGAAGATTCGGGAGGAATAGGGGGATCTTGCGTACGCGGTTCCGGGCCGCCCTCGTTGTGGCGGTCGGTTTGTCGGTGGGGGCTGGTGTGGCCGTCGCCGATCCCGGTTCAGACGTGACCGTCAATTCATGCGAGCAGCGCATCTTGGTGCTGTCGGCCTTTCCGGCCGAATCTGACGCGGTCTTGTCCCACACCACACTCGATTCCAACCCGGTGGTGGTCGCCGACCGCAAGCATTTTTACCTCGGCACGATCAGCGGCAAGAAGGTGATCGTTGCGATGACGGGTATCGGCCTGGTGAACGCAACCAACACTACCGAGGCCGCCTTCGCGCACTTCACCTGTGCATCCTCCATTGCTATTGGCGCAGTGGTATTTTCGGGCGTCGCCGGTGGCGGCTCTCGCCCCAAGATCGGTGACGTCGCCATACCGGCGCAATGGACCCTGGACAACGGCACAACATTTCATCCGGTCGATCCCGGCATGCTGGCCACGGCTCAGACGCTTTCTGTCGCACTGGAAAGCACCAACACCGCCGGCAACGACAACTGTCTGTGCAAGAACGCCCCTATCATCCGTC
>Ga0335081_10015798_pt1 | contig 12217 bp, 10 predicted proteins | sample Lox_Sample_35_FD_206713 | JGI IMG/M metagenome (GOLD analysis project Ga0335081, IMG submission 206713) | Soil microbial communities from Loxahatchee National Wildlife Refuge, Florida, United States - Lox_Sample_3.5 | ecosystem: Environmental > Terrestrial > Soil > Wetlands | place: USA... | reverse complement strand
ATGCCTGCGGTTCCCATCAACACCCACAACGTGCCGCCGATGCCGCCCACCAACTCGTCTTTCAGGAGCCGCCAAGATGTGATGTCCAAGGGAAGGGAGGACGCTAGGAGGCCCCGGGTGCGAAGAGCGCGGCGATCTTCGGATTCCCGCACTCCCGGCCAAGCTGCCGAAACGGGGTTCCGTGTCGGTCCCTCGCCTGGCGAAGTGCCGGGAATCGCGTCAGGAAGCGGCTGACCCACCGTTCATCTCCCTGGCGAATCGCGTATGCGAGGTCTTCGAGCTCAATCGACAGTTGGCCGCCCATCTCGCGAATGTATTCGATGGCCCAGCCCGCGGGTGTGGCTCCGAATTGACCGTCCCGGATGTTGATGTCGGCCCCCCGCTCGCGCAGCAGCCGCACCATCTGGCGGTGTCCGTTCAGCGCCGCATAGTGGAGCGGCGTTGCCCCGCGTTCATCCCGGAGGTTAGCGAGTGTGCCATCTGCTTCCAGGATGTTCCTGGCGCGCTCCAGGTCGCCCGTCTTGGCGGCCTCGATCAGGTCTTCCGAAGGACTCATGGGGCTTCCTCGCTACCTCGAATTCTACATCCGACTCGTGCGGGACGATCCGGCTTCCATCTCCACGACCACCTTTCCCAGGGAGCCGGCTTCCACAGCCGCAAAGGCCGCCTCGATATCTGTCACGGCGAAACGCCGATCGTTCAGAAGCGGCTTGAGTTTTCCCGCTTCCGCGATCGATCGTGCCTGGGAGAGGATCCCGCCGTGATGGGCGCGGCTTTCGCCGGTGAGCAGCGGGAGCAGCGTAAAGACACCAGAGTAGGTGGCCCCCCGAAACGAGAGCGGGGCCAGTGAGTGCGCGCCCCAACCGAGACAACTCAAAACATGCCCGGAGTAGCGCCTTACGGCGGCGAACGAAGCGTCCAGGGCCGCCCCGCCCACCGTGTCATAGACGATATCGAAGCCTTTACCACCGGTCAAGGCATTCACATATTCTTCGACCGGAACGGAGCGGTAATCGATCGCGGAAGCTCCAAGCTCCTCGACCAGCTTTCTTTTCTCCGGCGATACTGTTGCGAAGACGGTTGCTCCAAACGCCTGCGCAATCTGGATGGCGACATAGCCGACACCGCCGGCGCCCGCATGGATCAGGACTTTCTGCCCCGCGCGGACCCTGGCGCGATCGACCAGTCCTTCCCACGCCGTGATGGTGGCGAGCGGAAGAGCCGCCGCCTGGCGCATGGACAGGCGAGCGGGTTTGTGAGCGAGCAGATCGGCATCGGCTGTGACGAATTCGCCGAGTGTGCCTGGCAGTCCGCCCACGCCCCCGACCATGCCGTAGACTTCATCGCCCGCCTGAAAGGCCGTCACCCCCGGTCCGGTTTCCTCCACGGTCCCTGCCATATCCAGGCAGAGGACCGCGGGAAGCGGTTGCCGGGCATGCGCCGCCGCGCCGGCGCGAATTTTGACATCCAGAGGGTTGACGCCACAAGCGGCGATCCGGACCAGGGCTTGGTTCGGCCCGGGAACCGCCCGGTCGATCTCTCTTGGTTGGAACGTCCCGCCGGGCTCCTCGACCAACCAGACTCTCTGTTTCATGCCGTCCGTGCTCGATGTGCTTGCTCACAGATTAGCAGGCGAACTCAGGCGGAGGGAGCGGCCTTGCCATTGAGAATCAACCGGGACAAGCTCGACAAGAGGGTCGGACACGAGGTAAACGATAAGTAAGGACCCCCGAGAAGTCGGGCGTCGAACAGGGCAGTTTTTCGTGGTTGGAGAGAGACAAAAATGGAAATCAAACGAGTTGGGTCGCAGGCTTCCGGCACGGGGCCGGCAGAATGGTTCACCGGCACCGTGCGGATCGACCCCCTTTTCCAGGCCCCCAATCCGGCGCTCGTTTCAGGCGCCAGCGTGACGTTCGAACCCGGCGCGCGGACCGCCTGGCACACGCATCCGTTAGGCCAGACCCTCATCGTGACCGCAGGCTGCGGCTGGGCCCAACGGGATGGCGGACCGGTGGAGGAGATTCGGCCCGGCGACGTGGTGTGGTTTCCGCCAGGCGAGAAGCACTGGCATGGAGCCACCCCAAATACCGCCATGACGCATCTTGCAATCCAGGAGAAGCTTGACGGCAAGGTCGTGGATTGGATGGAACACGTCACCGACGAGCAATACCGGAGGAGATAAGCGCTGCAAACCGCTGCAAACACTATTTACCAATGGCCTTTGCGAAATGCCAACTTTGCGAATGCCTATTGACACCGGTGCACGACTTTGATAAAAGTCGCCTGTCGCAAAGGGTGCCTAGTGACCAAAAAAGACCTGGTCAGCAAGATTGCGTCGGACGCGCGCCTGACCCGTTCGCAAGCAGCACTCGCGTTGGATGCGTTTCTGGAGGCGATTCAGAATAGCCTGGCGAAAGGGGACCGTGTGACGATTTCGGGATTCGGCACGTTCGGCGTCTCGCATCATAAGGCGCGCAGGGTACGGAACCCCAGCAGCGGAGGTGCGATGGAAATTGCCGCCAGGCGCGTACCGCGATTTGCCCCTGGAGTGGAACTCCGGTCCGCGATGGGCCTGTTGCAGGAAAAGAACGGCCGCTCCAAGTAAGTGCTCGTTACTGCGTTGACCGCAGCCAGTCCTTCAGGATGGCTGCTTCGAGCGTAGTTAGATGGTCAGCCTCACGGAAACTGAAAGTGCGCCTGGAGTTCTTTTCGAGTTCGACCGCAACCTCCTGCGTTGCGCCATTGCGCGCGATCCGCATGGCGAGTTTCTCGCCCGGGCGCTTGGGGGTGACGGCGGACGGCGCGGGCGGCGGCTGGCCTCTTCCGGCGCGGCCCGGCGGTTGGCTGACGCCTAGCAGGTCATTGATCGCCTTCGGGGTTGCCTTCGCGCTCTCCACTTCCAGTATCTGATCTCCCGCTTGCAACCCGGCGCGAGCTGCCGGCGAGTTCGCGGTGACACTCGTGATCGTCAGCATGATCTCCGGCGGCGAGCCCCTTCCGCCTCGGGAAGGCGGCATCACGCTGGGCGGGACTTCCTGGGCATGCGTATTGATTCCGAGATACGCGCCCGCGGCCTCTTCGGACACGGCGTGCAGCTCGAGCCCGGCATACGCAAAGTATTTGGCATAGTCCACATCTCTGGTGGTTGAGGCGTACTCCAGAACTTCCGAAACATCCCCTCCCGCCGCCAGTTCACATTCCTGGCGAAATTCGGCATCCGTAAAACCGCGGCGCTTCTCGAGGTAATACTTCCGGTACAGGCCGCGCATCACATCGTCCAGCGACCTGCGGTTCTGGCTCAGTTCCCGGATCCTCAGGTCCAGCATGGCCCCGAGCATCGCGCCGTTATTATAGTAGGAGATCGACGTGTTGCGATCCCCGCCCACGCCCGAGCCGGCATTCCACGTGTTCCAGCTCGACTCGGTGGCCGACTGGTAATGATGCCCCGCGGCATTCTCGAACGATCCAATGGAGTTCTTCATCTTCTCCAGATATTGATCGCGCGTCATCAGCCCGGCCCGCACCAGCACCAGGTCCTCGTAGTAGACCGACAGGCCTTCGGAGACCCAGAGCATATTGGTGAGGTTCTCCATGTCGTAGTTGAACGGCCCCAGCGCGATGGGCCGGATCCGCTTGACGTTGAAGTTGTGGAAATACTCGTGACACACATAGCTCAGCCAGCCGAGATAGCCTCCCGGAGTCGTGAGGCTGTCCCCGTTGAACTGGATCGAGGCTGAGTTCAGATGCTCGATCCCACCGTTGCCCCGGCCCATCATGAGGAAGGTGTAGTGCCGGTACGGCACATCGCCGATCAACCGTGTCGCCGCGGTCACCATTTTCTGAAGGTCGGCCAGCATCTTCGTGCGGTCCACGCTTTCGGGTACGTTCTCCATGGCCACGTAGTGGGGCACTCGCCTCACGTCGAAATGCAGATACTCCTGGTTGCCCATCAGGATGGGGGAGTCGTAGAGCACGTCGAAGTCCGGAGCCGAGAAAGTATTCGGCTGGCCGGTCACGGGTTCGAGCCCGGTCGAGATTTGCTTCCACTGGGGCGGCAATTGAATCGCGACGGTAACGGGATCGAGCGTCATGCCGGGGATGTGCAGGAATGTCCCGGAGGGCGAGAGGTAAGCGCGGTCTTCCCCCAGATAATTGTTGGCCGCGAACGCCGTCGCGCCAAAGACGTCGTAGTTCAGCACGATGGAGGAAGCCTGCCCGGCTGCAACGCGCCATGTGTTCTTGGTGATCTTCTCCCAGGGCAATGGAAGGCCGGCGGCATCCTCGGCGTGGAAGTTCGACACGTTACGGGAATAGTCTCCGATACCGTAGTACCCTGGCGACCAGACCGGCATCTTGAAGTCCTGGATTTCACCCTTGAGACCCGCGGCGCGGAGGATTACGTGAAACGTGTGTTTGGCCGGCTGCGGCATGGAAACCGTAAACGCCATGGCCGGAGCGGACTGGGCCGGCGCCGATGGAAGAACGGCGGCCAGCGACGTGAGGAAGAGAAGAGTTCGGCGGTGCATCTCGATTCGCCGAGTCTATCATGCAAAAGTATTGTAAAAGTCCTGCTCCCGGTCCCGGGAATTAATCCGCGTCTGCTTGGGCCTGCGTAACCCAATCGTTGGTGAAGTATGGCTCTAAGACGAACAATCAAACAAGACAATTTCGATTCCGTGCTGGACCCCGCACAATCCGGGCGTCCGGCGAAGCTGACCATCCGACTCAAGGTGCACCTGTTCCCCCGGGACCCCAGGGCGCATTACCACGCGGGACCGGGAAACCATATCGGCCTTCTGTCCAGGACTGTGAAGGAGACCGTGACAGGCTGGGTAGACGATGCCAACCACAATCTTTTCCAATGCCGCAGCTGGACGGAAGCGGAATTCAATGCGTTCAAGATCAGATTCAAGCAGATCGTGGAAACTGTTTGGAACAATCAACTGATCCTGGTGCCCCCGGACAACGCACCCGATGCGGGTGGGTTGTCCGACCAGGACTACCTGCAGTTCGTCAGCGGGGCCCAGGTTCCGGCGCACGCCCAGTGTGCCCTCGACGTCGAACTGATGCCCCATGCCCATTCAAGCCACGCGATCATCGAAGCGGTTCGGCTGCTCAATCGCGAGAATTACGCCTTCCGTTCTTATCAACACCTCATCACCAATGAGGACCTCGAGTTCCAGTCAAGGCGAGACTACCGTTGGCCGTCGCTTTCGTTCTATCAGGTTGCCGCCGCACATGAGGTGGGCCACTGGCTCGGCGGTTTAGGTCCGGACACCGACCCGAGCCGTTACCTGCCCCACATTGACGCCGAATACTGCTCGAAGCTCCCGGGGCACCAGAACGGCGACAGTTGTGAATACGGGCATACACCTTCCAAGAAAGCCGGCATGATGGGAGATGGAAGCCTCGTCACGGAATATGAGGCGCAGCCCTGGCTGTATCGGATGATCAGGCATACCCACGTGTTGTTGGGGTGGACCATGGTTCACCGCGTCAATTTCGCGAAAGGCGCCGTTCCGGTTTCGGCGCGGCAGCAGAGTTTGCTGAACGGAAACCGGGCGGCCGCCGGCGTCAGACGCCCTTAGGAGAATTCCGAGGTTCCGGCGGGAATCCTATACCTCTGTCCGTGCATCGAATCCTCGGTGCCGAATGACGACAAGTCCAGGCAGAAGTTCATCGCCGGCAGTGTAAGTATCGCGACCATTTTCGGAATCCCCGTTCGCCTGCACTTCACCTTCATTCTGCTGCTGGTGTTCCTGGTGTTTATCGGGGTGGGCGGACAGCAGTCTGGCGCCACGACAGCCCTCTATATAGTGGCGTTGTTCGCCTCCGTACTGCTCCATGAGGTGGGCCATTCGCTGGTGGCGCGGCATTACGGTATACACACGCTCGAGATCGTGATGTTCCCGATCGGCGGGGTGTCGCGGCCCGAGCGGCAGCCCAAGGCCTCCGAAGAGGTCTGGATCGCGCTCGCCGGGCCCACGGTCAATCTGCTGATTGCATTGGGGTTACTGGCATGGGTCGCGGCCAGGCAGGGGTTCGTCGCGCTCACCCTGCTGCGGGAGCCCACCGACGCCAACCTGGCGGAGCGGATCGCCTTCGGCAACCTCACCTTGTTCCTCTTCAATCTGCTCCCGGCCTACCCGATGGATGGCGGAAGGATTCTGCGGTCGGTGCTGGCGTTGCGCCGGCCGGAGGAAGAAGCCACGCGCGTGGCGGCCGGCGCGGGCCAGGTGCTGGCGGCGTTGTTGGGACTGGCGGGGCTTCTCTGGGGCAATTTCATCCTGGTCTTTGTGGCGCTTTTCGTATATTTGGGGGCCTCCCAGGAGGGCATGGCGGCCCGCGGACGGATTCTGACATCGGGCTTCCCGGTTCACGCGGCCATGATCTCGGACTTTCGGACTTTGCAGCACGGCGAGACCATACGCGATGCCGGTAATCTCTTGCTGGCCACTTCGCAGCACGATTTTCCGGTGATGCATGGCGAGTCCGTGATCGGCCTGTTGACGCGTTCGGCGCTGGTGCGCGCCATGTTGACGGATGGCCCCGATGCGTACGTGTCGAGCGCCATGGATCGCGAGTATGCCCGGGTATCGCCGGACGCGCCGCTCACCGAGGCATTGCCCCTGGTTTCGGGAACCGGGGCATGCGCCCTGGTGATGGATGACGAGGGCAAACTCAAAGGCATGCTCACCTCCGAGAATCTTTCGGAATTCATCCTGCTGCGCCAGGCTGCGCTGGCGCAGTCCAAGGCCCATCCGCAATGAGCGGCACGCCGAGAGTCGTGATCGTGGGCGGCGGTTTCGGGGGATTGTACGCAGCGAAATCGCTGGGCCGGGCGCCGGTGTCGTTGACGCTGATCGACCGGCGCAACTTCCATCTGTTTCAACCGCTCCTCTACCAGGTAGCGACCGGCGCGCTGTCGCCCGGGGAAATTGCCTCGCCACTCCGCCACGTCCTCCAGAAAAATCAAAACACCGAGGTGGTACTGGGAGAAGTTGTGGACGTGGACGTGGAGCAGCGGCGCGTCATTCTACGGGATGGCGAAGTGCCCTACGACGAGCTGATCATCGCCACAGGCGCTACCCATCATTACTTCGGGAACGACCGTTGGGCGCCGATGGCGCCGGGTCTCAAGACCATCGAAGATGCCACCTTCATCCGGCGGCGGGTTCTGTTCGCTTTTGAAGAGGCCGAGCGCGAGACCGATCTGGAGAAACGACACGCCTGGCTGCATTTCGTGATTGTCGGCGGCGGTGCCACGGGAGTAGAACTGGCCGGAGCGCTCGGAGAGATCGCCAACGACACGCTGCGCCACGATTTCCGCCATATCAACCCCGCGGAGTCGCGGATCATCCTCGTCGAGGGCGAGAGCCGGGTCCTTCCGGTGTTTCCGCCGGACTTATCGGCGAAGGCCGAGAAGCAACTGGTTGCCCTGGGAGTGAGGCCGATCACCTCCGCCAGAGTTACGGAAATCGGGCCGGACGGCGTGACCATAGAATCCCCCGGACGAGTCGAGCAGTACCCGGCCCGGACGGTGTTGTGGGCGGCTGGTGTGAGGGCCTCCAGCCTCGGGCAGGTACTGAAGGACCGCGCCGGCGCCCCTCTCGACAGGGCCGGGCGTGTGTTGGTGGAACCCGACCTGAGCATACCAGGGCATCCTGAAATTCACGTGATCGGCGACCTGGCGAATTTCAGCCACCAGGGCGGCAAGCCGCTTCCCGGAGTGGCTCCCGTCGCGATGCAGCAGGGGCGCTACGTGGCGCGGTTGATCGAGATGAAGCTGCGCGGCAAACCGGTTGCGCCGTTCAGCTACTGGAATAAAGGCAATCTTGCGACCATCGGCCGCAACCGCGCGGTGGCGGAGTTTGGCGGGTTGCATCTGTCCGGGTTCCCTGCCTGGTTCGTCTGGGTATTCGTCCACCTGATGTACCTGGTGGAGTTCGAAAATCGCGTCCTGGTGCTGATGGAGTGGGTGTACAACTACATCACGCGGAATCGCGGGGCGCGGCTCATTACCAATGACCGGCAGTAGGTTCAAGCGACCTGAAGTGTTACCGTCACCACGGACATCGCCGGCAAGGTAATTCGCAGACGATCGCGATCCATGGCCGCCTGGTGCGGTTTGATGGTCAGGTGCTCGGGATCGTCGAAGCTGTTGGCGGCGTTGATATTGGAATCGTGGAGGATCTGGGCGCGCGCCTGCCTGGCAGACGCTCCGCGGATCGCGCAATCCACCTCCATATCGACATCGTGGCGCGGGTTGACGAGCGTGACAATCATCTCGGCATCCTGCCGCGACGCGGACATGGAGAGATCGGGCGGCGGTTCCGGCTGCTGGCCGCCTCTTCCGCCGCGGCCTGCGGGCGCCATCGGCAGCCGATCCCCGTCATACTCGACGCGTACCGCCTTCTTGGACCGGTGCGGTTTGAACAGCATGAAGGCGTAGTAGCTGGTGGTCCGGACGCAGTTCTTTCCTTCGGGCCCATCGGTGAGGAGCACCGCCTGCAGCACGTTGATCAACTGGGCGATGTTGCACATGTACAGCTTGTCGGCCTGGCGGTTGAAGATGTTGAGGCCCAGGGCCGCGGCAACGGCGCTGCGCATGGTGGACTGCTGCCAGAGGCGTCCCTTGGAGTCCTCGCGTAGTTGGTCCCAGACGCCCCATTCGTCGAGGAAGAGGCCGATGTTCCTGCCAGGGTCATAGCTGTCGAGCAGCGTGCGCTGCTCGATGATCGCCTGCTCCACTCGGGGGAAGAGGTTGAACTGGGTGTACATGGCTTCGGGGGTGAACTGCGTGGAAGGGAGAGAGCCGTTTTCGTAGTAATGCATGGAGTAGCCGTTGGGCATGCGGCTGCCCTGGAGGGTGTCCATGAACCCGCGAGTCCAGCGGGCGTCGTTGCCGTTCGGCCCGCAGCCCACCAGGTAGAGGTCGCGGTCGCCGATCAGGCGGGCGAAGGTGGCAAAGCGGCGAAACTCTTCGGCTGCCTGTTCGGGACGGAAATTGCCGCCGCAGCCCCACAGTTCGTTGCCGACACCCCAGTATTTGACGCGGAAGGGCTCGGGCGACCCGTTAGCGGCGCGCTCGTCGGAGAGGGTGCTGCCTTTGGGGAAGTTGCAGTATTCGATCCAGTCGCGCATCTCCTGGGGACTGCCCGAGCCGACGTTCGCGGCGAAATATGGTTCGGCACCGATCAGGCGGCAGAACTCGATGAACTCGTGGGTACCGAAGCTGTTGTCCTCGACATATTTCCCCCAGTTGACGTTGACGTGCCTGGGGCGCTTCTCAGCGGGCCCGATGCCGTCGCGCCAATGGTAGTCGTCGGCGTAGCAGCCGCCCGGCCAGCGCAGCACGGGGACTCCGAGTTCCTTCAGAAAATCGACAGCAGCCTTGCGGAGGCCGTTGATATTGGGGATTGGCGATTTCTTCCCCACCCAGATGCCGCCGTAGGTGCAGGATCCCAGGTGCTCGGCGAAATTGGAGTGAAATTCGGGACGAATCAGACCAATCTCGACATCGGCGTGGATGACGGCGTTTTTGGCCGCCGAGGTGGCGCCGAATATTCCGCGCGGAAGCAACGCGGCCAGCGAGGCGGCGCCGGCGCAGGCGAACTGGCGTCGCGTGAAGTCGAGAGGCATTGGGAATCTCCTGTCTGAAATCCGTATGATAGCGCTTTCAGGTCCTGTCCGAGCGTGCGGCACCGCCATGGGTGATACTCTGGGTCAATCATGCGCGTGGAAGAAAGGTACCTGGATGTTCTCCAAAACATCGAGTTTGCCATCGTCGCCGAGTTTCGCCGGGACCCCACGATTCTCGACATGAATGTCCTGGACGCGGTGACTGCGTTGACCCGCCGTTATGACGCGGATGCCGAAGGGCGGGTGGCGTCCCCGCCGCGTCTGAGCGACACCAGTAGGACGGTCTACGAGGCGGTGGCGAAGGTATGCGAATTCCGGCTGGGACGGGGAGATCTGGCGAGAGGTGAGGAAGCGCCCGACCCGCTGTCGCCGCCGGAGATGGTCGCGTGCCTGAAGCGTTTGCGGAAGTCGATTGATCGATGGAACAAGCAAGGCGGCCGGCAGGGATATTTGTCTTTCGTGCAACAGTACATCATCTGAGGCAGTCGGATCGCGGGCGGAATGAATTCGAGGTATAGTGTTTTCGTTCGAGGTCTGAACTAAATATGCCCGGAATTCGTTCGATCACACGGCTCCTGATTACTTTTTGCGCCGTCGCAATCGCGCACACCAGTGCGCAGACAGGGCCATGGACTGCAACGCTGCGGGGCGCTTGGGTCGAGACGGGTCCGGCGGCGCCCGGCGACGTGACCCTTTCGTCCAAGGAGTCGGTTGGCCAGATCGTAATCGCGAACGACGAGAACTCCGCCGTGCGGCAGGCGGGCGAGTTCCTGGCGGGCGATATCGAGAAGATCAGCGGCTACCGGCCGCAGATCGTGAGTTCGCCAACCGGCGATCGGGCCGCGATCCATCTGGTTACTCTGGGACACGGGCCGTTGCCCGGGGCGATCGATGCGAACGCGATTCGGGGGCAATGGGAGAGCTATCGAATCTTCACTGAGGGGCACGACGTCTGGCTGGTGGGCTCGAATGCGCGCGGCACGGCGTTTGCGGCGTACACGCTGTCGGAGCGGCTGGGCATCGATCCGCTCTACATCTGGACCGGGTATGCGCCCATGCATCGCGATCCGCTGGTGATGAAGCGAACGAGCTTCCTACAGAGTCCACCCACCTTCCGGTATCGCGGTTTTTTTCACGACGACGAGGACCTGTTGCCGCGGCCGTTCGACGCCAACGGGAACCCGCTGCAGACCGGCGACGTGCCGCTCGACTGGTACAAGCGGTTCTTCGAAACGGCGCTGCGGCTGCGGATGAACATGGTGGCGCCGTATACCCGGGTTCACCGGCGATACGAAGTGCAGAAGCTGGCAAGCGACTGGGGCCTGTATTACACCTCGCACCACTACGACATTCTGGTGTCCAACCCGTTCGGGCTGGAGCGCTTCAAGCTGGCTGCGGAGCGCGGGATCCGGCCGGAGTGGAACTGGTTTACCAACCGCGATGGCCTGCTGACCTTCTGGCGCGGCGGCGTTCTGGAGAACCGCGACCTGGACGTGATCTGGCCGGTGGGGATGCGCGGCACCGAAGACCGTCCCTTCGTTTTTCCGCAGGGTACGACCGACGACCAGAAAGCGGCGACCTTTCGCGAGGTGATTGCGCAGCAGGTATCGATGGTTCGCGAACAGCTTCCCAAGGACAAGACGGCGCTGTTTCACTTCACGATGTACAACGAGATGCTGCCGCAATACCAGCGGAATCCGGCGGCGTTCGATCTGCCGGAGGACGTCATGATCATCTGGCCGGACGACAACGACGGCCATATGCGCGGGCTGCCGGCGGGGCTGGGCAAGTGGAAGCATGGGGTGTATTATCACCTGGCGTACCTGGGCGGAAGGCTGAGCAAACAACTGACGCACACGGTGACTCCCGCGACGGTGGCCGAGCAGTTCGAGAAGATCGTCAAGACCGGAGCCACGGCCTACATGCTGGTGAACGTTTCGGAGCTGCGCGACTACGTGATGGGTGCGCGGATGCTCTCGGACATCACCTGGGACGCTCCCGCGGTCTATGCCGCGCCGAATGCGGCCGAACGCTACACGGCGTGGTGGTCGCGGGAATACTTCGGCGCGCCGGGGCCGGTGTCTCAGGCACAAGCCGCCGAGGCAGCGTACACCAGGTACTTCAGCCTGCTCAACACTCCGCACAGCCTGTGGGACGCTTCGGAGGCGATCCAGGAACTGGTAGACCGGCTGTATCGCAAGGTGGGCGGAGAAACGTATCCGCCCTTCAGCGCGGAAACGCTCGCGCAGTTGCAGTCCAGGATGCGCGAGTTGGACGATGCGCTGGCGGTGGAGTCGCGGGCGGAGGCCGGGGCATCGCTTTCCGAGCAGCGCTTCTTGTCGGTAGACGTCGCGCTGGGGCTCGAGACCGCAGAGCGGCAGACGCAGGCGGCGATCAAGCTCGAAGAGGCGCTGCGGGCTCCGGACGCGGCGCGCATGTGGCAGTTGGTGCGCGAGGCGCGGACGCCGCTCGAACAACTGGAAGCCGAATTCCGGCGTGCCGAATACCCGCCATTCGACCGCTGGTATCAGGAGAGCTGGATCCGTTCGACAGCCAGCTTCAACAACCCGCACCG
>Ga0335081_10015797_pt1 | contig 12218 bp, 10 predicted proteins | sample Lox_Sample_35_FD_206713 | JGI IMG/M metagenome (GOLD analysis project Ga0335081, IMG submission 206713) | Soil microbial communities from Loxahatchee National Wildlife Refuge, Florida, United States - Lox_Sample_3.5 | ecosystem: Environmental > Terrestrial > Soil > Wetlands | place: USA... | reverse complement strand
AGGACAGTTCGGGCCGCAACAATCGGCGGCGGCCACCTCGGTCACCGTGGCGAAGCCCGGAGCAACGCTGATCGGTATCAGCGCGGCGATCGCCAACAGTAGTGCGACAAATCTAGCCACTGCCAATCTTTTACTCTCTCTTATGACGCAAGGCAAATATCCACGCCGCTCGCGGCATTCCACGCCAGCGGCGGCATTCCATGTCGGCGGGGCGCTGCGCTCGCGCTGCTCGAGTTGGCGCCAAGTCCCCGCCCATTCCGTCATCCTGAGCGGCGGCTGCCGCCGCGAAGGATCTCGCGCGGTCCTCCGCGCGTAATCCACGATGTCGGGATTTTAGCGGCGAATCAGCGCGAGCTTCCGGCTCCGCAGAAGTGGCAGTCATCCTGAGCCGGCGAGCAGCGCGAGCCGTGTCGAAGGATCTCGCGGCCGCCATCTTCGCGGCCGTGATGGTTTGCGGGAAAATCGCGGCACTTCGCGCGGCTCGCAGCTAGCGGACGAGCGAGGAACGGCTCGGGCCGCACGGAACTCAGAAAGCGTGTCTGCGGTCCGAATGGTTCGGGCTGCTGTGGGGTTCGTCGGGTTCTAAGAAAATCTCATGCAGAGTTTTCATAAAACCCTTGTTTTGAAAGTCTGCCAGACGTGCCCGACGTCGCTCTTTGGTAAATAGGAAGCGCACGATCTCAATGGAGGAAACAATTAAAATGGTGGTTAAGGCCAGCGCTACCATGAGAGCTGCAGAGCTTGCTAGATTATGAATCATATCAGGCCTCTAATTAAAGCGAAGAAATTCAAAGCAAACGCGTGCATGTAAAATATCATTGGAAAAGCCGATGCCCCGCCGGCTAGTCCTACTGAACAGATTCCTTTGATTCCAGTGTAGCGATGATCTCTCCGTAAAAACAAGATTAAAATTATCGCAAAAAGACTCACGATGAAGCAAGAAGTTATTCGGCTGTAGATGCCTGAGAGTCCATAATGTTCAGCGACCGTGCCAATAGAGAAAACGGCAGGGGCAACTCCAAAGGAAAAGGCGCAAATATCCCAGCCTACGCGAACCATTCGCGCAGGTAGCCCGTCTTCCTTTTCCACAAACTGCTCTAAAAGACTTGCCAGGAATACGAACGCTAGAGAAAACACGAGGGGCTCAATCGCCGACAACGCCAGAGAGTCTTGATTTACTTGAGCGACCATTTTATTTCGCCGAAAAATGGCGCTTGAAAGCAGATTTGTCAAGTCAATCAGAATCTATATAAAGCGGGCATTATCGCCAATGCCGGCGGTCTCCTAATTCTTTGTTTCTTCTCTTTGATCACGACCTGAGCTATGAATAGGCCGGTTCGATCACAAAGCGCGAGGAATCTCGATGGATTTTACGCTGTCGCCGAAAGTTGACGAGCTTCGCAAGCGAGTCTCCGGATTCATGGACCAGTATGTATATCCGGCGGAAAAAGTTGCCGAGCAGCAGATCCACGCCGGCGGCGACCCTCATCGCGATCCCCAGGTCGTCATCGACATGCGCAAGAAGGCCAAGGCCGAGGGGCTCTGGAACCTGTTCATGCCCGACGACAAGTACGGCAAGGGCCTCAAGAACTGGGAGTACGCTCCGCTGTGCGAAATCATGGGGCGCAGCCCGCTCGGCCCGCGCGCCTTCAATTGCATGGCGCCCGACACCGGCAACATGGAAATCCTCGCCGAGTTCGCGACGCCCGAACAGAAGAAGCGATGGCTCGAGCCCTGCCTCGAGGGCACGATGCGCACTTGCTTCTCGATGACCGAGCCCGAGACCGCCGGTTCCGATCCGACCCAGCTCAAGAGCCGTGCGGTGCGCGAGGGCGACTACTACGTGATCAACGGCCACAAGTGGTTCACCTCGGGCGCGATCGGCGCCGGCTTCGCGATCGCGATGGTGGTCACCGATCCCGACGCGCCCGCCCATGAACGCGCCAGCCAGATTATCGTTCCCGCCGATACTCCGGGCTACAATATCGTGCGGGCGGTGCCGGTGATGGGCCATGCGGGCGGCGGCGGCCATTGTGAGATCGTCTACAAGGATTGCCGCGTGCCGGTCACCAACGTGCTCGGCCGCGAAGGCGCCGGCTTCGCGATCGCGCAGGCCCGCCTCGGCCCCGGCCGCATCCATCATTGCATGCGCATGATCGGGGTCGCCGAGCGCGCCGTCGAGCTGATGTGCAAGCGGGCCAACACCCGCTTTACCCATGGCAGCTATCTGGCCGAGAAGGCCAACATCCAGCAGTGGGTCGCCGATTCGCGAATCGAGATCGACGCCACCCGCTTGATGGTGATGCACGCGGCCTGGAAGATGGATACGGTGGGCAAGAAGGAAGCGCGCCAGGAAATCTCGATGATCAAGGTGATGGCGGCGAACATGGTGATGACGGTGCTCGACCGCGCGATCCAGCTCTACGGCGCGGCGGGAGTCTCCGACGATTTCCCGATTGCGCGGTTCTGGCGCGAGCAGCGCGCGATGCGGATCGTCGACGGCCCCGACGAGGTCCATCGCATGACCATCGCCCGGCGCGAATTTCGTAAGTGGAAATGAATACCTAGACCTGGGTGCTGAGATATACTGAGAGCTGCGCAAAGGGCCGTTATTTGAGGGGGCAACCGCGATCGCGATGACAGCAGTAGCCGAGCCGGTTCCGGAGGTATTTGAAGTCAGGTCGGAGGAGGAGTTCGACCGCGACAGGCTGGCCGCCTATCTGCGCGGAAAGATTCCCGGCGCCGAGGGGCCGATGGAGGTCAAGCAGTTTCGCGGCGGCCATTCCAACCTTACCTACCTGTTGCGCTTCGGGCCGCAGGAGTGGGTGCTCCGCCGCCCGCCGCTCGGTCCGCTTGTACCCACCGCTCACGACATGAATCGCGAGTACCGGGTGCTGTCGCGAGTCTGGCAGGCGTTCCCGCCCGCGCCGCGCGCCGTGCTGTTGTGCGAAGACCCTTCGATTATCGGTGCTCCGTTCTTCGTCATGGAACGCCGCCGCGGAGTGCTGATCAAGATGCGCGAGCCGCTGCCGGCCGTAATCGGCGATAACCCCGACACCTTCCGGCGAATATCCGAAGTTTTCATCGATACGCTGGCCGCGCTGCACATGGTCGATTACGAAAAAATCGGCCTCGGCGATATCGGCAAACCGGCCGGCTTCGTCGAGCGCCAGATCACCGGCTGGATGGGCCGCTGGGAGCGCGCCAAGACCCAGGAGCTGCCGCTGATGAACAAGCTCGGCGCCTGGTACTTGGCCAACATGCCGCCGCCGCAGCCGCCGGCGTTGCTCCACAACGATTTCTATTTGCACAATATCATGCTCGACGAGCGGGACTTCGGTCATATCACCGGCGTCTTCGACTGGGAGATGGCGACGATCGGCGATCCGATGGTCGATTTCGGCCTCTCCCTCAGCTACTGGCGCGATCCCGACGATCCCGAAGATTTGCTCGAGCTGAGCGAAGGCCACGCTCATACCACCAAACCCGGATTCCTGAAGCGCGCCCAGTTGGCGGCGCGCTACGCCAACAAGACCGGCCGCGATATCAGCTCGCTGCCGTTTTACCGAAGCTGGGCGTGGTGGAGGAACGCGACCGTGGTCCAGCAGATCTACGTTCGTTTCGTGCGCGGCCAGACCACCGATCCGCGCTTCGAACGGATGGGAGCTCATCCGCCGATCCTGGCCCGCGCCGCCGCCCAACTCGCCGCTCAGCTCGGCTTCAAGGAATAATCCCGCGCGCCGAGAGTTCTGTCCTTTAGCGGTACAGTGCGTCACGCTGTCGCGGATTCGCGACACTCCCGTTGTCGGCGCAAAAAAGAATCGCAAGCGTTGATTGGTCGCGATTAGCCGCAGTGCGTCAGCGTCTCGCGCCTTCTGCGGCACGTTGGATGCAACATAAGTACCACGTGGTATTCGAATCGATTTTCTCCGGTGCCGGCAATACGAACCGCCGCGCTATTCGATCCTGCGGTTTCGATAAGAACAACAGATTGCGCGTGCCTGTTTTGCTTATATGGCAGCTCTCCGGCTTTCTCGCATAAGTAAGTGAAGGCAATCGTCATATAGCATGCATTTGCATCAATTAGGTCGGAGTAGGAGAATTTGAAATCGGGAGGAGCCAAGTTGCGCCGTCGTCAGTCCGGACAAATCATGGTCATCGTCGCGACCGCATTGGTCGCCCTGATAGGGCTCGTCGCCATGGCGTTTGACGTCGGCTTTCTCTATTCCACCCGGCGCCGGATGCAGACAGCGGCCGACGCGGCTGCGATCGCCGCTGCCAACGCGTTGCAAGGCACCAACAGCGCTAATTACGTGACCGCGGCCAGGGACGTGGCCGCGCTCAATGGCTTTACCAACAACCAAAACGGCGTGACGGTAACGGTTCCCGCGACCACTACCTGCCCCGGCGCATCCACCCAGAGGTGCGTCCAGGTTACCGTCGCGCAAGCTGTGCCCACCTACTTTTTAGGCGCGATCGGCTACAGCACGGTGAACGTGAGCGCGCAGGCGACCGCAGGTACTCTTAACGGGCCCGCCTGCATATACGCTCTCGACCCCAGCGCGGCTCAGGCCATATCTCTGGTCGGCATCGTAACCATAAGCGTCTCGTGCGGCATGATGGACAATTCGAGCAGTTCGTCCGCGCTTTACGCCAACGGCATCGTCCACGTGACCACCACCTCGACGGGCGTGGCGGGCAACGTTTCGCAGTCCGGTATCGTGACGTTTAGCCCGACGCCGATCACCCATATCGCCCCGGCGGCGGATCCGCTGGGTTCGCTTCAGCCCCCTAGCGTCGGGACGTGCACCGAAGCGCCGGTCACAAATAGCGGAACTTACAACTACTCTGGCATTCCTGGGACGCTGCCCCTGACTCCTGTGGTGTGGTCAGGTGGCATGAACATCGGTGGAATCATTGCCACGCTGAACTTTGCCAGCGGCACATACGGCAACGGCATAAACATTACGGGAATTATCACCAACGCGAACTTTAGTCCCGGCCAGTACCAGAATGGCGGTGGCAGCGGCTACAGCATCACTATCAACGGGAATACGACCAACGTAAACTTCGCCGCCGGCTCGTATACGTTCTGCGGCCAGCTCCAGCTAACCGGGAACAACCCCTCAATTATTCTCCAACCCGGTCTGTACTACGGCGGCATCTCGATCACCGGCAATGCCCACGTAACCTTCAGACCCGGCACCTATATCCTGGCGGGCGGAGGGCTGTCGGTTACTGGCAACTCGACCCTTACCGGCAGCGGAGTGACCTTCTACAACACGACTGGCCTCGGCGGCTACACGCCGATCAATCTGACCGGCAACGAGACCGCAAATCTGAGCGCTCCGACTTCCGGTCCGTTCGAGGGAATCCTGTTCTTCCAGGATCGTTCGATCTCGTCTGGCTCCGGCAGCACGATCATTGGCAACTCGAGCTCCACGTTTGATGGCGCGGTCTATTTCCCGACTACTTCGCTTAGCTACATAGGCAATTCCAGCCTCTCAGGCTATACCCTGCTAGTTGCTGACACCGTCCATATAACCGGGAATGCCACTCTAGGGAACAATTACTCATCGCTCGCCAACGGGTCGCCCATATCATCAAACGCGCTCTATCAATAGCCGCGATCCTCGAACGGAAACCTTCAGGACTCAAGGGCCCGCTAATCGGCGCCGCCGAGAGTTCTGTCCTGCGGCGGCGCAGTGCCAAACGATGTCGCGTATCCGCTACAATCTCGCCGTCGGTGCCAAAAGCAATTGCGGGCCCTGATTAGCTACGATTAGCTCAGTGCGTCAGCATCCCGCCCGCGTTCGGCACGTTGGATGCACTACCAGCACCATGTGCTATTCGAAAGGATTCTCTACCATGATCAGGTACCAGCCGCCGGACATTCAACCTTCCGCTCTCGATAAGAGCGACAGCTTATGCTCGCCTATCGTTCTTATATGCCCGGCCGCCCATTTATCTGGCCTGGGTAAGTGAGGGTCAACGTCATATAGTCCGCATTTGCATCAATTAGGTAAGAGTGTAACAATTTTGGAATTGGGAGGAGGCAAGTTGCGTCGCCATCAGTCCGGACAAGCCATGGTCCTCGTCGCGACTGGACTGGTCGCGCTGATAGGGCTCGTCGCTCTGGCGTTTGACGTCGGCTTTCTCTATTCCGCCAGGCGCCGGATGCAGACAGCGGCCGACGCGGCTGCGATCGCCGCTGCCAATGCACTGCAAAGCACCAACAGCGCTAATTACGTGACCGCAGCCAGAGACGTGGCCGCGTTCAACGGCTTTACCGACAATCAAAACGGCGTGACGGTAACAGTTCCCGCGACCACTGCCTGCCCCGGCGCGTCCAGCCAGAGGTGCGTCCAGGTTACCGTCGCGCAAGCTGTGCCTACCTATTTTCTAGGCGCGATCGGCTACCGCACTGTGAACGTGAGCGCCCAGGCGACCGCGGGTACTCTCAACGGGCCTGCCTGCATATACGCTCTCGACCCCAGCGCCGCTCAGGCCATATCCCTGAACGGCAACATCGGCTTGAATGTCGCCTGCGGCATGATGGACAATTCGAGCAGTTCATCCGCGCTTTACGCCAACGGCATCGTCCACGTGACCACCACCTCGACGGGCGTGGCGGGCAGCGTCTCGCAGTCCGGCATCGTGACGTTTAGCCCAGCCCCGATCACCCATATCGCCCCGGCGGCGGATCCGCTGGGTTCGCTTCAGCCCCCTAGCGTCGGGACGTGCACCGAAGCGCCGATCACAAATAGCGGAGCTTACAACTACTCTGGCATTCCTGGGACGCTGAACCTGACCCCTGCGGTGTACTCAGGTGGCATGAACATCGGTGGAATCATTGCCACGCTGAACTTTGCCAGCGGCACATACGGCAACGGCATCAACCTAACCGGAATTATCACCAACGCGAACTTTAGTCCCGGCCAGTACCAGAATAACGGTGGCAGCGGCTACAGCATCGCTATCAACGGGAACACGGCCAACGCAGCCTTCGCCGCCGGCTCCTACACATTCTGCGGCCAGCTCCTGCTTACCGGGAACTATGCAATTACTCTCCAGCCCGGTCTGTATTACGGCGGCATCTCGATCACTAACAATGCCAACGTAACGTTTAGACCCGGCACCTATATCCTGGCCGGCGGAGGGTTGTCGGTTACTGGCAACTCGACCCTTACCGGCAGCGGCGTGACCTTTTACAATACGACCGGCCTCGGCGGCTATGCGCCGATCAATCTGACCGGCAACGAGACCGCACATCTGAGCGCGCCGACCTCTGGTCCGATGGAAGGAATCCTATTCTTCCAGGATCGTGCGATCGCGTCTGGCTCCACGGGCAGCGTTGTTGTGGGCAACTCGAATTCCACCTTCGACGGCGCGCTCTATTTCCCGACCACTTCGCTTAGTTATGTAGGTAATTCAAGTATCTCAGGCTATACCTTGCTGGTCGCTGACACGCTCAGCATCTCTGGCAATGCCACGCTGGGCGATAATTATTCATCGCTCGCCAACGGATCTCCGGTATCGTCAAATGCGCTCTATCAATAGCCGAACGGAACACTTCACGACCCGAGCGGGCCGCTATCTGGAGAGCGGCCAGAGTACGGTCGAGCTTGCGTTGATTGCCACGGTGATGATGGCCTTGATGCTGGGCGCGGCCGACTTCAGCCGATTGTTTTTTGCGAGCATCGCGGTGAATAACGCGGCCCGAGCGGGCGCGCAATATGGGTCGCAAAACCTTGTCACCGCAGCCGACGCTGCCGGGATGCAAGCCGCGGCAACTACCGATGGTTCTAACATCGGCGGTATAACCGCAACCGCCAGCCAGTGCACCTGCGGGACGTCGACGAACGTGTCGGCCTGCGCCGCGAACTATTGCACGGACAATCCGCAGGCGACCTACGTGACGGTTAACACTCAGGCCACTTTTAGGACCTTCGTGACCTATCCGGGCATCCCCTCGTCGGTGCAACTAACAGGCAAGGCCATAATGCAGGTTCAGCAATGAAGCCGCTCGGCCCATCGATCAGCAAGAGACGTCGTCAGTCCGGCCAGGCAACGATGGTTGAATTCGCCCTTATTGGCGGAGCCTTTTTCATGTTGCTGTTTGCGACTATGCAAGGGGCCGAGGCGGTGTTCACTTATAACACCATATGTGAGGCCTCCCGAGAAGCAGTGCGTTACGCCATCGTGCACGGACCCAATAGCCCCACTCCGTCTGCATCTCCATACACAGATATCAAGAATGTGGCGATCGCCGCAGTTCCCAATCTCAATTTGACCGTGAACAACGTCACCGTGAGTTTGGTCAACGATCCCAAGCTTGGGGCCACGCAAAAGGACTTTCAGGTTACGGTTACCTACAATTACGCGCTGGCGATTCCGTTTACCAGGAGCGGAACCTGGGCCCTTACCGCCACTTCCCAAATGCTGGTTTCGCAGTAAGAGAGTTTCCTTCGTACGCGGCCCGCTAGATTTCTCCTTTTCACGACTTCGCTCGAAGTCGTGAAGACTGTCATTCCAAGCGCAGGTTTCTGCGGCGAAGCGATCGATCACCGCCGCTGGCGCCCAAACGCCGGCGTTTAGTAAACTCGGGTCCGACGACCAGCGAAGAGGTAAGGCTCGTGTATATTCCCAACGCGTTTCGCGAGGCCGATCAGGCGGCGCTGCATCAACTGATTCGCGACCACAGCTTCGCTACGCTTATCGCACATAGCGACGGCGCGCTCTTCGCCAGCCATCTGCCGCTGATTCTGGATTCGGCGCGCGGCGATTGTGGAACGCTGCGCGGCCACATGGCCCGCGCCAATCCCCAGTGGCGCGGCTTCGAGCACGGAGCCGAGGCGCTGGCGATCTTCCAGGGACCTCACGCTTACATCTCGCCTTCCTGGTATGAAACCCATCCCAGCGTCCCGACCTGGAACTACGTCGCCGTCCACGCTTACGGCATCCCCCGTTTGATCGAGGATCGGGCCGAACTGCGCGGCCTGTTGCGGGACTCGGTGCGGCTTTACGAAAGCGGATTCGAGCAGCCGTGGGAGTTCGATCTTCCGGAGAGTTTTGCCGAGAAAATGATCAACATGATCGTCGGCTTTGAAATTCCGATCGGCCGCCTCGAAGGGAAATTCAAGCTCAACCAAAATCGCTCCGCGGCCGATCGCAGGAGCGTGATTCGAGTGCTGGAACGAAGCCCCGATCCGGTCGCCAGGGCGATCGCCGAAATGATGGCCGCGCGCACCCCGCCCGCCGGCGAATGACGCTCGCTGCGCGGGTGACGCCAAAATCGCGCCCGCGCCAGGCTTGTTGGCGCCGCCTTTCCCGCGCATCCGCGCGGTCGCGGAAAATAAATCTTGCGCCAGAGCCGGCGGGGTGCTTTTCGCCGACCCTGAAGGTGCGCTATCTAGGAGTGTCACTCTGACAGGTCGCAGGGAGGAATCGCTTTGCACGAGTTCAGCTACGAAGCTCCTCGCACGGTCGAAGAGGCGGTGCGCCTGCTTGGCGCCTCGGGCGACGGAGCGCGGGTTTTATGTGGCGGCACGGACATCCTGATCCAGATGCGCGCCGGGGTGCGCAGGCCGTCGTGCCTGGTTGACGTCAAGGGCATACCGGAGCTGCGCCAAATCAGCTTCGATCCCAAGACCGGGCTCCGGCTCGGCGCCGCGGTTCCATGCATCGAGATCTTCGAGAACGCGCTGATGCACAAGCACTATCCCGGCCTGACCGAAGCCGCGCATCTGATCGGCTCGACCCAGATCCAGAGCCGCGCCTCGGTCGGCGGCAACCTCTGCAATGGCTCGCCCGCGGCCGACACCACGCCCGCGCTGATCGCGCTGGGCGCGGTCGCGCATTTGGTTGGGCCGCAGGGTGCGCGCGACGTGCCGGTCGAGGAATTCGTCACCGCGCCGGGCCAGACGGTGGTGCGGCCGGGCGAACTGCTGGTCGAGTTGCGGATCGCGCCGCCGCGGCCTCATTCCAGCGATTGTTACCTGCGCCTGATCCCGCGCAATGAGATGGATATCGCGGTGGTCGGAGTCGGCGCGGCGCTGACCCTCGAGGGCGAGCGATGCGTTGCCGCCCGAATCGCACTCGGCGCGGTCGGCCCGACTCAGATCCTGGCGCGCCAGGCCGGCGATTCTCTGATCGGCAAGAAGCTCGACGCCGCGGCGATCGATAACGCCGCCCGCCTGGCGATCGAGGCCAGCAAGCCAATCGACGACATGCGCGGCACCGCCGAGTACCGCCGCCATATCGTTGGTGTGCTCACCCGGCGCGCGCTCGAGGGCGCCGCCCAACGCGCGCGCGGCAACTGACCGCGATAAAAACTATCCGGACCAAGGGTAATGACACACAAGAAACAAGTTCAATGCACTATCAACGGCGAGCCGGCCGAGTTCCTGTGCGAACCGCGCCAGAGCCTGCTCGAGACCCTGCGCGACGTGCTCGGCATGACCGGCAGCAAGGAAGGATGTCTCACCGGCGACTGCGGCGCTTGCAGCGTAATCGTCGACGGCCGTGTCGTATGCTCGTGCCTGATGCTGGGGGTCGAGGCCGAAGGCAAAGCGATCGTGACCGTCGAGGGGCTCGCGAAGGGCAGTGAGCTTCACCCCCTCCAGCGCAAGTTCCTCGAGGACGCGGCCCTTCAGTGCGGAGTTTGCACCCCGGGCTTTTTGGTCGCGGCCAAGGCGTTGCTCGACCGCAATCCTCGCCCGAGCGAGGCCGAGGTCCGTTATGCTTTAGCAGGAAACCTGTGCCGCTGCACCGGTTACGATAAAATCGTTAGGGCGGTGCTCGACGCCGCCAAGGTGATGCAGGAGGCCTGATTCATGGCATCTCCAACGACTCAACAATTCAAGGTCATCGGTACCCGTCCGGTCCGTCCCGACGGTGTCGATAAAGTCACTGGCCGCGCCAAGTACGGCGCCGATTACAGCTTCCCCGGAATGCTGCACGGCAAAGTGCTGCGCAGCCCCCACGCTCACGCGCGCATCAAGTCGATCAACTTCGACAAGGCGCTCAAGCTGCCCGGCGTCAAGGCGGTGGTGGTCGGCAAGGATCTGCCCGAGCTCGAAAGCAAGATCGAGTTCATCGGCGAGATCGCGCTCAACCCGCACTACCTCGCCCACAACATCCTGGTCCGCGACAAGGTGCTCTACAACGGCCACGCCGTGGCCGCGGTGGCCGCGACCTCGCCGCATATCGCGGAGCAGGCGCTCGATCTGATCGAGGTCGACTACGAAGTGCTGCCGCCAGTGCTGAACGTGCTCGAGGCGATGAAGCCCGAGGCGCCGATTCTTCATCCCGAATTGCGCAACAAGGAAGAACCCGACCAGCCCACTAACGTCGCGGCGCACACCCAGTTCAAGCGCGGCGATCTCGCCGCCGGCTTCAAAGCCGCCGACTACGTCGTCGAGCGCGAGTTCAACACCTCGATGGTCCATCAGGGCTATATCGAGCCGCAGAACGCGGTTGGCGTCTACAACAGCGACGGCCACGCCACCATCTATTGCTCGACCCAGGGCGCCTTCGACGTGCGCTCGATGAGCGCGCGGGTGCTCGGGATGCCGGTCGGCAACATCAAGGTGGTGCCGGCCGAGATCGGCGGCGGATTCGGCGGCAAGACCACCATCTACCTCGAACCGCTCTCGGTTGCGCTCTCGAAGGCGACCGGCCATCCGGTAAAGATGGTCATGACGCGCTCCGAGGTGCTGCGCGCCACCGGCCCGACCTCGGGCTCTCACATCCGGGTCAAGATGGGAGCGACCAAGGAGGGCAAGATCACCGCGGCCCAGGTCTGGATGGCCTACGAGGCGGGCGCGTTTCCGGGCTCTCCGGTGATGGCCGGCGCGATGACCATCCTGGCTCCGTACGCCCTTGATATCCTTCAGATCGACGGCTACGACGTGGTGCTCAACAAGCCCAAGACCGCCGCCTATCGGGCGCCGGGCGCGACCAACGCCGCCTTCGCCTCGGAGACCGTGATCGACGAACTCGCGGAAAAGTGCGGCATCGACCCGCTCGACTTCCGAATCATGAACGGCGCTAAGGAGGGTACGCTCCAGCCCGCCGGGCCACCCTTCAAACGCATCGGTTTCATCGAGTGCTGTCAGGCGCTCAAGAACAGCGATCACTACAAGTCCAAGCTCACCGGCAAGAATCGCGGCCGCGGCGTCGCCGCCGGCTTTTGGTTCAACGCCGGGATGCAGTCT
>Ga0335081_10015796_pt1 | contig 12218 bp, 10 predicted proteins | sample Lox_Sample_35_FD_206713 | JGI IMG/M metagenome (GOLD analysis project Ga0335081, IMG submission 206713) | Soil microbial communities from Loxahatchee National Wildlife Refuge, Florida, United States - Lox_Sample_3.5 | ecosystem: Environmental > Terrestrial > Soil > Wetlands | place: USA... | reverse complement strand
ACACCCTTCGCGGCTCGCCCACGGAAAACGCCCTGCTCCAGATGGCGATCAGCTCCGGCGTGGATGTCTTGAAACTCCGGGATCGCTATCCGGTCCTTCAGATGAACCACCGGTCCGAAAATCGCAACTTCATGAGCACCCTTCATGTTTCAGCCGATACGGAAGCGACGGGGCCGCTGCACCTTCTGGCCGTGAAGGGAAACCCGATCGAGGTTCTGATGATGTGCCGTTACCGCATGAGCGACGGACAGATCATCCCGTTGACGGACGAAGACCGGTCGAAGATCCAAACCGAGAACGAAGGCCTCTCGGGCCAGGCCCTCCGCGTCCTCGGCGTTGCCTACGGCCTCCTTCATCCCGAAGAGGACGGATCCGATCGGGGGCTGATCTGGCTGGGCCACATCGGAATGGCCGATCCCGTACGGCATGGGGTCAAAGAACTGATCCGGGACTTTCACCGGGCCGGGATTGAAACCATCATGATCACCGGCGACCAGAGTCCGACCGCATACGCGATCGGGAAAGAGTTGAGCCTCAGCGGCGACAAGCCGCTGTCGATCCTGGACTCGACGCACCTTTCCGAGCTCGCCCCCGAGGCCATGATCGGCCTTTCCAAGCAGGTCCACGTTTTCGCGCGGGTCAGCCCTTCGCATAAACTCCAGATCGTCCAGGCCCTGCAAAAGGCCGGAAAAGTGGTGGCGATGACCGGGGACGGCATCAACGACGGGCCCGCCCTGAAGGCCGCCGATATCGGGATCGCCATGGGCCACACCGGAACGGATGTCGCTCGGGAGGTGGCCGACGTGATCGTCGAGGACGACAATCTGGAGACGATGATCGTCGCCGTCAGTCACGGCCGGACGATCTATAACAACATCCGGAAGTCGGTGCATTTTCTTCTGGCGACCAATCTGAGCGAAATCATCGTCGTCTTTGGGGCGATCTCGGCCGGACTGGGGGAGCCTTTGAATTCGATGCAGCTGCTCTGGATCAACCTGATTTCAGACGTCTTTCCGGCCTTGGGACTGGCGATGGAGCCGCCGGAACCGGACGTGCTGAGCCGCCCTCCCCGAAATCCGGAAGAGCCGATCGTTCAGTTATCGGACTTTAAGCGGATCGCGTCCGAAGCGGCCGTCCTGTCGGCCGGTACGCTGGGCGCGTACGGGTACGGCATCCTGCGATACGGTCCCGGTCCGAAGGCCGGCACCCTGGCCTTCACCACGCTGACCTTGGGACAATTGTTGCACGCGCTGAGCTGCCGGTCCGAAAACCACAGCCTCCTCGACCCGGTCCGGTCGCCGCAGAACCCGCCCCTGCAACCGAACCCCTACCTCTCCCTGGCCGTCACCGGCTCCGTGGCGCTTCAGGTTCTGACCCTGGCGGTCCCGGGACTCCGGAGGCTTTTGGGCGTCACGCCCGTCGGCCTGCTCGACGGCGTCGTCATCGGGGGCGCGGCCGTCGTCCCCTTGGTGGTCAACGAACTGACCAAGGGAAGGTCGATCGCTCCCGCCTTACCGGAGCCGGAGAAAACGCGAGGAAACCCATGAAAGAAGATTTTATGTTCACATCCGAATCGGTTACGGAGGGTCATCCGGACAAGCTCTGCGATCAGATCAGCGACGCGATCGTGGACCGCTTCCTCCAACAGGATCCTTTTTCAAGAGTGATCGCGGAGTGCGCCGTCTCGACCGCGATCGTTTTTGTCGCCGCACGATTTCATGCCAAGGCCAGCGTGGATTTCGCCACGGTCGCCCGGGAAATCATCAACGGGGTCGGATACGAACACCACGCCTTCAACGGACGAACCTGCAGCATCGTGACGAGCCTTGCGGAGCTCCCTCCAGACGACAACGGTCTGCGGGACGAGATGGATCTCACCGAGCCGGAACTGGAGCGTATCCCGGTTCGAAATCAGGTCACGGTTTTCGGGTTCGCCTGCAACCAAACCCCGTCCCGGATGCCGCTCCCGATCTGGCTGGCCCACAAACTGGCCCGGCAGTTGACCACGGCCCGCGTGAAAGCGACCCTGCCCTATCTCGCGCCGGACGGAAAGACCCAGGTGGGGATCGAATACCGAAAGCGCCGGCCCTATCGGATCCACAGCCTGACCGTGATCGCAAGCCAGAACAGGCCGTCGGAACCGGATCTGAAGAAGCTCACGGACGACATTCGCGAAACCGTGATCCTGCCCGTCTTCGCCGATGAACCGATCCGTCCCGACGATCAAACCCGGATCTTTGTCAACCCGGACGGGCCCTTTATCGTGGGCGGCCCCTCGATCCATTCCGGTTTGACCGGTCGGAAGAACGCCATTGACACCTACGGGGAGTATTCGCGTCACAGCGGCTCGGCGCTCAGCGGGAAGGACCCGACCCGGATCGACCGCATCGGCGCCTACATGGCCCGTTGCGCGGCGAAAAACGTCGTGGCGGCCGGGATGGCTGAAGAGTGCGAGGTGCAGCTCAGTTACTCGATCGGTCTGTCGCGACCGGTCAGCATCCAGGTCCAGACGCTCGGAACCGGCCGGATTCCGGACTCGGAGATCTCCTCCCGTCTGGAAAAACTTTTTGATTTCCGGCCGGCCGGCATCATCCGGGCCTTCCGGCTCCGCCATCTCCCTGCGGCCGCCAAGGACGGGTTTTACAGAAAATTGGCGGCCTACGGGCATGTCGGAAGAACGGACCTGGACCTGCCCTGGGAGCGAACCGATCAGGCAGGTGTTTTGAAGTCCGGCTGACGGCTTTTCATATCCTATGATCATGTTATAATGACGGAATCCAAAGGAGGAGATGCTCATGGCGGCGGCTTTAATCTCGGAAAACGATTCGGATGAGCTACAGAATTTCTCAACCATCGAGGACCTGGCCCGGGAGCTCGGGGTTCCCGTAGAGGAGATTCATCTCCATTATGAGGCCGCGTTGAAGGAGTTGCGGCCGACCGCGAGGATCAAGGCGTTTCTGCCGATTCTCGCCGGCCGTCAAGTCAAGGAAACCGTGCTCGAAAAGAAAACCCGCGGCGGGATCTCGGACCAGCAGACCTCCGCCCCTATATAAAGGAGACCCTTCGTGCATGCCGTCAATGAAGCGCAGTCCGCGGCCCCGGTATCGACGAAGCCGCCGCCTGAAAAACTGGTCATTAAAAACCGCTCCGACGACCCCTCGCTCCTGACCAAGTGGCTGCGCGGGGCGCAGTTTGCGGCCGGGATCGTTTTCTTCATCGGCTGCGGCGCGGTTGCGATCGTCCTGGAACGACTTGCGAACCTGTTTAAATCCGCGGAGGGTGATGCGGGCCGGAATCCTTCCGCCCGCCCCGACGCCCCCCAAGCCCAGGAGCCTCCCCAACGAATCAAGGTGCCGATGTTCCCGATCGACAATTACAATCAACTGGACGCCGTCCAGGTGATGAACCGCCTGGCCGGACTGTCCAACGAGCAGATCCGGATCGTCCGGGCGCACGAAGCGCGGCTGAAAAACCGCGAAGATGTTTTGGAAGCCATTGATCGGCATCTGGCCGAAACCCGCTGATGCGCATCATTCTGTTCACCGGTAAAGGCGGGGTTGGAAAGACAACCTTGGCGGCCGCGACCGCCCTCAAAGCCGCGGCCCTGGGCTACAAAACGCTGGTGATCAGCACGGACGTCGCCCACAGCCTCGCCGATTCCCTGGCCGTTCCATTGTCCAACGATCCGAGGCCGGTCGGCCCTCCGGAACTTCTCGCCGCCGAACTCGACACCGGGGAAGAACTGGAACGATACTGGGGAAACATCAAGAGGCGGATCGCCGCCATTCTGCAGAAGACCGGGCTGGAATCCGCGATCGCCGGCGAAATGGCCGTTCTTCCCGGGCTGGATGAAATCCTGAGTCTCGTTCGCATCAAGAAATATTTTGACGAAGGCCGGTTCGACGTTCTGATCATCGACAGCGCCCCGACGGGCGCGGCGATGCGATTGCTGGGCGCTCCCGATCTCGGCCGGCTTTACATCAAAAATATCCTGGATTTTTCCCGTGGAATCGGCAACGTCTTCGTTCCGCTGCTGCAAGCGTTCCAGCGGAAGACGGCCGCCGAGAGCGCCTTCCCGGATCAGATCCAGAGGCTTTTCGATCAGGTCGAGGCCTTGCGGCGCATCCTGGCCGATCCCGTCCTGACATCGGTGCGCCTGGTCCTGAATGCCGACCGCATGGCCATCCTCGAAACACAGCGGGCGTTCACCTTTTTTAGTTTATACGGATTCACCGTGGACGCGCTGCTGATCAACCGGGTCCTGCCGCCGGAGATTTCCGACCCCTATCTGGCGGCGTGGAAAGAGAAGCAATCCGAATACCGCCGGATGATCGCCGAGTCTTTTTCCCCCCTGGTCCCCCTGGAAGTTCCCCTGATGCCGCAGGAGGTCACCGGCATTCCGGCGCTCACGCTTCTGGCCGAGACCCTCTATCGTGGGAACGACCCCGTCCAGCGGCTCTCGGACGTGCAGCCCCTGACCTTTGAATTGAAAGACGGAGAATATACGTTATCCCTTCGGCTGGTCGGGATACAGGGAAGCGACATCGATCTGGAGAAATGCGGCGATGAATTGCGAATCCAGGTCGGGAAGCACAAACGCTCCATCGCCCTTCCCCAATACCTGGCCGGGCGGACGCCGACATCGGCCAGCCTGGACGGAGGATTTTTAAAAATCATCTTTAAAGAATAGGTCCCCGCGGACGGGTTCGGCTTTCGGTCGGGTCGATGGAGAAAACGGTTCGGCGGGTTACGGGTTAAATCAGAACCGCGATCAAAGACAGCGCGGAACCCTGGAGAGCCTGTTCAACAAGCGCTCCGGCCAGGGCCTTCCAAAGAATCCCGCCGGTTTGGGCGGCGGCGGCATAAACGTGCTGGTCGTTCGTGACGGCTTTCGACAAATCGAAATAGCCGGCCCGCTCGAGGCAATCCAGAATTTCCTGCGAAGAGACCGCTTTGGGCTCGTAATAGATGACGGCGCTGCCGGTCACCGTGTTGATCTCGGCGCTCTCGATCCCCTGAATTTGTCCCAGGAGTCGCTTGATTTCCAGAGCGGTCGCTGAACTTCTCTTGATAAAAGGGGACTTGACCCTCAAGCGCCCCTCAACATGATGAACGTAATAGCTCATCCGTTTTCTCCTCCTTGTCGACGATCCCTAGGCCGTATTCTGTAAACGGTACCGGACATGATGGGGATCCTCAAGACAGACCGTCTTCTTGAACGTCTTGCATCCCGGATAACGCGAACACCGGAAGCGAAGCACCGTTGCCTCTCTCTTATAGAGATGCATGGGCTTTGCACACACCGGACACAAGGGCCGATCCGTCACCTCCGCCCGTTTTGCCCCGATCGTGAACTGTCTTCCGCACAAAAGACATTGGAGGCGCCGCCTCCCCGTCCAGGCCTTTCCGTATCGATAATTGACCATGGAGCCGCAGGCGGGGCATTTCTTTTTTGATTTTTTCGTTTTGTACACTGTTCGCATGGTATCACTTTAATAATGCGGCGTTAAGCCTCCATCAAGGCCGTGTTAAATCCGTGTTAATTTTGGCGCGCCGGAGCGCGCTTATCCCTTTCCACCTCCCGCGTTTGAAGAACCCTGCCTTGATCCGCGCGGAGCTTGGGCTCACGGTTCGGATTCAAGTTTGTAACCCACCCCGTGCACGGTCACGAGAAGACGAGGCCGGTCCGGATCCCCCTCGACCTTCTGCCGAAGGGCATGCATATGCACATCCAGGTTATGCTCCTCGATGAAGCGGTCTTTCTCCCAAAGCGCCGTAATCAGTTGGTCGCGCGTGAAGACCCTTCCGGAATGCTCGGCCAGATAGGCGAGCAGGGAGAACTCGATCGGGGTCAGGGACACCGGTCGGCCGCGCTCATGCACCTCATGCCGTTCCAAGTCGATCGTCAGCGGACCGATCTTCAGAAGGGTCTTCGGCTTATTTTCGCTGTTCATTTGACTGCGCCGAAGCAGCGCCCGGACGCGGGACACCACTTCCTTCACGCTGAACGGCTTGGTCATGTAATCGTCCGCGCCCAGCTCAAGCCCGCGGAGGCGGTTTTCCTCCTGTCCAAGCATCGTGAGAACGAGAAGGGGGACGGCTTTGGTTTTGGGATGGCTCTTCAACAAACGACAGAGCGTCCACCCGTCCAGTTCCGGGAGGATCAATTCCGAAATGATCAGAGCGGGCGGCGCGGTCTGCGCTTCCGCCAATCCTTTTTTACCGTCCGGGGTAATCCGAACCTGGAAGTAATATTTTTCAAGTTCCTGCTTGAGAAGTCCGGCGGTATTCGAGTCGCTCTCGACGACCAGAATGTCCTTCTGAGATGAATCCTTCTCGGGTGACATCGCATCATTCATTCTTTAAAGACAGCCTATCAGGAATTTGTTGCCGAGGGATCAAGATGACGTTAACTCGACGTAACAAATTCACGATTCGAAAAAACGCGGCCCAAGTTGTCTCGGCCGGAGGAACAGACCGCCTCGGCAGGCGGGACAGTTCGAAACCGGACAACCCGGGCCGTGTTCTTCTTGCGCTGGTCGAGCATGGTTGAAGTGGACCGCGAAATCCATCCTAGAGGACGACTGTTGCGGCGGGCTTACGGCGACGTTACACGCGCGTAAATTTTACGGGCGGGAAAACAACGGGCAAACGACGTGAGCCCCGATCGTCAACGATCAGGGAAAAGGGGGCTGCTTCGGAAGGGTCACAATAAACCGGGAACCTTTTCCGATCTGGCTTTCGACGGAAACCTTTCCGCCGTGGGCTTCGACGATGTGCTTGACGATGGCCAGGCCGAGGCCCGTGCCGCCCACTTCCCGGGAGCGCGCCCGGTCCACCCGGTAAAACCGTTCAAAAATCCGGACGATTTCCTTGGAGGGAATCCCGATGCCGGTGTCGCCGACCGCGATCTCGACGCCCGTTGCGTCCTGCCGGGCCTCCACCGTGATCCGGCCGCCCGCCGGACTGTACTTGATGGCGTTATCGATCAGATTAATCAGAACCTGTGTCAGTTTATCCGCATCGCCGATCACGGACCCCGCGTCCGCGGCGGAACCGGTCGAAATCGTCTGGCCTTTCTTCTCGGCCTGGGGTTGGAGCAGATGAACGGCTTTGCCGATCAGATCGGCCACCGGGATCGTTCCCCGCTGCCATTGGTATCGGCCGGATTCGATGGTCGAGAGCTGGAGAAGATCGGACAGCAACGCCGTGAGCTGATCGGCGTGTTTTTGAATGATCCGGAGAAACTCGACGCACTTCCGGGGGTCGTCCTTCGCCCCGTCGATCAGGGCCTCGATATACCCCTTGATCGAGGTCATGGGCGTGCGGAGCTCGTGCGAAACATTGGCCACAAAGTCTTTTCGGATGCGCTCCAGCCGCTTCAAACTCGACACGTCGTGAAAGACCAGAACGACCGCGACCCCCCCTTTTTCGGAAACCGAGGCCTGCACGGAAAAGATGCGCTCGTCGGGGATAAACATCGCAAGCTCCTCCGATTGGTCCGCTCCGCTCTCCAGCGTCCGTTGGACCAGTTGGTGAAGCTGACGATGCCGGAACACTTCGATCAAGGGACGGCCCAGAACCGCCGAATCCTCCAGAAGAAACATCCGCGCGATCGCGGCGTTCATCAGCAGGATTTTCCGCTCCCGATCCAGGACCAGCACGCCCTCCACCATGCTGGAGAGTACGGCCTGAAGACGGCCGCGGTCTTCCGAAATCTCGGTCAGCTTGGTTTCAAGATCCGCGGCCATCCGGTTCACCGCGTGGCCCAAGTCGGCGATCTCGTCCCGCGACCGGACGGCGACCCGCCAGCCCCGTTGCCCGGCGGCCAGCCCGCGGGTGACGGCCGCGATCTCCTCGAACGGTTTCGTCACGTGGCGGGCCAGCCCGCGCCCGATCACCCACAGGACCGGAAGAGACGCAAGGAGCGCGATCGCGAGCGCCGAGACGGGGTCCCGAACCCAAAAGGTCAATCCGTACGCCAGCAGGAAGGTGAAAACACCGGACAACAGCAAGGCCAGCACAAACCTGCTCTGGAGGGAGAGCCGCACCGTTCAGGGTTCCTCTTTGAGCTTGTAACCGAAGGGCTTGACGGTCTGGATACAGTCCTTCAAGAAAGGAATCTTCTCCCGCAGCCGCCGGATGTGAACGTCCACCGTTCGACTGATCACATCGGCATCGTAACCCCAGACCTTATCCAGGAGGGCGTCCCGGCTCAGAACGCGGCCGCGTTCTTTCAATAGCCGTTCGAGCAGGCCGAACTCCTTGGCCGTCAGAACAATCTCCCGGCCCTGCAGGCGCACTTCATGGCGGACCGGATCCAAAACCAGATCGCCGTAAACATAGCGGTCCGGCTCGGCCTCCCGGCGGTCGGCCCTTCGAAGAAGGGCTTTGACGCGGGCCACGAGCTCCTTGGGGCTGAAGGGCTTGGTGAGGTAATCGTCCGCGCCCACCTCCAAGCCCACCACCCGGTCGGTCTCTTCACCCTTCGCGGTCAACATAATGATCGGGAGCGCGGCCGTCTTCGAATCCGCGCGCACCCTCCGGCAGATCTCCAGGCCGTCCATTTCGGGCAACATGATATCCAAGATCAGCAGATCGGGAGGCTCGGCCTTGATCTGTTGAAAGCCCTTGGCCCCGTCCCGAACCGTCGCGACGCGATAGCCTTCTTTTTCAAGGTAATGGGTGACCAGGCCGGTGATGTCCGGCTCGTCCTCGATCATCACAATTTTTTTCGCCACGATCGCTCCGTTCCCTGGGTTTGGGTCATGGTAAAGGTTTCCCCGAACCAAAGTCAACCGCACACCCGGTCGTCGAGGCGTCCTGAGAGTCGATGGATGATCGGAGGGTGACGGTCCAAAAAGGTCGACAGGGGCGAGGGATCAAGACGCGGACCCCTGGCGATGAAGGTGCTTGTTCGCGAGGGAATGCGCGCGGCGCAGGAGATCGCGGTTGGCGTCGGAGGACAGAAGTTCGAGCGCTTCCTCGTAGGGGCACCAGCGCCGCTTGCGATCCTCCCCCGGACCGGCGTTTCGCACGTAGTGCATCAGAAAAAAGGCCGCGCGGGCCTCCCGGCCGTCTTTTTTAAAATCAACCGAACCCACCGCCTCCACGATCTTCGCATCCATCCCGGCCTCTTCGCGCACCTCGCGTTCGGCGGCGGCCTCCGGGGTTTCGCCCGGATCGATATGCCCTTTGGGAAAGACCCAGCGCAGAGCGTCGTTTTTGGCCGTGACGACAAGATAACGGGGAGCATCCCCTTGGAGTCGCACCACAATACCCCCGGCATGGGTCAATCCCGACATCGTTCCTCCCTCGAATGGTTCATGGTCCAAGGAGCGCCATGCCATTTAGACCATGAAATCCCCTCGCAGTCAAGCGGAAGCTGAACGGCTTCATCAGTTTTAACATGGGCGTAACACGGATTTAATACACGGATGCTAGCATCGGTTTTTTCAATCGAGAATCTCGGGGCTCGTTCGGAGCCCCGGGGGGAGGAACGGATGGAAAAGGAACTGGTCTCGGCGGTCGACTTGGACGCCCCAGAATGGTACCTCAATCGCGAGCTCACCTGGCTGGAATTCAACCGGCGCGTGCTCAACGAGGGCTTCGACGAGCGCTCCCCGTTGTTGGAGCGCGTGAAGTTCCTGGCGATCGTCGCCTCGAACCTGGACGAATTTTTCATGAAACGGATCGGCGGATTAAAGCAACAGGCCGGCGCCGGCGTGACGGAACTCTCGGTCGACGGTCGCACGCCGGAGAAGCAGATTCACGAATGCCACGCGGTGGTCCGGGAGATGGAGGACCAGCAGCGCGGCCTTTCCGTGGAGTTGTTCCGCCTGCTGGACCAGGCCGGGATTCATCTCAACAATTACACCGCCCTGAACCCGGCCGATAAGGCCGCCGTGCGCGATCATTATGTCCGAAATGTTTTCCCCTTGGTCACGCCGCTGGCCATCGGTCCCGCCCATCCCTTTCCGTTTATTTCCAACCTCTCCCTGAATCTTCTGGTCACGGTCCGGCACCCCGGCGCGGACAAGGCCGACCTCGTCCGCATCAAAGTCCCGATCGGCGAGGAGGTTCCGCGCTTTCTTCAAATCCGGGAGCAGTTGGGCTTCGTCCCCCTTGAAGACGTGATCGCGCAAAACCTGGACCTCCTCTTTCCCGGGATGCAGATCGAGTCCTGCGAGTTGTTTCGCGTGACCCGCAACGCCATCACCGAAATCCCGGGGCACCAGGCCGAAGACCTGATGTCGATGGTCGAATCCGAACTCCGGGACCGAAAATTCGCCCCCATCGTCCGTCTCGAGACGTCGAAGGGCATGAACCCGACGCGGCGGGGGATGCTGGCGGCCGAACTCGGACTCGACGAAGCCGCCGACGTGTTCGAGGTGGACGGGCTCATGGCCAAGCGCGATCTCTCCCAGATCGCCGCCTTGAAAATCCGGGAACTTCACGACGCGCCCCACCACCCCATGGATCCTCCGCTGATCGCCGGCGCCACGAACATTTTCCATCGGATCCGCGAGCAGGGCCCCCTCCTTCTCCAGCATCCGTACGACTCCTTTGTCACGTCGGTGGAACGGTTCGTGAAGGAGGCCAGCCAGGACCCGAAAGTGCTCGCGATCAAGATGACCCTGTACCGGACGGCGGCGGAATCCAAGATCATCGAGTACCTGATCGAGGCCTCCCAGAACGGCAAGCAGGTGGCCGTCGCGGTGGAACTGAAGGCCCGCTTCGACGAATCGTCGAACATCCGTTGGGCCCATCGCCTGGAGGAGGCCGGAATCCACGTCTCCTACGGTGTGCTGGGCCTGAAGACGCACTGCAAAATCATCTTCGTGCTGCGGCGGGATTACGACGGGCTGCGCCGCTACGCCCATTTCGGAACCGGCAACTACAACGCCGACACCGCCCGCGTCTACAGCGATCTGGGCCTGCTGACCTGCGATCCCGTGATCGGCGGGGATCTGACCGAGCTGTTCAATTACCTCACGTCCGGCAACGTTCCGGACCGGAACTACCGCAAACTGCTGCCGGCGCCGACCCGCTTCAAACAGGCCCTTCTCTCGAAGATCGAACGGGAAGCCCTGCGGCAGGACGGATCACCGGGCCTCATCCGGTTTAAGATCAACGCGCTGGAAGACAAGGATATCACCAAGGCGCTCTATCGGGCGTCCCAGGCGGGCGTAAAGGTCGATTTGATCGTGCGGGATACCTGTCGTCTGCGGCCGGGCATCCCCGGCGTCTCCGACCGCATCCGGGTGTTCAGCCTCGTCGGACGCTTTCTGGAGCACGCCCGGATCTATTATTTCCGCAACGGCGGGGACGAGGAATATTTCATCAGTTCCGCGGACTGCATGGCGCAAAAGATGGAACATCGCATCGAGGTCGCCGTCCCCGTGGAGGAACCCGACCTGCGCGTCCAGCTCCGCCAGATTCTGGATCTTCAAATGACGAACCGACGGGGTTTATGGACCATGCGGCCGGACGGAACCTACGATCGCGTTGCGGCCGAGCCGGGCGTCGACGACCGGGGAGCCCAGGAAGTCCTGATCGAGCGGGCCCAAGAGCGCTGTCAAGCGTCGCAGACCTCAAGCCCTCGGGATCCATCCGCTTTCTCGGGAGGGCCGAACTCGGGAGCGTATTCCCCGTCCGCCGGTCATCGTTTCAAAACGCAGAGGCGAAGAGAGCCGTAGAATCGGGCTGATGAACGACGCCGTGGCGGGTTCGGAACCCGGACTTATCGGAGGAGCCACAAGATCAGCAGGGCCACCGCGATGCGATACCATCCAAACCCGTTCAGGGTGTAACGCCCCAGCAGGCCGATGAACCCCTTGACGGAAAACCACGCCGTAATGAAAGAGACGACGAATCCGATGCCGAACGTCGTCAGATCGGAAGCGTCCAGGAACGACCGGCTCTTAAAGAGATCGTACGCGGTCGCGGCAAACATCACAGGAACGGCGGCGAGAAAAGAATATTCGGCCGCGGTCCTGCGCTCCACCCCGATCGCCATCCCGCCTAAGATGGTCGCCCCCGAACGGGAAACGCCCGGCCACAGGGCCAGGCATTGAAAGAAACCGATCAAGAGCGCCTCGCGCCAGCCCAGCGAATCGACCCCGCGCTTTTTGACCTTTGGAAGGAAGCGTTCGACCAGGAGAATGGCCACGCCCCCGATGCCCAAACCCAGCGCGACTGTTTTCGAGTTGAAGAGA